>ERZ857951.585-NODE-585-length-46779-cov-31.145364_pt1 | contig 46779 bp, 36 predicted proteins | sample MGYA00519759_ERZ857951 | MGnify/ENA primary metagenome ERZ857951 (study PRJEB31778, sample SAMEA3449377) | human gut metagenome | biome: human gut; feature: human-associated habitat; material: faeces | place: United Kingdom | collected 2010/2012 ...
AGGGAGTTATTCCGGCCTGACAAGAGGAAATTTAAAATAATTTTCTGACCGCGCAACATTCAACCAAATCAGCCTAAAACTGCCAGTTTTTCGAGCGTTTCGAAGCCGTAACGCTGTAAAACGGGCAATAATTGTTCAGCTTCTGGCGTCATTGCCATACAAAAGGCAATATTCGCATCGGCAGATTTTGCATCCGGGGCTTCATGTTCTAACAACCAGGCCGTTCGGCGAGCAATCGCTGCGCCAGAATCCACCAGCCGGGTTCCCTCTGGCAGCACTTGTAACAGTTCTTCTTGTAGTAGAGGGAAATGGGTGCAACCCAATACAACGGTATCTGGCGGCTCTTTCATTCTTAACCACGGGCGTAGGATACGTTTTAGTGCATCCAGAGAAACATCTTCGCCATGTAGCTTCGCTTCAGCCAACTCAACCATCTCTGCCGAGCCCAGCATTTCTATCTGGCATTCATTAGCGAAACGCGCGATCAGCTCATGAGTATAAGAACGTTTAACTGTTCCGCGGGTTGCCAGTAATCCGACAATGCCATTTGCCGTCAGACGTGCAGCAGGTTTAATCGCCGGCACGACACCAACAACCGGGAAGTCGAACTTTTCGCGTAATGCAGGAAGTGAAACGGTACTGGCAGTGTTGCAAGCGACCACAGCCAGCGCAAGGGGATAACGTTCTTGCACCGCGGTGACAATTGCCACCACTCGCTCAACAATAAACGCTTCGCTTTTTTCGCCATACGGGAAAGCGACGTTATCGAAAGCATAAATGTAATGGAGATCCGGTAAGAGATGCCGGATCTCGTCATAGACCGACAACCCACCGACGCCGGAGTCAAACACCAGCACGGTGGGACGTGGTTCAGAAGGTGTAGCTGCCAGACAAGGTGTATTCCCGTCCTGCAGTTTGGTAGCCATAGACTGTCTCATAATCTTTGTCGAACAGGTTGGCTATTTTACCACGAACTGTCAGGTGAGAGGTGACCGGATACGCAACCGCAAGATCCCACAAGCTCACACCGCCCATTTTAACGGTTTGATAAGGATAAGATGAGTAATCCTTATCATAGCGAGTGCCTAAATACTGATAAGTAATACCCCAGTCGAAGTCATACAACTGCCAGTCGAGCTGGTATTTCACCTGCTGTTTAGCACGGCGTAACAACGGCGTGTCGGTAATCGCATTGCGCGCATCGACATAATCATAACTCACAGTATGCGTCAGTGGTCCGGTATCAAAATTGGCGGTCGCCTCGACGCCCTTAATCCGCGCTTTCCCTTCGTTGTAATATTTCAGGGTGTGATCATCATAATCGATCAAGTCACTGACATCGTTACGATATCCGGAAATACGCCAGTTCACCCCAGCGGTTAAGCCTTCAAACGCGCCTTCCCACTGTTTGCTTTTCTCCGGGTCCAGATTCGGATTTCCGTAGAAGCCATACAGTTGCCCCAGATTTGGTGCCTTATAAGATGTCCCGTAGGAAGCAATGAAGCGATAACCTTCGATGAATTCCCAACCGGCGCTGGTTTGCCAGGTTCCATGACGACCAAACTGTGAGTTATCGTCGCTGCGTGCTGCGCCTTCAAAGGTAAAATCGCCGACTTGTTGCAGCCCGGTCAGATAGATGCCAGTATTACGTTGATCATATCCATCCTCAACATAACCTGTACCCGGCGTCGTAGTCTGTTTCTGCCAGTCGACACCCGCACCAATACTACCGTGACCAACGATGACATTGTTTGCCCACTGGACGGTGTATTGCTTCATCTCATCGAGCGTCGCCGACGAATCATAACGACCATAATGGGGATCGTAGTTGTAATCTTTGCTATGGCTATAGCTGGTAATGAGTTGTGATTTAATCAGTTCGCCGTTATAGCGCAGCCCGGCGTCCCAACTTTGACTATAGAGTTTACGGGTATCGACCAATGGTGAACCCGGAGAATAATACGCGTCATAATTGGTACGGTTATCATAGCCATAGCCGCGCACAAAGCCGCTCCAGGCATCAGTAAAGTTATGCTCCAGCGCGCCATAAAGCGTTTTACTTAAAAAACCATCTTTATCTGGCTGCGCTTGCGTTCCGGTATTACCATAGGCAACAACATCATAACCATGAGTATAGGCATAATCGCCCAACAACGTTACTCGTGTCTTATCCCCCAGTTGTTGCTGTGTAGAGACATCATAGTTTTGATAACTATTGCTTCCCCACCCTGCTGAAATTTCCGTTCCGGGTTCATCGCGCGTCGTGATGATATTCACCACCCCACCTATTGCATCGGAACCATAAACGGCGGAGCGTGGCCCACGGATATATTCAACACGCTGGACAAGCGCAATAGGGAACTGGCTAAGGTCGGCAGAACCACTCACCCCCGCCAGATTCAGGCGTACGCCATCAATTAACACCAACACATGACTGGCATTTGTACCGCGAATAAAAATAGATGAGAGCTGACCTGAACCGCCGTTTTGGGTGATATCGACGCCCGGAAGACGGCGCAGCACATCATTAACCGAGGTCGACTGCCAGCGGTCGATATCCTGACGCGTCACAACGGTGGTTGGTGCAAGCACAGTGCTGCGCGGCTGTTCAAAACGGTTAGCAGTAACGACGAGAGTATCCGGGCTGGTATCCTGTGCCCAAGCGGAAAAGGCTGTGACAGAACACGCCGTCAGCAGCGAAGCTTTTTTAATCATTGTAAAGCATCCACAATAGAAGAAGGATGCCGCAGGTTTCATCAATATTACGCGATGATGAGAACCAGATGCGACGTTGGCCGGCAGGTCTTCGGGCTTGGAGGGGTATCTAAGATACTAAGAGATGATGACTTCCCACCGAATGGCAGTGTCCGCATAACGCAATCATCGCACCTTTCCTTACCGCTGCGCGTCAGCTCCAGATTCGCACTGGATTCCCTATTAACTCACAGGACCGGCAAGTGGATGCTACAGGTTGTAACAAGTTACTGTCCAGACGTAGCTCACAAATAGGAATTCATCAAGATCTGGACATCTGATGAGCAATCCCTACAATCGCCGCGTACTTTAATTTTTCAGGATACATCATGACCCCCGAACACCTTCCAACAGAACAGTATGAAGCGCAGTTAGCCGAAAAAGTGGTACGTTTGCAAAGTATGATGGCACCGTTTTCTGACCTGGTTCCGGAAGTGTTTCGCTCGCCGGTCAGTCATTACCGGATGCGCGCGGAGTTCCGCATCTGGCACGATGGCGATGACCTGTATCACATCATTTTCGATCAACAAACCAAAAGCCGCATCCGCGTGGATAGCTTCCCCGCCGCCAGTGAACTTATCAACCAGTTGATGACGGCGATGATTGCGGGTGTGCGTAATAATCCCGTTCTGCGCCACAAGTTGTTCCAGATTGATTACCTCACTACGCTGAGTAATCAGGCGGTGGTTTCCCTGCTATACCATAAGAAGCTGGATGATGAGTGGCGTCAGGAAGCGGAGGCCCTGCGCGATGCACTGCGCGCGCAGAATCTGAATGTGCATCTGATTGGTCGGGCAACGAAAACCAAAATCGAGCTGGATCAGGATTACATCGATGAACGTCTGCCGGTCGCAGGGAAAGAGATGATCTACCGTCAGGTAGAAAACAGCTTTACCCAGCCGAACGCGGCGATGAATATTCAGATGCTGGAATGGGCGCTGGACGTAACCAAAGGCTCAAAAGGCGATTTACTGGAGCTGTACTGCGGCAACGGTAACTTTTCATTAGCGCTGGCGCGCAATTTTGATCGGGTATTAGCCACCGAAATCGCTAAGCCGTCGGTTGCTGCTGCGCAATACAACATCGCAGCTAACCATATTGATAACGTACAAATTATTCGTATGGCGGCAGAAGAATTTACTCAGGCGATGAATGGTGTGCGCGAGTTTAACCGCCTGCAAGGGATCGACTTAAAGAGTTATCAGTGCGAAACCATTTTTGTCGACCCACCGCGCAGCGGTCTGGACAGTGAAACCGAGAAAATGGTGCAGGCGTATCCGCGTATTTTGTACATCTCCTGTAACCCGGAAACGTTATGTAAGAATCTGGAAACATTAAGCCAGACGCACAAGGTCGAACGTCTGGCTCTGTTTGATCAGTTCCCCTACACGCACCATATGGAGTGCGGCGTATTACTGACCGCGAAGTAAAACCCATGCCGGATGCGCCAGCATCCGGCATAATACCGATTACTCAGCAACTTCCTGCTTACGGTTACGCATCTTCGCGCCAATCCAGAACACCATAATGACGGAGAGTACTGCCGGGAAGAAGTTAGAGCCGATATCCGGATATTCCGCACGAACTACCGTGCTGTACAGCAGTACGCCGAGAATAAAACAGGCAGCTGCCAGACCCGGCAAGCCTACCGGCAAGCCTACCGGCATAGTGCGATTAAGATAACGTTGATGCAGGCAGTAAACCGTCAGCACCAGGGAAATAATCGGGAATACAGAAAATGGCACAATGGAGCTAAACAGCGCTGCGAAAGTACCATTAATCGATAAGCCAGCAACTAACGCCAGCAGCAGCGTACCTCTATCTTGATTTGCTTGTTTCATTACTCGTCCTTCACATTTCCCGGAATAATTGCGGTTTTCTCTTGTTCACGGCGATACCAGTAATAAGCCCCTTTCGAAATCATTCGCAGTTGCAGTACCAGTCGCTCTTCTAATTGCCGACGTTGTTCGACGCCGACGTCCAACGCCTCGGCACCCGCACTGAAGACAATTGTCACCATTGCTTCGGCTTGCGCTTCAGTAAACGCACGCGGCATATGGTTTTCGAGTTCCAGATAGTCCGCAAGTTCCGCAATGAAGTGCTGAATTTCACGCGCAACGGCGGCACGAAACGCAGCGGAGGTGCCGGAGCGTTCCCGCAATAATAACCGGAAGGCGTTAGGATTATTACCGATGAACTCCATAAATGTGGAGACCGAGGTGCGGATCACACTCCCGCCTTTGGCGATACGCTGACGCGCCTGGCGCATGAGTTGGCGTAGCATTAAACCGCTCTCATCAACCATGGTCAGACCCAGTTCGTCTACGTCGCGGAAATGCCGATAAAAAGAGGTGGGAGCAATGCCCGCTTCACGCGCCACTTCACGCAAACTCAGGCTGGCGAAGCTGCGTTCAGCACTTAATTGGCTAAATGCGGCTTCCACCAGCGAACGGCGGGTTTTTTCTTTTTGTTGCGCTCTTACGCCCATCACGATGTCTGAATCCTTGCCAAAAGTACTGCTGGCACTATACCAGAGAATGAACATACTGGATTGCTCCAGTATTGTGAATGAACGGTAACGCAATAAAACATATTTACTGCAATTCTTTGGCCGGTTCTTTTACGTACAGCGGAAACCTGCCGCTTAAACGGAGAGTATCGTCGATAAAAATCCAATAAAACGTCAGGGCAAAAGTAAGAAACAGACAAAGCAAAGGCCGCTCAGGATATAGCCAGATAAATGACGGGGATCAATTGGCTTACCCGCGATAAAATGTTACCATTCTGTTGCTTTTATGTATAAGAACAGGTAAGCCCTACCATGCCACATTCCTACGATTACGATGCCATAGTAATAGGTTCCGGCCCCGGCGGCGAAGGCGCTGCAATGGGCCTGGTTAAGCAAGGTGCGCGCGTCGCAGTTATCGAGCGTTATCAAAATGTTGGCGGCGGTTGCACCCACTGGGGCACCATCCCGTCGAAAGCTCTCCGTCACGCCGTCAGCCGCATTATAGAATTCAATCAAAACCCACTATACAGCGACCATTCCCGGCTGCTCCGCTCTTCTTTTGCCGATATCCTTAACCATGCCGATAACGTGATTAATCAACAAACGCGCATGCGTCAGGGATTTTACGAACGTAATCACTGTGAAATATTGCAGGGGAACGCTCGCTTTGTTGACGAGCATACGTTGGCGCTGGATTGCCCGGACGGCAGCGTTGAAACACTAACCGCTGAAAAATTTATTATTGCCTGCGGCTCTCGTCCATATCATCCAACAGATGTTGATTTCACCCATCCACGCATTTACGACAGCGACTCAATTCTTAGCATGCACCACGAACCGCGCCATGTACTTATCTATGGTGCTGGAGTGATCGGCTGTGAATATGCGTCGATCTTCCGCGGTATGGATGTAAAAGTGGATCTGATCAACACCCGCGATCGGCTGCTGGCATTTCTCGATCAAGAGATGTCAGATTCTCTCTCCTATCACTTCTGGAACAGTGGCGTAGTGATTCGCCACAACGAAGAGTACGAGAAGATCGAAGGCTGTGACGACGGTGTGATCATGCATCTGAAGTCGGGTAAAAAACTGAAAGCTGACTGCCTGCTCTATGCCAACGGTCGCACCGGTAATACTGATTCGCTGGCGTTACAGAACATTGGGCTGGAAACTGACAGTCGCGGACAGCTGAAGGTCAACAGCATGTATCAGACCGCACAGCCGCACGTTTACGCGGTGGGCGACGTGATTGGTTATCCGAGCCTGGCGTCGGCGGCCTATGACCAGGGGCGCATTGCCGCGCAGGCGCTGGTGAAAGGTGAAGCCACCGCACATCTGATTGAAGATATCCCTACCGGCATTTACACCATCCCGGAAATCAGCTCTGTGGGCAAAACCGAACAGCAGCTGACCGCGATGAAAGTGCCATATGAAGTGGGCCGCGCCCAGTTCAAACATCTGGCACGTGCACAAATCGTCGGCATGAACGTGGGCACGCTGAAAATTTTGTTCCATCGGGAAACAAAAGAGATTCTGGGCATTCACTGCTTTGGCGAGCGCGCTGCCGAAATTATTCATATCGGTCAGGCGATTATGGAACAGAAAGGTGGCGGCAACACTATTGAGTACTTCGTCAACACCACCTTTAACTACCCGACGATGGCGGAAGCCTATCGGGTAGCTGCGCTAAATGGCTTAAACCGCCTGTTTTAACACTTTATCGAAATGGCCATCCATTCTTGCGCGGATGGCCTCTGCCAGCTGCTCATAGCGGCTGCGCAGCGGTGAGCCAGGACGATAAACCAGGCCAATCGTGCGGCGAGGTTCCGGCTTAATACACGGCAAATAAACAACCCCATCGCGTTTGCGCTCCGGCGGCACAGCCAGCGCAGGCAGTAAAGTGATCCCGCTACCTGCCGCCACCATGTTACGCAGTGTCTCCAGGCTGGTCGCGCGGAAGTGTGTATCTTCATCCGCCCCGGCTTCAAAGCAGAAACCCATTGCCTGATCGCGCAAACAGTGACCATCTTCCAGCATCAGCAGTTTTTCCCCTGCCAGATCGGCCATCGGTACGCATTCGCGGTTCGCCCACGGGTGATCTTCATAGATAGCCAGCAACATTGGCTCATCAAACAACGGCACTTCAATGAATGCTTCGCTCTCTTTCACCAGCGCGAGGATCACGCAATCGAGTTTGCCACTGTCCAGTTGCGCCAGTAACTGGTGGGTCTGTGCTTCATGCAGATACATTTCCAGCTTTGGAAAGGTCTGGTGCAGCATCGGGATAATATGCGGTAGCAGGTACGGTCCAACCGTGGGAATCAAACCAATATGCAGCGGTCCGGACATCGTCTCGCCCTGCTGGCTTGCCATCTCTTTAAGGACTTTCACCTCACGCAGCACGGTACGCGCCTGATCCACCAGCAGCATTCCCGCCTGGGTGAACAACACTTTACGGCTGGTCCGCTCCAGCAACATCACGCCCAACTCATCTTCCAGCTTACGAATTTGCCCGCTAAGCGTCGGCTGGCTAACGTGGCAGGAATCTGCCGCACGCCGAAAATGGCGGTGTTCAGCCAATGCCACCAGGTACTCAAGATCACGAATATTCATTATCCATCCTCCATCGCCACGATAGTTCATGGCGATAGGTAGAATAGCAATGAACGATTATCCCTATCAAGCATTCTGACTGATAATTGCTCACAGAAACGGAGCGGCACCTCTTTTAACCCTTGAAGTCACTGCCCGTTTCGAGAGTTTCTCAACTCGAATAACTAAAGCCAACGTGAACTTTTGCGGATCTCCAGGATCCGCTTTTTTTTATTCTACAGGCCCACAGCAAGAGAGCCTGATAGTAACGATTACTCAATGCGATCTTTGACAATAAAGAAGTAACACAGCGCCCCGGTGAACGTCACACAGGCCGCGATAACCAACGCCAGATTAAACGAGTGTGTGGTATCCACTACCCAACCGGTTACGATCGGAGCAAAGGAAGCAAAAACAAAACTGCCAAAGTTTTGAATCCCGGCGATGGAAGCCACTTTTGTTTCTGACACCATCACCTGCACCAGCCCCCATGCAGACGTTCCAGCGAAATGCACGCAGAATAGCGCCATTGAGATAAACGCTACCGCCTGGGCTGGCGAGGAAGATTGCACGACCAGCAACGTGCCTAATGCCGACATCATCAAACCGCAGACAATAGCCGTTTTACGCGTCTTCGCCAGGTCGTAGCCTTTTTTCGCCAGTCGATCGACAACAATACCGTTAACCCACATCCCGACTGCCGCCGCGAGGAAAGGAATCGCCGCCACCCAACCGGTTTTCGCCAGACTGAAACCTTGCTCGGCTTGCAAATAACCGGGTAACCACGCGATGTAGAGCCAACCGGTATAATTGACGCCAGAGAAACCTAAAATCATCCCCCAGGTTGTCCGATGCTTAAACAGCGCCAGCCACTCGCTAAATTGCAGCTGTGGACGCGGTTTAACCGGCGCGGAGAGATACGTCCGTTCTTCGTCAGTCAGGACAAACTGCGCCCGGTTGCGATACCACGCGTACCAACAGATCCCAACCAGAATCCCTGCCACGCCGATGATAACGAACATCGTCCGCCAGCCCCATGCCAGCTGCATCAATACAAGAGCAGGAGGCGCGATAGCCTGACCGATAACGGTAGATGAGTTAAAAATCCCCAGCGCCGTGCCGCGTTCTTTTTGTGCATACCAGTCGGTGATCGACTTTACTCCCGCAGGCATAAATGGCGCTTCGCCAATACCCAGACCGATACGCATTAAAATAAAGTGGCTAAAAGAATTAACCATTCCTGTTAATGCCTGCATTAATGACCAGAATATTAAGCCTGCGCCTAAAACAATTCGTGGGCCAAAGCGGTCTAGCAAAATACCGGAAGGTAGTTGTGAAAAACCATAAGACAGAGAAAATGCAGAAAGCAAAACACCAAACTCTGTCGCCGATAATCCTAACTCGCCACGAATCGCTTCACCTGCCACGCTCAATGACGAACGGTCGAGAAAATTAACGATCCCCGCCATAAATAATAAAACCAGGGTCACTGTCTGAATACGACGAATCCGTTGCGGTTTATTACCCGCAACACTGGTTGACACATCAACGTCCATTTTTAGCTCCTTGAGCGGAATTAATCGATTTGATGACTATTCAGAAAATAATTAAGCGAACCGTTATTACCAGTTCCACAATGTGCCATCTTCCAGTCGTGCGACGGGGAGATACGCCGGGTCATACGGATATTTCGCCGCCAGTTTCTCATCGAAAGAAATACCCAGCCCCGGTTCATCGCCTGGGTGCATATAACCTTCCTCGAAGCGCCAGCTGTGCGGGAAAACTTCAAGCATTTGTTCGGAATAGCCCATGTACTCCTGAACGCCAAAATTTGGTACCCATAGGTCAAAATGCAGCGCCGCCGCATGACAAACAGGCGATAAATCTGAAGGGCCATGCGAACCGGTACGTACCTGATAAAGCGATGCAAAATCGGCAATCCGCCGCATCCCGGTAATGCCGCCTGCATGGGTGATCGTCGTGCGAATATAGTCAATCAGCTGCTCTTCGATTAACTGCTTGCAGTCCCAGATACTGTTAAACACTTCACCGACCGCAATCGGCGTCACGGTATGCTGGCGAATCAGACGAAAACATTCCTGGTTCTCTGCAGGCGTCGGATCTTCCATCCAGAACAGGCGGTAATCCTCAATGCTCTTCCCAAAGCGCGCCGCTTCGATGGGGGTCAGGCGATGGTGCATGTCATGCAACAGATGTTCGTTAAAACCGAACTTATTACGCACCGCTTCAAATAACTTCGGCGTAAAATCGAGATACTTTTCTGAAGACCACAACTGCTCTTCTGGCCACAGGCCTTTGGTTGCCGGTTCATACGCCAGGCCTTTGCCCTTCGCCAGGCCATAAGTAGTTTGCATACCCGGTACACCGCACTGCACACGAATCGCCTTAAAGCCCATCTGCTGGTGCTTTGCATAGTCTTCAAGGACTTCATCAATCGTCCGCCCGGTGGTGTGGCAATAAACCATCACGCCTTCACGAGAAGCACCACCAAGCAGTTGATACAATGGCATATTTGCCGCTTTAGCTTTGATATCCCACAACGCCATATCAATGGCAGAAATGGCTGACATCGTGACGGGGCCACGTCGCCAGTAAGCACCTTTATAAAAGAATTGCCAGATATCTTCGATACGGCTGGCATCGCGGCCAATTAGTTGTGGACAAAGATGATCTTTCAGATAAGAAGCGACCGACAATTCGCGACCATTTAACGTGGCATCTCCTAATCCACAAAGTCCGCTTTCAGTGGTTATTTGAAGCGTAACGAAATTACGCCCTGGGCAAGTAACAAAAACATCTGCAGCAATAATTTTCATTATTGCAATCTCCTGTGTTGTAAATAGACGCTTCAAACTTAATTTTACGCCTACTACCATACAAGAGAGAAAGAGCGATTATTCAACCGTGATCACATTAAAAATAAAAATTTCCGCCGAGGAGAAAAAATACCCTCAAAAACCACCTGAATAATTAACTACCATCGTTAAAACAACACGTTAAATAATCACATAACAAACTCCATTAATCATTAAAAATAAGCACAACAATAGAAATGAATTATATTCAATTAATTAAAATATGTATTGATTGATGTATTGAAAATATGATTTTTATGGGGAGTGTGAAGGTAAAGAAGACACAATGATAAAAAGGAATGTGACAAATAATGGTTCTGGTTGGGCGTTAAATTTAAGCTCACCAGAATGCTGACAAATTTCTGCCTGATGTGGCGTAAACGCCTTATCCGCCTACGAAGTGTCGCACTTTGTAGGCGTGGTAAGCTCCCCATTTTCAGGGGAGCAATATAAACAAATTACTCTAACCGCGCCTGCGCAAAAGCAATTGCCTGCGCCACCTGCTGCGGTGAGACGCCGCCTTTTGCCGCACGCTTGTCGAGGCACGATTGCAGCGACAGAATCGGATAGACATCTTCGTCAATCACCTGACTGAATTTCTGCAACTCACTGAGCGGCAGATCTTCCAGCGGTTTGCCCTGACGAATGGCTTCCACCACCGCTTCACCAACAATATGGTGCGCCTCGCGGAACGGTACGCCTTTCGCCACCAGATAATCCGCCAGTTCGGTGGCGTTGGCGTAACCCTGCTGAGCCGCTTCCTGGCAACGTGGACGTTTCACCTGAATGCCGTCCAGCACCAGCGCCGCCATATGCAGGCAGTCCAGCCAGGTATCGAGCGCGTCGAACAGACCTTCTTTGTCTTCCTGCATATCTTTGTTGTAAGCCAGCGGCAAACCTTTCAGCGTCATCATCATGCCGGTTAACGCCCCCTGCACCCGACCGCATTTACCGCGAATCAGCTCCAGCGCATCCGGGTTTTTCTTCTGCGGCATTAATGATGAACCGGAAGTCACGCGGTCAGAAAGCTCCACAAACCCCGCTTCGCCGGTGTTAAAGAAAATCAGATCTTCAGCAAAACGCGACAGATGCACCATGCCGATAGCGGCAGCAGAAAGCAGTTCCAACACATGGTCACGGTCAGAAACGCTGTCGAGACTGTTACGGGTCGCCGAAGCAAAGCCCAGCCAGCCTGCTAACTGTTCACGGTCGATTTCATAGGCCGTTCCCGCCAGCGCGCCACAGCCTAGCGGGCTGACATCCAGACGCTTAAGCGCATCCTGCAAACGGCTTTCATCACGCGCCAGCATCTCAACATAGGCCAGGCACCAGTGCGCGAACGTCACCGGCTGGGCGCGTTGCAGGTGAGTGTAACCTGGCATTACCGCGTCCTGATTGTTTTGTGCGGTTTCCACCAGCGCCGATTGCAGCTGCCGGTTAGCCGTCAGTAACTCGCTAACGGTATCTTTGCACCACAGTTTCAGGTCAGTCGCTACCTGATCATTACGGCTACGCCCGGTATGCAGCTTTTTGCCTAACTGGCCCACTTTGTCGATCAGTTTGCCTTCCACCCAGCTATGGATATCTTCGGCGTCGCTTTCAAGGATTTGTTGTGGCCTGGCGCGAACATCTTCCAGCAACACGTTCAGCGCCTCTTCCAGTTGCGCCTGCTCTTCTGCGGTTAACACGCCTACCGTGACCAGGGCTTTGGACCAGGCCACAGAGCCAACAATATCCTGCTCCGCCAGACGGTAATCAAAGCGCAGTGAGTCGTTGAATTGTTTGAACCGTTGATCTGCTGCCTGGGTAAAACGCCCGCCCCAAAGTGCCATAACTCTGTTTCCTTATTTTGAAATTCAATGCCGGAAAGCTGCGCCTCCGGCCAACAAAACTTAAGCTAAAATCCGCGTACCCATCGGCATACCGTTAAACAGTGCCGGAAGCTGCTCCGCATGACGCCAGGAGGCGATATCTACCGGACGGCCCAGCGTGCGGGCCGCATCCAGCGCCGCGTTCACTTTCACTATCATGCCGTCAGTAATAATGCCCTGCTCAATCAGTTGTTCTGCTTTCGCGGCGGTCATTTCGGCAATGCGTTGCCCTTTGCCGTCGAGAATGCCGCTGACGTCGGAGAGCAAAATCAGATCCGCGCCCAGCGTTGCCGCCAGCGCCGTTGCCGCCTGGTCGGCATTGACGTTCATCAGTTGCCCTTCGTCTGTTACGCCAATGGAGCTGACCACCGGCAGATAACCGTTCTCCAGCAAGGAGTTGATAAGCTTAGGCGAACCTGGCTGCGCCAGTCCAACATGACCTAACTCTTCATCAAGCTGGGTCACTTTGACGCTGTCGCCGTCACCGAGAAACAAACCTACGGCCGCAATCTGATGTTTCTTCGCCCATGCCAACAGGGTTTTATTTGCCGTTCCCGCCAGTGCTCCGGTGATAATGTCTATCTGATCAGCAGGCGTCACCCGCAGGCCGTTTTTCTTTTTCACCGGCAGATTCAGCCCTTTCATCAGCTCATCCACCACGCAACCGCCGCCGTGCACAATCACCAGCGGACGCTGATGTGACTCACGATAATTCACCAGTGCGCTAAACAGACGTTCCAGCGCCTCTTCACTATCCAGCAGTACGCCGCCCAGTTTGATAATTAATGGATTCATCATTGCACCCTTAAATAAGAGACTGCGTTTCCGCATAGCCGAAACGAATATTGGCGCACTGTACCGCTTGTGCCGCCGCGCCTTTCAGTAAGTTGTCTTCGGTCGCCACAATAATCAAATGCTCGCCCTGAACGGCAAACCCGATATCGCAAAATGGCAGCCCAACGACATTTTTCAGCGCCGGAACGCCTTTGTCATACAGCCGCACCAGCGGTTTATGGGCATACGCCTGCTGTAACACTTGCGCGACTTGCGCCTGGGTCACACCCGATTTCAGGCGGCAGGTAATGGTTTCGAGAATGCCGCGCGGGAAATTGCCCAGATGTGGGGTGAAGATAACGTCAGCACCGAGGTGTGTGGCGATCTCTGGTTGATGGCGATGAGTAAAGACGCCATACGGTTGCAGGCTAACTTCACAAAAGCTGTTTGAAATGGCCGCTTTACGCCCTGCACCGCTCACGCCGCTGGTGGCGTTGATCACCGGCCACTGATTGAGGTCAAGAAGATCGGCATCAATCAACGGTTTCAGCGCCAGCTGTGCCGCCGTCGGATAACAGCCCGGCACCGCAATCAAATTCGCTTCTTTTAATTTATTACCGCACCACTCCGCCAGACCGTAGGCTGCCTGTTCCAACAGTTCCGGGTATTGATGGGTAAAGCCGTAATATTTTTCATAGAAGGTGGCGTCGTTAACACGAAACGCGCCGGAAAGGTCGAACACCACGCAGCCCGCTTCAAGAAACTGCGGCGCTAAATCGTGGCTAACTTCATGGGCGGTGGCGAGAAACACTACGTCCACCCCTGGGCTAAACTCGCTGATATCCGACATCGGCTGCAACGGCAGATCAACGATGCCTTTTAGCTGCGGATGCAAATCGGAGATTAACTTTCCCGCATCATTGCTTTGCGCTGAAACAGTCAAAGCGGTTATGTTCATATGCGGATGGCGATTTACATAGGTCACTAGCTCTGCGCCAGCGTAGCCGCTGGCACCCACAATCAGCGTATTCAACATCGGGGCTATTCACCTTCTTATGTCTGGTTGCCAGGTTAAACGTAAAACATTCACCTTACGGCTGGTGGGTTTTATTACGCTCAACGTTAGTGTATTTTTATTCATAAATACTGCATGAATATTGATACTATCATGACCAGAGGTGTGTCAACAATGAAAAACAAATTACCGCCATTTATCGAGATTTACCGCGCTCTGATTGCCACACCTTCAATAAGCGCCACGGAAGAGGCACTCGATCAAAGCAATGCAGATTTAATCACTCTGCTGGCGGACTGGTTTAAAGATTTGGGCTTCAATGTGGAAGTGCAGCCTGTTCCAGGAACTCGCAACAAATTCAATATGCTGGCAAGTATCGGACAGGGGGCTGGCGGCTTGTTGCTGGCGGGGCATACCGATACGGTGCCATTTGATGACGGTCGCTGGACGCGCGATCCGTTTACACTGACGGAGCATGACGGCAAGCTTTACGGCTTAGGCACCGCCGACATGAAAGGCTTTTTTGCGTTTATCCTTGATGCGCTACGCGATGTCGACGTCACGAAACTGAAAAAACCGCTCTACATTCTGGCGACTGCTGATGAAGAAACCAGTATGGCCGGAGCGCGTTATTTTGCCGAAACTACCGCCCTGCGCCCGGATTGCGCCATCATTGGCGAACCGACGTCACTACAACCGGTACGCGCACATAAAGGTCATATCTCTAACGCCATCCGTATTCAGGGCCAGTCGGGGCACTCCAGCGATCCAGCACGCGGAGTTAACGCTATCGAACTAATGCACGACGCCATCGGGCATATTTTGCAATTGCGCGATAACCTGAAAGAACGTTATCACTACGAAGCGTTTACCGTGCCATACCCTACGCTCAACCTCGGGCATATTCACGGTGGCGACGCTTCTAACCGTATTTGCGCTTGCTGTGAGTTGCATATGGATATTCGTCCGCTGCCTGGCATGACACTCAATGAACTTAATGGTTTGCTCAACGATGCATTGGCTCCGGTGAGCGAACGCTGGCCGGGTCGTCTGACGGTCGACGAGCTGCATCCGCCGATCCCTGGCTATGAATGCCCACCGAATCATCAACTGGTTGAAGTGGTTGAGAAATTGCTCGGAGCAAAAACCGAAGTGGTGAACTACTGTACCGAAGCGCCGTTTATTCAAACGTTATGCCCGACGCTGGTGTTGGGGCCTGGCTCAATTAATCAGGCTCATCAACCTGATGAATATCTGGAAACACGGTTTATCAAGCCCACCCGCGAACTGATAACCCAGGTAATTCACCATTTTTGCTGGCATTAAAACGTAGGCCGGATAAGGCGCTCGCGCCGCATCCGGCGCTGTTGCCAAACTCCAGTGCCGCAATAATGTCGGATGCGATGCTTGCGCATCTTATCCGACCTACAGTGACTCAAACGATGCCCAACCGTAGGCCGGATAAGGCGCTCGCGCCGCATCCGGCACTGTTGCCAAACTCCAGTGCCGCAATAATGTCGGATGCGATACTTGCGCATCTTATCCGACCTACACCTTTGGTGTTACTTGGGGCGATTTTTTAACATTTCCATAAGTTACGCTTATTTAAAGCGTCGTGAATTTAATGACGTAAATTCCTGCTATTTATTCGTTTGCTGAAGCGATTTCGCAGCATTTGACGTCACCGCTTTTACGTGGCTTTATAAAAGACGACGAAAAGCAAAGCCCGAGCATATTCGCGCCAATGCGACGTGAAGGATACAGGGCTATCAAACGATAAGATGGGGTGTCTGGGGTAATATGAACGAACAATATTCCGCATTGCGTAGTAATGTCAGTATGCTCGGCAAAGTGCTGGGAGAAACCATCAAGGATGCGTTGGGAGAACACATTCTTGAACGCGTAGAAACTATCCGTAAGTTGTCGAAATCTTCACGCGCTGGCAATGATGCTAACCGCCAGGAGTTGCTCACCACCTTACAAAATTTGTCGAACGACGAGCTGCTGCCCGTTGCGCGTGCGTTTAGTCAGTTCCTGAACCTGGCCAACACCGCCGAGCAATACCACAGCATTTCGCCGAAAGGCGAAGCTGCCAGCAACCCGGAAGTGATCGCCCGCACCCTGCGTAAACTGAAAAACCAGCCGGAACTGAGCGAAGACACCATCAAAAAAGCAGTGGAATCGCTGTCGCTGGAACTGGTCCTCACGGCTCACCCAACCGAAATTACCCGTCGTACACTGATCCACAAAATGGTGGAAGTGAACGCCTGTTTAAAACAGCTCGATAACAAAGATATCGCTGACTACGAACACAACCAGCTGATGCGTCGCCTGCGCCAGTTGATCGCCCAGTCATGGCATACCGATGAAATCCGTAAGCTGCGTCCAAGCCCGGTAGATGAAGCCAAATGGGGCTTTGCCGTAGTGGAAAACAGCCTGTGGCAAGGCGTACCAAATTACCTGCGCGAACTGAACGAACAACTGGAAGAGAACCTCGGCTACAAACTGCCCGTCGAATTTGTTCCGGTCCGTTTTACTTCGTGGATGGGCGGCGACCGCGACGGCAACCCGAACGTCACTGCCGATATCACCCGCCACGTCCTGCTACTCAGCCGCTGGAAAGCCACCGATTTGTTCCTGAAAGATATTCAGGTGCTGGTTTCTGAACTGTCGATGGTTGAAGCGACCCCTGAACTGCTGGCGCTGGTTGGCGAAGAAGGTGCCGCAGAACCGTATCGCTATCTGATGAAAAACCTGCGTTCTCGCCTGATGGCGACACAGGCATGGCTGGAAGCGCGCCTGAAAGGCGAAGAACTGCCAAAACCAGAAGGCCTGCTGACACAAAACGAAGAACTGTGGGAACCGCTCTACGCTTGCTACCAGTCACTTCAGGCGTGTGGCATGGGTATTATCGCCAACGGCGATCTGCTCGACACCCTGCGCCGCGTGAAATGTTTCGGCGTACCGCTGGTCCGTATTGATATCCGTCAGGAGAGCACGCGTCATACCGAAGCGCTGGGCGAGCTGACCCGCTACCTCGGTATCGGCGACTACGAAAGCTGGTCAGAGGCCGACAAACAGGCGTTCCTGATCCGCGAACTGAACTCCAAACGTCCGCTTCTGCCGCGCAACTGGCAACCAAGCGCCGAAACGCGCGAAGTGCTCGATACCTGCCAGGTGATTGCCGAAGCACCGCAAGGCTCCATTGCCGCCTACGTGATCTCGATGGCGAAAACGCCGTCCGACGTACTGGCTGTCCACCTGCTGCTGAAAGAAGCGGGTATCGGGTTTGCGATGCCGGTTGCTCCGCTGTTTGAAACCCTCGATGATCTGAACAACGCCAACGATGTCATGACCCAGCTGCTCAATATTGACTGGTATCGTGGCCTGATTCAGGGCAAACAGATGGTGATGATTGGCTATTCCGACTCAGCAAAAGATGCGGGAGTGATGGCAGCTTCCTGGGCGCAATATCAGGCACAGGATGCATTAATCAAAACCTGCGAAAAAGCGGGTATTGAGCTGACGTTGTTCCACGGTCGCGGCGGTTCCATTGGTCGCGGCGGCGCACCTGCTCATGCGGCGCTGCTGTCACAACCGCCAGGAAGCCTGAAAGGTGGCCTGCGCGTGACTGAACAGGGCGAGATGATCCGCTTTAAATATGGTCTGCCAGAAATCACCGTCAGCAGCCTGTCGCTGTACACCGGGGCGATTCTGGAAGCCAACCTGCTGCCACCACCTGAGCCGAAAGAGAGCTGGCGTCGCATTATGGATGAACTGTCAGTCATCTCCTGCGATCTCTACCGTGGCTACGTACGTGAAAACAAAGATTTTGTGCCTTACTTCCGCTCCGCTACGCCGGAACAAGAATTGGGCAAACTGCCGTTGGGTTCACGTCCGGCGAAACGTCGCCCAACCGGCGGCGTCGAGTCACTACGCGCCATTCCGTGGATCTTCGCCTGGACGCAAAACCGTCTGATGCTCCCCGCCTGGCTGGGTGCAGGTACGGCGCTGCAAAAAGTGGTCGAAGACGGCAAACAGAGCGAGCTGGAGGCTATGTGCCGCGATTGGCCATTCTTCTCGACGCGTCTCGGCATGCTGGAGATGGTCTTCGCCAAAGCAGACCTGTGGCTGGCGGAATACTATGACCAACGCCTGGTAGACAAAGCACTGTGGCCGTTAGGTAAAGAGTTACGCAACCTGCAAGAAGAAGACATCAAAGTGGTGCTGGCGATTGCCAACGATTCCCATCTGATGGCCGATCTGCCGTGGATTGCAGAGTCTATTCAGCTACGGAATATTTACACCGACCCGCTGAACGTATTGCAGGCCGAGTTGCTGCACCGCTCCCGCCAGGCAGAAAAAGAAGGCCAGGAACCGGATCCTCGCGTCGAACAAGCGTTAATGGTCACTATTGCCGGGATTGCGGCAGGTATGCGTAATACCGGCTAATCTTCCTCTTCTGCAAACCCTCGTGCTTTTGCGCGAGGGTTTTCTGAAATACTTCTGTTCTAACACCCTCGTTTTCAATATATTTCTGTCTGCATTTTATTCAAATTCTGAATATACCTTCAGATATCCTTAAGGAATTGTCGTTACATTCGGCGATATTTTTTCAAGACAGGTTCTTACTATGCATTCCACAGAAGTCCAGGCTAAACCTCTTTTTAGCTGGAAAGCCCTGGGTTGGGCACTGCTCTACTTTTGGTTTTTCTCTACTCTGCTACAGGCCATTATTTACATCAGTGGTTATAGTGGCACTAACGGCATTCGCGACTCGCTGTTATTCAGTTCGCTGTGGTTGATCCCGGTATTCCTCTTTCCGAAGCGGATTAAAATTATTGCCGCAGTAATCGGCGTGGTGCTATGGGCGGCCTCTCTGGCGGCGCTGTGCTACTACGTCATCTACGGTCAGGAGTTCTCGCAGAGCGTTCTGTTTGTGATGTTCGAAACCAACACCAACGAAGCCAGCGAGTATTTAAGCCAGTATTTCAGCCTGAAAATTGTGCTTATCGCGCTGGCCTATACGGCGGTGGCAGTTCTGCTGTGGACACGCCTGCGCCCGGTCTATATTCCAAAGCCGTGGCGTTATGTTGTCTCTTTTGCCCTGCTTTATGGCTTGATTCTGCATCCGATCGCCATGAATACGTTTATCAAAAACAAGCCGTTTGAGAAAACGTTGGATAACCTGGCCTCGCGTATGGAGCCTGCCGCACCGTGGCAATTCCTGACCGGCTATTATCAGTATCGTCAGCAACTAAACTCGCTAACAAAGTTACTGAATGAAAATAATGCCTTGCCGCCACTGGCTAATTTCAAAGATGAATCGGGTAACGAACCGCGCACTTTAGTGCTGGTGATTGGCGAGTCGACCCAGCGCGGACGCATGAGTCTGTACGGTTATCCGCGTGAAACCACGCCGGAGCTGGATGCGCTGCATAAAACCGATCCGAATCTGACCGTGTTTAATAACGTAGTTACGTCTCGTCCGTACACCATTGAAATCCTGCAACAGGCGCTGACCTTTGCCAATGAAAAGAACCCGGATCTGTATCTGACGCAGCCGTCGCTGATGAACATGATGAAACAGGCGGGTTATAAAACCTTCTGGATCACCAACCAGCAGACGATGACCGCCCGCAATACCATGCTGACGGTATTTTCGCGCCAGACCGACAAGCAGTACTACATGAACCAGCAACGTACGCAGAGTGCGCGTGAATACGACACCAACGTGCTGAAGCCGTTCCAGGATGTGCTGAATGACCCTGCGCCGAAGAAACTGATCATCGTTCATCTGCTGGGTACGCATATCAAATACAAATACCGCTACCCGGAAAATCAGGGCAAGTTTGATGGCAATACCGATCATGTTCCGCCAGGATTAAGCGCAGAAGAGCTGGAATCATATAACGATTATGACAACGCTAACCTGTATAACGATCATGTGGTTGCCAGCCTGATTAAAGACTTTAAAGCGGCAGACCCGAACGGATTCCTGGTTTACTTCTCTGACCACGGTGAAGAGGTTTACGACACGCCGCCGCACAAAACTCAGGGGCGTAACGAAGACAACCCGACGCGCCACATGTACACCATTCCGTTCCTGCTGTGGACGTCGGAAAAATGGCAAGCGACTCATCCCCGTGATTTCTCACAGGATGTCGATCGTAAATACAGCCTGGCGGAACTGATCCACACCTGGTCAGATTTGGCGGGCTTATCTTACGACGGTTACGATCCAACCCGTTCAGTGGTGAATCCGCAGTTCAAAGAAACTACCCGCTGGATTGGTAACCCGTACAAGAAAAACGCGCTGATCGATTACGACACTCTGCCGTATGGCGACCAGGTAGGTAATCAGTAATTATCAGCCAGGCGCTATTTGCCGGATGCGACGCTTGACGCGTCTTATCCGGCCTACAGATCGCGGCGGTAGGCTGGATAAGGCGTTTACGCCACATCCGGCAATACAACTGCCGCAATGTTTACATCGAACTCCCCTCAGGCCACACTTTTCAGGTGGCCTTTTTTAATAATGCCAGTTACTGTTTTCCCGTCTACATACCTAAGGGAATAACATGTATCACGACGTCAGCTATCTGCTCTCCCGCCTGATCAACGGCCCGCTGTCCCTGCGCCAGATTTACTTTGCCAGCAGTAACGGCCCGGTGCCCGATCTTGCGTATCAGGTCGATTTTCCACGGCTGGAAATTGTGCTGGAAGGTGAGTTTGTTGATACCGGCGCTGGAGCAACGTTAGTTCCCGGCGATGTGCTGTACGTTGCCGCTGGTGGCTGGAATTTCCCACAATGGAAAACACCCGCTACCACCTTTAGCGTGCTGTTTGGCAAACAGCAACTCGGCTTCAGCGTCGTGCAATGGGATGGCAAACAATATCAAAATCTGGCGAAGCAACACGTCGCCCGACGCGGCCCACGTATAGGTTCTTTTCTGCTACAAACGCTCAATGAAATGCAAATGCAGCCGCAGGAGCAGCAAACGGCAAGGCTTATCGTAGCCAGCCTGCTTAGCCACTGCCGCGATTTGCTCGGCAGCCAAATCCAGACCGCCTCACGCAGCCAGGCACTATTTGAAGCTATTCGCGATTATATCGACGAACGCTATGCCTCCGCGCTTACCCGCGAATCTGTCGCACAGGCATTCTATATTTCACCAAACTATCTCTCGCACCTGTTTCAAAAAACGGGGGCCATTGGTTTTAACGAATACCTGAATCACACGCGACTGGAGCACGCTAAGACGTTATTGAAAGGCTATGACCTGAAGGTAAAAGAAGTGGCGCACGCCTGCGGCTTTGTCGACAGCAACTACTTCTGCCGTCTGTTTCGTAAAAACACCGAACGCTCGCCGTCGGAATATCGCCGGCAGTACCACAGCCAACTGACAGAAAAACCGACTACTCCAGAATAAGATGGGTTTGCTGCGGCGCAGAAAGCACTTTGCGCACCGCGCTCATTACCCGCTGCGGCTCACGCAGGAATGCGTAGATGCTGCATTGCACATAGCGGCAATGTTCAAATCGCTCGGCACCGGCAAGCTCGATATCCGTAATCAACAGAGCAACATCCGCCCGACGGATATCCTCGTCCGCTAAACGATTCTCCGTTCCCAGCGCGCCCTGAGTTTCAATGCTGACTCCCCACTTCTCTAACAGGCACAACTTTTCCAGCCGTTCCGCCGCCATATAAGTATGCGCCACGCCACTGACGCAGGCGGTTACTGCCACCAGGTATGCCATTTTAACCTCCCACGGTAACCTGAAATCCGGCCCGTTCTGCCATTTCGCGCATCGTTGCCACATCGGCTGACGACGGCGCAGGCACCTCTTTCATCGACCATGTTTTCCCCAGCAGGCGGTATTTCGGTTCGCCGTACTGATGAAACGGTAACAGATGGATCTGCCTGATATTCAGCGGGATCAGCACATCCAGCGCCTGCTGCATATTCTCCCGGCTGAGCGTGAAACCAGGGATCAGCGGTAAACGCGGGATCACGTTGACGCCCTCACTCACCAGCAAACGCAGATTCTCCAGCACGCGTGGCAGGTTCATCTTCACCACATCCCGCGCCTGAGTCGCGTCCATGATTTTTAAATCGAACAACACTTCATCGCACAATTTCGCCAGCGGTAACAGCTTGCTGGCTGGCGCGTCTCCGGCAGTTTCAATGGCACATGAGACACCACACAGCTGCAGTCGCTGTAAAAAACGGGTAGCAAACTCCGCCTGCATTAACACTTCGCCGCCAGAAAGCGTGACGCCGCCGCCGGACGTGCGAAAAAAAATGTCATCTTTCATCACTTCCCGTTCCAGAGCGTCAAGGCTGATATCGCGACCAATCCGTTCAAACGCCCCGGAGGGGCATTCATCCGCATCACGCAAACATTTCGCACAGTGCAGACATTTCGCCTCTCTGCGTACCGTCTGGATTTTGCCGGAGATCGACTCCGGATTAGCACACCACGGGCAAAGATGCGGACAGCCTTTAAAAAAGACCACCGTACGAATGCCCTCACCGTCATTCAGTGAATAACGCTGAATGTTGAAAATGCGCGCCACATCATTGCGGCGCGTTTCCACAACGTTACAGCTGATGCGCTGTCCGGCGGATGATGTCATCCTGGATCTCCTTCGACAGTTCGACAAAGAAGGCGCTGTATCCGGCAACGCGCACCACCAGCCCGGCATAATCTTGTGGGCGCTGTTGCGCTTCCCGCAACGTGTCGGCGTTCACCACGTTAAACTGAATATGTTGTAACTTAAGCTGGGTAAACGCCCGTAAGAAGTCGGCCAGTTTGCGTAATCCCGCTTCACCTTCCAGGGTCGCCGGAGTGAATTTCACGTTCAGCAATGTACCGTTAGACAGCAGTGTGTTATCGAGCTTACTGACTGACTTCAGTACCGCCGTTGGCCCTTGTGCGTCCTGACCCAGCATAGGTGACAAGCCGCCGTCTGCCAGCTGTTCTCCGGCAAAACGACCGTCTGGCGTCGCGCCAACCACCGATCCCAACGGAACGTGAGCAGAAACGGTATACGATCCCGGCGTGAAGTAGCCGCCGCGCGGGTTCTGGTATTTTTCCACTTCTTTGCAGTAGTGGCGCAACAGTTCGGCGCTAATGTTATCCACCTCGTCGATATCGTTACCGTATTTCTCAAAGCGGTTAATTAAGCGAGCGCGGACTTTTTCGCCTTCTGGCGTTGCAAAGTTGGCTTTTAATACCGACAGCAATTCGTCAAAACTTAAACGCTGTTGATCAAAAACCATCCCTTTCAACGCATGGAGAGAATCGCTCAGGTTGGCGATACCGATCCCCTGTACGCCGGAGAAGTTATAACGCGCGCCGCCATCGGTAATATCGCGGCCTTTTTCCAGACAATCGCTGATAAAAGACGAGAGCAGCGGTACAGGTGCCCAGTCGCGATGGCCGATATCGCAAATATTACTGCCTTCAACCATCAGGGTGATGTAGTGGCTGATCTTGGCACGGATCTGTTCCAGTAAACCTTCATAAGTCAGCGCGGCATTGCCTTCATTTTCATGCAGGCAGATTTCCATCACTTTCAGCAGGTTAAACATCGCGATGTCATGCAAGCCGTAGGTTCTGCCGGGAATAGATAATTCCACACAGCCCACTACGGAATAGTCGCGCGCATCTTCCAGCGAAACGCCACGGTTGAGGAACGCTGGCACCACCACTTCATCGTTAAAGATTTGCGGAATACCGGTGCCGAGGCGAATGGTTTCGGCGGTTTTCATCAGGAACGGCGTGTCGATCAAGGCGTTAGTGCGCACGCCGAGGTTCGGTTGCGGTAATTGCACGCTTTGATAGGCGTCAAGGCAAAGGAACGAAAGCACGTTCACCGCGCTACGTCCGTTCTCGGTTAACCCGCCGAGCAGTGCGGTATAGCCGGTCGGGAAACCGGCGAAATAACGCGCGCTGCTGGTGGAGCGCAACAGCACGATGTCGTTGCATTTCACCCATAAAGATTCGAGCAGTTCTTTCAGGAACGCCGCATCTTCGCCCTGGGTTAATGATGTCTGATAGAACGGCAACATATACTGGTCGAAGCGCCCCAACGATAGCGAACTGGCGTTGGATTCGTATTGCAGAATGATGTTCATGTACCAGAATAACTGGCACGCCTGCCAGAACGTCTGCGGCTTATGTTGCGCGTTATGGCGGGAGATCTCCGCAATAGTCAGCAGCTCTTCGCGACGCTGGGCATCTGTGCAGTTTGCCGCCATCGTTTCCGCCAGTTCGGCGTAACGCAAAATGTGTTTCTGCGAGGCTTCCAGCAGTAACAGCGCTGCCTGATAAAAGTGATTCTCCGGCTGTTGCTGACAATGTTGCTGCATCTGTGCTACCAGCTCCCCCAGCCCGTGATTCAGCAGGCGTGGGTAATCAATAATAATGTGCCCCTGGCCTTTATCTGTCTGGTTGATGCTGAAAATCTGCGTGCTGGTCGCGGCTTTTACTTCATCTGTCATCTGCCCGTTGATGAAATCTTTCATCGAACGTTTTTCCCAGTACGGGAACAACTCTTCGCGGTAGATACGTTTATCTTCTTCGCTGATAGCAAAGCGGTCCTGCGGACGCGTCGGGAATTGATCCAGCTCTTTCAGCAGCCAGTAAGGGTCCATTTCCGGCGACATAATCCCGGCGCGCGGTTTTACGGTGCGGTTACCGGCAATCAGTTCTTCATCACGAATCGAAATTTCAACATGTTCAAGGATATACGCTGTTGCTTTCGCCCGGCGCAATATCACCGGTTCGCCTTCGGTTTGCCGATGGCTGGCGGTATAAAGCAGCGCCCGCTCCAGCGAGATTTCACGGGTATTGGCAAACAGTGCAGTTTTGAGGCGAGAGATACGATTCGTCATGAGGAACTCCTGTGGGAAAGCGAACCCGCCCTTACGGGCGGGATAAGAACTTAAGCGGTTTGCGCCAGGTGAGCTTCAATTTTGCTCATAATGGCATCAGCACGTTTTACCGCATCGCTGATGTTGACGCGCACGATGGTCTTGCCAGCAAAACGCTCTTCAAACTTGATGCCGATATCTTTAGTCAGAATCACCATATCGGCGCTCGCCACGTCTTCCGCAGTCAGTTCATTTTCCAGACCAATTGAGCCCTGGGTTTCTACTTTCACTTCCCAGCCTTTCGCTTTCGCGGCACTTTCCAGCGCTTCTGCTGCCATATAGGTATGGGCAACACCTGAAGGACATGCGGTTACTGCAATAATTTTCGTCATGGCTTGTTCCTCAATTAATTAATTTCAAAATCCAAATCCAGGTCGTCTTCTTTTTCATCAGTCGAAGACCCATTTTTACGCGCCAGACTTTTCAGCACGTTCACACAAACAGCCGTCACCACTGCTCCGACAGCCACTGCGGCGATATAACCCAGCTTGCCTTCAACCACCGGCAGTACAATCAGACCACCCCAGCCTGCATAGCACTGCGCACCGACCAGCGCCGCAGTTATCGCACCACAAACAGAACCAACCATGATGGAAGGAATGACACGCAGCGGATCGGCAGCGGCGAAAGGAATCGCCCCTTCAGTAACCCCAACGCACCCCATCACCAGCGCCGCTTTACCAGTTTCGCGCTCTTCTGCGGAGAAATTTTTACGACCAATCAGCGTCGCCAGCCCCATCCCCAGCGGTGGAACACAAATCCCAACAGCGGCAATAGCCACCACGGTATAAACACCCTGAGCAACGCAAATCAGCATGAAGGCATAGGCCACTTTGTTAACCGGACCGCCCATATCGAACGCCAGCATCAGACCCATGATCACCGCCAGCATAACAATGCTGCCCTGCTGCATCCCCTGAAGCCACTGAGTCAGGCTGTTGGTCAACGCCCCTACAGGCTCGCCCAAGCCCCACATCATGATGCCTGCGGTAATCAGTGTGCCGACGATAGGAATGATGAAGATAGGCATCACCGAGCGCAGAACTTTATGCACCGGAATTTTCTTCAGGTAATGCACCACGATGCCGCCGATAATCCCGGCGATCAGCGCACCAAAGAAGCCCGCACCAAAGCTGTTACCAACCCAGGCACCGATAGCGCACGGAGCCAGCGCAGAACGCTCTGCAATGGAGTAACCAATGTAAGCGGCGAGGAAAGGCACCATCAGCGTCAAACCCGCAACGCCGATATCAAACAGTTTTTTCAGATTCGGATCGGCTACGGCATCCGGCACTGCGCCTTTGCCATACAACATGACGGAAACCGCCAGCAAAATACCGCCCGATACCACGAAGGGAATCATGTGTGAAACGCCCGTCATTAAATGCTGACGGGTATTTTTCAGGATCTGCACCAACTCATTCATAAGCTGCTCCCGGGCTTGCAAAAGCCCATGTCCATATTTTTGATGGAGGAAACAATAGGCAATCGCAGGCGGAGCAAACAGTGGATAAAAAGGCCATTTACTGGACTTTTGTAATATCAGTACAAAAATGCGATCCGCCTCATAACTTGCGATAATCCGGAAGCATGCCGCAAAACGGCGTCTTGTGAGACGCGTCGCAAATTGACGGTTACATTACATTTGTCCAGCTTTTGGCAGATTTGTCACATGGCAGGCCGTTGCCGTGCGCTCTTATCCTGTAAACAGAAAACCGTACCGGGAGAGAGGCAATGGCCCTGATTGTGGAATTTATTTGTGAGCTACCTAACGGCGTACATGCACGTCCGGCAAGCCACGTTGAAACGCTGTGTAATACTTTTTCATCACAAATTGAGTGGCATAACCTGCGCACTGACCGTAAAGGCAACGCCAAAAGCGCCCTGGCGCTGATTGGCACCGACACGCTGGTGGGCGATAATTGCCAGTTACTGATTTCCGGGGCCGACGAACAGGAAGCGCACCAGCGTTTAAGCCAATGGCTGCGCGATGAATTCCCCCACTGCGATGCGCCGCTGGCGGAAGTTAAATCTGACGAACTGGAACCACTGCCGGTTTCATTGACCAATCTGAATCCGCAAATTATCCGCGCCCGCACCGTGTGCAGCGGTAGCGCAGGCGGCATTCTGACGCCGATCTCTTCTTTAGATCTCAATGCGCTGAGTAATCTTCCCGCTGCCAAAGGCGTTGACGCCGAACAATCCGCACTGGAAAACGGCCTGACGCTGGTACTGAAAAACATTGAGTTTCGTCTGCTGGATAGCGACGGTGCTACCAGCGCGATTCTGGAAGCGCACCGATCCCTGGCTGGCGATACTTCCCTGCGCGAACATTTACTGGCAGGCGTCAGCGCCGGATTAAGCTGCGCCGAAGCGATTGTCGCCAGTGCGAATCACTTTTGCGAAGAGTTCGCCCGTTCCAGCAGCAGCTACCTGCAAGAACGTGCCCTGGACGTACGCGACGTCTGCTTCCAGTTACTCCAGCAAATCTACGGTGAGCAACGCTTCCCGGCACCGGGCAAACTGACGCAGCCCGCCATTTGTATGGCTGATGAACTGACTCCCAGCCAGTTCCTCGAACTGGATAAAAATCACCTCAAAGGTCTGTTACTGAAAAGTGGCGGCACCACCTCACATACCGTAATTCTTGCCCGTTCGTTCAACATTCCGACACTGGTTGGTGTGGATATTGATGCCCTCACTCCGTGGCAGCATCAAACGATTTATATCGACGGCAACGCTGGGGCGATTGTGGTTGAGCCAGGGGAAGCCGTAGCTCGTTATTATCAGCAAGAAGCCCGCGTACAGGACGCCCTTCGTGAGCAACAGCGTGTCTGGCTGACCCAACAAGCCCGTACCGCTGACGGTATCCGTATTGAAATTGCCGCTAACATCGCTCACTCCGTGGAAGCGCAGGCCGCATTCGGCAATGGTGCGGAAGGCGTTGGTTTGTTCCGCACTGAAATGCTCTATATGGATCGCACCAGTGCACCGGGTGAAAGCGAGCTGTACAACATTTTTTGTCAGGCGCTGGAGTCTGCCAACGGACGCAGCATTATTGTGCGCACTATGGACATTGGCGGTGATAAACCCGTTGATTATCTGAACATTCCGGCAGAAGCTAACCCGTTCCTCGGTTATCGCGCGGTGCGTATTTATGAAGAATACGCGTCGTTGTTTACCACACAACTACGGTCAATCCTGCGCGCCTCTGCTCACGGCAGCCTGAAAATCATGATCCCGATGATCTCCTCAATGGAAGAGATCTTATGGGTGAAAGAAAAACTGGCGGAAGCCAAACAGCAACTGCGTAACGAACACATTCCGTTTGATGAGAAGATCCAGCTCGGCATTATGCTGGAAGTGCCGTCGGTGATGTTCATCATCGATCAATGCTGCGAAGAGATTGATTTCTTTAGTATTGGTAGTAATGACCTGACGCAATATCTGCTGGCGGTGGATCGCGATAACGCTAAGGTTACTCGTCACTACAACAGCCTGAATCCGGCATTCTTGCGGGCGCTCGATTACGCCGTGCAGGCGGTGCATCGCCAGGGCAAATGGATTGGTCTGTGCGGTGAGCTGGGAGCGAAAGGTTCCGTGCTGCCGTTGCTGGTCGGTTTAGGGCTGGATGAACTCAGCATGAGCGCACCGTCAATTCCGGCGGCGAAAGCGCGAATGGCGCAACTTGATAGCCGTGAGTGCCGCCAGTTGCTCAACCAGGCAATGGCCTGCCGTACTTCGCTGGAAGTGGAACATCTGCTGGCGCAATTCCGCATGACCCAACAGGACGCACCGCTGGTCACCGCCGAGTGCATCACGCTGGAAAGTGACTGGCGCAGCAAAGAAGAAGTGCTCAAAGGCATGACCGATAACCTGCTGCTGGCGGGCCGCTGCCGCTATCCGCGTAAACTGGAAGCCGACTTATGGGCGCGCGAGGCCGTTTTCTCTACCGGTCTGGGCTTTAGTTTTGCCATTCCCCACAGCAAATCAGAACACATTGAGCAATCCACCATCAGCGTAGCGCGTCTGCAAGCGCCGGTGCGCTGGGGCGATGATGAAGCGCAATTCATCATTATGTTAACCCTGAACAAACACGCTGCGGGCGATCAGCATATGCGCATTTTCTCGCGCCTCGCTCGCCGCATCATGCACGAAGAATTCCGTAACGCGCTGGTTAACGCCGCCTCTGCCGACGCTATCGCCAGCCTGCTGCAACATGAACTGGAACTGTAAAAGGAAACATCATGGAACTGTATCTGGACACCGCTAACGTCGCAGAAGTCGAACGTCTGGCACGCATATTCCCCATTGCCGGGGTGACAACTAACCCGAGCATTATCGCTGCCAGCAAGGAGTCCATCTGGGAAGTGCTGCCGCGTCTGCAAAAAGCGATTGGTGATGAGGGCATTCTGTTTGCTCAGACTATGAGTCGTGACGCGCAGGGTATGGTGGAAGAAGCGAAGCGCCTGCGCGACGCCATTCCGGGCATTGTGGTGAAAATCCCGGTGACTTCCGAAGGTCTGGCCGCCATTAAGTTGCTGAAAAAAGAGGGTATTACTACACTTGGCACCGCTGTATATAGCGCCGCACAAGGGTTATTAGCCGCACTGGCAGGGGCAAAATACGTTGCTCCGTATGTTAACCGCGTAGATGCCCAGGGCGGGGACGGCATTCGTACGGTTCAGGAGCTGCAAACGCTGTTAGAAATGCACGCGCCAGAAAGCATGGTGCTGGCGGCCAGCTTTAAAACGCCGCGTCAGGCGCTGGACTGTTTACTGGCAGGATGTGAATCCATCACCCTGCCCTTAGATGTAGCGCAACAAATGCTCAACACCCCTGCGGTAGAGTCAGCTATAGAGAAGTTCGAACACGACTGGAATGCCGCATTTGGCACTACTCATCTCTAAAGGAGCAATTATGGACCGCATTATTCAATCACCGGGTAAATACATCCAGGGCGCTGATGTGATTAATCGTCTGGGCGAATACCTGAAGCCGCTGGCAGAACGCTGGTTAGTGGTGGGTGACAAATTTGTTTTAGGTTTTGCTCAATCCACTGTCGAGAAAAGCTTTAAAGATGCTGGACTGGTAGTAGAAATTGCGCCGTTTGGCGGTGAATGTTCGCAAAATGAGATCGACCGTCTGCGTGGCATCGCGGAGACTGCGCAGTGTGGCGCAATTCTCGGTATCGGTGGCGGAAAAACCCTCGATACTGCCAAAGCACTGGCACATTTCATGGGTGTTCCGGTAGCGATCGCACCGACTATCGCCTCTACCGATGCACCGTGCAGCGCATTGTCTGTTATCTACACCGATGAGGGTGAGTTTGACCGCTATCTGCTGTTGCCAAATAACCCGAATATGATCATTGTCGACACCAAAATCGTCGCTGGCGCACCTGCACGTCTGTTAGCGGCGGGTATCGGCGATGCGCTGGCAACCTGGTTTGAAGCACGCGCCTGTTCCCGTAGCGGCGCTACCACTATGGCGGGCGGCAAGTGTACCCAGGCGGCGCTGGCACTGGCAGAACTGTGCTACAACACTCTGCTGGAAGAAGGCGAAAAAGCGATGCTTGCTGCCGAACAGCATGTAGTGACTCCGGCGCTGGAGCGCGTGATTGAAGCGAACACCTATTTAAGCGGTGTAGGCTTTGAAAGTGGTGGTCTGGCTGCGGCGCACGCAGTGCATAACGGCCTGACCGCTATCCCGGACGCGCATCACTATTATCACGGTGAAAAAGTGGCATTTGGTACGCTGACGCAGCTGGTTCTGGAAAACGCACCGGTTGAGGAAATCGAAACCGTAGCTGCACTTAGCCATGCGGTAGGTTTGCCAATAACTCTCGCTCAACTGGATATTAAAGAAGATGTCCCGGCGAAAATGCGAATTGTGGCAGAAGCGGCATGTGCAGAAGGTGAAACCATCCACAACATGCCTGGCGGCGCGACGCCAGATCAGGTTTACGCCGCTCTGCTGGTAGCCGACCAGTACGGTCAGCGTTTCCTGCAAGAGTGGGAATAACCTACTCCAAACTCCCGGCTTGTCCGGGAGTTTGAACGCAAAATTGCCTGATGCGCTACGCTTATCAGGCCTACGCAATCTCTGCAATATATTGAATTTGCGTGCTTTTGTAGGCCGGATAAGGCGTTCACTCCGCATCCGGCACTCTGTGCCAGTAATCTGAAACTCCCACGTTGTTCAGGAATTTTTTATCCGCTTCTGGACATTTTCTCTACAGAACAATCGTTAGCCCGGAAGGTCGAATCTGTGACTCTTATTTTCACGGACGAACCAGATGAAAGCTTCACTGGCGCTGCTCAGCCTGCTAACGGCATTTACCAGCCACTCCTTAAAATCTCCCGCCGTTCCACCAACCGTGGTACAAATCCAGGCCAATACCAACCTTGCCATCGCAGACGGTGCCAGACAGCAAATTGGCAGCACGCTATTTTACGATCCGGCGTATGTGCAGCTTACTTATCCTGGCGGTGATGTTCCGCAAGAACGCGGTGTATGTTCCGATGTGGTGATCCGCGCATTGCGCAGCCAGAAGGTCGATTTGCAGAAACTGGTTCACTAAGATATGGCGAAGAATTTTGCTGAGTACCCGCAAAAATGGAAGTTAAAGCGCCCGGACAGCAACATCGATCACCGTCGGGTGCCTAATCTGGAAACCTGGTTTAGCCGCCATGATAAAACACGCCCCACCAGCAAGAACCCCAGTGACTATCAAGCGGGCGATATTGTCTCCTGGCGACTGGATAACGGGCTGGCACATATTGGGGTGGTTTCAGATGGCTTCGCCCGCGACGGTACGCCGCTGGTGATACATAACATTGGCGCAGGCGCGCAGGAAGAAGATGTGCTGTTTAACTGGCGGATGGTGGGGCATTATCGTTATTTTGTTAAATAAGAGATCGCCCCACATGAAGAAAAAATTCAGATCCTTTTTACACTGACGGCTTCTTTTTTCTTACGGCTCACCAGCGCCAGTGCCAGCACAATCAGCACAATACCGCTACCCTCAACCGCGCCAGGATTCTCACCGAGCAGCCACCAGGAAAAGAGTACGCCGCAAACGGGAACGGCCAGTGTGCTTAAGCTGGCAATACTGGCAGGCAAGTTTTTCAATACAAACAACCATAAGCTCCACGCCAGCGCCGTCGCCAGAATCGCACTGTAGGCCAGCGCCCAGAACACGGTGGGTTGCCAGTCAATTTCACGTTGCGGTACCAGTAAAGCGACCACACTCATCACCAGCGCCGCATACAGCATCTGCCAGGATGTTAACGACAATAAATCCACGCGCGGATGACGGGCGTAAAGGCGTTTAGCGACAATGGCGCTCGCCCCCCAACTGACACCGGAGAGGATCGCCAGCATGGCGCTTTTCATCGAAGAGAAATCGAGTTGCCACGGCTGCAACACCAAAAATAAACCGAAAGCGGCAATCAGAATCGCGAAATATTGCCCACGTCGCAGGCGTTCACCGAGAAACAACGCGGCGAAAATCACTACCCAGAACGGCATGGTATAGCTCAGGATCGCTACTTTCCCCGCTCCGCCGCTGACCAGCGCCCACTGCGCCAGACCAACCATCCCACAGGTTTGTAACAGGGCAATGACTAAGGTGTAATTAAACGGCGTCGGGCGCATTCCGCGACCACGTAATAAAAGGACGATGAATAAAACGAGAGCGCCGAAAATGCAGCGTAAGGCGGTGAAGTCGAAGGCACCGATGTAGCTGGTGACTTGCTTCATGAAAATCCAGCTATAACTCCAGATAAGTGTGAGCACAACCAGGCCACTGATTGCCAGTGGGTTGCTCTTTCCTGCGGCAGACATGAGAGATCCAGTGTGTAGTTTTCCTGTGGACACTATACGCCGGTAAAGAAACTTCAGCGACTGCCTGAAAGGCAGTCGCTGAAGAAGGTCAGATTACAGCATGTCGAAACGGTCGAGGTTCATCACTTTCACCCATGCCGCCACGAAGTCTTTAACAAACTTCTCGTGGGCATCGCTGCTGGCGTAAACTTCAGCCACCGCACGCAGGACTGAGTTAGAACCAAATACCAGATCCGCACGGCTGGCTGTGTATTTCACTTCGCCAGTTTCACGGTCACGGCCTTCGAACAGCTCTTTCGATTCGTCCGCCGCTTTCCACTCGTAACGCATATCCAGCAAATTCACGAAGAAGTCATTGCTCAATACGCCAACGCGGTCAGTGAAGACGCCGTTTTTGCTGCCATCGAAGTTGGCACCCAGTACGCGCATCCCGCCCACCAGCGCAGTCATTTCCGGCGCGGTCAGCGTCAGTTGCTGGGCTTTGTCGATCAGCAGTGACTCGGTGGTGGAAACATCCAGACGAGCGCGATAGTTACGGAAACCGTCAGCAATTGGCTCCAGCAGTTCGAACATCTCAATGTCAGTCTGATCCTGACGCGCATCAACGCGACCCGGCGCAAACGGTACATGAATGCTCAAACCTGCGGCGCTTGCGGCTTTCTCAACACCAACCACACCAGCCAGCACGATGATATCCGCCAGCGAGGCTTTACCAGACTCTTTCTGGATTTTCTCCAGAACAGGCAGAGCACGAACGGCTGCGGCGTTCACATCCCAGTCGCGCTGCGGCATTAATGCCAGACGCGCACCGTTGGCACCACCGCGTTTGTCGCCACCACGGAAGGTAGAAGCAGATGCCCAGGCCACCGATACCAGCTCACTAACAGACAGACCAGAATCCGCAATCGCGAATTTCAGATCGATAATGTCCTGCTCGGTCGGGTTGTAGATCGGCTGCGGCAGCGGATCTTGCCAGATCAGATCTTCTTTCGGCACTTCCGGCCCGATGTAGCGAGATTTCGGCCCCATATCCCTGTGCGTCAGTTTGAACCAGGCACGGGCAAAGGCTTCGTTGAACGCCTGCGGATCGTTGAGGAAACGACGAGAGATCTTCTCGAACTCAGGATCAAAACGCAGCGTCAGGTCGGTCACCAGCATTGTCGGTTTACGTTTCTTCGACGGATCAAACGGATCCGGGATAATTTCCGGTGCGTCTACCGCTTCGAACTGGATTGCGCCAGCCGGGCTGCGGGTCTGTACCCACTCATACTTGAACAGGTTCTCGAAGAAATAGTTGCTCCACTGGGTCGGCGTCTGGGTCCAGACTACTTCCAGACCAGAGGTAATGGCATCTGCGCCAACGCCGCTGCCGTAAGTGCTCGCCCAACCTAAACCTTGTTCTTCAATCGGTGCAGCTTCTGGATCAGGACCTACATTTGATGTCGGACCGGCACCGTGGGTTTTACCCAGCGTATGACCACCCGCAATCAGCGCCACGGTTTCTTCGTCGTTCATGCCCATGTTGCCGAAGGTCGCGCGGATAGCTGCTGCCGCAGAAAGCGGTTCGCCGCTGTGATCCGGGCCTTCCGGGTTAACGTAAATCAGACCCATCTCGGTTGCACCCAGCGGTGCTTTCGCCAGCGCTTCCGGATGACGGTGAGTCAGCCAGGCTTTTTCATCACCCCAGTTAACATCCAGATCCGGTTCCCAGACGTCTTCACGACCGGCACCAAAACCGAAGGTACGGAAGCCGGAGTTTTCTAGCGCCACGTTACCCGCGAGGATAAACAGGTCGGCCCAGGAGATTTTCTGACCATATTTCTGTTTGATTGGCCACAACAGGCGACGCGCTTTATCGAGGCTTACGTTATCCGGCCAGGAGTTCAGCGGTGCAAAACGTTGCTGACCACGACCCGCGCCACCGCGTCCATCGATTGAACGGTAAGTCCCCGCGCCGTGCCAGGCCATACGAATAAACAGACCGGCGTAACTGCCCCAGTCGGCTGGCCACCACGGTTGAGATTCTGTCAACAGGGCTTTCAGATCTTTTTTCAGGCCGTAGTAATCTAATTTGCTGAATTCTTTGCGGTAGTCAAAGTCCTCACCCAGTGGGTTAGAACGATTAGAATGTTGGTTTAACAGGTCAACACGAAGTTGATTTGGCCACCAGTCGCGAGTGGTTGTGCCCGCCCCCGCACTCTGGTCGTGACCGCCCTGATGGAACGGGCATTTGCCAGTGGCTGTGGTGTTATGGATATCGTCTGACGTGCTCATCAATGTGCTCCCCTCTACAGTGTTACCGTTACGATACACAGCGTTAGAGAGAAGTTATAATTGAATTAATCCACGGATGCGATAGTTGAGATCTTACATATTGTTGGTTAAAGAGATGTAGATCAAATTGATCTTAATTAAGCTTTTTTGATTATGTCCGAATTCGGACAAATGCTTTATAAAAAAGGGTTTTAGCTTCATATCCTTCAAGTAATGAGGGAGAAAACAAGGCTGATAACCTTATTTTCCCGCCCTCATTTCGAGGCAGCATTTTGTGCTCTGTTTAAAATTTGTGATCACTGTGTGATTTTCACAAAAGCCACACTATTTATAAACCAGGTCGAACCCCCAGCGTATGGCAAATCGCGTAACTCATTTCAGCACGGTTAAGCGTATAGAAGTGGAAATCTTTCACTCCTTCACGGCTTAAAATCTTCACCATATCCATGGCAATATTCGCGCCAACCAGTTTGCGGGTTTCGGCATCATCATCCAGACCGTCGAACATTTGCGCCATCCACGCCGGAATACGCACGTTGGTCATATCGGCAAATTTCTTCGCCTGTTTAAAGTTAGATACCGGCAAAATTCCCGGAATAATTTCCACATCAATGCCCGCCGATACACAGCGGTCACGAAAACGCAGGTAGCTTTCGACATCGAAGAAGAACTGAGTAATCGCGCGGTTGGCTCCGGCATCCACTTTGCGTTTCAGATTAAGCAAATCCGCCTGAGCGCTTTTTGCTTCCGGGTGAACTTCCGGATACGCCGCCACGGAGATATCGAAATCTGCCACTTCTTTTAACAGCGTCACCAGGTCAGAAGCATACATTTCTGGCTTACCACTTCCCGGCGGCAGATCGCCACGCAGCGCCACGATATGACGAATACCGTTATTCCAGTAGTCGCGTGCAATGGTGCGCAGCTCGTCGGGCGTCGCATCAATGCAAGTAAGATGCGGTGCCGCTTCCAGACCAGTGCGATCTTTAATGCCTTTAATAATGCTGTGCGTACGGTCGCGCTCGCCGGAGTTCGCGCCATAGGTCACCGATACAAACTTCGGTTTCAGGCTGCTAAGGCGATCGATGGAGTTCCACAGGGTCTGCTCCATTTCACTGGTACGCGGCGGGAAAAACTCGAACGAAACGTTAATCTGCCCCTGGACTTCTGCCAGGCTCTGATTCAGGGCATCCCGCTGGCTGGCGTGAAAAAAGCTCATACCTTACCTCATCAATCGCTTGTAGTTATATGTTGTGTTGTGCACATCTATCCGTTTAGACGTCCAGATGTAAAGATGAAGGAAAAGCCGAAGGGCGTCAACCGAAAAATGACCAATGATGGTGAGGAAAAATCAGGGAAGATGAAAAAAACTCATCTTAATTAGAGGCGATAAGAGATTTCTCTATAGAGCAATCCATCTCGCACGTTTTGACTAATATTCTGATAACACAGCGACACCTGGGCTAATTCGAAAAACAACCTCCTGCCACCGGATGGTGATGCTAAGGCATCTGATTCGGCCTGCGCTCTCGCGTAGGCCGAATACTGGATCTGCAAAATCAACTGGTAACAAACAGATGAATCAACTCAGTGCGTACTTTTATTTGATATCTTTCACGCGCATACCGTTGAGCTGTTCATCCGTAATGGTGTTGCCCTCTTTGAAGTAATCAACCACCGCGTGATAAACGTAATAACCGCCGGTTGTGTTACGCGCTTTCCCTTCGGTAAAGGCGGTAAAACCATCGCCACCATCAGCAAGGAAACTCTGAGTAGCAATGTGGTAAACCGTCGCATCTTCAATCGGTTTGCCATTCAGAGTCAGTGTGATTACCCGCTGACCAACCGGTTTGCTGCTGTCGTACTTCATTTCCAGGCCTTTCGATACCTGTAAAACGCCATTACTTAAACTTGCGCCGTGTTCCATCAAACTGCGTAATTGTTTACCTGTGAGATCCATCGTCACCAGTTCATTGGGGAACGGGAAAGTACTGATGACGCCGCCCATCGTAATCGCCCCTGCGGGGATCTCATTGCGAATACCACCAGAGTTGGTTAACGCCAATTGGGTGTTTTTACCCGCCGCTACCAGTAAAGCGTCCGCCGCCAGGTTCCCGAGGGAAGCCGATTCACCATAGGCACGTTTTAATTCAACCGGCGATTGCGCCACCGTTTGTTGCACCACTTCATCAAGCTTTTTATTCCAGCCGTCGATCACCTGTTTTGTTTGCGGATCGGGCTTCCACTCGTCGGCGTAAATGGTTTTAAGCTCGAAGTTTTTCACCGTAAAATCATGCGGCTTCTCTTTGTAGTCGAGAACCAATTTACCCACATCAATCCCGCCGCTGTCGGTGGAGAGGATTAACGTATTGCCGACTTTAATCGGTTCCGGCGTACCCACATGTGCATGTCCGGTGATCAAAATATCCAGCCCCTTCACCTGACTTGCCGTCTGAATATCTTTATCCAGCGCGCGACGCACATCTGTGCCTCCCATACTGGACTGGCGGGCCGGAACACCTTCGTGGATCAGGGCGACGGTCAAATCAACCTTGCCTTTGAGTTCATCGATATAACGTTGTAGCCATTTAATTTCATCGCGCGCTTCAATACCCACGCGCGTGGCAGCAGATACCGTATCGTTGAAGGCAAATACTCCGTGCAAACCTATAACGCCTATTTTCACGCCGTCTTTTTCGATGATGGTATATGGCTTATCCCAGAATGATTTACTGCTGTTCTGATAAAAAACATTGCCCTGCACAATAGGGAATTTTGCCTGACTCAACTGTAATAATGTGTTGTCCCAGCCGTGGTCAAATTCATGGTTGCCTATCGTGACAGCATCGAACGGCATAGTATTCATAATATCGATGATAGCCTTACCTTTGGTCAGGCTGCTGATATAGGGCCCGGTAAAATAATCACCCGCATCAAAAAACCATGTCGCTTTATTTTTTGCTTTTTCTTGCTTAACCAGCGTAGTGATATTTGCCCAGCCGCCAATATCCCGTTTACCGTCAGCGATCCACGGCACTTTATAAGGTTCGACATGCGCATGGAGGTCGTTGGTATAAATGATGGTGACATCTTTGGCGCAAGCCCAGAACGGCAATGTTAATGCGATACCCGCAGCAAGCATTTTAATTTTCATAAATAGTCCCTTTCAGTGAGATAAAGGATTGCTACATTACGTTCTGAAAGAGTTATTTATGTGAGAGTAATCACATCCGCAGGGGATAGTTGCCGGACAAAATCAACGACCTTGTGAAATCGTTGGTGATATATGTCAACTCTGTTTACGATTAATGCCTGCAAGTCGTTTGGTTGCCGTAATTTAGGGCAACCAACATCGACAGATTACAGCTGGCCAGACTATCGACTGGGTTATCCGGCACTGCACTGTCGGGCATGTGGAAGTTACCCGCCGTTGTTTGACGAACAACAATTTCGTGACTGGTTGTCAGTTCACTTATCTACTTTTGCAACTGAGAAAGGCCATTTTTGCCCGGTATGTTATGGCACAGAGACGATTTGTTATGGTCACAATCCACAGGGTTCGCAACGCATTCAATGCCGTAACTGCAAAAAAGTCTGGACACCAAAACAATATCAGAAAGAAATAACGCCTCCTGAAATAATCGAAACGATTACTCTTCTGGTGCCATTTCAGGGAGCCAGCAATGGGCAGAAACTGTATGTTTTAATGAGTTTCGATGCTATTCACGGAAATATTCTTCATCTCTCCACTAATTTCACACAACATCAGGCTGGAGAAAGTCTGCATTATCGATACAGAGGAAATGCAGAACCAGAGTTACACAACAATAATATCGTACAACGCGTTGATATGCGCGAAGCACAATTTCTACGCCGCAGTCAGTTTGATGAAATTCAGTATGGCAGCGCAGCGCTCAAGCGCAATGCCAAAGGTGTTATTCTGCGTCCGGTTATCACTGCACACGGGCATTTCAGAGTACTGAATATTTTATTCCCTACAGTAAAAACACATGTAATTTCACACGAGTGTTTTTTAAGAGGTGCCATTATTACGGCCTGGGCTGATCTGTTTCGCCAACAGCAAGGTGAAATTTGGTTTATTGAAGAGGAAATAGCTGACAGTACCGATAATACGCGCTGGAGTTTTCAGGGAACAACATATCACGGCTGGTGGAAAAATCAGTGGCAACTCTGGGTTCAGGGCAAAAATCGTAAAATGGTATGTGCATTAACAGGCGGAAATAACAGCAAAGCTGAAATGCTCTCTTTAGCAACCAGCAGACATTTTATCGACTGGCTACATAAACAAGCAGTATTTACTCACAGCACCCCGCTTTCCGCAGGGCGCGTTACGCAAATACTGCTTTCTCTGGCTCAGGATTACAACAACTGCGCCAGCCGGTTGATATCCGACTGAATCGCCCCGGCGGTGACGTCGCGCCCCGCGCCAGGCCCACGGATCACCAGCGGGTTGTCGCGATACCAGCGGCTTTCGATGGCAAAGACGTTATCGCACGGCAGCAGTGATGCCAGCGGATGGTCTTCACGCACCGCCTCCACGCCCACACGCGCTTTGCCGTTGGCATCGAAACGCGCCACGTAGCGTAGCACCAGCCCCATTTCGCGGGCCGCTTCCAGCCGTTGCACCATCTGCTCGTTAAGTTCATCGCCATTTTCAAAGAAATGGTCGATGCTGCCGCCTTCGCAATGAGCAGGCACCAGCGATTCCACACGTACCTGGTCCGGTTCAATGTTGTAACCCGCTTCACGCGCCAGAATTACCAGCTTGCGCATTACGTCTTTGCCGGAGAGGTCGTCACGCGGATCAGGCTCGGTTAAGCCCTGCTGCCACGCCTGATCCACCAGCTCGGTAAACGGCACGCTACCGTCGAATTGCAGGAACAGCCAGGAGAGCGTGCCGGAGAAGATCCCGCTGATCGACAAAATAGTATCGCCGCTGTCGATCAGATCGCGCACGGTGTGGTTGATCGGCAAGCCCGCACCGACGGTGGAATTGTACAGCCAGTGACGCCCGGTTTTTTCGAAGGCGTCGTGGATCTGGCGATATTTATTGCTGTCGCTGGCTCCCGCCAGTTTGTTGGCGCTGATAACGTGGAAACCGTGGCTGGCGAAATCAAGATACTGATCAGCAAGCTGCTGGCTGGCGGTAACGTCCAGCACCACTAAATCATCATACGGATGGGCGCGCATCCACAGGAACAACGACTCTTCATCCTGCTCAACCGCTTCATCGTTGAAGAAGGCTAACGCGCGGCTGGCGTCCAGCCCGTCATAGCTCAACAGGCTGCGGCGGCTGTCCACCACACCTGCCAGCACAAACTCAAAGCCGGTACGTGCCGAAAGCGTGCTCTGCTCACGGGCGAACAGTTCCAGCCAACGGGAACCGATATTGCCCTTACCGAACAATACCAGGCCGATGCGTTTTTCTGCGCGGAAGACGGACTGATGCAGCCCCTGAATCAGGCTTTCGGTCGGGCCGGTGCGCAGTACTGCCACCAGGCTGATGCCGTCATCGGACTGCCAGGTAAATTCGACCGGCTGGCCTTTCAGTTGCTGCCAGAAGCGGTGGCAATGCAGCGGGTTACGGGTGACGCCTGCACCGACCATCGCCACCAGCGCCAGCCCCTGACGCAGGCGCAGTTCGCCAGGTAATCCCGCTTCGTCGAGGATTTTCAGCGCACTGTCGGCCACTTCTGAGGTGTAGCAAAATTGCAGCAACTGGCGATCGTTATGTACGCCAACCGCCAGCGGGCGTACCTGCGCGCGTTTCAGGATTTGGTCGATCTCTTTATGCGCCAGTTTGAAATCCTGACTGGCGGGCACCTGAAACTCAATCAAACAGACATCATCGTGGCTGGTGACAATACGCGCACCAGTACCGGAGGCCAGCACGCGTTCAATGCGCGTGGAACCTTGATCCGGCGTGTAGCTACAGCGCAGTTGCAGGTCGATTTCGCTGCCAGAAACCGGCTGTAAAGTACGGGCGTGAAGAACGGGAGCCGCCAGGCGCGCCAGTTCGCTGGCCTCATCCAGACGCAGCAACGGCAGCAGGCAGGCATCTTTCACTTTACGCGGGTCGGCACTGTATACCCCGGCGACGTCGCTCCAGATGGTTACGCGAGAAACACCCGCCAGCGCACCGATTTGTGTCGCGGAATAGTCGGAACCGTTACGCCCCAGCAGCACCGTTTCACCGGCGTTGTTGCGGCTGATAAATCCGGTCACCACCAGACGTTTGCCCGGATGTTGCACCAGCAGCTGTTGCAGCAACGGGTAAGAAAGCCCTTCATCAACCTGCGGTTGTGCGGCGCGTTCAGCGCGTAAAAACTCGCGGGCATCAAGCCAGGCCGCTGGCAGCCCTTGTTGATTAAGTACCGCAGACATCAGGCGTGCCGACCATACTTCCCCGTGGCCCACCACTTCCGCATACACTGCGTCGTTAATACCGCTGTCGAGCAGCGCCGCCAGGCGCTCAAGGTCGCTGACAAAAGCGCTAATGAGGCTATCGGCTTCTTCAGCGGGTAGCAGACCGCTAATCAGATCACACTGATAGCGACGCAGCGTTTGTTGAACCTGATGCGCAGAGAGACGATCGGTCTGGCTTAGTTTCAACCAGTTAATCAACTGGTTAGTGGTGCTACCGGCAGCGGAAACCACCATCATATCGTCAGGCTGAGAGTACTCCGCCATAATGCCCGCGACACGCAAATAACACTTCACATCAGCCAGACTACTGCCACCAAATTTATGCAGCTGACGACCTTTCGCCCCTGCCTGCGCAATCACACTCATTTTTACCCCTTGTTTGCAGCCCGGAAGCCATTTTCCAGGTCGGCAATTAAATCTTCGCCATCTTCAATACCGGTGGAGATACGCAGCAGCGTCTCGGAGATCCCGGCGGCAGCACGCGCTTCTGGTGCCATGCCTGCATGTGTCATGGTTGCGGCGTGAGAGATTAAACTTTCCACTCCCCCTAATGATTCCGCCAGCGTAAACAACGACAGCCCGCCCAGGAAACGACGCAGCGTCTGCTCATCGCCATCCAGTTCAAAACTCAACATTGCGCCAAAGCCTTTTTGCTGGCGCGCGGCAATTTCATGCCCCTGATTTTCCGGCAGCGACGGGTGATACAGTTTTTTCACCAACGGCTGGGTTTGCAGATATTTCACAATCGCCTGCGCGTTGCGCTGGGCCAACTCCATGCGCGGCACCAGCGTTCGCAACCCGCGTAGCAGCAGATAGCTGTCAAACGCGCCGCCCGTCACGCCAATATTGTTTGCCCACCAGGCAAGTTCAGTGACAACGTCCGGGTCTTTAGCAATCACCACGCCAGCCACCACGTCAGAGTGACCGTTCAGATATTTCGTGCATGAATGCAACACCAGATCGGCACCTAATGCCAGCGGATTTTGTAATGCCGGGCTTAAGAAGGTGTTATCCACCACGCTCACCGCCCCGACTTCCCTAGCCAGATGGCAGATTTTCGCAATATCCACGACGCGTAACAATGGATTACTTGGGCTTTCTACCAGTACCAGTTTGGGTTTTTCTGCCAGCGCTGCCCGTAATGCCTGTTCATCGCCTTGATCAACAAACAACACGCGATAGCAACCGCGTTTCGCCAGGCTGTCGAACAGGCGATAGCTACCGCCGTAGCAGTCGTGCGGCGCAACCAGCAGATCGCCTGGTTTCAAAAAGACGGTCGTTACCAGGTGAATCGCGGACATGCCGGTATTAGTAAGTACTGCACCAGCACCGCCTTCCAGTTCTGCCAGCGCACGCTGAACCACATCGCGCGTTGGGTTGCCGCGACGCGAGTAATCATGCGCGCGCGGTTCATTAAATCCGGTAAAGTTATAGGTACTGGAAAGATGGATCGGTGGGACAACGCAACCATACTGTTCGTCGTCATTTAACCCGCTACGCACTGCGATGGTGGCCTGTTTACGCGTCATGTGATGAAGTTCCCTGGGCTTGGTCGGTGAAATGTCAGGCACCAGAGTAAACATTGTGTTAATGGACGTCAATACATCTGGACATCTAAACTTCTTTGCGTATAGATTGAGCAAATCCCAAATAGCCGTTAAAATTATATGCATTATCACGCCGACAGGTGCATTACACGATGTCACGATAACGCCTGTACGGTAAACTATGCGGGTTTACGGTCAGTACCCACATAAATTGTGTGGTCTGGTCTCAATTTATTGACGAAGAGGATTAAGTATCTCATGGCTGAATGGAGCGGCGAATATATCAGCCCATACGCTGAGCACGGCAAGAAGAGTGAACAAGTCAAAAAGATTACGGTTTCCATTCCTCTTAAGGTGTTAAAAATCCTCACCGATGAACGCACGCGTCGTCAGGTGAACAACCTGCGTCACGCTACCAACAGCGAGCTGCTGTGCGAAGCGTTTCTGCATGCCTTTACCGGGCAACCTTTGCCGGATGATGCCGATCTGCGTAAAGAGCGCAGCGACGAAATCCCGGAAGCGGCAAAAGAGATCATGCGTGAGATGGGGATTAACCCGGAGACGTGGGAATACTAAAGCAAAAAAGAGCGGCGCGGAGTGGAATCGCCTGATGCGCTACGCTTATCAGGCCTACGTCATATTGCAATTTATTGAATTTGCACGAACTTGTAGGCCGGATAAGGCGTTCACGCCGCATCCGGCATAAACAACGAGCACGTTGTCTGCGACCCACCGCTTTTTATACATGGACGTTTAACTATGAAAAACAGGCTGCTGATCCTCAGCCTGCTGGTTTCTGTACCTGCCTTTGCCTGGCAGCCACAAACCGGCGACATCATCTTTCAGATCTCTCGCTCATCGCAAAGTAAAGCGATCCAACTGGCGACCCATTCCGATTATAGCCACACCGGTATGCTGGTGATACGCAACAAAAAGCCCTACGTTTTTGAAGCGGTCGGCCCGGTGAAATACACCCCGCTCAAGCAGTGGATCGCCCATGGTGAAAAGGGCAAATACGTTGTTCGCCGCGTTGAAGGCGGACTGAGTGTTGAACAACAGCAAAAACTGGCGCAAACGGCAAAACGTTATCTCGGTAAACCGTATGATTTCAGCTTCTCATGGAGCGACGATCGCCAGTACTGTTCGGAAGTGGTGTGGAAGGTTTACCAGAACGCGCTGGGAATGCGCGTGGGCGAGCAGCAGAAGTTGAAAGAGTTCGATCTCAGCAACCCGCTGGTCCAGGCTAAGCTCAAAGAACGCTACGGCAAAAATATTCCGCTTGAGGAAACGGTAGTTTCACCACAAGCCGTTTTCGACGCGCCACAACTCACCACAGTCGCCAAAGAGTGGCCGCTGTTTTCGTGGTAATGGATGATGAAAAAAATAATTCCCGCCGTAGTCTGTTTGTTGCTTTGTAGTTGCACGACCTTTCCGCAAGCTGTCGCTCCGGTAAACGGTGATGCCTCCAATTAGTTGAATTAAGGATATAATACTCGCTTTTAAGGTTGTTTCATGGTCACAGTTAACCTTCATTGCCCCCGTTGCCAGTCCGTTCAGGTTTACCGTCACGGGCAGAACCCAAAAAGACATGATCGATTCCGCGGCCGTGACTGTCACCGGGTATTTCAGCTCAGTTACTGTTACGAGCCCCGTAAACCGGGAGTTAAAGACCAAATCGCTGAAATGACTTTCAACGGTGCCGGGGTTCGCGATACTGCCCGTACGCTGAAAATCGGCATTAATACAGTCATCCGAACTTTAAAAAACTCTCGCCACGAAGAATAACGTCATCCCCGGTCGCTCATGCTGATGTGGCACTCATCTGCAAACTTAGTCAGCAATGGAGCTTTGTCGGCAGTAAAGCGCGACAGCACTGGCTCTGGTACGTGTACAACACGAAAACTGGTGGTGTTCTGGCCTACACTTTTGGCCCCCGGACTGACGAAACCTGTCGTGAATTGCGGGCGCTGCTTACCCTTTTACCATCGGCATGTTGACCACTGACGAATGGGGTAGTTACGCTAGAGAGTTACCGAAGGAGAAGCATCTGACTGGTAAGATTTTTACTCAGCACATTGAGCGTAACAATCTGACCCTGAGAACCCGAATCAAACGTCTGGCCCGCAGAACCATCTGTTTCTCGCGTTCTGTAGAACTTCATGAAAAAGTCATCGGTGCTTTTATCGAAAATATATGTTCTACTAATTGGAGTCATCACCCTTCTGATAAGCTTTCCTTGGATGATTACCAGACTGAATACACAGCCAAAGATTTTTACCTCATTCTGCTCTTTTTTCTCAAATGACATATATTATATTTTACATCATATTCATAGGCATATGACATTCCCCCGCCCCCCATTATGTCATTGTGGGTTGATGTTGGGCTTTCATAAAAAAAACATCTTTTTTTGAACTAGCATTAATTATATTTACTTTATATATTAAAATATTTTCTCCATCTGGAAATATTTTAGCCACACAATATAAAGCAGCTGAATCCGAATTACTTAAAAATATATTATCATCACCCATAACTCCAGCCATTAAATGACTGGAGACTAAAGCAAGGAAATAACAACATTGTATTGCCTTCATTTTAATTACTCCCTTGCCTGATAATTGTAACTCCATTCCCTTTAGCTTTGGGATTATATTTTAGATAGGTGTTATTTGGTGTTCCCAAGTAACTACTGTATTCTTTTTTTCCCATTCCATTCATATAAGAATTCGTTAAATCTTTGCTTGAAAAATTTAGACTATCATAAACATCATTTTCTTTTGTTACTTTATTTCCTTTATCGTCAGAGTAAAAACCGTGAGTGTGATAATCGCCTACTCTCTCTGAACCTTCAGGGCATTTTATATTTCGCAAGTCTACACTATCATTATCATTTGAACTTATCGGATTCATGGGGAAATATTCACCTTGCTTGTTACATATTAGTCCACCATATTCTTTATTCTCGTTAATTGATTCTCCATTACACATTGCCAATGCAAATATTCCAATATCATCTATATTTTTTGATTTAAATTCATATAATCCTAATGGATCCATGCTATTCACCGGGCTCAGCGGATATGTATACAGGTTCCATCCCCCCTTCAGCCCAATCGGATCCTGAGTGATATACCTCCCCCGCAGCGGGTCATAATAGCGGTGGCGGTTATAATACAGGCCGGACTCCTCATCATACTGCTGCCCCGGCAGGCGGATGAGCTGCTGCAGCTGGTGCGGGTTCTCTTCATTCAGCTGGTTACCCCATTCATCGTATTCCCGGCGTATTTCCAGCCCGTCAGGCCCGGTGGCTGACGTTAACTGGCTGT
>ERZ857951.607-NODE-607-length-45791-cov-11.110088_pt1 | contig 45791 bp, 41 predicted proteins | sample MGYA00519759_ERZ857951 | MGnify/ENA primary metagenome ERZ857951 (study PRJEB31778, sample SAMEA3449377) | human gut metagenome | biome: human gut; feature: human-associated habitat; material: faeces | place: United Kingdom | collected 2010/2012 ...
AGTTCGTGACTTCTGATGAGGATATTGTTGAGCTATTCAGCCACGAATATACAACTATATTATTCACGCTTGGAAATGGGATGGGATGCCCTGTATGGTTTGCTGAATTATTGAATCGTGTCTTATGCTGTAATTACGTCTACTTTGATGGTATTCGATATGCAAGAAAGGAAAGTAATGTTCCGGAACTTAACCAGCAAATCGAAGGATTGAAGAGTTTTGTATTCAATCAAATGTTACAGAGGGTAAAAACGATTAATCCTGTTTTGGAGTGGAACAACCAAATGTCTATAAGAAGAATTCAAAATGATACTTATAGGATAACATCTGACAGTGGAGAGTTGAGGAGCATAAAGTCTGGTGGTGAAGCTGTAGAAGAATATACGTCAGTAATCACCGGTAAGTTGTATGTGCATTATCAGAAGATTATGACTAGTCTTTTTACATCTCATAATTATAGTTGTAAAGTGATTTTGGATAAACCGGCTAATAGTGGGGTGACGTTCATGATACCTTTTAATCTCACAAGCGCTGGTGTCGTAACTTCGGAAGTTAATCAGATTACAGTTGTCTTGGGAGGTTATTCGAATGAAGTTCAATTTTCTCAAAAGGGAAGTTCATACGATATTGATTTATTATCAGGAGGTATATTAGAGTTCTTGAAAGGAACTGATGATAGGACTTATTATGAGGTGACTTGGGACGGTGAATTTGTTGATACGTTACCTGTTGCTTCTGATGAAGTTTCTGATCCGTCATCAAATTAATATAATAGTTTTAAACAATAAAGATAGAATAAAATGACAGAGTCAGAGAAACAACAAATTATTAGCCTTGTGCTGCAAGCGTTGAAGACAAACAGTCTTACAATAGAACAACTGGCTGATACAACAGAGCTATCTAGAGATATGTATGTTGAAGTTAGTGGTGGTCGGAAAATATCTATTGATTTGCTTTCAAGTACCATTGCTAAAATGGTGAATGGGGATTTTGATGCATTAGTGGAGAATGTCAATAAGATTGCAAAAGATTTATCGAATGGAGACGCCGAGTTGTTGAAACGTATAACAGGAGTGTCTGATAAATCCAATCCTTTGACTGACCCATTCAAAAGTATTGGCTCTTTTACTACTATTGGTAGCTTTAAGGATAAATTGAAAACAATGTATTCCGGGGATTCTTCTATTGGGAATTATCGGTGTATTTTGTCTGTTGATTCGTCTAAGATTCCTGTAAATATACAAATTGAACGGTTGGAGCTTGATAAGGTTTGTCAATCATTCACTTCGTGTATACAACTGGCTACCATGTCAGACAATGCCGAAGGTGTATATTTAGGTACAGTTTGTACAATCTCACGAATAGGTATTGTTTCCAATGAGAGTGTTACATGGGGCAAATGGACCTCTGTAATAAATGACTTTGAGGAAAGGATAGGAAAAGCGAACGGTATCGCTCCTTTGAACGAAGAAAGTAAAGTCCCTTCTGAATGTCTGCCTGAACCGTTGTCTCTTGGGGAAAGTGAAGATGAAGCCTTCCCCGGCGACCGTGGAAAGGCTTTAGAGGATGCAATGACAAATATCCCTTCCGACATAATCAAACCTGATTCATTCTCCGTCCTGTCTGACGCTTCCTATCTCAATGTATCTTTCAAAAAAGTGTCCAAAACAACCGGTAAAGAAACGGATGACAGCTTCCGTTTGCCTTCTGCTACCCTTGAACAAGCCGGCCTTTTGTCCGCCGAGGATAAGCAAGCCCTTGAGGATATGAAGAGCGGCACGCCCGCTGACGATGTAACACACCCCATCGTCATTGTTGATGAGATCCGCCCATTGAAAGACGGCTACTATACCCTTGAAACCGCTATTGCCGCCATTGTCTCCTATCAACAGGAATCTGGCGTCAAATATGAGCGAACGGGTCTCATCATTACTTACAAAACAGGCGAGTATGAAATGGAAACCCGGCAGTTCCAGGGTGCTGTGTCCGATTTTGCGACCCCTTCTCTTTGGAAACCCTTCGGGAATGGTGGTGGCGGTTCCGTTTTTGAAACTTCCGATGAACCGGCGGAAGGGGGAAAGGACGCCTTTTCAACTGGTGGCGCCTATGCCTATGTTCCGGCCAACCTCGATGTAAACGTGGAAACAGAAGGCATTGTAAAACTTCAGATGAAGAACGCTGCCGGTGAAACCCTTGGCGATGAAGTGCAGTTCGCTATCGGCACGGGTGGCGGCGGTCAAACTGGTGGTACCATTGTTGCCATTGCTTTCCAGTCGACACCTGTCTATGGCTCTTACGGCTCCACGCTACGAACCTTTGCCGCCATTCGTTCCGTGACCTCGAACGGTGTCGAATCCTCTGACAACCTGATTGAGAAACTGGAACTCGTAGACCGTGAAAGCGGGCTTACCGTCTGGACTGAAACCGTCAACAAAGCATCTTCCGGTGACATGAAGGACTTCTCCTTTGAACTGGACTTCACCACATACTTTACGGCTGCCGGTACTCGGAAATTCAAGCTGATAGCCACTGACGAAAGCGGCAACACCGGTTCCAAGAATGTCAATGTAACAGCTGTTGATATTACCTGTACCTGTGTGCAGGTACTCAACTATACCCCTGAAACTCTGCTTACTCCGACAACTGAAAGTTTCAGCCTTCCACTCTATAAGTTCGGAAACAATACCTCTGATAAAGGGATCAGTGCCCAGGTTGACATCAAGATTAACGGTGAATGGCAATCCCTGTCTACCGCCGTTGTCAATGACAACTACTCGCACTCTGTCGTAATCCGTCCTGCTTCCCTCGGCCTAGAACACGGTACCTATCCCTTGCGCATCCAAGGAACGGATGTCGCATCCGGAGTGAAAGGAAATGTCATTTACACGGCTGTCATGGTAATTGACCCGAATAGTTCCATACCTCTTGTCGCCTTGAGATACGATGATAAAAACGGTGGAGTAGTCCGACTGTACGAAACCGTAGAACTTGATGTTGCCTGTTATGACCCGTTGGAAATGACTTCACCCGTCAGCGTGAAAGCCAATAACGTGCAGGTAACACAAATTGCTGCCAGTCGTAACAAAACCTATCAGGTCAAACAACAACTGCAGGGCTACAAGGCTGACGGCACCGATACGGTCAACTATACTGCCGTATGCAAGGACGTGACTAGCGAACCTGTCCGGGTGACAGTTAGCGGTTCCGCCATTGACGCCGCCATAAAAGAAGGCGCCATCTATAACTTTGACTTCTCATCCCGTACCAATCAGGAAACTGACCATAGCATTGTCAGCGGTAATTATGAAATGAAAGTGGACGGTGCCAACTGGACTACCAACGGTTTTGGCACATTCTTGGGTGAGAACTGCCTTCGCGTAGCCGAGAATGTGGGCGTGTCATTAAACCATGCCCCGTTTGCCGGCTCATCCATCGAATCCAACGGTGCCGCCATCCAGTTCGCTTTCGCTTCCAAGAACGTGACCGATGATGATGCCCTGCTCCTTAGCTGCTATGACGAAACGTCCGGTGCCGGCTTCTATGTCACCGGCCGGGTGGTCGGCATCTTCTGTAACAATGGCGTTTCCCGTCGTGAAGAACGCGCCTATCGACAGGGTGAAAAGATAACCGTAGCCGTGGTTGTTGAACCTGCAAGCAACTACGTTGAACGTGACGGCACACGGTATTCCATGATGAAACTCTTCCTCAACGGTGAGGAAGTCGCCTGCCTTGGTTATGTTCCGGGCGGCGGCTCCCTGATTCAGACCAAGTATATAACGATGGACGGCAAACTGGGTGATTTGTATCTTTATTACATGATGGCCTGGAACTCCTATATGGAATGGGCACAGGCGTTCAAGAACTACCTTGTCCGTCTGACCGATACAGAGGTAATGGTGAAGGAATACGCCTTTGAGGACATCCTTAAAAGCCAGACAGCCGAGGGTAGTACCCAAAGCCGCCCGTCGGCTGCCGAAATCTATTCACGCGGTATGCCTTACATTGTCGAATGCCCCTATGAAGGCTCCGATATAGAAGCACTGGACGGCACCACTTCCACCAGTACGAAGATATACATCACGCTCTATTACTTTGACCCCGAACGCCCGTGGCGTAACTTCAAGGCCGTGAGTGTCCAAACCCGCAACCAGGGAACCACCTCTGCCAAACGCCCGGTAAAGAATAAACGCTACTACCTCGCCAAGAGCAAAGGCAAAAACAAGGACACTCGAATCATACTACTTAATCCAGACGATACGACGGAGGAAGGACGCCGTGCAATAGCCTTGGCTGCCATCAACAAAGTACAGGTCGGTGATAATACAATCCCGGTCGATGTCATTACCGTAAAAGTCGATTACTCCGATTCCGGCAATGCGAACGACTGCGGCGCCTGTGAAATGATGAACGTTACATACCGTGCCTTAGGTGGTAACTATATGACACCTGTCCAACGTGCATTTGACGGAACATTTGACAGCGGTGACTTGCATATCGAAGACTTGCAGATGAACCACTCTACCGCCAATCACCCGGTAGCCACCTACCGGTGCAAAGATGACAGCCTGCAAAATGTCTACTTCCATGCCAAAGGCAACTGGAAGGAAGACAAGGGTGAACAGTTCGCCCTCGGCTTCAAGGATACCCCCGGCTATAACAAAGGCTGTCTGAACTATGGTGATTTCATCGAGTTCTTCGGAACTTCCGGCGAAACCCTTGATGCCATCGAAACACGGTTCAAACAGACTGACGGACTCGATACCGGTAAACCGTATCTGCTTTCCCTGTATTGTGGAAGCTCATACCGATTCATGAGGTATCAGGACGGTTCATGGCAAAGGCAGTCCGGCTCCATGAAATACGAAAACGGCAAATGGAATGTCACCGGTGATGTCCTTAACCCCGTGGAAGGCTTCGAACTTCTGAACTACCAGGGAATGGACTGGTTCCAGGGTGTCGGCTCGGTTGGAGACATGATGGCCATGAAAACCGATAAGTCCTCATGGGTTCAGAAACTTGTTGACGGTGGAACTATCTCCGCCGATACCTTTCCGGCATGGACTTACTACTTTGAATCGCTTGTCGATGACGACCAGCTCGCCATTGATTATGCATTGGGCAAGAAAGTACCATACAACCTCTACCGGTGGTTGCGCTTCTGTGACTCCTGCGATTACTCCAAAGGCGGGAACTGGCAAAAGACATGGAAGGAAAACCTGTATAAATATGCCAGCCCTGAAAGTGTCTTGAGTTATGACATTTTCACCGACTACCTTGCCGCCACTGACCAACGGGCCAAGAATATGCAGCCGATGTGGTTCTTGGAAGAGTATGCTTCCGTAACAGACGGTGTGTACAGCTCCGAGGATGCCATGCGCATGTACCTGAATAAAATCTATGACTGCGATACGCTCAACAGCAAGGATAACGATGGTGGCTGTACGGTTGACGCCGAGGTGGACCCCAACCGGACGAGCGATGAAACATTCACTAACCCTTATGCTGGCTACGGCTCCGTTCTGTTTAATAACATCTATCTCCAGCAAGTAGTGTGGACTGACTCATCCGGTACGGAACTCTCCCTGCGTACCGTTGCCGCCGCCATGCGTAACGTTCAGGCGACCATTGACGGCGTCACCCTGCACCCGTTCTCACCCGAAGGAGCTACGCATTTCTTCATTGACAAACGGCTCAAAAAATGGCAGAAACTGGTTAGTTCTTACGACGGTGAACGGAAATACATCTCCTATACCGCCACCTCTGATGCTATTTACTTCTATGCCCTGCAAGGTCTTGGACTTACCGCCCTTCCGTCTTTCATCGAAAGACGTTGGCGTATTCGTGACGGCTATTTCCAAACCGGTGATTTCTTCAGCGGTGTAATTTCCGGGCGCGTATCTTCCAAATCAAACGCCACCATCCGGATTGTCGCTGCTAAAAACGGTTACTTCGGTGTCGGCAATGACGCTAGCGGCAACCTTTCCGAAAGCTGCTTCCTTGAAGCGGGCGAAGAATATGTATTCACCAACTTCTCACATGAGGAAGGTGCCTTGCTGTATATCTATCAGGCTGACCGCATGAAGTTGCTCGACCTGTCTGAAATCTCCCTGTCAAGTACGGTGAGCTTCTCCGCCATGCAACTTGTGGAAACCCTTATCTTGGGCTCTGACACCCATACAGAACAATCCATCGGTTCTTACGCACCGCTTACCTCGCTGAACTGCGGCGAAATGCCCTTCCTCGTATCACTCGATATCCGGAACACACAAATCGCTACGCTCGTTACCGACAAATGCCCACGTATCGCCCATATCAATGCGTCCGGTAGCGTATTGGAGAACATCACTCTTGCAGAGACTTCTCCGATTAATGACATCTCTCTTCCAGCAACAATGACAAGCCTCCGTTTTGTCGGCCTTCCTGAACTGACCTATACCGGCCTTTCCGCCCCGTCCGGCCTGCAAATCGAATCCATGCCGAACGTCGGGCGGCTGCGTCTTGAAACGTCTCCGAAACTTAATGCCATCCAGATGCTCCGTGACGTCCTCGCTTCACAAGCGGCATCCCGTAAACTTTCCATGCTCCGTATCTCGAACATGACCCTGAAGGCTGACGGCTCCGAGCTTCTTGCCATTCTCGAATATGGAGTCGCCGGTATGGATGAGGACGGTAACAGACAGGATAAACCGGTAGTCAACGGCACGTACCACTTGACTGTTATCCGTGAAACGGATGAAATCGAATCCCTTGAATCCGGTATCGACGGCCTTGTCATCCTTACCGTCATCGATGCCTATATCGACCTGATAAACTGGTTCAATAACGAATCCTACGGCGGTGAACCGTACTACGAGAACGTAACACTGGACAACATCAATGAAGTCCTTGAATATTATAACGGCGAAACCTACGAGGAATATCTCGAACGCTTCGCTGAAGACAATATGGATATTAATGATTTAATCAACAAGTAACTATGACGAATGAACAAAGCGCAACGCTGCTTCGCTTGAACAAACAGGCACAAGTGGTAGCACTGAACGCCGTGGGATTCTCGGATATCACCGAGAATTCCCGCGCATCTGAATTTGGACAACGTATCAAGTGGGCCGCCGGCCTGCTTGATCTGCATCTTGCCTGTAACCGTATTTCGGATAACTCCAAGGCATACTTTACTGCTGCCGAATGGAACTCCCTTACGCTCGCTAATAAGCAACTGTATATCAAACGCGGGCTTCGTATCCGTGCCCATGGACACTCCTTCGTAATCGCCGCCCAGGAGTGCTATAATGCCGATATGACTACTACCTTCTATTGGGGCGGTCAGGGTAAAGCCATAGACGGCCTGAACCAAAAAGGACTGGGTGCCATGTACGGCTGCTTCACGGGTGAGGAAGATACCGACCTGATTATCACCGGCCTGAAAGACCAAAACAATAGCGGTGTAATCGGTGCGCCGGCTGCCGAAGCCGCCCGTGCATACCGTGCCTACACTTTGGAAAGTGACGGTATCGAGGATGAATCCAACTGGTTCCTTCCTTCATCCGGCCAAATGCTTCTGATGTACCGCTACCGCGATAAAATCAATGAGATGATGCGTACCTTTTGGAGTAGTGACAGTATGCTGATGACTGATAAATACTACTGGTCATCAACAATTTGGGATACTAACTCCGCTTGGGCGTTCGAACTGAATACCGGGCGTATTACGAATCAAAACAAAAATTCAGCCCTTCTTCATGTGAGAGCTGTTGCTTCCGAATAGTATTAACTTAATATTATACAATAAAATGGATAAAAATATCGCCAGCGCCATGCTTCTGCGCTTGAATAAACAAGACCAGATAGAAGCCTTAAAATCAATAGGTTTTACAACCGTGAATGAAAACACCCCCGCAAGCGACATCGCCAAATATATGCAATGGTCAGGTACGCTTCTTGACCTTTCTTTGGCTACGCTCCGGATTGAAGACGGTGGACAAGTCTTTTTCACAGCTTCCGAATGGAACTCCATGAGCGCGAATAACCGCTCCAAGTATATCCGTATCGGCATCCGACTTCGTGCCGAATGCCGCCAGTTCATTATCGCCAAAAGCGACTGCGTTGACGTAGGCGGCAACAAAACGTTCAAATGGGGCGGCTACGGTACCGACCTACGCGGCCTGAAAAACTACGGCAGTGGTAACCAAGGACTCTATGATACCTTTGACGGCAAGGAAAATACCGATGTTATAATAGAAACCCTTGCAGGCGTCAAGGACACCCAGGGAACTGTCGGCGCCCCTGCCGCCGAAGTTGCCAGAGCCTATAAAGCCTGTACGCTTGAATCTGACGGAATTGAAGATACAACCGTGTGGAACCTGCCCGCACTGGGTGAACTTATGCTTATGGCCAAGTATAAAACCGAAATCAATGAGCTCATAACTTCTATGTTTGGCAATCAAAATATATTTACAAACGACTGGTATTGGTCTAGTACCGAATATGACGCTTCCAGCAGTTGGTACGTGATCTTCTACAGCGGCTACGTCGGCACGAACGGCCGCCAGTACGCGTACCGGGTTCGTCCCCTCGCCGCAATAAACACTTTATCCCTTTAATTCTTTATCCCTTAGAGAGTTAGCTAAATAAAAGCCCCGGCAGGGGCTTTTCAGTTTCACTTTTTTGTGCTAAAATTGTGTTAATTGCTTTACAGTTATTAACTTTGTGTCCTCTAATACATACATTAAAATATTGAAAAATTAACATGGCACTTACACAAGACCTTCCTATATCAAATTCGATGTATAAGCTTCTGAACCTTATCATTGATGCCCGGCAACAATTCCCCAAGGCGTTCCGGTATGAATTTGGTACGGAGTTGATGATGCTTGCCGTCCATTGTTGCGAATATATCCGTTATGCAAATACAGATATGAACCTTGAGCACCGTGCAGATTATCTGATGAAGTTTTTGTGTGAGTTTGATGCATTGAAATTACTGCTAAGAGTGTGTGAAGAACGACATTTGACCAGCCTGACTCAAACAGCCGAAATCTGTCTGCTTGCAGAGAGCATCGGTAAGCAAAGTACCGGTTGGTACAAAAAAACGGTTGCAGATCTCCAACGGCAAAAAGCTAACGGATCGCAACAAGTCGCAAAGCCGGAGTCATAATCGCCAAGGGGATTATGAGTGAGCAATTAGAATTATTTATTGGGCATCCCCCCGGTGATGAGCCGGGAAAGACTAAGATAGCGGATGCAACGGCTTCCAGCAGTTGGAACGTGAACTTCAACAACGGCAACGTCAACACGAACAACCGCCAGAACGCGAACCGGGTTCGTCCCCTCGCCGCAACAGGTAATATAATCTATGACATACTTCTTAGCAGTATTTTCGAAGCATCCGAAGATTGTGCCAGGCAGAAAAGAACGAGTACGGATTGTGTTGAGTTCTATAATGATTATCAGTCCGCATTGGTGCGGCTATGGTATTCTATTATTTACGGTGAATATGTACCGGACTTTTCAAAAGTATTCATACGGACTTACCCGGTATATCGGGAGGTTTTTGCCGCCGCTTTCATTGATCGTGTTGTCCATCACTGGATCGCTCTTCGTATCGAGCCGATCTTAGAGGAACGCTTCCGGGAACAAGGAAACGTCTCCAAGAACTGCCGGAAAGGTGAGGGATGCTTGTCTGCCGTGCACTATCTGAATAACATGATAGTCGAGGTCAGTGAGAATTATACTGCCGATGCGTACATTTTCAAAGATGACCTGTTCAGTTTCTTCATGTCTATCTCGAAATCGTTGGTATGGGAAATGCTGAACATATTCGTAAGGGACAATTATAAAGGCGATGATATTGAATGTTTGCTTTACCTTCTAGCCGTTACTATCTTTCATTGTCCACAAAATAAGTGTATCAGACGCTCTCCCGTCTCCATGTGGGACAAACTTCCCAGTAATAAAAGTCTGTTTCATAATGACCCTGACAGGGGAGTGGCTATCGGGAACCTGCCGTCGCAACTCATAGCCAACTTTCTGGCGTCTGTATATGATTATTTCGTGATGGAAATACTGGGATTCAGACATTATGTACGCTTTGTTGATGACTTTTGTATCGTGGTGAAATCTCCGGAAGAAATATTGTCCAAAGTCCATCTTCTTGATGGTTTCCTGAAAGAACAACTCCTTTTACGGTTGCATCCACGCAAGCTGTATCTTCAGCATTATAAGAAAGGAGTCTTGTTTGTTGGGGCGTTCATTTTGCCGGGTAGAATTTATGTATCTAACAGGGTGGTTGGTAACACATATAACGCTGTCAGGAAATTTAATAGAATAGCTGAAAATGGATTTGCAGAAGCGTATGTTGAGAAGTTTGTGAGTACGATGAACTCTTATTATGGCCTGATGAAACACTTTGCAACGTACAATATCCGTCGTAAAATTGCAGCGATGTTACTTCCTGAATGGTGGGAATATGTTTATATCGAAGGACATTTTGAAAAGTTTGTATTGAAGAATAAATATAACCATAGAAAACAACTAATTAAACATATCAAAAAACATGGATCAAAAAAATATCTTACCGCGTGGGATTGCTAAGCCTATCGAGCAACAGCCGGACGGAACTTGGATTGTACGTCATCACTTCCGGGTGGTTGGTACCAGTGAGAATGGTGAAGAACTGGTAACTTTTGCCAGTTCGGAATATCCCGAGAAACCTACCTTGCAACAGATTCAAAGAAGTATTGACCGTTATCGGGTGTGTCTAACAATGTATGGAGATACAATTTCAGACGAAATAGAAAAGGTTGATCTTTCCGTGTATATGTTTACGGATTAATAGTTCAATCTGTTGGTTGTTTAGGGGTGCTTATCAAGCATCCCTTTTTTATTTATGGAAAAAGTGAAAATTATAATGTCTTGTTTTATAGATATTTATCATAGAATTGATTTCCAAGATTTTCCATTTTTGTAAAACTCGTTATTATACTCAATACATTTGTTCCATACAGAATATTTTATTAATAATTAAACGCTATGAGTATGGGTATAAAAGTATTGTATGATTGGCTTTTGCAATCTAACCGACCGGCACACGTCAAAGCCGGGATGTTCGTCTTTGTTGTAATGCTTGTTTTCTGTTTCCTTCTATTAGACATTGATTTCTGTAAATCTGCTATTGTTTCTTTAACGACAACCGCCATTGCCGCAATAGTGGTTGAGTACATTCAGAAAAAGTGCGGGTTCATCTTTGATTGGCTTGACGCATTAGCTACTGTTTTGCTTCCTGGGCTGATTACTGTGTTTTCAATATTGGTAGTAACTTTATGATTAATATTATGAGATGGTTATATGAGTTATTTAATGTAGACCAGATACGAATTATTTTCGTTTCGATGTTCAGTTCTCTTCTTGCTTATTTAACGCCGACTAAAGGTTTTCTTATAGCATTAGTTGTAATGTTTGGATTTAATATTTGGTGCGGAATGAGGGCTGATGGTGTTTCAATTATACGTTGTAAAAACTTTAAGTGGGATAAGTTTAAAAATGCCTTGGTCGAACTTCTCCTCTATCTTATAATCATTGAAGTAGTCTTCTCCTTTATGAGCTTGATAGGAGATGGTGAGAACTCATTGTTAGTTATTAAGACTATTACGTATGTATTTTCTTATGTATATCTTCAGAACGCATTTAAGAATCTGATTATTGCTTATCCTAGAAACAAAGGGTTTCGTATAATTTACCATGTAATACGTTTTGAATTTAAGCGGGCTACGCCTACACATGTACAAGGAATTATTGATAGAATCGAAAACGAACTAGATAAAGAGGAAAGATATGAAAATATTGATTGATAACGGTCACGGTAGTAATACTCCGGGTAAGTGTTCTCCAGATGGCAGGTTAAGGGAATACTCCTATACCCGTGAAATTGCTGGGCGTGTAGTATTTGAATTGCGTAAATTAGGTATTGATGCGGAACTGGTCGTGAAAGAGGAAATAGATGTTCCTTTGTCAGAACGTTGTAGGCGAGTGAATGAATATAAAACTTCTGAAGCAATTCTTATTTCTATCCATTGCAATGCAGCCGGTAATGGTTCAAATTGGATGCAAGCACGTGGTTGGGAAGCATGGACCAGTGTGGGACAGACAAAAGCCGATAAGCTGGCTGACTGTCTGTATGCTACTGCTGAAGAATGTTTGTTTGGAATGAAAATACGGAAGGATATGGCAGACGGTGATCCAGATAAGGAGAGTAGTTTTTATATCTTGAAACATACGAACTGTCCGGCTGTTCTGACGGAGAATCTGTTTCAGGATAACAAAGAAGATGTGGATTTCCTGCTGTCAGAGGAGGGGAAACGGACTATTGTTTCTCTTCATGTGAAAGGCATTTGTAAATATCTAGGCATATGAAGTCTCTTCCGTGGATATTAGTCTGTCTATTGTTTGGTGTGATCGTGTGGATGCGTTGTCATCCGCACGATCCGTCAACTGTGTACATTAAGGGAGATACTGTACACGTCCGGGACACAATAAGAGACACAATACCCAAACCGGTAAGGGAAACTCTGAAGCGTAACGATACGGTATATTTACCGATCCTGATAGATACTACTACCGATAGAACCGTAGAAGGTGATTCAATTCCGGTACTTATACCGATAACAAGCAAGGAGTATAAAACGGATGATTACCGGGCCATAGTTAGTGGATATAAGCCTAGTCTTGATTTCATGGAGGTGTACAGAGACAAGGAAATTATTACTCTTTCACCTTTACAGAAAAAAAAACGTTGGGGATTAGGCTTACAGACAGGATATAGTTATCCGGGTGGTTGGTATTTCGGATGTGGAATTAGCTATAATTTGTGTCAATGGTGAATATTTTATTAATAAAACATGGTTATATTAATAAAAATTGTTTCTTTTGCAAGAAATTAATACTTTAAAATATATAATCATGGCTGGTATTTTAAATGAATATCTAAATAAAAAGTTGTCTTTTACTGGATTACAGCAAGAGTTAGAGCGATTGGTCAAAGCATATAATAGTTATACGGGAAGATATTTATTAATATATGCTTCAGATTTTAATAAAGCGAAACAAGGCGTACCTGATATTTCAATGGATCAAGATGATTTTTATAATATTCAAGATATATTGAGGGAAAGTGCAGAGACCAAAATAGATGTTTATCTTGAGACGCCAGGTGGAAGTGGAGAGGCCGCTGAAGAAATAGCACGTTTTTTGCATAAAAAATTTGAAGAGGTAAATTTTGTTATTGCCAGTGAAGCTAAAAGTGCTGGTACTATTTTAGTTTTATCAGGGGATAATATATATATGACTGAAACCGGAAGTCTCGGACCTATTGATGCACAAACACGTGTTGGAAGATCTGTACAATCTGCATATGACTATAAAGAATGGATTGAGCAGAAAAGAGCAGAAGCCTTAAAAAATAAGTTTTTAAACCCTGTTGATGCACAAATTATAGCCCAGATTACTCCTGGAGAACTATCAGGCATAGTGAATGCTTTAGAGTTTGCAAAAGATTTAGTTTCAAATTGGTTAGTTCAGTATAAATTTAAAAATTGGACGATAAGAGAAAGTTCTGGTGAGGAGGTTACTGAAGAGTATAAGCAAACAAGAGCAAAAGAGGTGGCTGATAAATTATGCAATCATGGGTTATGGAGATCTCATGGTCGCTCCATTAAGATAGAAGATTTGAAAGATATTATTCTGATAGAACGAGTGGAAGATGATGATAGATTATCAGATATAGTATATCGTATAAAAATAGTATTGAAATTGATGTTTGGTAGTTCTACGATCTATAAAATATATCGAACAGCCGATACTCTTCTTTCAAAATCAGCTCTGATGGCAACAAATGATAGTAAAGGAATAAAACTACCTTTGCCTAAGCCTGCAACACAGAAAGAAATTAAGTCTGCTGAGGTACGAACTCGTTGCTTGAAATGTGGTAAACAGCATACCGTAAATGCTTATTTTCAAATATCAAGTGAAGAAGCAAGGAAAATAGGTCTTCATTTTAATCCTAATATAGATGAACATAATAATTTGATATGTGATAATTGTGGATTTCTGATAGATTTAAATCCGGTCATGAATCAACTTGAACAAAAAGAAAAATTAAAAGTTATTATTAGATAATTATAATCTAAAATAGAATGGAAGCATATATCGTGGATTACAATTCAGAACAGCAAACCTCTAATGTTTTGATTGAGTTTATAAAAGAAACACAGAGAGGGGAGTATACAGAAGGGAGAATATCCCAAGATTGTAGATTGGAAGATAGTAAAGACTATCTGTTTGACTGTGGTAATGCCGAGAATGGAAATGAAGGTGTTTTATTTCTTGGATTATATTACTAATACTTTTAAATTAAAGGCAGCTTATTAGGCTGCCTTTTTTGTAATCCTTCCTATCAACAACACACGAATCAACAAACTCTCAAGAAGGGTTACATAAGATAGTACTAATATATAATTGAAAAGTTCGGTAAGGATATAAAAAAGTGAGCACTTTTCTTTTAAGTCAAGTATAGCTATAATTGGTGAGCACTTATATTATATTGTTTGCTGTGATAAATAAGAACAAACTTTAGTACCTTTGGAATCTATTATTTCTGGAAATATTTTTTATTTATCAAAATCATGATTATATTTGAATTGATAATATTGTTTTAAAACTTATTAGATTTTGATTTATGATAAGAATGAAAAGAAATGTAAAAGGTTGGCTCGTTTGGGGAACTGTCATCCTCATATTAATTATAATAGTCATTTTAGCTTTCTATTTTATTCAGACCAAAGGTAAGTTTGCGGATAAACAGACCGACTGGGGTGAGTTTGGAAGTCTATTAGGAGCGATTGCAGGATTAATAGCATTCGTCGGAGTTTTATTTACATTAAGACAGAATAAACAGCAATTCTTGAATAGCGAGGATAGAGCTGTCTTTTTTGAGTTGCTTAGGATTTTTATTTCATATCGGGATGCCTTGCGAGTGAAAAGAATAGATTGGGTATATGATGAAAAACAATGTGAATGGAAAATAACTCCTTACAATGAGTTTTGTACACCAGAAAAAACTTATCGACAGATTTATGTAGAGTTATACCATACTTTCTATTTGGAAATAAGAAGAGGTATTCCTGAAAATTTTTCCAAAGAGGAATTTGTAAGGAGGATTATTCCCCAAAATATGTCTAAAGAGCAATGGATGTTTATATATGGTCAATTGAATGCTGCCATTAACAACATTTATTCAGAGCATGAATTTGGAATACATAAAGGAAAGATTAATATTTATCCTGTACATATAAACACTTATGATTACCTCTGTTTAAATGCGATTAAGATCTATTTTGAACAGAATAATTTCAAGCCCATAGCTGAAGCTTGTGCTAAAGCCGCTGATCATTGTTTTGCCCCATATAAAAATCAACTTGGCACATATTTTAGGAATGCTTATTATATTTTGGAAATGACTTCGGAATTCACTTCGCCCCTAAAATATTCGAATATATTTCGAGCGCAACTGTCAAAGTATGAACTTGTGTTGTTGTTTTTTAACTCATTTAGTTCATTATCAACAATTGAGACACGAAGGTTATACTTGAATGCCGATTTGTTCAATAACCTTGAGTTGAAAGATGTGCGATTGAAAGAGGGGATAAATGATGAATCTGTATCCCGCCGAATGGAATATATACATTTTCCACCAGTCTTGTTTCAAAAGGCAAACAAAAACGAATATATGTCTAGTAATTTGTTGGAAAAATTGTACAATGTGACTCTTTCAGAAAATAATATACTATAGAATGTTCGGTAGAAATAAAAAAGTGAGGGGAACCACCCCCTCACCAAAGTCAAACCAAAATAATCCGAATTATGTCCGTATTATCTTGATGTTGCAAAGATACAATTATTTTTCGATTAGACAATAAAAATCCCTGCATCGGCTCAATGCAGGGATGGTGTCAAATAAGAGCTTAACTGATTTTTAATGATGTCTGATGAATCATTTCGCTAACATCGTTCAAAGCGTTCAGGAACGTTTTGAGTTCATTGTCAGTAAAGCGAGCCTTTTTCCCGTTGACTATATTTCCGTTAATACGCTGATATAGCCAGTTTCTACTTTTACCAAAATATTTCTTTGCAATATAACTGAATGAGATTGCTTCGGGCAATTCTCCAAGTTTATCACGTAATATGGCTTCTTCCGCTCTTTCTATATAATCATTGCAGGCATTTACCGTTGCTTTTAGCCCAGCTTCAGATGCTTTTTTGTAGGCTTCCTTTTGGGCTTCCGGTAGTTTATTATATTTATCCTGCATTTCCTTTTTGAAAGCTTCTTTTTCTTCTGTGGTTTTTAGTTCTTTGAATCTTTCAAAGTCAGCCTGCATTTCTTTTGTTGGCAGGCAATCATTCCAATCTATCATAGCTTTTAATGTTTGTCCCTCCCCGAAGGGAGGGATGTTAATTACAACTTTTTTAATTTCTCTTGGATTTCGTTCATCCGATCGAGTATGTCATTTATAAGCGCTTCCCGTTCTTTGGCATTTTCAGGAACCCCATAGGCCTCGTGAAATGAAGCGAGAAGTTTTAAATTCTCATACTCTTGTTCTAATTCTTTTTTTTCTTCATCTTTCATCAGTTAAACATTAAAATTAAGAACTCTTATTTGACACTACAAAAATAATAAGCATTTGGTTATTGTGCAAATTCTTAGTGATTTATTTTATATGTGATTATTCATTTTTCAAGTTGTCAAGTATTTCCCTGATTGCTTTATCAGCGTGTTTTCTCATTATTGTGACATAGTTGAAGATTGGTCTATCTTCTTTCATTGATTGCCCGATACAGTATTCCAGTGTACTAAGAGGAATTCCCAGGTCATATCCATGTTGGACGAAAGATTTGCGGGCTGAATATAGGGTGAATTTATGCCTGATTCCTGCCACCTTGCCTAATTGACTGATTTTCCTGGCCAGCAGGTTATAGCAGGAGGTATAGTTCTTGTATTTCCCGAATATGATTTTCCCTGTATTCTTTTTCATATACTTTTTTATAATGGGCTTTGCTTCTTCGGGAATGGAAAAGGAAATCAGGGAGTCCCCCTCTTTGGTATTTTTGGTCTTTTTTCGGATGTAGTTTATTTCATCCGTCCGGAAATCGTATGCTAGTATGTCTACTAGGTTCATGCCGGCAAGATAATAAGTAAGCATGAAAATGTCCCGTGTGACGTTGAGATTGTAATGCTCTAAATTGGCGTCCCTGATTGTCTTGAGTTCTTCGACGGTGATTTGCGTTTCCCTCTTTTGGGCTGATGGAATTCTGGCTGTGATGAAAGGGTCGATATCGTAGGTGACGTATCTCATCTTTATAGCATAGTTAATGATAACCTTTAGCAGGGTTATGTAGATGTTGATTGTGGTGCTTGACAGCTTTGTCTTTTTGAGCCATGATATGTACTGGTTCATTCTGATAGGGGTAATATGTTCCATGAGAGAACCGTTCCCGATGAATTGCATAAACTTGTTTGTGGCCAGCCGATAGAGTTTGTATGTCTTGGTACGTTCTTCTTCATCTATTTGGGACAGATATTCATCCACGATATCCTCGAACTTACGATGCTTTTCTCCGTTTAACGGGTTAGTTATCATTTTGACTAATTGCGTGCACGTGAGCGAATCAGGGTAGTCCAGTTCCATGTATCGCTTGAAATAAAGGTTGTATAGCTGTTGTAATTTTGTATTGAGAAACTCTTTGTCTGGACGGTGTACTATTTTACCGTTCTTAAACTCGTTTTCCCTTACCACTATATCCGTGGTGATGAATCTCGTTTCAGAGTTGTGTGCGACTCGAATTCTTATTTTGTGTGTCCCGTCTGATAACCTTTTTGCGGGAACTATTACCAATGTTAATGTAGCCATAATTTGTGTTTTTAGGGTAAAAATGGCGTTTTCGACCATTATTTTTTTAACATCCTATTGTAATTTACTTATAATCAGATTCTAATCGGGGAATTTTCCGACCATAATCCGACCATTTTATAGCGTCAAAAGTGACGTTTTTGCTCTCTATTATAGACTACTAATTGATAGGAAAAATAGTTCGATTGTGCTTTTAATATACTGTATATCAATAAAATAAAAATCGGAAGCTCATGCTCGCTCGCAGGCTTCCGATCAACACAAAAACTAAACTAGACTTAACTAAACTATTCTATTCTTGGAATTTCACAATCCCTTTCTGTTCTTTGCAAAGGTAGATATAAAACGGATTTTGGCAAACTATAATCGACAAAAATCACTTTTTTACCGATAAAATAATGAATAATCAGCTCCTTTCGTCAAGAAAAGTCTGAAAAACTTGCTTGTAACTATCGCTGATAGGAATATATGTCTTGTCAAACACGATACGTCCGCGGTCAATCACACGTATTTTATCTTTCTGTACGATGAATGAGCGGTGCACACGTATGAATCGACTGGATGGCAAGAGCTCTTCCATGGCTTTCATACTCATCAGTGACAGGATAGGTTTGGGAGTGTCTTCCGTATATATTTTGATGTAATCTTTCAGTCCTTCGATATACATGATTTTCTTCAAGTCCACTTGTACCAGTTTGTAGTCACTTTTCACAAAGATACTGTCTATCTCTTCCGGTTTCTGCACGAGTTCGAACCATTGGAGAGCTTTGTTGGCAGCTTGCAGGAAATCAACGTATGAGATTGGTTTCAGCAGATAATCGAGTGCATTGACACGATAACCGTCGATGGCATACTGTCCGAAAGCGGTGGTAAATACAATGCGCGTATGCGGATCTACCATCTTCGAGAACTCCAGACCGTTAAGCTCCGGCATCTGAATGTCCAGAAACAGGAGGTCGACCTCTTCGCCCGGCAATTCTTTCATCGCCTGAACCGCACTGGAATACTTTCCTGCAAGTTGCAGGAACGGAGTCTTATTCACATAGCTCTCTAACAAGCTAAGAGCTAAAGGCTCATCGTCAACGATTGCGCAACGTAACATCATACTATTTTATATCTAAAGTTTTATATCCAAAATCTTGTACTTGACGCTTTATACTAAACATTGGTACTTGACATTTTATACTGAACGTTTTTCTTTCTACTCTCTAATCTTGATACTCAATCTCGATTCGTATACCTTTTCGTCTTTTGAGACGCCTTTCAACCACGTATAAGCTCCGGGATAAAGTATCTCCAACCGGCGGCTGACTTGTTCCAATCCCACGCCCGAGCCACTCTTATCCTCCACTGTCTTAGGATGATTACTATTGCGGATTTCACACACCACTTCGTTGTCATTCTCCAAAATATGAATACTGATGAAACTCGATTCAGTAGGGGAGATGCCATGTTTGAAAGCGTTCTCTATCAAAGAGATAAAGATAAGCGGGGCAATGAGCGTCTGACTGTCGGGCTGAATATCGAATTTAGTAATCATCTGCACGTTGGCGGACAGACGGATGCGCATCAGTTCGATGTAATTGCGGATAAAATCGACCTCCTTACAGAGAGGAACGTATGTCTGCTGGTTATCATATAACACATAACGAAGCAGTTTGCTCAACTCCTGAACTGCCTGTTGCGCCTTGTCCGAATCAAATGCAATCAATGCATAGATGTTATTCAGCGTATTCAGCAGAAAGTGCGGGTTCAGTTGGTTCCGCAGGTTCTTCAGTTCCGCTTCCGCACGGTTCCGTTCCGCCTCTTTTCGGGCAGCTTCATTCTGTGTCCATCGGGCACTCATGCGGATAGCGGCACTTAGTCCGATAGTGAATACGAGACTCAACATATCCCTAAGGAAAAACAACCATCCCGGAGGCATCCCTGGTCTTTTTGATTTGGGAGCGAATGACGGATCGAACGTCAGACTTTGCCAGAGATGAAGCAACACACCGATGGCACATAAAAAGATAATATTGTAGACCACATATCTTTTGGCCTGACTCTGGAAAAGATAGCGCGGCACAAGAATGAAATAATTCACGTAGAACACAATCATGAAAGAGAGTGGTACGGCAAGGTGGCGTGTATAAGCCATCCAATTAATGTTCCCGTTCCCACGTTCGACGAAGAAGAACGGGAAACCGAACATAATCCCCCAGCTGATAATATGTATCAGTACTTCTAGGGGACGACGTGCGGATGTAAAGGTTTGTTTCATAAAGACAAAGATAATTCTTTTATTGGTAATTATCCATTTTATTCGTATCTGATGGCTTCTATCGGATCTAAATCTGCTGCTTTCTTAGCCGGATACCATCCGAAGAAGACTCCTGTAACTGTACATACTGCGAAGGAGAGGAATACGCTCCACGGCTGGATATAGATAGGCCAATGCGCTACGCTCTTGACAATCCAGCTGGCTCCGCAGCCGATAATCACTCCGATGATACCTCCCGTGATACTAATCATGATGGCTTCGATGAGGAATTGACTTAGAATGTCGACCCCGCGTGCGCCGACAGACATACGCAGACCGATTTCACGGGTGCGCTCCGTAACGGATACATACATGATGTTCATAATTCCGATACCACCCACTACCAGCGAAATACCTGCGATGCAAGCAAGCAGGGTAGTCATCAAATCGGTGGTTGAGTTGAGCATCGTGCTCAATTCCTGTTGGGTGCGGATGGTGAAATCATCGTTATCCGAAGCCTTCAGTTTATGGTTGCGGCGGAGGATTGTACTGATTTCGTCAGTTGCATAGTCCGTCATATCTTCGGTGAGGGCAGAGGCAAACACTCCCTGCAAATACGTAACGGCAAGCAGACGTTTCATCACGGTGGTATATGGCGCAAGCACTACGGCATCCTGGTCTTGTCCCATAGAGTTGTATCCTTTTGCTTTGAGCACTCCTACTACACGGAAAGGTATTTTGTTGAAACGGATAATCTTACCAACCGGATCACTTCCGTCCGGAAACAGATTGTCGACTATGGTCTTTCCAATCACGCACACTTTGGCCGAGCTCTGTATGTCAGCTTCTGTAAACATATCTCCGTTCTCAACAGTCAGTTGGCGAATATCGAGATATTCTGTTCCGACACCGTTCACCGAAGCCGGATAGTTGTTGTTACCGGCAATAAGCTGTCCCGATGACGAAACATTGGGACTGATGGCAGACAGGAAACTGGTCTCATCGCGCAAGGCCTCGTAATCGGCAAGCTTCAAGGTCTGCATCGCAGACGGGTCCTGCCGGACACCTCCACGCATATCGGCTCCCGGATGAATCATAATCATGTTCGATCCCATTTCGGAAATCTGCTGCTGGATGCTTTTCTTCGAACCTTGTCCGATAGCCAGCATCGTGATGACGGAAGCAACACCGATAATGATCCCGAGCATGGTTAGAAAAGCACGCAGCTTATTGTTCGCTAATGCCCGGAGAGCTATCTTTAATAAATTAGTTCCATTCATGTTTATAAAGTTATGGAGTTATTAATGGAGTTCTGAAGGTATAAGGCTATTATAAGGTTATAAAGTTATGAGACTGTAAAATGTTGGCGTGATGCTCTAAGCATATCATCTTATAACTTCATTGTTCCTTATCACATGAATTGCCTCTTATAACTTCATTACTCCTTATCACATTAATTAATCCTCGTCATTCTTTGGCAATGCAGCCAGCGCTTCGGCAGCAGACAGAATTTTGGGATTGGTCGTATCTTCTATAACCTGACCGTCACGCAGCCGGATATTCCGGCTGCTATATTGCGAAAGTTCGGGATTATGTGTCACAAAGATAATCGTACGTCCCTCTGCATGAAGTTTCTGAAACAGTACAAGTATCTCGAAGGAAGTACGGCTATCGAGGTTTCCGGTCGCTTCGTCGGCAAGAATTACTGCTGGATTGTTGACCAAGGCACGTGCAATGGCTACCCGTTGCATCTGTCCGCCGGACATCTGGTTGGATTTGTGTTCCAGACGATCCCCTAATCCTACGGCCTGTAAAGACTCGATGGCACGTCGGCGACGTTCGGAAGCACTGACGGCAGAGTTATACATCAGCGGTAGTTCCACATTTTCCACAGCCGTTGTTTTAGGCAACAGGTTGTAGCTTTGGAACACGAATCCAATCTTCCGGTTTCTTAGTACCGCACGTTGAGGCTTGCTCATCGTACGTACGGGAATATCGTCGAGCAGATACTCTCCGCTTGTTGGGGTGTCCAGGCAGCCTAATATATTAAGCAGCGTGGATTTTCCCGAACCGGAAGTACCCATGATGGTGACAAACTCCCCTTCATTGATATTGAACGAAACGCCCCGCAATGCGTGAACGGTTTCGTCGCCTACCTGAAAGTTACGTTTGATATTTTGTATTTCAATTACTTTTTTCATCGTCAATAATGTGCTAATGCGCCAATTCGTTATTGGCACATTGAATAATTATTTTTTCTTCTTACTTCCCGGAGGGCCTGGCATGAACGGGCTTCTTTCTCCGCCATTTTCCATATTTCCTTCAGGTCCCATGTTTTCACCGGGCATTACACCTATAGTAGCTTCGGTTACCACCTTTGTCCCTTCGGGAATACCACTGATAATTTCGGTGGATATGCCGTTGCTGATTCCCACTTCTATCGGATGAGCGGTGAATGTAGTTCCTTCGCGCGTCCAAAGTTTATGTTCGCCTTCGCAATCTTTCACGATGTCATTTTTACCGATCAGCGGTTTTTCCGGTGTGAATCGTAAGGCTTTGTTCGGAACGGACAATACGTCTTTTTTGTCAAGGATATAAATCGTGACATTAGCCGTCAAACGCGGTTTTAGTTTCAAGTCGGGGTTGGGGGCAGAGATGACTACTTCGTAAGTGACTACTGTTGAAGTGCTGTTCGTGCTGCTCGTACTGCTTGCGTCGCCCAAACGAATCTGGGTAACGATCCCTTCGAATACATCATTCGGATAAGCATCTACCGTGAAGCTGGCACGTTGGCCTTCTATGATACCACCTATATCAGCTTCATCTACGTCGGCTACTACTTGCATCTGTGTCAGGTCGGCAGCAATGGTGAATAGTGTCGGAGTTTCGAATCCGGAAGCAACGGTTTGTCCTGCTTCTACATCACGGCTGATGACTACTCCGTCAATCGGTGAAGTAATGGTAGCGTAAGATAGGTTACGTTCCGCTTTCGCGAGCGATGCCTTACTGCTGTCATAGCTGCTTTTCGCTTTCTGATAATTGTAGAGTGCCTGTTCGAAGTCCGTATCACTAATCAGTGACTTTTCGTGCAAGCCTTTGCTGCGTTCATAATTCTTTTTCTGATATTCATATTCAGCTTTCGCACCATCGTAAGTTGCCTGCTGTGAGGCCAGTTCACTTTGCAATGTGACGCGGTCCATCTCAGCAATCAGTTGTCCTTTGGTTACTTCCGAGTTGTAGTCTACGTAAATTTTGTCGATGATACCGGACACCTGCGTACCGACTTCTACTTCCGTCACCGGTTCGATCGTTCCGGTAGCAGTCACCGAATTTGAAATATCGCCTTTACTGACAGTAGCGGTGGCGTACGTCACTTTGTGTTTGGCGGGTGAACCGGCAAAGAGCCATATTCCTGCTCCTACAACCACAACGACTACTACGGCGATTAGAATAATCTTTTTCGTTTTCATTCGTTTATTATGCTTTTACTTATTTATAATGCTGATTTTATACTCTTTATAAAGCTAATTGATCTCCCTGATAGAATTTCAGCAACTGTGTATTCAGTATAGCCATATATTTAGCCTGAAGCTGTTCCTGTTGTGCTTGCAGCAAATTATTCTTTTCAGTAAGGAGTTCTACGGTATTCTTCATTCCCAGATTAAACTGTTCGCTAATCAACTCATAGCTGATTTGTGTACTTTTCAACTTTTCGTTTGCGGCAGCATAACGCTGTTGCGCGCTGTTGGCATCCAGCCAAAGGCTTTCAATGGTTTTGTACAGTGCCTTTTGTTCGTCAAGCAAGGATAACATGCTCGTTTCGTACTGCAATTTAGCTTTTTGTACGGCACTTTTCGTTTGACGGTTATTGAAGATAGGCACACTGACAGACAATCCGATAGAGTTGTTCCATCCGTTCTTCACTTGTTCTCCGAAGGTAAAGTCGCTGCCGCTGGTATGGTTGGTTCCGATTCCTGCGCTAAGGCTGATGGTGGGGAAATAGCTTGATTTGGCGATATTGATACCCAGTTCGGAAGCTTCTACATTCAGTTTGCTCGCTTCAATCTCCGGACGAAAGCTCAATGCGCTGATGTACACATCTCTTTTGGTAGGCAGCGGAGCCAGTACATTTTCGTCGGACAGGGCAGGGAGGTAGATGTTCATTTCATTCTCCCCATCCAGTTCGAGCAGTTGTTTCAGTTGCAATTTGTAATCTTCAAGAGTGGCTTGCGCGGTGACAAGTTGGTATCGGTCGGTGCTCACCTGTGCTTCCAGTTGCGCGAGGTCACTTTTGGCAATACTTCCGGCATTCAGAAGTTCCTGTCCTCGGTCGCGCTGCGCAATGGAAACTTGCAGGGTGTTTTCGTTTACTTTCACAGATTCGGCTGCATAAAGAATCTGGATATATACTTGGGCGATGGACTCCTGAATATTATTTTCGGAAGTCGCCACATCCAGCTCGGCCATCTGATTATTCAACTTCTCCTGTTGGATGGTTTTCAACCGTTTATTACCATTATATAGAGTCCACGAAGCATTCAGTCCATAATTACCGTTGTAGCTCGTTTTGCTGTTGCTACTGATAATCTCGCTACCGCTCACCCGGCTACTTGTCTCCTGATACGGACGATTCACCACCTGATGGCCGGTAGAAAACGAAAGGCTGGGAAACAAGGCAGCTTTAGCTGTCTTCACATCAATCTGCGTGCTGGCCGCAGTGATCCGGTTTTTGCGAATTGTAATGTTCTGCTCCTTTGCATAGTCGATGCATGACTGCAAGTCCCATTGATCCGGGATTTTCGTTTCTTTCAGCGTATCGACTTGCAGCGGAGAAACCTGGGCAGATATGCCGGACAGCATACTTGCTCCAAGAAATGTCATCACTGTCAATCTTCTTACATTTATCATATTCATACTTCTATTGATTTACTGTTAGCGAAGGTACGTACATATTATATATGCCGCAAAAACGATAGACGGATGACGTTATTTCGCCGTTAAATGATTTTTTTCTGTCGATAGGTAGGTTTTTGAAGAAAAACACGACAAATCTTGCAACTTTTTTGACTACTTGTTTGTTTTAATTATAAAAAATGTATATTTGTACTCATTACAAATTATAACGTAAACATATGAAGAATACACTGCTTACGATCTGGAATTTCTATTTGGAGGGCTTCCGTAGTATGACCTTAGGACGTACCCTATGGGTTATTATTTTGCTGAAATTATTCGTCATGTTCTTCATCCTCAAAATGTTCTTTTTCCCTGATTTCCTCGGCGACCACCCAACGGATGCCGACAAAGGTACATACGTGGGAAATGAACTGATAGAACGTGCCATCCCCAATAAATCTACTGATTTTTAACTCTTAAACTACATAGGATTATGATTGAAAGTATTGACACCTCGCTGATCGATTGGTCGAGAGCCCAATTTGCGATGACAGCCATGTACCACTGGATTTTTGTTCCCCTCACACTCGGACTGGCAGTGGTGATGGGAATCATGGAGACGCTGTATTATAAAACAGGCAACGAATTTTGGAAAAAGACTGCCCAGTTTTGGATGAAACTTTTCGGTATTAACTTTGCCATCGGTGTGGCAACGGGTTTGATTCTGGAGTTTGAATTCGGTACGAACTGGAGCAATTATTCGTGGTTCGTAGGGGATATCTTCGGTGCTCCGTTGGCTATTGAAGGTATTCTGGCATTCTTTATGGAAGCTACGTTTATCGCGGTTATGTTCTTCGGATGGGGAAAAGTAAGTAAACGCTTCCACTTGGCTTCCACCTGGCTGACAGGATTGGGAGCTACGATTTCTGCCTGGTGGATTCTCGTTGCCAACGCATGGATGCAGCATCCGGTAGGCATGGAATTCAATCCTGACACTGTCCGTAATGAGATGGTCGATTTTTGGGCGGTGGCTACCTCGCCTGTAGCAGTCAATAAGTTCTTCCACACGGTACTGTCCGGCTGGGTGTTGGGTGCTATTTTTGTAGTCGGTATCAGTTGTTGGTACTTGCTGAAGAAACGTAATCGTGAGTTTGCATTGGCCAGCATCAAGATTGGTGCAATCTTCGGATTGGTAGCATCGTTGCTTTCTGTTTGGACGGGTGATGGTTCCGGTTATCAGATTGCCCAGACACAACCGATGAAACTGGCAGCAGTGGAAGGTCTGTATGAAGGCGGAACGAATGTCGGTCTGGTCGGAATAGGAGTATTGAATCCTGAAAAGAAGACTTACAACGATGGGAAAGATCCTTTCCTCTTCCGTTTTGAAATCCCGAGTATGCTTTCTTTCCTTGCCGAGCGTAATGTGGACGGTTACGTTCCGGGCATTACGAATATTATCGAAGGGGGGTATCAGTTGAAAGACGGATCGAAGGCTCTCTCTGCTGCCGAGAAGATAGAACGTGGTAAAACGGCTATCGGCGCATTGGCCGCCTATCGTGCAGCAAAGAGTGCCGGACACGAGGAGGATGCGAAGATTGCATATAATGTATTGCAGGAAAATATTCCCTATTTCGGCTACGGATATATCAAAGACGTGAACCAACTGGTTCCGAATGTTCCTCTCAACTTCTACGCATTCCGTATAATGGTAATCTTGGGCGGATATTTCATCCTGTTCTTTATGGTCGTTCTTTTCTTTATCTATAAAAAGGATTTGAGTAAGATGCGCTGGATGCACTGGATTGCTCTGCTGACAATTCCTTTGGGTTACATCGCCGGACAAGCCGGATGGGTGGTTGCCGAATGTGGTCGTCAGCCGTGGGCTATCCGCGATATGTTGCCTACGATGGCTGCTATCTCCAAACTGGATGTAAGCTCCGTGCAAACTACGTTCTTTATCTTCCTGTTCCTGTTTACAGTGATGCTGATTGCAGGTGTCGGAATTATGGTGAAAGCTATCAAGAAAGGACCGGACGCATAATACTTAATACTTATTACTTAATACTTGAATTTTATGTATATATTTTTGCAACAATATTGGTGGCTTGTCGTTTCCTTGCTGGGAGCCATACTCGTGTTCTTATTGTTTGTGCAGGGAGGTAATTCATTATTGTTCTGTCTGGGTAAAACCGAAGAGCATCGTAAGATGATGGTGAATTCTACCGGGCGTAAGTGGGAGTTTACGTTTACTACGTTGGTGACGTTTGGAGGAGCTTTCTTTGCTTCTTTCCCGTTGTTCTACAGTACCAGTTTCGGTGGTGCTTATTGGCTTTGGATGATTATACTTTTCAGTTTTGTATTGCAGGCTGTCAGTTATGAGTTTCAGAGTAAGGCAGGAAATCTGTTAGGTAAAAAGACATATCAGACTTTCCTGGTGATTAATGGGGTAGTGGGTCCTGTGTTACTTGGCGGGGCGGTGGCTACTTTCTTCACCGGTTCTGATTTCTATATTAATAAGGCCAATATGACAGACACTATTATGCCGGTAATCAGTCATTGGGGAAATGGCTGGCACGGATTGGATGCGTTGACGAATATCTGGAATGTAATTCTCGGATTGGCTGTCTTCTTCCTTGCCCGTGTATTGGGAGCACTCTATTTCATTAATAATATTGATGACAAAGAACTGACCGACAAATGTCGTCGTGCAGTACGCAATAACACAGTCTTGTTCCTTGTATTCTTTTTGTCGTTTGTCATTCGTACACTGGTGTCCGAAGGCTTTGCCGTTAACCCGGAAACACAGGAGATTTATATGCAGCCATACAAGTATCTCACAAACTTTATCGAGATGCCGGTAGTGCTGGCTTTATTCCTGATTGGGGTGGTACTGGTTCTTTTCGGTATCGGAAAGACATTGCTTAAAAAGACTTTTGATAAAGGTATTTGGTTTGCAGGAATCGGTACGGTGCTGACTGTTTTGTCTTTGCTGCTGGTAGCGGGGTACAACAATACTGCCTATTATCCGTCATACACTGACCTGCAAAGCTCATTGACATTAGCCAATAGCTGCTCCAGTGAATTTACACTGAAGACAATGGCTTATGTTTCTATTCTTGTTCCGTTCGTGATTGCTTATATTTTCTACGCTTGGCGTAGTATCGACCGACATAAGATTACCGAGAAAGAAATGGATGAAGGAGGGCACTCATACTAATATATCATTTGTATATTAGTCTTTTGTCTGTGTACTAATAACTTTGTCCATACACTCATACTTTGTCCATATAGAATTTCGAAATAGAGATTCTAGTCGGAACAAATAAACTCCCCTTATTTAACATCACTCTAAGTCATGGTAGAGAGATAAAATAAGGGGAGCTTTTTATATATTATATTCAGCGGTGTGCCTAAACACTTTTCTTTAGAAAAATCCCCCTGCCACACATAACTTAAACTGCACACCTAAAGTTTTGTGACTAACTTTTAGGGTGCAGTTCAGTTTCAATGTGTAGCAGAGGTAAATCTTTCAATTCGGGCATTATGATACCCTCATTATGAATTACACTAATGTTAATTATTTATTGACTACATTCTCCGGTTTGCCAGAAATGTAAGCCTGAAGATTGCTGATTGCAATATTCATCAGACGTTCACGAGCCTCTATGGTTGCCCAGGCAATGTGCGGAGTGATGTAGCAGTTCTTTGCTGTCAGCAATGGATTGTCGGCACAAGGCGGTTCGGTAGAAAGCACGTCTACGCCGGCTGCATAAATCTTACCGCTGTTCAAAGCATCTGCAAGATCTTGTTCGTTGATAAGCGGTCCGCGACCGGTATTGATTAAGATGGCTGTCGGCTTCATCATGGCAAGACGGCGTGCATTCACCATTTCGCGTGTATCCGGTGTAAGCGGGCAGTGCAAACTGATAATATCGCATTCGCTGAACAATTGATCCAAATCCATCTTCTTGATTTCCGGTGGCAACTGGAAGTGAGATTTAGAAGTCAATGCGTACACTTGCATACCGAATCCGATAGCAACACGCGCTGTGGTATATCCGGTGTTTCCCAGTCCTACCAGACCGATTTTCTTATCCCGAAGTTCCATCAACGGAGTGTCCCAAAAACAGAAATCTTTGTTGTTTGTCCAACGGCCTTTGTGCACTTCTTCGGAGTGGTGTTGCACTTGTTGAGTGATGTTCAGGATATGCGAAAATACCATTTGAGCAACGGAAGCGGTGCTGTATGAAGGAATATTAGTAACGACGATTCCCCGTTCTTTGGCAGCAGCTGTGTCTACCACGTTGTATCCGGTAGCCAATACACCGATATATTTCAGTTCGGGCAGTGCAGCCATGTGGTCTGCATTGATGATTACCTTGTTAGTCAGAATTGCTTCTGCACCGGCTGCACGTTCTAATACCTCTTCCGGAGCTGTACGATCATAAATTGTACATTCTCCAAGAACTTTCATACCTTCCCAGGATAAATCTCCGGGATTGGCGGCAAAGCCGTCTAAAACTACAATCTTCATTTCAATTTCAATATTAATAATAAGTTATACGTGTTTTCTTAACAACATATTGATATTATAGGCGCGAATTACACGGATTTCACGTTTTCTTAAAATATGCTTTGCATGAAGCATCTGCGTAATCCGTGTAATCTATGCCTGAAAATATCATTTCTTGAATTTGTCTCCCCACAACTGTATCATCCGTTCGGCATGCTTCTGCTCTGCCGGATTGTTTTGCGGTTGCCATATCCGTTTGTCTTTCAGTTCGTCCGGGAGGAATTGCTGTTTGACAAAGTTACCTTCATAGCTGTGTGCATATTTATATTCCTGTCCGTAGCCCAGTTGCTTCATCAGTTTGGTCGGAGCATTGCGCAGATGCAAGGGGACAGGCAGATTGCCGGTTGAACGGACTAACTCCAGTGCGTCATTGATCGCGCTGTATGCCGAATTACTCTTCGGACTGGTAGCCAGATAAATCGTTGTTTCAGCCAAAGGAATCCGTCCTTCGGGCCAGCCGATTTTCATCAATGTTTCAAAGCAGGCGTTAGCGAGAAGCAGTGCGTTCGGGTTTGCCAAACCAATGTCCTCGGCAGCCGAAATCACCAGTCGGCGGGCAATGAAAGCAGGATCTTCGCCTCCTTCCACCATACGGGCCAGCCAGTAGATCGCTCCGTCGGGATCACTGCCACGAATAGATTTGATGAAAGCGGAGATAATGTCATAATGCATCTCTCCATCCTTGTCGTATGCCAGCGGATTTTGTTGCAGCCGTTCGGTCACCATTTCATCGGTGATGACGACAGTCTCTTCCGTTTCCGATTGCACAACGAGTTCCAATATATTAAGCAGCTTGCGGGCGTCTCCACCGGAGAAGCGCAACATGGCCGTTGTTTCTTTCAATTCAATTTTGCGCTCTTTCAATACGGCATCCGTGGTGATGGCACGTTGCAGAAGTTCCAATAAATCTTCTTTCTCCAAAGATTTGAGCACATAAAGCTGGCAGCGGGACAGGAGAGGGCGGATGACCTCAAACGACGGATTCTCCGTTGTTGCGCCAATCAGCGTGACTGTTCCGTTCTCTACCGCTCCCAACAGAGAATCCTGCTGCGACTTGCTGAACCGATGGATTTCATCAATAAACAGAATTGGGCTGGACTGTGAAAAGAAGCGGTTGCTCTTGGCACGTTCTATCACTTCGCGCACATCCTTCACACCGGAAGTCACGGCACTTAACGTATAGAAAGGTGTTTCCAGTTTGTTGGCAATGATTTGCGCAAGGGTTGTTTTACCCACTCCGGGAGGTCCCCAGAGAATAAACGAAGAGATGCGTCCTGCGTCAATCATTTTCCGCAAGATAGCCCCCGGTCCAACTAAATGTTTCTGACCGATATAATCATCCAAAGTCTTTGGCCGTAACCGTTCTGCTAGTGGTTGCATAATTTTTTAGAATACCATTAATACCATGAAGCGGATACCGTTTTTGTTGATACCCGGATTATCACGATAAGTGAAACGATGTACATACTCAACGTGCAGCAACTTGAAAATGTTGTAGATACCTACACTTGCTTCGACATACGGCACTTTCGGGTCCATCACGAAACTGGTGAACTTACCGTCGCGTGTCGGGAAACGGAACAAATCGGGATTGTTGCTCTTGAACGGATTGTTCTTGTCCGTCAATGTTCCCCACAAAGCACGTACACGGAACATTTCCCTCCATTTCAGGTTCTTGATAAGAGGAATACGGTTGAAGAGTTTTCCATTCATGTCGTAGGATAATGACATGGAAGCGTAACGGTCGTTCAGGAATTCCATGTTATTAATCAAGTTGAACGTTTCGCGCTGGGTGATGTAGGACAAGTTGGCTTCCGGCAGGATTAACAACGGGAAAGGAACTGTGTTCCATTCTGCACCTGCTTTCACGCTGCAATCAATCTTTCCCCAGGAAGCCGGGAGCCAGAAACGTTTCCACACACTTGCTTCCGTACGGTTAAAGTTGTAATCCCCACCCAATACTCCTTTGAAACCCATGGCATGAGTGAGCGTAAAGATAGGAGCGTCCAGCGACACAGGCACGCGGCGTTGCTTGGAGTTGACAAATGATTCGCCCGGCGCATAGCGCAGCGTCAGACTAGCTTCGGAAGTCGTGACATCGTGCACACGGGTTTGTGCAGCATCATTACGCAGATATTCCAGTTTGCCGGTAGGCTCGTCGTTACGGTGTCGCAACATGGCTTTCACTCCGAATCCGGTCAGCGTTTCGAGTTCATAATTAATGGTGGCGTCGCGCATATACGACATTTGGTCTACTGTCGTTGTCTTGACCGACAGGAAGATATTATCTTTATCCGTAAACAGGAATTTGTCCATCGGAGACATTACGTCATAACTGTACGTTGCCGAAAGATAATGTTTCGGGAACTCCCAAACCACATAATCGCGTTTGTTGAACGAATAAGTCACCGTTCCGCTATATTTCCAGCGTTCGTCTTTCAGACCGTACGCTCCGTATCCGCTCAAGAACCAGTGCTTGTCGAAATGAGCCGTAGTCATACCGCTCAACCGGAAACGGGTACCATCAATGTAATTGCTCGAAATCATGGTGTTGATAGGGCCGATGTCCACTTTGCTCGGATGCTCTTTGCTTCCTGTCTCTACAAAGTTCTCAATCAGTGCTTTCGCTCCGAAGATGATGTATTTGAATCCCGGAATCTGTTCGAGACGGTTGACGAATACGTCCATCGAACTTTCTTTCTTTGTCAATGGTACTTGACGGACACTCGCCCAGTACTCATCGCTTTTCGAGAGCATATCCGCTTCTTTTATCACGCTGCCTTTCAACCGGAACAGTCGTTGTTCAATAGGATCGAATTTATAGTTACTATATTTCGTGGTTCGTTCCACCTGCAATCCACCTGCTGTTTTGTTAGAATTCCAGGAAAGGTCTACGGTCATGTCATCATCCGCCAACACCCAGTTGCCGTTGGGCAGTTGCTCATACTGTTGCGTGATGTCCATGCGGTTGACAAAGTTGACTCCGGTCTTTTTAGGCAGGTTCATTGTACATTTCTGAACGGCGTATGTAGAATCATTCAATACATACAGATGTCCGGTGAATCCGAAGTCTTGCGAGTTTTGCGGAACAAAAGTGAGGTGGACACATTCGCGTTTGTTTACCATCAATGTGTCCATCAGATAATATTTATAAAATGAGATGGCATTGTTACCGATCGGACTGACGAAACGCTGCTGAAGCAACCGGATATCATCATCGTAGATATTGATGTCGGCAAATACGTCTTTCAGTACGGTGCCAAGCATATCTCCCGTAGAGAAAAATTCTTCTATACCATTGGAGTTCTTTCCTTTGATAATCGTTTTCTTGTTTTCGGGATTTTTGCGGTAGATGGTTTGCGAGGACGTTTCCTGTACGGAAATAGGGAGAATCAACTTATTGGTTGTTTCCGACACTTCCACTTGGTCTCTTAAGAATGAATATTTTTTGTAGATACCTTTTTCGAGCTTTTCCGGTGTGAGGTCGTTGATAGACATTTTCATTTTCTCGTACTTGTCGTACTGATAGTACTCGTTCACTTCGAGGACTTGTGCCTTTTTGTGTTCGATTACCTTCTTCATGAATTCCACTGCCGGATTGTTCTTGCGGGAATATTTCTCCTTTTGAGGTTTCACGACAACCTCGTTCAGGAGCACATTATCCGGAGCTAACTTAACGTTCACTGTCTGATTGTTGGAACCAACCCGAACCGTTTTACTGATATAACCTACAGCGGAGAACACCAGTGTTCCTCCGTTTCTGCGGGTGTCAAGACTGTATTCTCCGTCAATATTGGTGATGGTACCCATATCTCTCTTTTCTTGGTAGTAAACAGAGATATACATCAATGGCTCGTGGGTAATCGAATCAGTGACTACCCCTTTAATTTGCTGCGCAAAAGCATTGGAAGCTACCAATACGAGTAAGAACAGTATAAGTATTTTGTTATATCGTTGTATCATAACGTTCGTAGTAGGGCTGCAAAGTTAACAAATAACTCTAAGGATAACAGAATATATAACTTTTTTTACCCATCGTTTTTTGTTGTTTACAAGCATATATCGTCCGATAATTCAAGGAACATCCCGCTGTTAATCCTTTTGATAAGGGCGTTTCCGCATTTCGTTCTCCCGGTTTCGGTATTTGAAACCTTTGCTCCCGTTGTAGGGCACTTTTTGTTTCGACCCTTGAAACTTTTTGTTTCCCGGCATGAAACTAACAGTCCCATGCCGGGAAACGGAATGGAACATGCCGGGTAAATATTATTTGCTCGTAAGTATCTGTACAATACGCTCTGCGGTACGTCCGTCCCAACGTTCGGGAAGTTCGCCACGTTTCCATTCACCGTGCATCAGTGTATCCATGGTTTTGGCAAGCAGGGCAGGATCTTCTCCGACAAGTTCGTTGGTGCCCATGCGCCACGTTTCCGGATGTTCGGCATACGTGTTGAGTGTGATACAAGGAATACCCAGGAAGGTCGCTTCTTCGGCTACGTTTCCCGAATCTGTTATGATTCCTTTCGCCTTGTTTATCAGATAACCGAAGAATAGGTAGTTCTGCGGTGGCATGATATGGAGATTCGGAGCTTCGATGTCCAACTCTTTAATGGCATTACGTACGTAGGTATGTAGCGGTGCAACGATAGGCATACCGGCGGACTTGTCGATGATTGTTTTCATCAACTGACGCAGATTCTCCTTATTGCCGAGTAATACACGACGGTTGAGAGTAAATAGGAGATAATTTCCTTCTTGCAGTCCCAGGACGGAGAACCATATCGGTTTGAGCAAGCGGTTCCGGTTATAGCGGATGGCATCAATCAGAATGTTGCCTACATAATATACGTTTTCGCTTTCCGTTCCCGTCTGGTTTAGGTTGCGGTTGGCAACCATGCCGGCTGTGAACAGATAGTCGGATAGTCCGTCTGTAATCATGCGGTTGACTTCTTTCGGCATTTTCATATCGAAAGAACGGGTTCCGGCTACGAGATGCGCTACCTTGATGCCTTGTTTCTTGGCAACGATGGCACAACTCATGGTTGCGGTCAAGTCGTCTACCACAAGGACTACGTGTGCCGGATTTTCCGTCAGTTCTTGTTCAAAGGCTACCATGATTCCGGCTGTCAAACTCGTTGGATTACTGCTTTCCACTCCTAGATATACATCAGGAGCTTTCATGTCGAGATCCGAAAAGAGAGAAGCATCCAGACTCGTATCGTCTTTCCTTCCTGTATAAACCAGTCGGTAAGAGATACTTTTACCCAGCGCCCGTGCGGCTTCAATAGCGCGTGTAATGGGAGCTATCTTCATAAAATTGGGGCGTGCCCCCGCAACAATTGTTATTTTCATATTGTTTCTACCTAATTCGGTTTAATTCGTGAAGCAAAAGTACATTTTCTTACGGAATTTATTCGTTACTTTGCATACAAAATAACAAATATATGCCCACATTCGTTCAAATTCTTGATTTTATAGGCACATTTGCCTTTGCTATTAGTGGTATCCGGCTAGCTTCGGCGAAACGTTTCGACTGGTTCGGCGCTTATGTGGTAGGACTTGCTACGGCTATCGGCGGCGGTACCATCCGTGATGTACTGCTCGACGTGACACCGGGATGGATGACTGACCCTATCTATCTGATTTGTACAGGACTGGCTTTGTTATGGGTCATCTGTTTCGGACGCTGGCTCATCCGGCTCAATAATACTTTCTTCATTTTCGATACCATCGGTCTGGCACTGTTTACCGTGGTAGGTGTAGGCAAGAGCATTGCTCTGGGGTATCCTTTTTGGGTGGCGATTATCATGGGTAGCATTACGGGAGCAGCCGGTGGGGTGATTCGTGACGTATTTATCAATGAAATACCTCTTATCTTCCGAAAGGAGATTTACGCAATGGCTTGCGTCGTAGGCGGTATTGCATATTGGATTTGCGATCTCGCAGGTATGGAGTCCTACGCTTGTCAGTTGATTGGCGGATCAGCCGTATTTCTGACTCGCATCTTAGCTGTGAAATATCACATTTGCCTGCCTATATTAAAAGGTGGGGAAGAGCCGGAAGAATAAAAAAGATATTGCCCGAGTGAATGTGTTCATATTGTTTCTATCGGATAGCTAAGAATTAATAGTTTATATTATAAAATTAGGCACGGATTACACGGTTGCTGTATGGTAATCATCATTCTAACAACCGTGTAATCCGTGCAATCCACGCCTAATAATACAAAATTATTCAGTCCGTTCTTCTTACTTGTTTTTTGTTTCTTACTTTTCTTCCTTTATATACAGCTCCCCCTGAAAACTAATGGACTGACGGTTTTGCATATTGACATCAATGCTTGCCGAACCATTGGGGAATACTTTGACTCTGTATTCATACCTGTCTTCGGGATTGCGTGCGATAAACTCGATGACGGCATTTCCTTTCTTATCCATTTCCATACTGTATTCTTTGAGCACAGCTTTAAAATTTAGCCCGTCGCCTCCGCCATAGGGGATGCTGTAAGCCCGTCCATAATAAGGCAGATAAGAAATGACCGAATCGTTTCTGATTTCCAGTGAGTAGGAAGATGTCAAAGGGATGGAGCGTCCGCGCATCGGCATGGCGGTGTTGACATCTATCTTGTAGTTTTCAGATTCAATCAGCTTCTTTACGGCTTCTTTCTTCTGTTCTTTCTTTTCCTTTTTACTTTGAGCCGAAAGGGTAGGGATGCCCACTAGCAAGGCTAGTAACAGCATAAAGATTTGTTTCTTCGTTCTCATATCAGTTGTATTTAGGTTGATGTATATATGTATAACAACCAAATATAAGAAAAAGACAGGGATAGTTCTGTTTCCTTTAATGAAAATTAAACAGAAATCCCTGTTATTTATAAGTTTAGACCAATTAAGGGCATAATCAACTTTTGAATAAAAACGCTTGGGAAGAAAATTAGAACAGGCTTTTAGAACTGTTCCAGTATTTCAATTCGTTTTTCAATGGGAGGATGAGTGGCAAACAATCCGTTGATTCCGCTGAATATGCTTTTCGATTTCTTTTTAGGATTCTGTATAAATAATTGCGCCACGTCTTTCCTCTCTACTGCCTCGATAGCAGGATCTGCTGATATTTTGCGGAGAGCGCTGGCCAGTGCCAACGGATTCTTTGTCATTTCTGCCGATCCCGCGTCTGCCATGTATTCGCGTTTGCGTGAAATGGCAAAACGCATCAGGCTTGAGAAAAGATAACCGATGGCGGCTATCACTAAAGCGAGTGGAATGAAAAGAAAAATGCCGCCACTACCTTTGCTGTTGCTGCGTACACGTATGTGTGTGATGGTATATAGGGTGATTTCTGTCAGCATGGAAAAGATACCGACAAAGACGATGGATATTATCAGCAAGCGCACGTCACGGTTGCGGATATGACTTAGCTCATGCGCAATCACTGCTTCCAGTTCTTCATCATTCAGTTTTTTGATGATACCTTCCGAGAGGGTAACAGTGTATGTACGTTCATTGATGCCGCTTGCAAATGCATTCAGAGAACTGTCATAGATGATATTGATTTTCGGCATCTTCATGCCTTGCGACATACATAGGTTTTCTACCAGGTTGTAAACGCGCTTATTCTCTATACGATCCAGCGGTTTGGAACCGGTGGCAGAATTGATAATGCTTGTGTTGGCCCAGTAGGCAATCAGAAACCAGATGATTACGATCCCCATGGTGTATGGCAACGAAGAGAGAAAGAAATGATTGACCATTGGCATTATTTCTATTTCCATACTCTTTCCGTATCCAAAAAGAACCAACAGGTAGCAGGATAAATAGAGGAGTGCTGCCACGAGACAGGGAAACAGGAACAGTAGAAACGCAGAGCGCAGATTATTCCGGCTCTGCTGTGTTTGGATTCCGACGTATTGCATGCGTGTTCAACTTTTGTAATTGAGTGGACGGTGTGAATAAAGAGTTTAGAAACTTATTTTAGGTGCCTGATCCAGATTCGCACGTTCATTCTTCCCCAGGTCGAACATGATTTCTCTTTGGAATCCGGTCATTCCTGCTACTATATTCGATGGGAATGTCTGTACGGCGTTATTATATTCTTTAGTTGCCGAGTTGAAGTAACGGCGGACAGCAGCCAGTTTATTCTCTACATCAGCAATTTCTTCCTGTAATTGCAGGAAATTTTGATTAGCTTTCAAATCGGGATAAGCCTCGAGAGTGATTTTCAATCCTGCAAGAGCAGAGCTTAACTGGTTTTCGGCAGCTATCTTATCATCAATCGTTTTTGCGCCCACTGCACCGTTACGTGCCTGAATCACCCGGTCGAGCGTTTCCTTTTCATGTGCGGCATATCCTTTCACGGTGTCTACCAGTTGGGGAATGAGATCATGGCGTTGTTTCAACTGTACATCGATGTCGGCGAACGCATTTTCACGATTGTTTCTCAATTTCACTAATGAGTTGTACATGGAAGCAAAGAAGATGCCCAGCAATACAATAATCCCTACAATAATAAGTATGGTCATAGCTTTTTGTTTTATTTAATAATATAGAATCAAAAGTAATCTATTTGGTTCTTTTAACCAAGTAGTAGGGGGTAAATTTCGCTAATACCACCTAAAAACTGTCAGAAAGCACCCAAAATCTGTCAATTGATAGAATTTCACCCTAAAAAATAACGGATCCTACCCTGCTTGATAAGCAAAATACCTTTAAACTTGCAAACATCGAGAAAAACGAAATATTAACCATAAAACCATTAAAGTATGAAAAGTTTAAGTTTCAGAAAAGATTTAATTGGAGTACAGGAAGAGTTGCTTCGTTTTGCTTATAAATTGACGGCCAACCGTGAAGAAGCAAATGACTTATTGCAGGAAACATCTTTAAAAGCATTAGATAATGAAGAAAAATATGTTCCGGACACAAATTTCAAAGGATGGATGTACACTATTATGCGTAACATCTTTATAAATAACTACCGTAAAGTAGTACGCGATCAAACTTTTGTTGACACAACCGATAATTATTATCACTTAAATCTGCCACAAGATTCAGGATTTGAAAGTACGGAAGGTGCTTACGACCTGAAAGAAATGCACCGCATCGTCAACGGACTCCCCCGGGAGTATAAGATTCCTTTCTCTATGCACGTATCTGGTTTTAAATACCGCGAAATCGCAGAGAAACTAGGATTACCATTAGGCACAGTGAAGAGCCGCATATTCTTCACACGTCAACGTTTACAACAGGAATTGAAAGATTTTGTATAAATGAGGATAACGCATACAAACAAGCTTATTAGCAGAAGGAGCAAAAAGATAGATTCTCATTGCTCCTTCCTTTTTTATAACCTATTTTATTTACGATTAGATGATTTACGATGTACGATTGAAGTTTGAATTGTGAATGAGGGAATACTCATGCAAAGATAAGTACTTATGATTCCAATAGTTATTTCAATCGTACATTGTAAATCGTCTAATCGTAAATTAAACTAGGTTATAAATTCTTTCTTGTTATTTGCTTTTCTTTTTTTTGCTTTTTTTCTTTTCAACGGCCTTCTCTTCCGGTGGGAATTTAGGAACTAGATTCATTAGCCGTAATATCTGACTTTGTCGTTTTAGTATGTATGACGAAGGTTTCGCCGAGTTAAATCGTATCGGGTTGGGGAGGGTGGCGGCGATGAGTGCACATTGTCCCCGGGTCAGTTTGTCGGCTGTTGTTCCGAACTTATTTTTTGCGGTTGCTTGTGCGCCGTAGATGCCATTTCCCATTTCTATAGAGTTGAGATAGACTTCCATGATTCGCTCTTTCGACCAGAAGAGTTCGATGAGAAACGTAAAGTAGACTTCGAGCCCTTTGCGTACCCACGACGATTGCGGCCATAAGAACACATTCTTGGCTGTCTGCTGACTGATGGTGCTTGCTCCCCGTTTCCGTTTGCGTGTTTCGTTTTCTTTCATCGCTTTCTTGATTTCTACGAGGTCGAACCCGTTGTGTTCGGCAAAACGGTTATCTTCGGAGGCTATGACCGCCATCGGCAGGTTGGGAGATATCTTATCAAAAGAAACCCACGTGTGCTTCCACGTGGGTTTATCTCCTGAAAAAACTTGCTGAACGCTTCGGATAACCATCAACGGAGTTACATAAACCGGCATGAAACGATAAATAATCACTGCCAGTAGCGTTGATGCAAAGAAGAAAATCAGCAGGTTGCGCGTATAGCGCAGTAATTTTTTAATGAGTAGCTGCTTGTGCATCTTTAATCATTTGCTCACTTGCGTACATGTATACTTCTACACGACGGTTTTGTTCGCGACCGGCAGCAGTGTCATTGCTTGCAACGGGATCGCTTTCACCCATTCCTTGTACACTCTTGATCTGATTGGTGGAAACACCGCAACTCAACAAGTAACTGGACACACTTTGCGCACGTTCTTGTGATAAGTTCAGGTTCTTTTGCTGGCTTTGTGCAGCAGTACTGTTCTTCCAGCCCTGGTTGTCGGTATATCCGTAGATAGACACGTCCATATCCCGGTTCTGGTTGAGCACATTGTTGGCAAACTTGCTTAAAGCAGATTTAGCAGCAGCACTTAGATTTGCATTACCGGTAGTGAAAAGAATACCCGAGTCGAATGTTACTTTCACGGCTTGCAATCCGTTGTTGTCTGTTATCTGTTCTACTTGTGCGCCTTCAATTTGTTTTGCTTCTGCTGCTGCTTTGTCCATCTTCTTACCGATAAGAGCACCTGTACCTGCACCTACTGCCGTACCAATAGCAGCACCGATAGCAGCACCTTTACCTTTACCGATAACACCTCCCAGGATCGCACCTAGTGCAGCACCCGAACCACCACCGATAGCAGCACCTTTACCAGTGTTGTTCATACTTCCACAGCTACCAAATATCATGGCAATACTCATGAAGAGAACCATAAATTTCATCTTGTTCATAATGTTGATGTTTTTTAATTGGTTTATAAAAAATGTTTTTATACGAATCACTTCGCATTATTAATAACAATGCAAAGATACATATTATTTGGCAAGCGTGTACTTTTTAAGTTAAAATAACTCGGACGAGCCCCTTTGTTTGTTAATAAAGGGAAATGATAATTATCCTTTTATCGTTGAAGGAATACTCAAACACTTCTTTTTAATAATAATGAACCAACTCAAAAGAATTAACCCTTTGGCAACCGTGGTGATGCAGACTGCCCACCAGATTCCTTCCACTCCCATGCCCATCCGTACAAACAGGATGGCAAGCGGAATACGCATATAGTTGCAACTGATGCTGATAATGGCAGGAGGGATGGTGCGTCCGATGCCGTAGAATACTCCCTGCATGGTGATTTCGAGCATCATAAAAAGTTGCGAATATCCGTCGATACGGAGGAACACACCTCCGGCTTCGTAGGCCGCCTGTTCGGGGACGAATATGGCAAAAACTTCATTCCCGAAGAAAACGAATAGTAATGTGCAGAATGTACCGAAGATTCCCGTCATCCATAAAGTCGTATACCAGGCTCTAAGTACCCGTTCCACTCGTCCGGCGGCGTAGTTTTGGGCGATGAAGGCACTTAGAGCGGTGGAGAATCCCTGTGAGGTATTCCAGGTGATTGCTTCAATTTGCCCTCCGGTGGTGAAAGTCATCAGTCCGATGTGCCCTCCCTGTTCCGAGGCGGTGCGGCAAAGGAACATATTGACGAAAGCAAATAGCGTATTCAAAGTAGCTACGGGCAATCCCAGTTTAAAGATTCTCCGTGTATATTTTTTCTTTAGCCGCGTGAAGAAAGGGAAACCGCCAAGCAGGGCATCCCGGCAACGCAACTGATAAACGAAAATCAGGAAAACACTTGCTTCCGCAATCCAGGTAGCGTATGCCGCACCATTGGTTCCCAGCCCGAAACCGAAAATGAAGAGCGGGTCCAGAATGATGTTCAGTATCAATCCTGTGCCGCTGATAAAGAACGGGACTTTACTGCGCCCTGCTGCATTATAAATTCCGGTGAAGGCGGCGGAGAGGAAGACAAAAGGTAATCCGGTAGAAACAATCCGCAGATATTGGATGGCATTGGCCGTAATATGATCCTCGAGTTCATAGATGCGTATGATAGGTTCTGCAAATATAAAAAGGAGTGTGCCCCAACAGATGGAAATAATCAAAGCAATCGTGATGTTATGAGACGCGAAACTGCGGGCATCTTCCTGGCTTTGCGCACCGATGGATTGTCCGACACTCACTTCAGATCCCACCTTATTTAATAAGGAGATAGAACCGGACATCCAGGTCAGGATTCCGACAGAACCGATGGCGGCTACGGCTTCACTTCCCAGTCGTCCTACCCACGCCATATCTGTGAGGCTATATGCCATTTGGATAAACGACGTTGCCATGATCGGCATTGCCAGATTAAACAGTTGACGATTGATAGGGCCTTGTGTCAGATTCTTTATTCCTTGCATATAATTTTTCTAATCAAAATGGGCTGCAAAGATACGCAAAATTACTATCTTCGCGCATCTAATTATTCATTAATCAAAGTACATAGATACTATGAAACAGAAATTTTCTACTATTTTTATCTTGCTGCTTCTCTTTTTTGCTGGTTCACGAGTGGTAGCGCAAAATGTTCCGAAACCTTTTGATATTGAACAACCTTCACTTCGCGTATTCCTTCCTGCGCCGGAACTGGCAACGGGGCGTGCTGTGGTTGCGTGTCCGGGAGGTGGATATTCACATTTGGCATTCGAACACGAAGGCTGTGATTGGGCTCCCTACTTTAATAAACAAGGTATTGCATTGATTGTGCTAAAATACCGGATGCCGAACGGTGATCGTACATTACCCATTTCGGATGCTGAAGCAGCAATGAAATTGGTGCGTGACAGTGCCAATGTCTGGAATTTGAACCCGAATGACATTGGTATCATGGGCTCTTCTGCCGGTGGACATCTGGCTTCTACCATTGCCACTCATGCTAAGCCCGAACTTCGTCCGAACTTTCAGATTCTTTTTTATCCTGTGATTACGATGGATAAATCTTATACCCATAGGGGCTCTCACGACAACCTTTTGGGAAAAGATGCTTCTGCTGAATTGGAACTTGAATATTCTAATGAAAAGCAAGTGACGAAAGATACACCGCGTGCTTTTATCGTATATAGTGATGATGATAAAGTCGTTCCGCCTGCTAACGGAGTTAATTATTATTTGGCGCTGAACAAGAACAATGTTCCTTCGGTACTTCATATTTACCCTTCCGGCGGACATGGATGGGGAATTCGCGAGGGTTTCCTCTATAAGAATGAAATGTTGGACGAACTGACGTCTTGGCTCCGTAGTTTCAAAGTTCCTCATAAAGATGCTATCCGTGTAGCTTGCATTGGAAATAGTATTACGTATGGAGCACGTATCAAGAATCGTGATCGTGACAGTTATCCGGCCGTGTTGAGCCGTATGTTGGGAGAGGCTTATTGGGTAAAGAATTTCGGAGTCAGTGCCCGCACTCTGCTGAACAAGGGCGATCATCCTTATATGAATGAAAAAGCTTATCAGGATGCGCTGGCTTTCAATCCTAATATCGTTGTTATCAAGTTGGGTACGAATGACAGTAAATCATTCAACTGGAAATATAAGGCCGACTTCACGAAAGATCTGCAAACAATGGTCGATGCTTTCAAAGCGCTGCCAGCTCAACCGAAGATTTATCTTTGTTATCCTTCTAAAGCCTATCAGACCGGTGATAATATCAACGATGATATCATCTCTAAACAAATCATTCCGATGATAAAGAAGGTTGCCAAGAAAAATAACTTGTCTGTCATCGATCTTCACGCAGCAATGGACGGAATGCCCCAATTGTTTCCGGATAAGATCCATCCGAATGAAGAAGGGGCTAAAGTGATGGCAAAAGCTGTTTATCAGTCCTTGAAAAAGTAAAATAAGGAACTTGACGATTGTAAAATTTCCGGTTGAAATAATCTCTTTTAGAGAAAGTTTCAACCGGAAATTTTTTAGTTTAATCACAAATAATCTTCTTATAATATGCTAAAAAAGTGTCTTTCTGAAAGTTAGATTTGTCGCTAATCTATATTTTTGCGCCCGAAAAATAATAAAATGATAAATAGCGTTATGAATAGACTACAAGATTTTACCTTTTTCTCGCAGTTGATGGCTAACGCTAATATGGGATGGTGGAAAGCCAATTTATCAACTGCGAATTATGAATGTTCTGACTTTATAGTAGAGTTATTAGGTCTGGATCAGACCGGAGTTATCAGTTTTGAAGATTTCAATAAACGTATTCTGAAAGAGGAGCAACATTCTGCAACTTTTCATTCCTTTGGTGTGTATCAATGGCCGGAGGTGGTGTATTTGCTTGATACGGTGAAAGGATCTGTTTGGGTACGTAGCAAGGTATGCTTTCAAGAAACGGATGAAGGCGGAAACGAAATCATTTATGGTATATCCGAAGTGCAAGATGGTCCTGATATGGCATCTGCTTACCAAGCTTTGCAATACAGTGAGCGTCTCTTATCTAACATTTTCAAGTATTTGCCTATTGGTATCGAGTTATATGATATGGATGGGGTATTGGTGGATCTGAACGATAAGGAATTAGAAATGTTTCATATAGAGAAGAAAGAAGACGTATTGGGTATCAATATTTTTGATAATCCTATTTTTCCGAAAGAAATGAAAGAACGGCTGAAGAAAAATGAAGATGCCGACTTTACTTTCCGTTATGACTTCTCGAAGGTCGGATCGTATTATCAGAATACCCAAAAACAGGGTACGATTGATCTGATGACTAAAGTGACTACATTATATAATAGTGAGCATCAGCCAATAAACTATCTATTGATTAATGCGGATAAGACAGAAACAACGGTAGCCTATAATAAGATTCAGGAGTTTGAGGAGTTCTTTGAACTGGTCGGTGATTATGCCAAGGTCGGTTATGCCCACTTCAATATTTTGAGTGGACACGGCTATGCCCAAAAAAGCTGGTACAGAAATGTGGGTGAAGCGGATGAAACTCCGTTGTCCGACATCTTTGGCACATACCGGCATTTCCACCCCGATGACCGTGCCTTGTTGATTCGTTTTTTGGACGACGCACGAAAGGGACTTACCACCCAACTTAGCAAAGAGATGCGTGTCCTTAGGGAGGATGGCACATACACATGGACGCATGTCAATCTGTTAGTAAAGAAATATGCCCCGCAAGACCGGATTATCGAAATTATCAGCATCAATTATGATATCACAGAACTGAAAAGGACAGAAGAAATGCTTGTCAAGGCACGTGATAAAGCTGAAGCGTCCGATCGGTTAAAGTCTGCTTTCCTGGCTAATATGAGTCATGAAATCCGTACTCCTTTAAATGCTATTGTCGGCTTTTCAAGCCTGTTGACTAGTACGGAAAATGCAGCGGAAAAGGAACTATATAATTCTCTGATTGGACATAACAACAAACTATTATTAAATCTGATTAATGATGTAATTGATCTTTCTAAAATAGAATCCGGTTATCTGGAATTGCGTCCGGACTGGGTTAACCTTACCGAGCTTCTTGACGAGAGTGTAGCGGAGTATGCTCATCAAGTACCATCCGGCGTTGAACTTCTGACCAACTATCCGGCACATGATTCTTTGGTAGAACTGGATAAATTGCGTATCAAACAGATCTTGAGTAATTTCCTTTCGAATGCCTTAAAGAACACTACCACCGGACATGTGGAAGTCTTCTATGAGGTAGACCACCAATCTGTCAGAATCGGTGTTAAAGATACCGGTCGGGGCATCCCGCAGAATATGCTTGAAAAGATATTCGAAAGGTTTGAGAAATTGGATTCCTTTGCTCAAGGGGCCGGTCTGGGCTTACCTATCTGCAAACTGATCGTCGAGAAGATGAACGGGCGGATATTAGTCGATTCCCAACTGGGGATAGGTACTACTTTTATAATCGAATTACCGTGTCGCTCTATGCTTGTAGAATAAGTATATGTGAAGAATATTAAAATAAAAATCCCTTGATAACGACTGATTATCAAGGGATTAATTTTATGTTTCGTGATCCGCCTGGGGCTCGAACCCAGGACCCCAACATTAAAAGTGTTGTGCTCTA
>ERZ857951.611-NODE-611-length-45620-cov-3.989246_pt1 | contig 45620 bp, 46 predicted proteins | sample MGYA00519759_ERZ857951 | MGnify/ENA primary metagenome ERZ857951 (study PRJEB31778, sample SAMEA3449377) | human gut metagenome | biome: human gut; feature: human-associated habitat; material: faeces | place: United Kingdom | collected 2010/2012 ...
CTCCGTGACGGACAGGCCGTGACGGGGTTTGACGCTCCCCAGACGGTCAGGTGTGGCCGGGCCATTGACTCCGGACTCCTGAGCCTTCTGGGCGGCTTCAGCGGCTTTGACAGCTTCTTCTTTGGCCCGATCCGCCTCAAGCGCCGCAAGTTTTACTTTCTCTTCAGCCAGGGCAGCTTGTTCCGCAGCTTTTGCAGCCTCAATCGCAATACCTTCCAAGGTAGTATCAAGATTGCCGGGAACATCATAGGTCTCCTGGGCAATGTGCAGGAGTTGCGTTGTCTGCTCGTTAAGGCTTTTACCACCAAGCACCGCCCCGTCCATGAAATCTATCACGGCTTTATCTTTGGCCGTGTTTCTGAAGAGCATAACGGAACTTCCGGCTTCCGGGGGATGTTTCAGACGAATGGATGAATCGGTAATCCATTCGATATTCTCTTTTTCGACCTGCACTCCGTTAATACTTACTGTTACGAAGTCGCGTTTTAGAAAGGGGAAGGTGACGGTAAATAGTGTATTAGTGCCATCCCCTGTATAGGTAACGTGGCTATATGCCATTTATACCCCCATGAAAAAAGAGAAGGCCGGACGTTTTATTCCCGGCCTTCTTCTTGTTGTTGTTAGTGAATGAGGTTGTCCAGTAGTTCCTGCTGGTTGTCTTTGGTCATTGCTCCAGCTTTACTTGCCTTCTTGTTGACCCAGGCTTGTTTGATCTTCTCCGTGATATCGGGGTATTCCTTTCTGAGCTGGGCCTGAGCGATCTCACGAAAGTTGCTTATGATCTCATTGACAACCTCGCTCCTGGGCGTCTTCTGCCCAGGGATACCATCACCAAGGCGTTCGCGTTTCAGGTCGTATCCTTCAGACTGCATAGCATCGTGAAGCACATCATACATATTGCGTCCATCGGGGAGCCTGATCCCGCCATGCAGTTCACAGAGACGGGAGTATTGCTTCGCATCCAGAGGGACGCCGTCTATTTCCTTTGCTGGTGCGCCTGTTACGGAAGAACCAAGACGCAGCAACTCTTGCAGAACGGCGTCATGTTTCTGGGGTTCCATGATGTGCCCGGCATAAAGTACGGGTTTTCCGGTCAGCCAGCTCATCTTCGGCGGCAAGTCTTTGGAAAAGGCGGAAGTGGTATTCCGCATGTAATCAAGCCAGGACTCTGTTTCCCTTTGCTGGGGATCGCCTGAGCTGTTCTTGTACCAGCGCAAGAGACCGGAATAGGGGACAAAGGACGCACTGGTCTTATTGATGTATGACGCGGCATAGCGTTGCGGTTCATTTATGGCCTTCATGGCATCAGCGACACCCTGAACGTATGTTTTGTCATTGAGGTTTTCAACAACGGCCATAAGAACGCCTGTAAGCGCTTTCATTACTACGGGGCTTGTGTCTATGTTCCCGGAACGGTCATAGCTCTCTTCAGTGACGTGATTGTAAGCGTCACAGGAGGCGCTGAGAATCAAGCCAACCGGGTCAAAGCGCCGGTATTCAAACCAGCTATCACCCACCTTGAGCGAGTATGGTCTGATTCCGTTTTCCCTCCAGAGGGCTTTCAGCTTCGGATTTTCGGGATATGCCCCGGTTATTCTGCCCTCAGCGGCCATGTACAAGCCGGATGTGATCACCAATGATCCTGTAGCCATGCGGCCCAGAGCGTCAGCTTTGGCCTCTCCCCCCGCTGCCAGGGCTTTGCGCACGTTGCCGGAAAGCACTGCTGCTGGGTTATGCCGGGCGGCATCATAGAAGAGGTTCATGGGTGTTTTGATAAAGGGGATGATGAGCTTTATAGCTGGAGCATAGTTGGCACCCTGTTGTATCCAGCCGCCTATCGAGTGGCTTTCAAGCGGGCTTGTCCATGAACCATCCCTGGCAAAGCTCATGGCCCTGTCGGTCAGCTCGTTCTTGATGACAGAACCGTTTTCATCAAAGACATCCTTCAGCCTTTCCTCCATATAGGCTTTAATGTCCTTTCCTTTGATTCCTTTCTGGGCGGCCTCGTCAGCAAGGCTGGAATAAAGCTGTCCCCTGAAGCCGAGCTGCTTGAAAAATTCATCCTCAGCTACCAGCAGTCTGGAGGGGATGCGGCATACTGTTCCGATCCATCCGGCTGCCCTTGCCAATATCTCCTGGGGGGCGGAAAGTTCAGCCCCTTCAGGTGCATTCTTCAGGAGGCTGTTACGGATGCGCTCATAGCTGAGCTGATGCGTCTGGTACTCCAACTTGTTTCCATTGTGGTCCAGAATGTTATCGCCTACCCGCAGGGCTTTCCCCGCCATTTCCCAAGCGAGGCTGACACTGTCGGACATTCCCCGAATGAGATTCCACCCGGAGCGGACGGCCTGCATGTCCCCGCTCATGGCCCCGCCGATCATCCGTTCCAGCGGTTTCACCACCGTCATGTTCACGCCGGTACTGGAGGTGTTCACAAGATGGGTGACAGGACCGGAAAGCATGCCGTTGACGCGCATCTCAATCGCTGCATCAAGCGCGCTGAACTCAGGTTTCAACTGCTTGAGCACACGCACATTGCCGACCGGGTTATCGGATATGATGGTGCGCCTGGCGACATCCATGATCATGTCTCTGGAAAGGCCGGATTGAACAAGGTATTCAACAGCATCAGCTTCAGTCATGTTCTCCGCACTGAGCCATTTGCCGACAAACGCATCAGCATCCCCTGTGCCGCTCATGGTGTGTGCAAGCTCGTCACTGACTCCGATGTTTCGGCTGCCGAGAAGGCGGCCACTGACAGTACGCAGGTCGGAGTTCAGCACTACAAATTCCTGCATGTTTTTGGAGAGCATGACGAAACGCACGGCATCCAGGGCTGAAGCTGTCCCGTTGTTGATCTTGTTGGCAAGAGTCGTGGAGGCGTCGCACAGGTTGTGCATGACTGCCCTGACTTTCAGTACGGTTTTCTCAGCCTGTCTGATGCTCGCAAGGGCTTCTTTCCCCTCATTGAGATTGATGTCATAGGTAAAGCCCATTTGCTTCACCTCATCAACCGCGCTGGAAACAAGCTCTCCGTACTTCTCCGGTCCTGCGGACTTGATGGTGTTCTCCACCTGAAGATCACTGAGCTTGTAAAGGATGTGGGAGCCACCGGCCTTGTCAAAGACCTCATGATTGAGGTTGATCCCCTCATGTACCCCCGACAGGGGCTTGTCTTCCTTGGCGGCCTGCTTGACGATCTTGAGCACGTCGCGGGCCGGAACCAGTTGGTCCGGCTTCAGGTAGCCTTTTGCGGAATCCCCGGAAGCTGAAGTGTGCCCTGCGGCCTCGTTTGCTTCCGGAAGAGCTTTGGCATCCTCCCCGGCTTTGACGCCTTCGCCTACCTGCTGGTCCTCCTTGGGGGTCGTCGGCTCCTTTATGGCCGGGAGATTTTCTTCCGCCCCTTTCTGGCTGCCCAGGACATCATTGAGTTCACCAGCGTCCTTCCCGTATTGTTCCGGACTGAACCGGCTGTTGGTCTTGCCCCAGAGAGTCTTGGCACCGCTGCGCAGGCACTTCAGCCCCGCAATGAAGACCTCCGTGGTCGCCCCCAGCCCGGCCCCCTCCAGAGCCATCTTGAGCATAGAGAGCGGAACCGGGTCATCAGGCTTGGCTTGCAGAAAATTTGTCACAGGATTGCGCAGCTCGGGGAATTGCTGGATGAAGTTGGAAATACGCTTTTCCTGCCGGTCAAAGAAAACCGTATCAGCCACGGCCCCCTTGCCCAGAGCGGCTGCTGTTCTGCTGACCGCTGAAGCGGTTTTGCCAGCTATGCCGAGGGCCTTTCCGGCAAGACCGGTCATAAGGAAGCCCGTGCCCCACTGCGCTATGCTTTTGGAGATACTGCCTACAACGGTTTGCGGTTTGTACTCCGGGAAGCGGACAGGAGCCTCGTGCTCGAAGAACTGTGCCTTGCTCCAGCCGTCCTTGAAGACATCGACAGCGAATCTGCCAGCGCTGTAGGACAGGTCCATAGCCTCATTGACGGCGCTGAGCGGAGCATTGTTGATGCCCTTGAGTGTGTCGGTAATGGTGTCGATGATCCCCTTGTCGCCTTCGACAGTGGCCTCAATCGTGGTGCCTGCGGGGGCGGTGAGGGTTGCCTGAGCCTGGCTTTCATCTTGCGTCGGGGTATCGCTGCCTTCCATCACGGCGGCCCAGACATCCTCCGGAACGCCGGGAGGCCGGGAAGCCGGGTTTTGTTCCTGGGATAGCGGCTGCTGCCCCACGGATTCCGCTGTCTGCTCCAGCGCGGGGCCGGGAAGGCCCGGTGTCGCCTGTTCCTGCTGTATGTCCGGGGCTGCGGGCTGTCCCGTTGTCTCTTGCTGGGCTGGTTGATGTGAGGCGGCTAAAGGAGGTCTTTCCTGAAGCTCATCCATAGAGTTACCTCCTTGCCTGGTTTGTGTGTGTTCTGATCAGCTCATAGAGTTCCTTGGCCTTGTCAGGATGATGTTTGGCAATCCACTCGACTTTACCGGCCTTTTTCATGTTCACGGTTTCCCCTGAAGCGTCCAGCCCATTGGAGCTTATCCACTCGGAAACCACAGTGTTCAGTGGATCGGCTGTACGCGGGGCGGCTGTGTTGGGGGAACTATGGGCGCTGGAGAGTTGGGGCTTCGGCTGATCCTGAGAGGTGGGGGTATTCTGGCCTGGGATACTGAGACCGTTCCCGCTTGCGGATTCCTTTCCGTATCTGGCTCTCATTTCGGTGTTTACTTCATCGAGAATCTTCGGCTTCACCGCTGTGAGGTATGCGTCCGTGGGCGATTTCTTATACTTCTCAACGTATTCGCTTTTCACAAGCTGTGCTTTGGCATGCGCTAATTGTGAGGCTTCAATACCAAGCTGTTGTTCTTTAGAAAGTCCGGCAGAGAAACCGAATGTCACGGTGTTGATTTGATCCATGACATCCTTTTTGTCTCTGGCATTCAGCCTATATGCCTCTGACATCAACTCCTTGGTGAAAGATGTAAATACTTTTTCATCCTCTTTTTTGGCTGAAGTGTTTCTGTCATAAAGTTTTTTAGCTTCCTCAGTACCTAAAGCAGGCGCAACTTCGTTTATTATATAATCCTTATCAAGTTCTCCCAAATCAGCCTGTATATTCAGCCACGTCAAAGAGGATTGGAATGTTAGTGCTTCTTTACGACCAGTATATTGCGCCTGATACCATTTATTTACATCAGTGGCGAAAAGGGGCTGTAAGCGCTTTGGAACGCCTGCGTCCGTCATCTCCTTCTCAGTCGGGGGGAGGCCTTGGGAAACAAAATCCATAAGTCCTTCCCCTTCCCACTTTTCTTTCTCCATCTTCCTGGCGTGCTCATCCTTCGCCCACCAGTGCCTTTCAGCGGAGCGAGCTTCTTCGATGCGGGCCTGTTTCAGGTTATGTATTTTCTCCGCGACGCCGGGCAGGGAAGAGACCGTGACGCCTTCGGGGGTTTTGAGGTGGTCCAGTGACTTCAGAATATCGAGTTTCCTTCCCGACTTTTCGTAATACGTCAGCACTATTTTGCAGGCCATCTCACCGGCATTGGCATTGAGGACACCGTTTTTCATGGCCTCCTGCATAGTCCTTCCAACGATGTCCGTGACGGTTTGCACATCCTGGTGGGAGGTGGCGGGGTCTCCGAACAACCGTCCGCCGTGTGCGGGATCAAAGGCTGCTTCAAGCTCTTTCACCGCGAGGTCGGAGTATTTCTGGACAGCCAATGCCTCATTCTGCTTTTGCAGATAGAGGCTGTGCTTGTTCAGCAGCGCTGCCCGGTTTTTGAACTCTTCAGGGCTGAATGATTCGGCCAGGGCCAATCTGTCTTCATAGGTGTCGAGGTGGTTCTCCTTGCGGAAATTCTGGGTGAACTCCTGCATCCACTGATTGACCTTGTCCTGATCGCGCTCATTGATCATGCCGCTCTGGACAAAAGCATCTTCCATAGCTTTTTTCTGGTCGATACCCAAGGCTTTCAGACGGGCCTGCTCATAGCCTTTCTGAAGATGGGGGTTCAGACCACTGTCCTCCGGATGCGCTTCCGCATAGTCCTTCCAGTTGGTCCTGTTCTTATCCAGAGCCTCGTTCTGGGCATAGAGTTCAGCGCCTCTGGCTATGTCCCGCTCAATCTTCCGGTCCTGGTACTTTTCCATCACCGGGATAAGGGACTGGTCAAAGGCGGCCAAGCTCCTTGCCAGTCTGGCCATATCATTTCCGGCCAGATAATTGCGCTCAACATAACCCGGTCTGGCCTCGTCATATGTAGACAGTGAGGAAGCCCTGATGGCCGGACTCAATCCCGGAATTGCACCAAGGCGCTCCCTGACGGTAGGTTGGGATGACCTGCTCTGTCTCGGCATGCTGCCTCCTTTTGCTTAACGTTTACTGCCGACTGATTTGATGTCCGCAGGTCTTTTGCTGCTGTATTTGTCATAGAGGCCAAAGGCATTGACTGCCGCACTTCCTATGCCCAGTGCCGTGGACAAGAAGCTGTTGCTGGAGCTGACCCCAGGCGAAACATAGTTTGCCTGTGTGTCAATTCTGTTCTGTGCTTTGTCCTTGAACGCACCGATGTTGAGTTCATGCCCCACAGCATTCATCTCATATTGATGCCTGATGTTGTCCTTGCGTATGGCCTCCTGTCTGTCATAGTCAGCCATAAGCATGTTCAGCGCGCCGCCTGCGGCATTGGTCGATGCCAGCATGGTGCCCTTCTTTTCCAGGGCTTCGCGCTGGGTTTCCTGTATCTGCTCGCTGGCCGTTTCCTGTTCCTGCATTTGGGCAATGCGCTCGGCGGCGGACTGGTTGACGTATTCCTGCACGGCGGCTTTGTTGTTCAGGTCGGCCACACGGGCATATTCATTGGCCTGCGCCGCCTGATAGTTGGCCTGCGCCTGGGCCTGCTGCCGCTGCTGTTCAGCCCCGGCCAGAGATGAGGCCGTTCCGATGAGCAGCGAGGCTATGGGTATGCTGAAGACGCCCCCATCACACATGGCGGTTGTCCTCCTTGTTTTTGGTGAAATAGAAATGTATCGGCCCCCGGCCCGTATCGGGAAGCTCCTGTGCTCCCAGCCATCTAAGCCAACGCCGTATTCTTTTGTTCTCTCTGAGGGTTACGTTATGCATAAAGCCCCCGACGCTCTGGCTCAGAAACCAGTTGCGTACCAGAGGACAGGCTTTCAGAAAGACATCCCGCTCTTCTTTGGTTTTCAGAAAGTCCTTATGAAACAGAACCCACGCTATGCCGGGAGGTACAACACCGCCCATGCCTACGGGCTGCTCAGGCTTTCCGGGCATGAAGAAGGTGACGCAGGGCGAAGACCGCAGACAGCCGCGCCGCAGAGCTTCTTCCGGGTCGCGGCCACTGAGTCGGCGCACATCATTCATGTCATCCTGGCGCAGGTTGTCCTTGAGGGTCTGGATGTCACAGGGAAATGCCTTGCGTGTGAACGGGAGAAGTTCCGGTGGAATCATCGGCATGCTCATACCCTCTGGTCTCTGGTGTTGTAGAAGCCTTCCCAACTGGCGTTGACCAGGGAGAACGGAAGGAAGGAGTCAGAGCTGACCCCGATGGTCACTTGCGTATTCAAGGACAGGATCGGGCATTTGATGACCCCTGTGTACAAGGGAATGTAGCCGAGCCTGTTTGTGCTGTGCCCCAGCCTGCGCCCGGTGAAGGTGTATGCGCTGGTTTTTCTGAAGGTAGGCGTCACCAGCATTTGCAGATAGCCCGTGTTTGCGCAGTTGAGCGTGAGACTCCGTAGCTGAAGACGACCGGTGGTAATGGCGTTGCCTTTTTCAGACTCACGGATGGCGAAGGTGCTGAAAGTATATTTGGATGTGTACGGCACCCCTGCATAGAATGCTTTTCCTGCCGGATTTCCTTTGACAACAAAGCTCTTCTTATCAGCGGCGTCGGCTTCCAGCACAGCGAAGATTTCCCCGCTGCCCCGTGCTCCTGTCTCGGCGGGACGGGTCACGATGATCGGCAGCGTTCCGGCAGACAGCTCGTAAGGCAGGGTCATTCTGGTGGTGTTGCTCTTCTCGTCATAGGCTTCGACTATAACTGAGGCTTCAGTGATCTTGCGATCAAGACAATACTCAAATTCGCTGTTCTCATCCTTGTAACCGGGATCAAAGCGCATGCACTCAAGGTATACGCCGTCAGCGTACTCCATAACGCAATAACATGCGGTGTTCACAAAGAATACGCCAAGCACGGCACCGCACATATCAAATCGGCACCACGCGGATTGAATCTTTTCGCTTCCATTCCAGAAGTATTTATAGACCCAGATGGATGAGCGTATATCCTCGCTGAGAACCAGCAGCACATTTTCATTGGTGGAGCAGATCAGGGAGCTGATATGCCCTTTAATGTAGCGGGGAACATGCGCCGTCACATCAGCGGCGTCATTCTGATCACTGGAGTCCGGGAGAGTGATATACTCCATCAGACCGCCGTATGCGCCGCGCTCATTCCCGAAGAACACCGTTTTTCCGGAAGACACCGGGACAACCTTCACGGAGGCTTCAAACTCCGTTACCGGCTTTACCGAGACCGTGGCATTGGAAAGGGTGGTATCATGTTCAAGATTAAACTGGCACTGATCACTGAACAGGAGCAGGCCCCCGGAAAAAATGGCCGCGCTCTCCAGAATGTTGTTGCGCACATGCGAAGCCGCAACGTCAATGCGATCCGAGTCCACGAGCGTTGTTACCGTAGTGGGGAAAAAGTTGAAGAACTCCCCTACTTCGCTCATGACCACATTTTCCTCTGACAGAAACGACAGGCGGTTGCGGTAGAAGAACACGCTGTTAAGGGTGCGTCCCACAAATGAGGGCATGGCCGCCGAGTCTTCGTCGCCGCAAACGCGCTCCTTCCACTCCAGCGGCTTGAACTCAAATGTTCCGTCAGCCTGGCGCACAAGGGCGTGAGGCATGGTTGAAGCATCCAGTTTATAGGGAATACCCGGCTGTACGGTTTCCTCCCACAGACCGGAGCCAAAACTGTCGTTTGAATCCGTGGGTTCAAACCGGCAATAGTAGTTGTCAAAGCTGGATGATGAGTCGCCGTAGATTTCAACGACAAAACCTTTAGGGGCGACTGTCGGGAGATCGGAGAAACGCTGCACCTTATCCTTGAAGACGGAGAGGTGCGTATTGGAGCGGGTGTCTTCGGCTTTTATGGTAAAGTCCGTCCCGTCCTTTTTCCTAATCCAGATGGTGTTGTTCTGTGCTTCAATGGTATAGGCGTCGGCTTTGAGCTGATTAGCCAGGTTTTCGGCAATCTCTTTGGAAGAGAGACTATCAGCCGGTTGATCGGCAGGAGCAACGCCGTCAAGGGTTGTAAAGGATACCGTTTTCTCGTCCAGGGTAACATAGTATGTGGTGTTGTAGCTGGCCTGCTTGATGAAGACCAATGCCTCCGGAACGCGTTTAGGCGTCAGCTCGTCACTCTGCGCCACGGTTTTCCGGCGATTGAGCACAAAGGTATAGTCGTTGATGGTCAGGAATCGCAGGTCCGTTTTGGGGTTCCTGATGCCGCTGAGGTATGTCAGGGCTTCATCAGAAGCGGAGACCGTCTTCTTTTGACCCTCCAGATCATAGACATCAATGCTGGCCGCCGTGAACAGACAGACGTATTTCTCCTGTTCATCCCTGTTGATATGATGCACAGCGCAACCATCGGGAAATCCGGCGCTCTTCAATTTGGCGATATGCACTGTAGCCGGTCTGCGCCTGAGAAAATCGGTAACGGAGCTGTAGCAGTTGATCTGCTCTTCAGCCTGGGTAGGGAGACGGACGTTCCAGGGCTGCTGGGAGACGCCGGAAATGAGGTTGGGGATGTCGGATGCTATGAGCTTTCCCATGTTCCGTTACCCCCTGCGAAGTCCACGATGTTGCAGCGTCAACGCCGGACGCCATGTGCCTGTTGCCGGTAAAGTTCCGGTAAGCATATTGGGCCTGTCCTGCTTGCGCTCTTCCATCAACATGAGGACACGAGCGCGGGCTTCATCTACCTGCTGGAATTGTGAAAGAGTGCTGGAGCCGACCACTCGTTCCTGAAAAACCCTGAGCGCCCTGATGCTGATATACCTGCGGGCGGCCTCTGGTAGTTCTTCAAAAGGGAGCAAAAGCGTCACCGTGACGTAGATCGTGGTGCCTGTATCGAAAAAGTAGGTATGGTTTATGCGGTCATAAACCCTACGTCCCCGCATGGTCAGCTCACGATCATCCGGTTCTCTGAAAGCGACCCGGACGATGGAAGGATGCAGTGTTATCTGTCCCTTCGCGTCCGGAGTAAGGGGATAGTTGTCTTCAGTGTTCCACTGATAGCCGTCCAGTTGAACGGCTTTGGAAGTTTCCGAGAGAATGGTGCTTGCCACGGAAACGTCAGCGGTTACTTCCTCAAGGGAATTCACCGGAGTCTCGCCTATACCGGAGAGCATGATGTTGACGGCTTCAAGTTCCGTGGTCGGCGTGACAAGAGTGGCGGAAGAATATACGGCTTCCGGCATTTGGATCATGCCTCCTTGTGATTGATCGAAAAAAAGGGGCACCCCCTGTCATATGGAGGTGCCCCTGATATTATGTCCTGTTGATACGTTCAGTCGGCGTTAGGCCGGGGCTTTGCTGATCTCAATGGCGCAGCCGGGGCGCAGAATGCCGTGGCCCATTGCGTACTTCGCCACCATCATGGTGGACTGGTACATGATGTGGAAATCGGAACCGGACTTTTCCACGGTCAGGTCTTTCAGCTTCACGGTGCCGATGGCTTCCTTCTGGAGAGCCAGGGCCACGGTATCAGTGAAGTCGCCGGTGTAGTCGTTCTTTTCACCGGGCGTGACGGCGGTGATGTTGGTGCTGGGCAGGTTGTTGGATTTGATGATCTGAATGCCCGCCACCTTGAGCACCTTGCCGTCAGCATAGACGCCAGCGCCGCCCCAATCACGGTTCAGCACTTTGGTGGTCTGGGCCAGCAGGTAATATTGCGCGGGTTTGACAACAAGACTGCGCTCCCATTCCAGGATGTCTTTTTCATCCCAGGTCTGGGCGCAGGCAAACATGGCCTCGGCCAGAACCTCGCCATCGGTAGCCACGGTGGGGCCGCCCTTGATGACGGAGCCACCGGGTTCATCGTCAATGATGCCGGAACTGCGGGCCGCCTTCACGGCCACGCGCATGGTCTTCTTGTCGAACTCGCGGGCCAGCGCCCAGCCGAGCTGCTTGGAGTATTCCTGGCGCACGTCATAGTGGTTCTTGGCGTCTTCCAGGTCATAGATCGCCACGTCAGCGATAAGCAGATCATCAATGTTGATGACGCGCTCATTGGCGGCGATCTGGTTGCTGCCGATAATGGCGGTACCGGCAACGTGATAGCGGGCGGCGGCCTTGCCCAGCACGGCAAAGGAGGCGGACTTGCCGTGGTCGATGGTGCGGACGCGGTGCAGGTCTTTCATGATGTTCACTTCAGCGAAGGCCGTCATGACCTCGCCGGTGAATACCTTCATGAAGAGAGCTTCGGTATCGCCGCTTTTGTTCTGCTGGCCGGGACGGGAGAGAATAAGATTTTCAGGCATGTAGAGATGTTCCTCCGAAAAAGGTTATGGCTATGTCACCACCCGAGTCCGAGCATGCCCATAAGCAGGGCCATGATCTGGTCGAGTGCGGAAGGGGGCAAGGTCTTCCCGAAGCCGGGAAAAAACATGGGGATAATGATGAGTCTCCCCACGACTTCCCAGGCAAAGAGCAGAGAAAGAACCCAGCCGAGGAAACTGCGCCAGAGACGAAGCCTGGAAGCGGGCCCCCCCGCTACCTCAGCCTCGTTGATGCGAGATTGCGCCTCGTTGGTCTTGCTTCTGTCGGGGATGATTTTTCCGAGAAGAGTACCGCCCAGCTTTGCCAGAAAGGACCACATGTAATGCAGCCTCCTTTGGTATGGTGGGGGATCAGAAGAGAATGACTTCTCCTGTGAGAAAGAAATGCGCTTCAGAGCGGCGGCGTTTGACAAGACCGGAGAGAACTTTTTTGACTCCGTTCACCGTAGCCTTGTTCCAGCGCAGCATTTCCTTTGCGACCTCTTCCCAGCGTTTTTCCTTGATACGTTTGAGCATGGTGGAGGAAGCAAGGTTGGCAGCACCCAGGTTGAAGGTCCATGAGGTCAGGGCTGCAAAACGATTTGCGGCGGCAACCGCATCATCCGTATCCTGCAAAGTGTCGCCAGCCAGGCGCAGCACATCCAGCCCGGCGTCCATCATGTCGCCCAGCAGAAGAACATGGCCTTGTGCTTTTGTGATCGGCGCGGTGTTGGCAGTGACGCCCTTGGTATGCCCATAACCAATTGTCCATACGCCAGCCGGGCATTTGTAAGGGGCGGCGAAGAATCCTTCATAATGCTTTACGGCTTCAAGATAGGGCGAAGTATAGCATTGCAGAAGGTTAAGTATGATGGCGATAAACACGCCCTCCTAAGCGAAGAATGTGGAGTTGCCGGTTTTGCGCTCCACTTCGCGGGTATAGGCAGAGTCTTTGCCGTAACGGGGATCGCTCATGGCCTGTGTCATTTCCGCAGCGGAGGCAAAGCTGCCGCCAGCCGGGCCGGAAGCGGAAGACGCTTTGCCCCGGACCAGCGCCGGCTCCATGCCCTCGGCATCCCTGTAGCGGGACACAAGGCCGGAAACGGCAATCTTGATCATGGGCTTGTTGCCGGAAGACATGACGGCATTGAAGGCCCCGACCTCATCCTGGGGAAGGTTGGCGGCGGCCCACTCCGTCATGCTTTTGTACTGCTCCTGACCTCCAGCCATGTCGTTCACCTCGGCCACAAACTGCTGAAGAAGGGCCTCGTTGCCTTTGATGTAGACGTCAACGTACTCTTTGCCGATGCCCGCTTTTTCCAGGGCCTTGTAGGAATCTTCGGAAAGTTCGCCGTTGGCGAGGTATTCCTGTTCAAACCGGTCGAAATCAAGGCCGTTCTGCTTGAGGGTTTCCGTAGCTTCCTCACGGGTAGCCTTGGAGACTTTATCCAGCAGCTCGGCCTGCTTGACGGCATCTTCGGTTTCGGCTTCCTTGCCGGTGGAATCTTCGGCGGGGGCACCCTGTTCATCAGCGGGCGCGGGCTTGCCTTCATCAGCCGTGACAGAGGCGTCAGCGCCGGTACCGGCGTCTTTGGTCTCAGCCTTGGCGGCGGGGTCTTCAGCCCCGGTCACTTCATAGGGAGCCTCCATGACGGCGGTGCTGGCGGCGTTCAAATCACTCATGCTTTCCTCTCTGTTGAGTTGTGCGGCAGTTAGTTATGGAAGATGAACAGCTTGCCGGTGGAACCCACCGGAATGCCTTTGGTCGGAGCGCTGGGGGTCTTCTTGGCCGCAGCTTCGCCGGGCTTGCTGAAGGTAACGGTCTGCACCTTAACGGGCTGTTCGCTGGAAGTTTGCGCCTTATCGGGCTGTTCGGGCATATATTGTTTTCCTCTGCGTTAAATGGTTGTCAGTCTATGCTTCCGGTTGCTGCTGCGCCTGCTGCTGGGCCTGAAGCATCCCGCCTCCCTGTCTCACGACTTCAGGGCCGAGCTTTTCCATCATGGCCTGTCTCTGCATCTCCTGACTCTGCCGCTGCTGCTCCTGCATCAGTTCATCATCGGTTTTGATGAGACCTTCAGTGGCTATGCCCATAGCTGCCGCAAGGCGCGTAACGGCATTGACCGGCTTCACCAGGTTGAGAAAGGACTCGCCAAAGGTGGCGGCACCAAACTGAAGGAATTCAACCAGCTTGGTTTTGTCGTTCCCCCTGCCGATAGCCTCAAAGCCGGTGACAATGGCCGGGGCTACAATGTCCTTGGGGAGTTCGGGAATCCTGCCCTGCCTGGTCATGGCGGCCATGCGGCTGCGAATGTACGGCAACTGAAATTCCTGCGAGATGACCGTATAGACGCCGCCGAGACCTGATTCTAGTTCCTGTGCAATGATGCGGATTTCTTCCGCCGTGACTCTTTCCGCGTCTCTGCGGATGCCGTCCATCATCAGGAAGGCCGTCTTGAGACTTTGCTCAAGGGCCTGAATCTTCGCGGCTGTCACCTGAAGATCAGCTCCTTTCTGGAGCTGCAACACAGTCACATCCTGAGCATTGCCTTCAATGACAGCCCCGTTTTCAGCCTCAGCCACCGCCTTTGAGGAAGTGTAGCCGTTGGGATTTACAAAGAAGAGCATTTTAGCGGAGACAGCGGAGCCTTCCACAAGCGACTGGTTCAGGGATTCCAGAGAGTTCAGGTCGCCTATCTGCTGCTCGACAAAGCTGCGGCCATAGTTCTCACCGGCGACTGAATACATACGGACAGGAAACCACGGGCACTCATCCAGTTTATAGCTTCCGACTGTTCCGGGAACGACCTTCCCCATGCACTCCTGGTGAATTTTCCACTTGTTGCCTGAGCGTTTGAGATGGGTATAAAGTTCCACTTCACAATCCCCGGCTCCGCTGCTCTCGTCAGTGAGCTTTTTCCTGACTGCTTCACCCTCCGGGCCTTCCAGCTCCATAAGGGATTTCAGGAACCCTTCGGGCATCGAGTTGATGGAAACATTCTCACGGACGATCATTTCCACGGCAGTTCCCATAGCGTCTCTGTCCACCACAAACCTGGACAGGGGAAACATGCGCAGACCACTCTTCTTGTCGTTGTTGTAAAGGATGTTTCCCCCCACAATGAGGTGCATGTTTCCTTCATTGACCACAGGGCGGTCTGAGGTGGATTCGATGTCGGCAAGAATGGCCTGTTCCACGCGTGACAGGACTTTGTCTATTTCTGTCTTGAATTCCTGATCCGCCTGCTCCTGCTGCTTTTCCAGAACCATGTTGTTCACGCGCAGCCGGAAGCAGGGTTCATTAGGAGGCAGCATGGTGAGCAGAAGTTTTGAGGCGAGGTTCGTCACGCCGTTGGCTCCGACGCTCTGGAACAGGGACGGCAACTTCTGGCCTTCAGGCATATCGTCAGGGGGGATGAGATAGGGCAGGGTCAGGGAAGCGCAGTCCCGCGCCCGGTCAAGATACGGCTGCCGTTTGACGGCCAGCTCATCATACCGGGCCTTGCTGGTTCCTCTTCCGGCATCAGCGGCGGATGCGGAACTATTGGGGGATGGAGAGACCACTTGTGCCTCCCGCAGCGCCCATGTTGCCGCCGCCCAGGTTAAGGTTGATTCTCAGAGCGGACGTGCCTTTACGTTTGGTTTCACCGCTCTTGCTGCGTTTCGCTCCTTCGTTGGTCACGGGAGCTTCGGCCACGGGTTCAGCCGGGGGAGGGGTGGCCGCCACGGTAGGCGCGGCAACCTGCTGAACTTCGGGGGTGCTTACGCCCCCGCCTCCTACACACATAGGCATTCCTCTGTTTTAGGGTTTACTGAATGACATTCCCTTTGTTCTGCTGCCTGGCAAAAGCTGCGGCGAGGCTGCGTACCAAGCTGCGCTTTCCGGCGTAAATCCAGATGTCCCTTTCGGGGTCCATGCTGTCGGGGCAGCGTTCGGGGATGGTTTTCTCAAGCCAGTCAATGAGTTCCCTGCTGATGGGAACGTCATCAAGAGTCTGCCGACGCTTGCCTACAGCAATGACAGGGTTCATAGTTCTTCTCCTTTATCTTCCACAGTTGTTGATTGCCCGATGCCAGCAACAACGGCGTGTCGCCATCATCATACCTGATAAGGACCGACACCTCCGACTGACGGTATTCACCTGTCTTTACATAATGCAACCACGCAAGGAGATCGGGAGGAACATCTTTCAGTTCGCCGCCTGTCCATAACCAGAGCTTCATAAACCCAGGCAGCGCCCGGTGCAGCGTCTTGATGAATTCAAGGGCGTCAACCGGATCGGGCTGACACAGCAGATCGCCGCCAAGCACCCAGACATGTTTGAACGTCCGGGTGCCCAGCTTGAATCTGTTATCCCTGAGCCATTCAGGCCAGCGTCTTCCCCTGCCGAAAGAGTGAGATTCGGGGTTATGACAGCCGGGGCAGTTTCGGGTACACCCGGCCACATAGACCTCGAAGGCTTGGTGGGCCGGGTTGTACTCTGTACCGATGATGCGCAGCATGGATTTATTCCGCCTTTCCGTAGAACTTACGGTTGGGCCAGTCGTGTTCACGGCGGGCTGCGCTCCAATGCTTCGTGTTGGTCAGGAAGCCGACCACGCGGGTAAAGGTGTCGGTGATCACATCCCCGCAGACAGGGCACACGGGAGCATCCTTGCCCACGGTCATGTGGCCGTTGCTGCAACGATTGATGGCATAGTTGACGGCACAATACACGACGCCGCTGGCGGCGGCATGACGCACCAGAGCCTCCATGACTTCGACCCGCTCAATGCGGTTGCTGACATTGAGATGACAGATGGCACCGCCCGTGCAATAGCTGTCCAGCTCGCCCTGGATGCGGATGCGATCCAGAAGGTCAACGCCTTCCTCCCACAGCGGAAGGAACTGGTTGGAGTACAGGGGATAGTCTTCGGGATTCCTGCCGAGCAGGCGGTCTTTTCTCGCCAGCTTGACTGCGGATGACTCTCCCGGCACCTGCTCCAGGTTGTGAGGGGTGCCCAGCTCTTGGGCCATCAGGCCATTCATGGCATTCATGGTTCCGAGGATGCGCTTGGCAGCCTCAAGCCCTTCCGGCTCGCGGATGTCATAGCCGAGGATGTTGAGTGCTTCGTACAGGCCGGTGAAGCCGCAGGTGGAATACTGGTGCTTCAAATCCATGAAGCCCAGCGAGTAAAGAGGCAGGCTCCCCCGCTCAATGCGATCCTTGATGAAGGTACGCTTGGCGTCATTGATGGCAGAGGAAAGGCAGACCATCCTGGAAAGGCTGCGGCATAAGGCACCAAGAGCGGAGGCGTTTCCTTCTTCAGCGGTCTCCGTATTCGCCTCCCGCGCCAGTGCGGGCAGGTTGAGGGTACACACACCAAGACTTCCGATCTTGGTGCTGCCAGCCCCAAACGAATTGGCATAGCCGAGATCGTTGGTGTTCGACCGCAAACGGCAGCAAGACGAAAGGGTGCTGGTCTCGCCAATATAGAAGTTGAGGAAACCGTACTTGAGGTTCTTCTTGGCAACCATACGCAGGAAGGCTTTATCAGCGATATGCTTACCTTCCTGCTCATCGTGGGCCAGAGAGAAACAGGCAGTCACCACCGGGAACGTGGCAGGGTCACGGGACAGAACTTCGTTGAAGCAGTCCAGAAACATTTCCTGCACAGCCTTCACCGTGGCGATATCGGGGGCGGCTCCCTGGATGACATAGGACGGCAGGAGCTTTTCAAGGAAGGGGGTGTCGTAGATGCTCACGTTGGTAAACGGAGACTGGTTTCCCCGGAATTCCCAATTCAGAGTGTAGATAAGGGAAGTCAGACATTCGCGGACGTATGTCCAGACCTCTTTCCTGTCGGTGCCTACGCAGGCGTGGTTGTCGTAGTAGGCCCCGCTGTCCTTGAAGTCTTCCAGGATCATGTCCACATAGCGGGAGACCACAATGAGCATGTCGGCCAGGCCAGTGGCACCAAGGGTGCTGTTGGCGGCATAAACCGTGAACTGTTCGATCTGACGCAGTAAGGTGGAAAGACTTTTGGGGGGCACAATATTCAGACGCCCGCCCATTTTCAGCCCTTCAAGGGCAATGTCCAGCGTCGAGTAGTTGAAGCAGTACGGGCGTCCGATGTCCCAACTGTCATTGATATAGAGCAAGCCGCTTATTTCGGCTTCAATCGCCTCATCCGCTGTTTCAGCAGACACGCACCTCCGGAGGGACTGCCAGAAGTTGTACAGGGAATTCAGCTTCATCAACGGCTTGGGCACTTCATAATTGAAGGTTATGACATCCCGCCCGGCGACATTGGCGTTGGGGTCGATGGAATGATCAGCCGTGGCCGAACCCTTGCGGTGCGTTGCCCTGAAGTATTCCCTGCTGGTGTGGTTGATGTCGAGCTGCGTCTCATGGATGCCCTCCAAAAGAAAAAGCTCCGCAGGATATTTCTTACGGAGCCTTTCGATCAGGGCAACAAAGCCTTTATCGTAGGTCTGGGGGAGATACAGCGGCACGGTCAGGCCACCTCCACATATTCGCCTTCGCGCAGGAGGGCCTTGATGTCCGGCAGGTTGCGGATCAGATCACGTTCTTTCGTGCTGATGATATCCAGAGGGAAGTCCGGAGTGGCGACCCTGCGCCGTTCAATGCAGATTTCCTTGGGCGTCTTCAGGTGAATCACCTTGATGTTGTAGCCCATGTCCTCGGCCAGGCGAGACCAGCGCTGGACGTAGGAGGTGCGCACCGTGCATTCGTCAATCACCACGTCAAGCCCCCGCAGCATATGGGCGCGGGCCAGGGTGTAGAGCATGCCGTGAATCTGCTGCTCCAGCGGACCATAGAATTTGTGTCCGTGGGCCATGCGGAGATCGTCGGCACAGAGCACCTGAACGCCGGAAGGAACGAAGTGAGTGTTGACGTAGGTGGACTTGCCGGAACCGGGCAGGCCAAGCATGATGTACATGGTGGGTTTGTTCATTGCGATATTTTCTCCTGTAACGATTATGCGTGTGGATCAGAGGGAAACGGGAACGCTTTTGACGATGTACGAGAGGTCCGGGGGAACGTAGTTCGGTCCCTTCATCACCTTTCCGTCTTCACGTATGAGGGCCTTTCCGTCAGGTCCGCGCTTGCTCATGTTGGATTTGTGAACTTCACGAAAGGCCGCATCAATATCAATGCCGATACGTGCGGACAGCCAGTAGGCGACGTAAAGGAGATCGGTCAGTTCCTTGGCGACGGCCTCACGACGAGGCATATCCTGACCCGCTGACAGCAGATCATGGCAGGCATCCTCCAGCTCGCCGTATTCCTCAGCAATGAGATTCAGGCCAAGGCATATCCCTTCCGCGTCATCCCATCCCTGCCCCACACGCTGCCGCATTGCCTTCATAAACTCGGCCACGGAGCAAAGGTGGTCTTTGTATTGAGCAGACATTAGAAGTTTGCCCTGCCACCATATTTGATAACATGATTCGTCAGTACATAGACAGTGATGAAGACGGCAATGAGCAACACAAAGCCGCCCCACAGCGGAGCCGTAACCCACCACCACGACCAGGCAATATGCCCGGTGAGCTTCAGAACGATGAAGATGATGCCGAGCAAGCCGAGGAAAGAAATTTTAAACATGATCGTTCTCCTGTTGAACCTTCGCTATGAGCTTCTCAAGATAGGCCCCGGCCTTCTTCAGGTCTTCAAGTCCGTTCTTGGCGTCATAGCGCAGGATGTATTTGATGATGTTGCCGCGAAGGAAGTCGATGTTATTGGCCGTAATGAAGTCAATCGGCTGAATCTTCCAGCGGGTATAATGGGTGGGGGATGTCTGGTCTGCGGTTATTTGGGGAGGGTAGCCGGGACTCCATTCGCTATTTTCCTTACAATAGCTGCACGGATCATCCCACGGGTCTGTCATTCGATCCAGACAGGTAGTGCATCTTATTTCGGTTCCCATAGTTTGACCTCGTGTTTCCTGAAATCGTAATCTTCCTCTCTGAGAATCCGGGCCATGCGGGCCATGAGCAACGCATACTCTTCCCCGAACCCGGCCTTTTCATAAGCCGCCAGCACCACAGGCCACATATCCTTGATAGTCCGGGGAACCCCGCTCAACGCCTTCGCCGCCGTGGCCGGGCCGAACTTGGAGCAGCCGGGATAGCCGTCCGTAGCGTCACCCATAAGGGCCTGCATCATGAACCAGTGATCGGCGTCTTCAGCACTGATTTCCTGAACGCCGTCTTCGGGGCGACCAAGATTGAAGAATTTACCGGGGATGGAACGCAAGTCCTTGTCGATGGAAACGATGATGGTTTCTCTGTTGCCTTGCGTGGCAAGAATGCCCATAACGTCATCGGCCTCAAGATGGGGAACGAGCAACGTGTACTTGTCCTCTTTCAGGAGGTGTTCACGAAGGAACCGCAGAGCAACCGGCTTCGGCTTGCCGGTACGATTGCTTTTGTATTGGGGGAACAGGCTTCGGCGGAAGTTGTTGCCTGTTTCATCTGAGAAACAGAGCCAGAAGGAATTGCTGCCCAAGGTTTCCGTGATGAAGTTCAGCTTGAAGTTGAATGACGCAAGAGCGTCCGTAAGGCTGCACAGGGGGAAACAGGAATCTTCCTCGAAGCAGATGATCTTTTCCGCTCCAGCGCATGCCTGATAGGCCAGCACATCGGCGTCAATCAGAAGACGGGGAGATTGTTTAAGCATTGGCATTCTCCCCACTGTGAGAAGGACAAAGTACGCTGGTATGTCTGCATCCCGCGATTGCCCTAGCGCAGAACAGTTTCCATTCCGGCAGCTTGTGCCCTTTGCGTTGTTCCAGAATGTTCTGGATGACTGCGTAGTTGGTCATCACGATGCGGCGCTGAAGGAAGGAGTGAGGAAGATGTTTGTTGAGCATTTCGAAGTCACCTTCTTCACGCCATTTATCCAGGAAGACACAGAGGGCATCACTGAGACGGCCCTCGAACATTTCCGGGACTATTTTGTTTTGCATCAGCGTGTGCATGGTACTTTCGCTCTGGACCACCGTGCCGACTTTGTAGGTGTCGAATTCCTTCCACCAGTACAGCGGAGCTGTGATGTCCAGCGTGACCATGAGCATACGCAGGAACTTGTCATGCCCGCCGCCAAGACCGGAGAGCTTCGCGGCCCGTCCCAATAACGGAGTATACAGGGCCTCTTCATGCCTTACATGAAGATGGCTTTTACCTGTTGTCTTTCCGAAGGACAGGCCCAGACCAAGCAAGGCTTCTTCCATGCCGTATTCAGAAATGACGGTTACATTCATTTGCTGATCTCCATATAGTATTCAAAAGAAAGGCCCGGCGTTTTCCCTTGAAAATAGGGACGCCGGGCCGTATCGGGGCCGGTGAGAACTAGCCGTTGAAGTTCACGATCAGCGCGCCCTCGTCATCGAAGGCATGGGTGAAGGCTTCCCGACCTTCCCACTTGGGCATGCCTTCCGGCAGGTTGCGGGCGGCAATGGTAAGCTGACCGGCACCGGCAAAGCCGGGGCGTTTGCCAAGCACACGGGCACCGGGAACACCCTCCTGAGCGGGCGCAATGCAGAGCTGCTGGCTTTCGGCGTCATAGCCGCAGAGCACCTTGGAGCCGGTGGAGAGGGTCACATCATCACGGGACAGGAAGTCGGGGGAAAAGACGGCCACGAGATCGCCGCTCTTGTTGTAGCCCAGGGAAATTTCGGGATGCTGGCGGGTGGGCGTGCTGCGGGTAACGGGGATGGAAGAGAAGTTTTTGTTCATGGGTATGTCCTTTTAATGAAGTATGGTTATGGGGGGAGTGAGTCTACTTGATACTCACAAAGGGGGTTGCTCCGCTGCTGACCTGCGGCATCTTGCCGTCCCAGCGTTCTGTGGATTTATAGCGGATGAGGTTGTCCGTCAGGGATTCGGACAGCATCTTGTTGGCGCGGGCCTGGGCTTCAGCGCGGATGGCAATGGCCTTAGCCTCGCCTTCCGCATTGGCAATGCGAGCTTTGGCTTCACCTTCCGCTGCGGCAACTTTCTTTTCGGCTTCGGCGCGGGCTTCACGCAGCTCATTTTCACGCTGCTGCGCCCGCTGCGTTGCTTCAATTTTACTGTTGATGGATTTGATGACATTCGGCGGAAGGCGCAGGTCTCCCACAAAGGACACGTAATCAATAACGATTCCGACATCCTTCATTTTTGCAGAGACACTTTGCTTCACACTTTCGATGAGGTCAGACTTTCCCTCACCGTAGATCGACTCTACTCCCCGTGTGGAAGCCGCCTGTACCAGGGCGTCTCGCACCACGTTCCGCAGATAGATATTGGTGATTTCATCCACCCCCTTGCGATAACGCTGAAACAGTGCGGATACCTTATCGGGGTTGATGGTATAAGACAGGCTCACATCAGCGTTGACGCTCAGTCCCTCCTTGGTCTGGAAAGTGAAACTGTCATCATTGGCGGAACCCTCCGTATGGGATGCGGTCCAGACCACCGTCTGCTGGAAGGTGGGAAACTTGTACAAGTCCTCGTTCCAGCCTATCCAGTACCGGCCCACGCCCAGGACTTCCGAGTCCACTCCCTTGGAACCGCCGAGAAGATAGACCTTCACGCCCACATAACCGGCCTCGACCTTGGAGCAGCCCGTGGAGAGGAAGGGCAGAATGATGATGAGCAGCGTGGGAAGGAAGAGCTTAATCCATTTCATGGTCATATCCTTTTTTCTCATAATGTTCATGATGATTGACGATAAACCTGACACGCCGATAGACGTGGACAAGGAGCACGGGAACGAGGAACAGCATGAGGCATCCCAAACCGGACAGGAACCAGTCCGGCTGAGAGATAAGATAGGGAGTCACCTGCCCTACCCCAACCACAAGAAGGAAGATGTAGAGCAGAAACTCCACATAGTATTTGATGTACATACTGACCTCTGTTAATGTGTTTCCGCCCAATTTTTGCCGATCTTGTATTCACCTGTAGTAGGACAACGCATGCCGAAGTGATGGCCTGCGATTTCTATGGCTTCAACAAAGAGTTGCCCCAAGGCGTCCGCCATATGAAGCGGGCATTGGAGCTGGGCCTCGTCGTGGACGTGTAAGACTTGAGTGTAGTCCACCCCGATCTTCCAGCCATAACGGCGTTCCGCTTCCTGGTGGAAGACGATGGTGGCAAACTTAACGAGTATGGCACCCGCTGATTGCAGCAAGGTGTTCAGCGCGGAATGCGAAGAACGGACATGCAGCTTGCGCTTGTCAATGCCATAGAGGAACGGACGCTTCTTGACGGCATTCTGAACGTCATCAATGAGCGCCTTGATGGCCGGGATGGCTGTGAAGAACTTGGCCTTGAGCCGTTTTCCGATCTGCGCCTGGCGCGCCGGGGAAGCCGTGGGGGCCACGATGGAACCGAGCTTCTGATCACCGGCTCCGTAGAGGAAAGCATCATTTGTGTTCAACGGGGTGCGTTACTTCCCGCCCGTGGTAGAACCACTGCTTATTGTCACCAATAAGATCAGACCATATCATCACCCGTTTCCGGGGCCGTGCGCTTCGGGCCACGTCTTGGCCCTACTCCCTTTCAGGATGGTCGTTGCACCTTCAGATACTTTAAAGCTGACTGGGAAACTTCGGAGTCATCATGCAGAAGACCGAGTGCTCTATTACAATTATGACATAGGAGTCCTCGAATTTTTCCACTCTCATGGTCGTGGTCCACAACAAGTTTTACTTTATGTCTGGAAGTATCCATGAGAAAACCTTCCCCTCCACATATGGCACATTTATTGCCTTGCTCTTTTAAGATACGCTCATATTCTTTGAGAGTTATTCCGTATACCCTCTGAAGATATTTTGTTGTATGCGCTCTGTCAGCACATTCTTGTGAGCAATACAGATGTGACGGTGCCGATGGGGTAAATTTTCCACCACATTCTCGACAGATTTTATCTTTGAATCTGCCTTGTGGATATTTGTCAGGAGAGGCGGTTTGCTGGGTTTGCAATCTATTACCATTAACATATAGCATATCGCCTCCGGGTATCTGCTTGGCTCAGGATTATCTCTCATTCCTGAGAGATTTCCCCTGAGTTCACACGGTTTTAATCGAGGGGTTTCCCCCAAGTCATCCTAGCTGTTAAGATGAAGGTCTTGGCGTTATCTCTGGTTTCCAGCTCGGCTGCCTTCTGGTTGGCGGTATGGATGTCGCCTTCCAGAAGCACCTTGGCATACCTGCCGCCATCATAGCGGCCCATGAAGGACGCCAGCATGCGCAGCTCAAGGCCGGAAGCGTCCGCCCCCACCTGAACCCATTCCGGCTTGTCCGGGTCGGCTATGAACAGGCTGCGGCACTGGCTGCCGTAGGTTCCGTGCGCCGGAATCTGGGCAAGGTTCGGGCTGTTGTGAGTGCAGCGTCCGGTCACGGCTCCGCAGGTGATGACCCGGCCATGAATCCGTCCGTTTCCATCCACAAGCCGAAGCCATCCGGCCTTGCCTTCAGAGAGCATCCCGATGATTTTGGTGGTTTCGAGATACTCTCCCAACGGCTTGCAGGCCGGAAAGTCCAGTGAAGCCAAGATATCCCCGTCAACCTTAGGCAGGCCGGTCTCCGTAAATTCCGAAGGCTGCCAGCCATAGGTTTCCTTGAGGCGTTCCGCAATCATTTCCCGGCTGTTGGGGTTGAACTCAATGACGTGCTTCTTGATGAAGGGCACGTCTTTCACATACCCTCTGGTCTTGTTGCTGCGCTTGGGGATGAAGACTTCCTCTTCAATCTTGTCAGGGAAGATCGTTCGAAGGTGTGCCTTGAGTTCTTCCCTCTTGTCGCAAAGCTCAATGTACAGGCGGACAGCGGCCTTTTCGTCAAAGGGCACCCCGGCCTGCTCCTGACTGAAGATGATCTCCTGGAAGTCATGCTCAAGGGCGAGAGCTTCAGGACTGTAGTTCTGAGCCAGGATGTGCTGATACAGCTTGAACAGGACAGCAACATCCTGCTCGCAGTAGATCTGCATTTCCTGCGACCATTCAGCCCAGGCGTTTTCCGTGGTCTTTCCGTAGTCTCCCTTGTGTTCCCCAAGCCTGTAACCCCATGCCTCAAGGCTGTGCTTTCCGCAAAGTTTTGACGGGAAAGGGCTGACAGGCGCTTTCTTTCGCCGGGCTTCGGCCCTCAGCCTGTCGAAGTCGAGGTCTTTCAGATTGGTCCAGATCAAGCGGGAGGCCGTGAGGGTGTCGAAAAGGCGGTGGAGGCGAACGTCTGGGTAGAATCTGGCAAGCGCCGGTTTGTCGTAGCAAAGCCCGTTGTGCGCCACCAGCAGAGGGGCTGAAGCCAGCAGGGTCAAACCTTCAGCTATCCTGTCAGGGCCGAAGGAGTACAGTCTGCCGCTGGGGTATTCCATAGCGCAAAGGCAATGCACCTTTGTGACGGAGTCCAGCAGGCCATCTGTTTCAATGTCAAAGAGCAGGGCCGGTGTTTCGGGCGTGGGTATCCAGGAAGAGTCGAACCACGGGTATGGTTCACGGTTCAGAGACACCACTGCCATAGCGGACATATCCTTGTTTCATAGTGAGTTGGCCCTTGTTGTAGAGTTTTGTGATGAGCTTCTGTCCCGCAGGGAGCACCCTGATAGCGCGCCCGCTGACTTCAAAATGGCAGAGGCAGTAACGAGGGTGGGGCTGGAGTTGATCTTTGCGGACATCCCAATAAAGGACACCAGCATCGACAAGGCCGCCCTTGGCCCTGGCGGGACTGACGCCGCTCAGGGAGCGGAAGAAGTTGGTAAGAGACGGATGAGACACTTTCATTCTCAGAATTCCTCTTCTTTGCTGCTTTCCTCTTTCTGCTCAGGACTACCAAAGCCATACTCATCAGCATCAGATGGAAGCAGACGCCCTGTTTCACTGTTATAGGCAACGCTTCCGGCAGGCCCTACTTCACCTATGGGCCTGTTTTTCAGAACCCGGATGCGGGAGACATCGGGCAGATTGCCTTGCTGGTCTCGCTCAAGGGCAATGACCACATCACTCACCTGCTCCAGGGAACCGGAACCACGGAGATCAGTCAGGCTTACCTGTCGGCCTTCGTTAAAGGATTTACCCTTGTCCGGACGTTTGAGGTGGACCACTGCAAGGACCATGACGCCGGTTTCCTCAATGAGGGACCGCAATTTAGTCATGAGCTTGTCGATGGTCTTACGTTCGGATTCTCCCCCGACTTCATCCAATGCAGAAACCACAATGGAGATGTGGTCGAGCACGATCACCTTGCAGCCCAGACCAACCACCATGTAGCGGAGTTTTGAGAGCAAGGTGTCAATATTGGATGAACCGAAGTGGTCATAGGCATACCACCTATCGTCGCCGGTAATGGCTTCAAAGGCTGCCCGCAGTTCTTCTTCCGACAGAGCCTTGTGGACTTCCGGCAAATGCAGAGGTTTATTCAGATGGATGCCGAGATACCGGCGCAGGTTCCGGGAGGTGGACTCTTCCAACGCCATGACGCCGAGAGGAAGGCCGTGCGTCATCTTGAGATGGTAGGCGATCTCGTTGACGATGGTGCTTTTGCCGATGCCCGATCCAGCCGTGAAGAGGTAAAGCTCGCCACGGCGCAAACCATGCAGTCGCTCATTAAGCAGGGGATACGGAATTTCAAATCCCATAGGCGGGGTCTGGCGTACCTTGTCCCACAGGTCTTTGCCGGACACGATGCCGTCAGGTCTGTACGGACGGGCATCCCACAGGGCGCTGAGAAGCTGCTTCGACTTTCCTTCACTGAGGCAGGCGTTGGCATCCTTTTCAGGGAGCATGGCGATCCTGGCCTTGCCTGGCGTGAGCAGCAGAGCGCAGTTCTGCGCCGCTGTCTGTCCCGGTTCATCCATATCAAAGGCGAAGACAACCTCATCAAAGCTCTCAAGCCATTCCAGGGAGTTGCGGACGGCCTTGACCGCGTGATCCGCCCCGTTGGGCAGGGAAACCACAGGCCATTTGTTGTCCTGCAACATGGAGATCGTGAGGCAGTCAATCTCTCCTTCGGTAATGACCACCTTTCTGCCGCCGCTGCGCCAGAGGCGCTGCCCGAAGAGAACGGCCTTTTTCATATCTCCCAGCCACCTGAACTCCTTGCCTTCCATACGGATATGCTGGGCCACGAGAGTTCCCTTGGCATCATGGTAGTTAGCCACATGGCACCACTCGCGCTTCTTGCCGAATCTGCCTATGCCGTAGTTGAACTTCTTACAGGTCTCTCCATCAATCCCCCGCGCTTTCAGGGGAATGATCTCGAAATCTACGGGTTCAAATGAAGGCTTCTCTTTCAGCTCCGGGACTTGATGTTCTTCCCCGGACGGGGCTTGGTAATATCCGCAGGCATTGCAGTAACCATGTCCATCGGAATACCTGGCAAGGTTGTTGCCGGAAGCGTCGTAGCCTTTGGCCCGACATGCCGGGCACGGTTCATGCTGTACAAAGGAAGATTCAGAGAATTGCGTCATCTTTCCCTCTGCCCTCCTTTCACGATAGGGAAGAGAAGAGGTTGTCAAATGCTTCTCTCTGCTCTTTGCCGGGTTTATGGGTAAGCCATGTGGTGGGGATGGACGGGCCTTTGCAGCACGGAAACCCGTACTGCCTGCACCAGTCGCCCACGGTCAGGGCCTTGGTGACTCTGGCGGACAGGGACATGAAGATCATCCGTATGTCGAGGCATGGATACTGTGCCTTGATCAGCAGCATCTTGTCCCTGTCGGCCTTGGTGAAACGCCCCTTGGCTTCAATGACAATGGCTTGTTCCGGCAGCAGCCAGTCCGGTGTGTAACGTCTGCGAACCTCAACCTTGTAGGGGATGGCCCCCGCCTCATAGCGGGCGCAGCCTTCGGGAAAGCTGGCATGGACATCAGCCTCGAACTGGCTGCGGAAGCCGGTGCTGAGCCGCAGGGCAGCCCAGCTTTTATATTGCCGAATGCGATACCCGCCGCTGGAAACGCCCATGACTAGAAAGGCACCTCATCGGGACTGACGGCATCCTTGCCATCAATATCCGTGGAGGTATCCGCCTGCTCATCCTCGACCAGGGAAGCGGCCATGAAGCCGTCCTCACCCTCTTCGGCGGCAAAGCCGTAATCAGAGGCAGAGCGTTCACCAGCGGCGTTCAGCTTGAGAATCTGCACAGCGTTCAGATAGAAGGAGACGCCCGCCTTGCCGGTGCCACTGACGAAGTACGGGGCAGCGGTGAAGCACACGCGGACCAGGGAACCAAAGCCCGGCTCATCCTTCATCTTGACCGGAGCCTGCATGGAATCAAACACGGGCACCTTGCGCTGACGGGTCTGGCCGGTTTTGGAATCTTTGTAGATGGCCTTGGTTTTGAAGCGGAACAGGATGTTGCCGGTGGGTTCTTCCGTTTCACGGTCATATTCGACAGTGCCGGGATCAACCCAGGTTGGCTCCTTGAGCTTCTTGCGGTTAGCAACGGTAAGCTCATTGAAGGCTTTCTGCATGTTTTCCTTGCCTTCCTCAATCTCTTCAGCGATCAAACGCTTCAGCTTGTCAGCCTCAGCTTCGTCCAGGCGCAAGGAGATGGTGAAGGAGCCGTCCTCATCAGGGAACTCCTTGGTGCCGTAGTCAGGAGCTACCAGATGAACGAAGAGCGCTTCACCCTTGGGGGTCGTATGGCTCTTGCGTTTTTTCTTTTCGTCTTTGTTGTTAGCCATTGATGATTTCCTTGTTGATGTACTCAGCGGTTGCGGCGAACTCAGGCCGCTTGCCTTCAGCGTCATTCATGCAGTTACGGGCATAGGTCATCATGTCGGTGACAGAGATGCCGGACTGCTCCGCTGCCAGCAGGAAGGCACAGGCCAATCCCATGAGGCGCGGGCCTTGCTTGGGGTTGTCCTGAATCGCTGTTGCCACGGCCATGCAGCATTGGGCAGCTTCACGCGCTGTGCAGTTACCCATGAGATCACGCAGCCGGGGGGCCAGGGTGGAGATAAGAAGGGGGTCGAGGTAGTTGGGTTGAGACATCTTGCCTGATGCGCCTCCTGAGTTAAGTTTGTGGAATATGGAATGGAGGAAGAGCGAGCGGTGCTCTTCCAACTGATGCAACCAAATTCCAACACACTGAAATAAAATGAAAAATCCCCAAGCCCGTATGAAGCGGGGCCTGGGGATTCTTTATTCTGCTTTATGGGAATTTAGGCGAAGAAAAACAATGAGTTAGTAACATCCTCCACGTTAAGTCCGCCGAATGAGGGCACTACGGGAAGGGCGTCTGTTTTTTGCAGCACGGCATCCGGCACAGCAGCCATTACCTCCCTGCTCCATAACTCAAGCATGTTGGAAGTTCCGCCGAACAACTCAACGAAGGTGGAGCGCAGAAGGCGGGAAAGCTGTTCACTGTCGGCGGCAAAGGTGCCGTAGCTGTCATGAATCATGGCGAAGTTATCAATCCCCCGGCTGATGCAGCGGCAGACAGTACGCATGAGCGCGGCGGCGTCGAGGCTATGGACATAGTTCGGGGAGATGGCCGACTTCTGCTTCGGCTTGGCAAGTTTATCCTGTTTAGCCTCATTAAGGGTCAGGTAGACCAGACTGTCCCCTATTTTGGTCTTGACTCTCCTGCCGTTCTGTTCTCTGTAAAACTGCTGCACATAAAAGCCTACAGGAGTTGTCCACCGTGCCGGGAGGTCAGCCTTGTTCAGTATGCCCGCAACGTCCTGAAGAAAGGTCATGGCCTCACGCGCCTTGATGACCGTGGAGCCGATGGCATCCCAGACAAGAGCCGCAAGGAAGCGCGCCACGGCCCGCAGTGTGTGCCCGGCAGGCATTTCGACAGGCGTATCTCCATATACCTGCTCCTTCAGCCACTCTTCCGTATACTCACGGCAGGAGTCAAAGGTACCGCCGTAGGGCAGGACCATGACCTGCCGTTTGGTCATCTTGCGGTTGATGGGCAACGTCAGAAGAAAACGCGCGCAGATTACTTCGTTATATAGGGGAATGTCCGAACCCTTGGCATACACATCGGCACCCGCCGTATCTCTGGCGGCCTGGGCCTCAAGCGCTTTCTTCACCTTGTCGGCTACGATTCCGTAGATGTCCTGCGGCTTCTCGCCGGGCAGCAGGTTCACTGCGGCCCCGCCTGTTTCATCACGGAGGATGAGAGAGAAAATCTGGAGGCCGTTGCAGGTTCCGTCCATAGCCACGGGCAGCCGGGAGATGAACTCAAGGCCCTCCAGGAGGTAGCCGGACCATTCAAGGCAGAAAGCCAGGAAGCCCCAAGGATCGTCGGCTTCCTGCCACCATGTATTATTGTAGGGGTCTTCGGCCACGGCCTTGATTTTCTCTTGGTGCTGCAAGACCCACGAATAGCGGTCATCAAGGCTTACCTTGTCATTGCCGAATGTGTTGCTGCCGTGGATGGCGAGCCATTTCACAGCGGTCATGTTTCCCAGGGGTTTTCCTTTAGCAAAGCAGAGCAGCGCTTTGGAGAGGTGGGTGCCTTGTGGCGTGAGGTAGGCGGGAACCGCATAGATACGGCCCCGAAAATCAAGCTGGTAGGGATAGTAAAAGGCTTCTTCATCCTTGTATTTGCTGGCGAGATTCAAGGTCTTGGCAATGCCGAGACGGTGGGACATGCAGGAGATATTTTTTTCGCGTATAATGGCGGCGGCCCGCTTCCATTTTTTGAGTTCTTCGTCGGATAAGCCATCAAGGCAGGCGTGAGAAACGTGAGCAGAGGCGCTGTCCGTAATGTCGGCTCCGCAGACCGGGCAGGCAGGCAGACGGTAGCCGTCCCGTGGCGGCATGTCGGCCACGCCGCCGTCCGTATGGTCCCAAAGGTGCTGGGCTACCTCATAGACGGGGCGGTTGATTGCCCACGGGGTTGCCTGGAGGGCATTGATGGATGTGAGAACATCAGGCATCTCGCCGCTCTGAATTTTCTTGTCCATCAATTCCAGGTAGTTTCGATCTGTAGTCTTGACCAGATTAAGTGGCCGCATCTCCCGGAAATAGTACCCGCCACCGGATGCGCCTACCCACGGCTTGGGAGGAATGAGCGTAGGCATATAGTCCGGATACATGATGGACGCTTTTTCAAGGTGCTGGTTGATCCAGTCATTGAGACTGGCGGACGGGGCAAGCTGATATGGGTATTTCTCGTTCGCGCCTTTGAAACCGCCGTCATATTTGGGAGCGACCATGAAAAAGCCTGTGCTCTCTATAGCCAGCTCAATCAGCTTTTGCCCGAGGTGAAGGCATTTGACTTCCGGCCAGGGTTCAAAATCGACTGTCTCAGATTTGCCGAATGCATAGCGCAGGACCGTACTCCTGTACTTCCTGGAACTGTGCCCCTGAATATAGCGCTGCGTGAGCTGGTAGCGTGATTTGTCATTCTCCTTCAGATTGGTCAGACGTTGCTCCGCTTCGATCTCGCGCCCGATGGTGACGGCGACGCCCTGAAGCAGGACGCCCCGTGTCAGCCTGTCAATGGCGGTCCGCAGGGTAATGAACGCCACCACATCCGAGTCCATCCCGTCCAGAAGGTTTACCGCCATATGCCTACGGCCCGCTCCACCGGATTTTGCCTTGGTCATAAATGCATCAACAGCGCCAGCCAGAGGTTCGATGCCGCGTTTGATAAGCATCTTGCCGTAGCTTGTTCCTCCTTCATTCTTCTGCTCGCGCAGGCGATTGACGTTCGCCAGAAAGCGGGTACGGCCCCGGTTGAACATCTCTTCCTCCAAGGACAATTCCCTGGAAATTAACTCTTCACTAACGCTTCGGGCGCAAAAATCCTGTTGGAACTGAACACTCATTCCATTACTCCTTAGCTAATGGTTGCTACTGAGGGCACAAAAAAGCCCCCTTGGCAAAGCGCAAGGCCAGCAAGAGGGCTAAGTAAGCCGATAGGGGCGGCTGAATGTCCGCTGAGGCGCGGGTTTAGAAGAATTATCTTCTTGACCTACGCCTCAAATATGATTAACTTGAATCTAGCATAATTAGCCTCCGCTATTTGTTTTAGCGAGGCATGCCGTCAGTTTCAAGTTGATTTTATGAACCTTTATTTAATAATATCAGCGGCATTTTTCTAACGAGACGGATTAGCTGTTGATTTTTTTTGAGGTGGTAGAATGCCTGATTCGTATGCTGTTAAGGAACTCATAGAAGAAAAGAAGGATTTTGAAGCGCAGTTTATGCGTATCCTTGAGGCAACCGGAGCCACGACAGATGCGGACTTAGCCCGTATACTTGGTATTCAGCCTCCTTCAATCACAGGTGCAAAAAAACGCCGCAGTATTCCGAAGGCTTGGCTTGAAAAAGTATCAGCCATGTTCAAAATCTCTATAGATTGGTTACTGTATGGGGATTCTCGTTACGAAACATCATTGGAACAACTAAAGTCGAAGCAGCCTTCCAAAAAGGTTTCAATAGAAAAGAGAATAGTGGAGCAAGTCCCTGTGCTGTCTGATGGGATAGATGTTGATATGATGTTTATTCCACTGGTGGAAGCGCGACTTTCAGCCGGGACAGGCAGCCTTGAAACAAGCCCGGATAGTGATCGAAAATATGCCTTCAGATCGGACTTCCTGCATAGGAAAGGCAATCCCGGCCAGATGGTGCTGATGCGAGTGTCCGGCAACAGTATGGAACCGGAGATTAAGGACGGAGATGTGGTCTTACTCGACCAGGGGAAAAAGCATATCTTGCCGGGACGTATGTATGCTGTCGGCATTGAGGATGCTATCTACATCAAGCAGATTGACACCATGCCCGGCAAACTTGTGCTCAAAAGCATGAACCCGGCCTTTCCACCTGTAGAAGTGGACATGCGCGGCGACTTGGCTGAGCAGGCGCGCATACTTGGTCAAATTTTATGGGTAGGTCGGGAGTATCGGTAAAAGCCAAGGCTAACTCTATAGAATTTCTAGATAATTTTTGAGCAAAAAAAAAAAATAAGAACACTACCTCCAGGTTGCATTTTAGCGGTTGCAGCCCCTTGAAAGGTCACGGCATCCAAAAGACAATTATTGTTGTTTCTGTAAGGGCGCGGGGGTGAATCCTCGGACTCAAAATCCGCCGACCGCAAGGTCTTGCGAGTTCAAGTCTCGCTCCCGGTACCAAACAAATTCAGGCGGTTACGGAAACGTAGCCGCCTTTTTTGTGCCACCACTGCATCACCCGCACCACTGTCGCCAAATGCAACCAAGTCCAGAAATGACGGATTGTTAAGGCACGCTCGGTATCGGCAAATCCTCACCTCCGAAAAATAAGTATGTCCCCAAGGTCTTGCCTCTCATGGGCAGGGACGCTGCGTTTCTGCCGTCCGCCGTCTTGTCGCGCGGCATGGCGGGAAAATCCGCCTGAACCAAGCCGTCCCGCGATCAGCTCCGAACCGCGCGGGACGCGCATTTCCGGCCCAAGCAAAATTTTGTGAAAAAAAACATTGAATTTTATCGGCCACGTCAAGTAAGTTTTACCCAAGCGGATAACGCCGGATAACGGGTGCATCGAGGACGGCATGGGGGCATGCCCATCGCCGTGCCCGGACGGAAGGTGCCGGACGCCGCCGATTTGGCGGTTGTAGCGGCACGGTTGTGTCATGACGCACGTCCGCCGGGCGACGTAAAGCGCCGCTGACGGCCAGCGCGGGATATGTACGAGAACAGATAAGGATTCCAAACCAACAGGAGGATCTCTGATGAAACGCATTATTGCGCTCTTTGTGGCATTCGGCCTCATCTGCGGCATGGCGCTGGGCATGGCGCCGTCGGCCGATGCCAAAACCGTGATCAAAATCGCGGGCATGAAGCCGGAAGGCGAGCCGGAAACCATCGGCATGCATCAGTTCGGCAAATATCTGGCGGAACTTTCCAACGGCAAATATGAAGTACAGGTCTTCCCCAACAGCCAGCTCGGCAAGGAAGACGCCTACATCGCCGCCACCCGTAAGGGTATTATTCAGATGTGCGCCACCGGCACGCAGACCTCGGCGCTGCATCCGGCCATGGCCATGCTGGAAACGCCCATGCTCTACGACGATCTGGACCATGCCCGCCGTGCCATGGAAGGCAAGACCTTTGAGCTGATCAACCAGGGCTTCACCGAAAAGTCCGGCCTGCGCACCCTCAACGCCTTTCCCCTTGGTTTCCGCCATTTTTACACCAAAAAGCCGGTGAAAACCATCGCCGACCTCAAGGGCCTGCGCATGCGCGTGCCCAACATCCCCCTGTACACCAATTTCGCCAAGGAATGCGGCATCAGCGGCCAGCCCATGCCCTTTGCCGAAGTGCCCGGCGCGCTTGACCAGGGCGTCATCGACGGCGGCGACAGCCCGCTGGCCGACATCGTGAGCCTGAAGATGTATGAGATCACCCCTGAAATCACCCTCACCGGCCATATCCTGGTGATCCATTCCTTGTACATCAACGAAAAATTCTACAAGTCCCTGCCCGAACAGGACCGCAAGTGGGTTGACGAAGCCGCCAAGCGCTCCGCCGACGACATCTGGAAGATGGTGGCCGCGGGCGACGAAAAAGCCAAGCAGACCATCATCGCCGCCAATGGCCACATCACCACGCCCAGCAAGGAATTCCACGACTACATGGCGGAAGCCGGCAAGCGCAGCTGGAAGCTCTTTTACGACACGGTGCCCAATGCCCAGGAAATCCTGGACAGCGCCGCCAGCTATCGCCAGGCCAAGTAACAAGATCAGCACGATGTAACGCGGGCCGGGGGCGTAAGGCTTCCGGCCCGTCGCGCAACGCGCTCGGCGGGAAGACCCCGCAGCACTAAAGGGTGTCGTCATGAGATGGATTTTCGTGTTATATCAGGGAGAAAGAGCCTTTTATGAAGGAAGTGTACTCTGCTGGTACTCGACCGGAATAAAAGGCGAATTTCAACGCGGAGATAACCGAAAAGACGCTCGTGACGACAGCCTCTAAAATTTTCCGCACAAGTCCATATTCCGTCAGGGCATTGTTCCCGCAGAGGTCAGTATGCACGACGAGACACAGCAAAACCTTCCATCGGCGTCCGCTCCGGACGCCGACAAGCCGTGTGATCCGCATGCGGATCACGGCAAAGCGCAGTCCGAATCCCTCGGCCGGCTGCTTTTTGAGATTTTTTGCGCCGTCATCTTCCTCGGCATGATCGGTCTGGTCTTTTACAACGCTTTTCTGCGCTACGTCTTTTCCTCCAGCTATCCCCCCAGCGAGGAATGGGCGCGCTTTCTCTTCATCTACATCACGTTCTTCGGGGCCATTGAGGCTTTTTACCACAAAAAGCACATTGCCGTGGACATGTTCGTGGACCTGCTGCACGGCGCACCCCGCAAATACGTGGACATCGCCGCCACGCTCCTGGGCATGGTCGCCATGGGCCTTCTGCTCTACGGCGGCGTGATCAACGTGCTCCAGACCGTGGACACCTATTCCGTGGCCACCAATGTGAACATGGCCCTGATCAACGGCACATTGCCCATCATGGCCTTCGCGGCCCTGATCATGCAGGTGCGCGACCTCGTGGCTCTCATCCGTCGTCCGGCATCCTCTTTCACCAAGGCATAGGGGGAGAACGTGGAACTTTTCATCTTTCTCGGCACCCTGTTCTTCTTCCTGGCCTTCGGCATTCCCATCTGTCTGGTGCTGGTGCTCTGCGCCATGGTGCTCATGTGGCACTCCGGCATGTGGGACGCCATGATCATTCCCGGCAGCATGCTGGACGGGGCCAACAACTACCCGCTGATGGCCATCCCCTTCTTTGTCTTTGCCGGTGAAATCATGGCCGCGGGCGGACTTTCCAAACGCGTGGTGCAACTGGCCCAGCTGATGATCGGCCGGGTGCGCGGCGGCCTGGGCTATGCGGCTGTGGTGGCCAGCATCATTTTCGCGGGTCTCATGGGCAGTTCCGTGGGCGAGGCCGCCGCTCTGGGCGGTCTTTTGCTGCCCATGATGAAGGAAGTGGGCTACAAGCCGGGACGCGCCGGGGCCGTTATCGCCTCCGGTGCCATTCTGGGCCCCATCATTCCCCCCAGCACCAACTTCATCCTGCTCGGCGCCACCATCAGCGGCCTTTCCATCACCAAACTGTTCATGATCGGCCTGGTCCCGGGCATTTTAATCGGTCTCGCGCTGATGGTGGTCTGGTTCTTTGTGGTGCGCAAGGACGGCTACAACGAAACCATCACCTTCACCCGTGAGGAAAAGTGGAAGATCCTGATCGACTCCACGCCCGCCTTCCTCATGCCGGTGCTCCTGCTGGGCGGCATCCGCTTCGGCGTTTTCACGCCCACCGAAGGCGGCGCCTTCGCGGCCATTTACGCCATTGTGGTCTGCGTGCTTTACTACCGCGAGCTTTCCTTCCGCGAACTGCTGCGCGTCAGCGCGCGGGCGGCCACAACCACTTCGGTAGTCATGCTCATCGTGGCCACGGCCACGGCCGTGGGCTGGTTCATCACCATCGCCCAGATTCCCAATCAGATGACGGCGCTCTTTTCGCCGCTCATCGACAGCCCCGTTCTGCTGCTGTTGTGCATCAATGTCTTTCTTTTCCTCATCGGCATGGTCATGGACCTTACGCCCAACATCCTGATCTTCGCGCCGGTGTTCTATCCGCTCATCACCCAGGCCGGTATCGACCCCTACTATTTCGGTCTGCTTTTCATCCTGAACCTGGGCATCGGCGTGATCACGCCGCCCGTGGGCACAGTGCTTTATGTGGTGTGCGGCATCGGCAACATCAAGATCACCCAGCTGATCCGTAACCTGGTCCCCTTCATTCTGGTGGAAGTGGTCATGCTCTTCCTGCTGCTCTTCTTCCCCAAACTCTCGCTCATTCCGCTCGACTGGCTCATGGGCGGGAAATAAGCCGCCGCGAGCTCGCACAGAAAAGCCGCCCCTGCACAGGGGCGGCTTTCAATTTTTCAAGCGGCTTCCGAGCGGTGGACATTCAACGCCAATCCTTCTCGGCCTGCCCGAGATCCTCCAGCACCAGAGTGGGCTGACGCTCCTCCTTTGCCAGGTCTTCGCGCGTGGCCTCGCCGCTGAGCACCAGAATGAAATCAATGCCCGCGTTTTCGGCCAGTTTCTTGTCCGTGCTCAAGCGGTCGCCCACCATAACCATTTCCTCTTTGGCGTAGCGCCGCAGCAGAGGGGCCAGCACGGTCGGGTCGGGTTTGCCGAAAATATGCTGCGGGCGGCGGCCCGTGGCCGTGGCGTAGAGTTCAATCATGCTGCCCACATCAGGCAACGGCCCCTCCGGAGAGGGACAGACCAGATCCGGATGGGTAGCCAGAAACAGGGTTTCAGGTTTTTGCAACAACAAGGCTGAACGGGCCAGCTTGTGGTAGGTCAGCTCCGTGTCATAGGCCAGAATCACGGCCTGCGCGTCCTCTTCCACCTGTTGAAGTTCGGGCATACGTTGACGCAGATCCTGTTGAAAATCAGTGTTGCCCACAGGATAGGCCCGGCTGATGCCGCGCGCCCGTAAAAAATCCACCAGGGGCGTCACCGGTGAGAGCAACAATTCCCCGCGCGCCGGAATGCCCATGCCGTTGAGCTTGTCCACATAGGTCTGCGGCGATTTGGAGGTATTGTTGCTGAGAAAGAAAAAATCCAGATCTCGCCAGTGATTTTGAATAAAACCGACAGCGCCCTTGATGGGGATATGCCCAAGATAAACCGTGCCGTCCATGTCCAGGACGACACAGCGTTTCCGCGACCAGTCCATATGCTTCCTTTTTCCCAAGGAAATAGCCGCCTTCGACCGTCTTGGCAAGAATAGAGGGGTTCCCTTCGGCGGACGCTTCCTCCGCTGACTGTCCATTGGGGCAATGCCCGACCCTTGACGAACAGCGGCAAAAGAATGAAAATTTTTATTTGGATTTGTTTATGTTGTACTGAAGCCATTGCCGGGAAGACAACGCCCGTTACGGACGCGGCCACGGCGAAATGGAAATATCAGGAGGCCCCATGCTGGAAACCACGGTTGTCGTCATCGGCGGCGGAGCTACCGGCATGGGCACGCTGCGCGATCTGTGCATGCGCGGCGTGCCCGCCATTCTGCTGGAACAGGGCGGCCTTGCCCACGGCACCAGCTCCCGTTTTCACGGCCTGCTCCACAGCGGGGGTCGTTATGCTGTCAATGACAACGAATCCGCGCGCGAGTGCATTGAAGAAAACATGATTGTGCGGCGTATCGGCAGACAGTGTGTGGAGGAAACCGAAGGCTTTTTCGCACTGACGCCCGGTGACGATCCGGCCTACGTGGCTCCCTGGGCCGAGGCCTGCCACAAGGCGGGCATCGACGCGCAGGAGCTGGACGTGGCCGAAGCCCTGCGTCTGGAGCCCAATCTCGCGCCCGACATCCGGCGCGTCTTCCGTGTGCCTGATTCCTGTGTGGACGGCTTTCGCCTGGTACTGCACAACGCCATGTCCGCCAAGCGTTACGGCGGCCGGGTGCTGACCTATCACGAGGTCACGGCCATCCATCAGAACAACGGCACAGTCTGCGGCGTAACGGCTCTTGACCGCATCAGCGGCGAAATGGTGGAAATTTCCTGTCAGAGCGTGGTCAACGCCGCCGGTTCCTGGTCGGGCCGCATTGCCGGGCTGGCCGGTCTGGATGTGGCCGTTTCTCCGGACCGGGGCACGCTCATTGTCTTCAATCACCGCTTTACCTCGCGCGTGGTCAACCGCCTGCATCCCGGCGCGGACGGGGACATTTTCGTGCCCCACGGCTCCATCACCATTCTCGGCACCACATCCACGCCCACGGACCGGCCCGACGACACCACCCCCACCTATGGAGAAGTGCTGCGCCTGCTGGATCTGGGCGAACCGCTTTTCCCGGCGGTACGCCAATACCGCATCCTGCGGGCCTTCGCGGGCACGCGGCCTCTGTACACGCCGGGCAATGCGGCGGGGCGCAAGGCCAGCCGCAATTTCCATGTGGTGGACCACGCGGAGCAGGGCCTGGAGGGCATGGTGTCCATCTTCGGCGGCAAGCTGACCACCTACCGGCTCATGGCCGAACGCGTCAGCGACAACGTCTGCGCCAGACTCGGCGTGCATGCGCCCTGTCGCACGGCGGATGAAGCGCTGGTGCCCGATCCCGATAAAGCCGTGCTGCGCCGCGCGGCCCGCTATTTCCCCATGCGGGGGCTCACCCTCATGGCGGACCGGCTCGGCGACGATCTGCCCGCCGTGCTGCAACAGGCTGAACTGGCCGGACTGGCGGAAAAGCAGGCCGAACAGGAACATGCCGGTGGGGGTGACGGCAACCCCCTGCTCTGCGAGTGCGAAATGGTCAGCCTGGCTGAAATCGAATGCGTGGCGCGCGATCCCTCCACCCACTCCCTGTCCGACATCCGGCTGCGCACGCGCCTGGGCATGGGCACCTGCCAGGGCACTTTCTGCTCCCTGCGGACCATCGGCGCATTGGTGGAGCACGGTGTGCCTCTGGAGCTTTCGCCCACGGACAATGTGCGGCGTTTTCTACAGGAGCGCTGGCGGGGCCTGCGTCCGGCCCTCTGGGGCACGCAGGCGCGCGAAATGGAACTGGGGCGGGCCGTGTACGCCGGAACCCTCAACCTCGACGGAGCCGCGGATGAGCAGGACAATTGACGTACTTGTGGCCGGTTCCGGCCTGGCCGGGCTTATGGCCGCGCTGACCGCCGCTCAGGATGGGCGCAGCGTACGGCTGGTGACCGACGGCATGGGCTCGCTGGCTATCAGCGGCGGTTGCGTGGACCTGCTGGGCTACGCCGGGGGACGGCGGCTGGATGATCCCTGGAACGGCATGGATCTTCTGCCGCCGGAGCATCCCTACCGCCTGCTCGGTGCGGGCAATATCCGGACGGCCCTGGACATGCTGCGCCAATGCGCGGCGGAACAGGGCTGGCCCCTGCACACGGCCGTGTCGCCGCAGGGCGCTCCCTGCAACGCGCTGCTGCCCACCATCATGGGCACGCTCAAGCCGAGTTATCTTTTGCCCGCCGGTCTGAACCCCACGGCCCTGACCAGGGCCAAGCGCATTCTGGTGGCGGGCGTGCGGGGCCTGCGCGACTGCCGTCCCGCGCTGATCGTCAGCCAGTTGCGCCGTTATAAGGACTGGGCGGACAAGGACTTTATCCAGATATTGCTGCCCTCGCCCCTGGGCGAAACCCATCGCAGCCTGAGCGCTCTGGACCTGGCCCGTCTGGTGGACAAGCCGCAGGGCCGGGACTGGTTGATCCGGGCCCTCCGGGAACACGCCGGACAGTGCGATGCCGTGTTGCTGCCGCCCATCTGCGGCAGCAGGGCCGATGCCTCGGTCTGGCATGAACTCAGCCAGGCCGTGGGCTGCCCGCTGGTGGAAATGCTTTCCATCCCGCCGGGGGTGGGCGGTCTGCGTCTGCGGGACGCGTTGCTGCGCGAACTGCGCCGCCACGATTTTGAACTGGTGGAAAACGCCCGGCTGATCCGCGCCGAAACCAACGGGAAGCAATGCACGGCGCTGGTGGCTCTGGCAGCCGGGCAGGAACGCCGCCACAGAGCCCGGGCCTTTGTACTGGCCACGGGCGGCATCCTGGGCGGAGGCGTGGAACTCGCGCCGGGCAAGGTCCGTGAAAGTGTGTTCGGACTGGATATTCCCGTGCCGCCGGACGTCACAGAGTGGTCCGAACCGGAAATTTTCGGCAGCCATGTCTTTTCCCGTCTGGGCGTCCGGGTGGACGGCGAAATGCGTCCCCTGGACGAGGCCGGACAGACCCGCTGGGAGAATGTCTTTTTTGCCGGGCGCAGCCTCGGCGGTTATGATTTCGCAACCGAAAAAAGCGGCCACGGCGTCGCCCTGACCACCGGCTGGCAGGCGGGCCGCATGGCTGCCGCCATTGCCGGAAAATCCGGCGGACCGGCGTCCGGAGAGCGCATATGAGCGTACGCATCAATCCCGACAAATGCATCGCCTGCACCACCTGCGTGGTGCACTGCCCGGTGGCGGAGGCCACGCCCAAGTTCCTGGGCCCGCGCATGATCGGCCCGGCCTATGAACGTTTCCGCCTGCTGGGCCTGGCGGAAGATCCGTCTCTGCACTATTGCGCCAACTGCAAGAACTGCGATATTTCCTGCCCGCACGACGTGCCTGTGTCCAGCATCAACATGCTGGCCCGCGCCGAGCAGTGCAAACAGCAGAGCCCCGGCCTGCGCGACTGGGTGCTGGCCCACGGCGAACTTCAGGCGCGCTGGCTGCGGCTGATCCCGGCCGGGCTCAAAAACTTCGGCATGCTCAACCCCGTAACCCGCGCGTTGTTGGATGCTCTGGGCATCGACAAGCGCGCTCCCCTGCCCCGCTTTGCCGCTCAGACTTTCCGGCAGCAGATGCGCAATATCCGCCAGCCAGCCCAAACGCGCAAAGCGGTCTTTTTCCCGGGCTGCTACGTGGACGTGTACGATCCCCGTACCGGCCTGGATATGGTCTGGGCACTGAACAGGGCCGGGTATGAGGTCATTGTGCCGGACGATTTCGTCTGCTGCGGTCTGCCCATGATCGCCAACGGCTTCTGGCAGGACGCTCGCGCCAATGCGGACCGCAACCTTGCCGCGCTGGCCCGCTGGCGTGAACAGGGCATTCCGGTCATCACGGGCTGCCCCAGCTGCGCACTGATGTTCCGGACCGACCTGCCGGAATTTTTCCCGGACCTGGCTGAAAAGCACGGCGCTACCCCGCTGGAGGACGCCCAGGAATTTCTGCTGGGCTGCGCGGAACGTGGCGAATTGCAACTGGACGCCAAAACGGCAGGCGCCTGCCTGCCCGAACTGCGCGTCATCTACCACGCGCCCTGCCATTTGCGCGCCCAGGGCAACGGCCTGCCGGGTCTGGAGCTGCTGCGCCGCCTGCCGGGCGTCATGGTCCGGAATGCCGATGCCGGGTGCTGCGGCATCTCCGGCAGTTATGGTTTCAAAAAAGAAAAATACGACATCGGCCAGGAGATCGGCGCGGCTCTTTTCAAAGCCGTGCGCGAAAGCGGGGCCCATATCGCCGCTTCCGAATGCGGCACCTGCCGCGTGCAGATTCTGCACGGCAGCGGCCTGCCCTGCCTGCACCCCGTGAGCATCGTCCGCCAGCGCCTGGAGGCCCTGCGCCCCGCGTAACACGCTGCAAGCGGCAATGTTAACCGGATCAAAAGACGGCCCGTCCCCTCAATCTTGGAGGGTGCGGGCCGTCTCTGCCTTTCGGAGCAGAACTTTCCGAAAAACCACAGCCGTTACGGCGGCTGCATATATGGTCGCCGATCTTGTCGGAACCGCAGACAAAATGAAAAGAGTCCGGATATCATATCCGGACTCTCGAACATTTTGTGGTGCGCCCGAAGAGATTCGAACTCCTGACCTACAGGTTCGTAGCCTGTTGCTCTATCCAGCTGAGCTACGAGCGCGTAACAAAGGAAACTATACTAAGCGGCATGCTTCGTCAAGGATTTTTTGTAACTATTTTTGCTTGCATGCCGGATAAATTTTCAAATCTACTACCGCCTTGGCGGCATCCACATAAACCATGCCCTGCCGAAAGTCCGAAGACAAACGGCAAAAGACATTACACCGTTTTATTCAGCTTCAATGCCGTTAACGGCGCGGGCCAGACGCGAGATCTTACGCGCGGCCTTTTTCCAATGCAGAGCACCCTTTCCGGCGGCCTTGGCCAACACGGAAGTGGCGAGAGTCAGGGCGTTGTCGGCCAAGCTCTTGTCCTTGCCCTGGATGGCGGCGCGCACGTCCTTAATGGCGCTTTTCACGCGGGTACGGGCGGCACGGTTGCGGGCGGCCCTGTTGAGGCTCTGTTTGTGACGTTTGATGGCTGACTTATGGTTGGCCACGGTATTCCTCCACTATGTTGGGCTTGCCCGCGCAAGCCATGATCCCGGATCAGCGGCACTGCCGCCGGATGACAGCAACAGAGATGTTGTGAATCAGCGTTATTAGCGCAAGCCTCGCTGCCTGTCAAGCAATTTTGCCGTCGCCGGCGCCATTTACAACTGCAAGGCCGCGAAATCGGCCAGCCGGGCGAAGCGCGATCCCAAGGCCTGGAGCATGGCCAGGCGGTTGCGGCGCAAGGCCGCGTCTTCGCACATGACCATCACGCCGTCAAAAAAGGCGTCCACAGCCGGGCGCACCTCTCTGAGGGTCGCCAGAGCCGCGCCGTGATCGCCGGAAGCCCGGAATGCGTCCAGACGGGGCAGCAAGGTTTCCAGGGTCTCGGCCAGAGCCTTTTCCGGCGCTTCGCGCAACAGGGCCGCATCCCAATGCTCGGGCAGCGTTTCTGCGGCGGCCTGCTTACGCACGATATTGGCCACCCGCTTAAAGGTCTGCACGGCCTCGGCATAGCCCGGTTCCCGGCTGAAGGCCGCCAGCGCCGCCAGGCGCGCGCCGCTGTCGGGCACCTGGGCCGCGCCAGCGTTCAACGCCGCGTCCACCAGCAGGGTATCCTGGCCCCGGCTCAGGAAATAATTGCGCAGCCTGGCCGCGAAGAATTCCATGAGTTTGTCCAGAGCCTCGTCCGGCGGCAACTTCCACTGCCGTGTGCCGTAGAGTTCCCGCGCCTTGGCGAAGAGCTCGCGCACGTCAAGGTCAAGGCCGAAGTCCAGCAGAATACGGATGATGCCCAGCGCGCAACGCCGCAGACCATTGGGGTCCGCCGCGCCGGTGGGGACCATGTTCAGGCCGAAGCAGCCCACAAGGGTATCGGCCTTGTCCGCCAGGGAGAGCAGCGCGCCCACAGGGCTTTTCGGCAGCGGCGAATCCGGACCGGCGGGCAGGTACTGCTCTTTCAGAGCGTCGGCCACAGCCTGGGCTTCGCCCTTCTGCCCGGCATAGATGCCGCCCATGATGCCCTGAAGCGTATCGAATTCGCCAACCAGACCGGTAACCAGGTCCGCTTTGGACAGCCGTCCGGCCCGCGCGGCTTCCGCCGTCAGGTCCGCGCCCAGCCGAGGGGCACAACGCTCGGCCAGCCAACGGCAGAGGGCCTCCAGGCGGCGGGTTTTGTCGCCCATGCTGCCCAACGCGCCGATAAAGATGACGTGGTCCAGCTTTTCCAGCCAGAGGTCGAAATTCTCCCGCAGATCCGCGCGCCAGAAAAAGCGGGCATCGTCCAGACGGGCGCGCAGCACGCGCTCCCAGCCGTGTTTGACCACTTCCATGTCTTCGGGGCTCAGATTGAGCACAGTGAGAAAATGCGGCATGAGCTTGCCGTCCGGCCCCTCAATGCCGAAGCTCTTCTGATGGCTTTCCATACTGGTCAGCAGCACTTCACGCGGCACTTCCAGATAGGCGGGATCAAAATCCGCCAGCAGGGGCACGGGATGCTCGGCCAGACCCTGCACCTCGTCCAGCAGGCCGTCGTTCCAGAGGACCCTGCCCCCGGCCCGCGCGGCCTGGGCGTCGCCGCCTTCCACGATGACGGCACGGCGCCGGGCCGGATCAAGGGTCACTGCGCAGGAATCAGCCGCAATTTCCAGATAGGCGTCGGCATGGGCCACGCTGAAGGGACCGGAACCGTGCACGCGGTGGCCGCAGGTTTCGCGGCCCGAAGCCACGGGCCCGAGGTCGAAGGGGACCACTTCCTCATCAAGCAGAGCCAGAATCCAGTGGATGGGCCGGGCATAGGCCAGGGTATATGCGCCCCAGCGCATGCGCTTGGCGAACGGCAGGGACGTGATCACGGCAGGGCAGATCCCGGCCAGCAGATCTTTGGCCGCCGCGCCGCCGGTGCGCTTGCGCACGGCCACATATTCGCCTTTTTCCGTTTCCAGGCGAAAGACGTCCGCCACACTTAGGCCGTGGGTGCGGGCGAAACCCTCCAGGGCCTTGGTGGGCGCGCCGTCAGGCCCGTAGGCCACGCGCGCCGGAGGTCCGGAAATCACTTCTTCCTTTTCCCGCTGCACGGGATTGAGATCCTCCACCAGCGCCACTGCCCGGCGCGGCGTGCTCATGACGCGCACCGCGCCATATTCCAGACCGGCCTCGTCCAGGGCGGCGCTGAAGCGGGCCCGGAGTTCCGCCTCTTCCGGGGCCAGAAAACGGGAAGGCAGTTCCTCGCTGCCGATTTCAAGCACAAAGGTCGCCATGCCTTACCTCGCATCCTTGTTGTCGAGCATGGGATAGCCCAGTTCCTCGCGCTGCGCCGCATACAGACGGGCCACGCCCGCGGCCAGAGCACGCACCCGGCCGATGTAGCCGGTGCGCTCCGTAATGGAAATGGCCCCGCGCGCGTCCAGAAGGTTGAACGTATGCGAGCATTTCAGGCAATAATCATAGGCGGGCCAGGGCAGCCCCAGTTCCAGCATGGCTTTGCACTCCCGCTCGAAGTCGCTGAACTGGCGCAACAGCATTTCCGCGTTGCTGGCTTCGAAGTTGTGCCTGGACTGCTCCACTTCGTTCTGATGATAGATATGGCCGTAGGTCACATCCTTGTTCCAGCGCAGGTCATAGACCGATTCCACGCCCTGCAGATACATGGTCAGGCGTTCCAGGCCGTAGGTCAGCTCCACGCTGATCGGCGAAAGGTCAATGCCGCCCACCTGCTGGAAGTAGGTGAACTGGCTCACCTCCATGCCGTTGAGCCAGACTTCCCAGCCCAGGCCCCAAGCGCCGAGGGTGGGCGACTCCCAGTCGTCCTCCACAAAACGGATGTCGTGGCGGCCCGGATTCAGGCCCAGCGCTTCCAGGCTTTGCAGATAGAGATCCTGCACATTGTCCGGCGAGGGCTTGAGAACCACCTGAAACTGGAAATAGCGCTGCAGGCGGTTGGGATTTTCGCCGTAGCGGCCGTCCGTGGGGCGACGCGAAGGCTCCACATAGGCCACCTTCCAGGGTTCGGGACCGAGAACCCGCAAAAACGTGCTCGGATTGAAGGTACCGGCCCCGCACTCCACGCCCGAAGGCTGCTCAATGACGCATCCCCGGCTTGCCCAGTAATTTTGCAGGGTAAGAATGACATCCTGAAAGTACATGCGCTGTCCTTTGTTGTGCCGCCACAAAAAACAAAAAGCTGAGGCAGCCCTGAAAAGATGGATTTTGTTCCCTGGCAAGGAAGAAGCCGTTCGCTGTCCAGGGAGA
>ERZ857951.615-NODE-615-length-45468-cov-6.217537_pt1 | contig 45468 bp, 38 predicted proteins | sample MGYA00519759_ERZ857951 | MGnify/ENA primary metagenome ERZ857951 (study PRJEB31778, sample SAMEA3449377) | human gut metagenome | biome: human gut; feature: human-associated habitat; material: faeces | place: United Kingdom | collected 2010/2012 ...
ATCAGTTGCTGTTCTTACAACAATCTTGTGACCTGCAATAGTATCATAGTCATATGCATGCATTGGCTGACCATATTCTTCCATAACATAGTTAGTGATATCAACAATGTTGTTGATTGGTCTGATACCTGCTGTCATAAGTCTTTGCTGCATCCACTTTGGAGATGGAGCAAGTCTGATATTCTTAACAACTCTTGCAACATATCTTGAGCAAAGTTCTTTAGCTTCAATATCAACTGAAACCATTGTGTTAACATCCTCATCGTTACCTGTCTTAGTAACAACCGGTGGATTGAAAGGCTTTCTGAATGTAGCAGCAGCCTCTCTTGCGATACCGATAACGCTGTAGCAGTCTACACGGTTATTAGTTATCTCATATTCAAATACTGTATCATTAAGTCCTAAGTACTCTACCGCACTTGAACCAACAACAGCATCATCTCCAAATATATATATTCCTTCCTCTGGTGCATCCGGGAAGAATTCTCTTGAAGAACCAAGTTCCTCGATAGAGCACATCATACCGCATGACTCCACGCCTCTTAACTTGCCCTTCTTAATCTTAATTCCGTCTTCTGGAAGTGCGCCGCCGTCATGTCCTCCGGCAACTTTACCTCCGTCTAATACTACAGGAACCTTCTGTCCACTTGAACCAACTTCAATATTAGGTGCACCTGTTACAATCTGGGCATTCTCGCTGCCAACATTAACCTGACATATTACAAGCTTGTCTGCATCAGGATGTCTCTCAACTGAGAGAATCTGTCCAACTACGATTTTATCAAGGTTCTTGTCAAATGCATTAAAACACTCCACCTTAGTTCCTGAAAGTGTCATAGCATCTCTGAATTCCTGATCTGTACACTCAAGACCTGGAACCATTGCTTTTATCCAATTTAATGATGTATTCATATCGTCATTCTCCTTAAATATACTTTATCTTATTCCAGTCGTTAGACCACTATATGAATCGATTTAGAACTGCTTTATAAATCTGATATCGTTCTCATAAAGAAGTCTCATGTCATCGATTTCGTACTTAAGAAGAGCAACTCTCTCAAGTCCTACACCAAAGGCAAATCCTGTATATTCTTCCTTATCAATTCCACAAAGCTCGAATACATGTGGGTGAACCATTCCACAGCCGAGGATTTCAATCCATCCCTCGCCCTTACAGAAACGGCATCCTTTACCACCACATTTGAAACAGCTTACATCCATCTCGGCACTAGGCTCAGTGAATGGGAAATGATGTGGTCTGAATTTAACTTTAGTATCAGGTCCGAAAAGCTCCTTAGCGAATTCTGCTAAAGTTCCCTTAAGGTCTGCAAATGTGATTCCCTTATCAATTACAAGACCTTCTACCTGATGGAAGCATGGTGAATGTGTAGCATCAACTTCATCTGCTCTGTATACACGTCCTGGAGAAATCATTCTGATAGGGAGCTTGCCCTTCTCCATAACTCTTGCCTGAACAGGGGAAGTCTGTGTACGGAGTACTATCTTATCATTAATGTAGAATGTATCCTGTTCATCCTTAGCCGGGTGGTTAGCTGGTATGTTAAGTGCCTCAAAGTTGTAGTAATCATACTCAACTTCTGGTCCATCAACTACTTCATAACCCATTCCGATGAATATCTTCTGGATTTCTTCTAATGCAAGTGTATTAGGATGCTTATGTCCTAACTCATCCCTCTTAGATGGAAGAGTAACATCTATTACTTCACTCTTTAACTGAAGTTCTCTCTTCTTGGCAGCTAATTCTGTCTTAGCCTTATCTAATACTTCTTCAATTGCCTGTCTTGTCTCATTAACAATCTGACCAACCTTAGGTCTGTCTTCTGGTGCAACTTCCTTCATACCTTTAAGTACTTCTGTAAGTTCACCCTTCTTTCCAAGGAAAGCGACTCTGATATCATTCAGTTTATCAAGCGAATCAGTTTCATTAATCTGTGCTAAAGCTCTTTCTCTAATTGCTTCAAGTCTTTCTTTCATCCTTATAGCCTCCATACTTCTTTCGCTTTTTATCATTCATATGCGTAAAAAGCCACTGTTTATTGTAACATATCAATTTTATTTTGCAACCCGTGAATGTCGCTTCTCATACATTTCAATTACGCGCATTGCACCATCGCTGTGTGCCGGATTTGAAAGCGTTATCTTTTTAATATTTTCCTTTGCTTCATCAATACGTTTTTCATTGTACTCTATCTGCTGCCTTAATTTATAACGGCGAGTATTTATTTCATGCCGCACTTCAACCATTTCCTTAGGATTAATGATTGCCCTCACTCTTCCAAGCCATATATGTGGACTGTAAAGTCCTAAATTCTTAAGCATATTCTCAAGCTCATTTTCAGCAGAATTAAGTGATGATGTCATATCAAGCATTCTAATCTGCTCTTTTTTCATCTCCTCGTACAGTCTGTATTTCTTATCAAGTTCATATGAACTTTTAACTCCGAACTTTGTATATTCATAATCCAGCGTATTTGCTGCATTAATGAACTTAATCTTTACTTTGTTAAGCAGTGCTGTAGCTTTATTAAGTTTTATTTCGGTTATAATCACATTTCTTTCAGTAACCTTTAATAAAGCAAACATTCCAACTGCAAGAATTGCTGCAAATAAAGATATTCCTATAAAAAGTGCCGTATCACTGTCATTTTGAACAAGTGTCATCGATATAAGAAATACTGCAAACACTGCCGCAAGCGCAAAGATTGCTGTTTTCGCAAGCCTTCTTATCTTAATCTGTCTTGTAACAAGAACGTCCGCATCAGTTCTAAGATTAAGCTGTTCTGCCTCAAGTATCCTTAAATCTCTCTTAACAGTATCATAATAATCTTCGGATGCTTTCAAAAGCTTTATTCCACCTGGCATTTCATTTTCCACAGCTTCCATGCGCCTGTATGCCGCATTTGACAGCTTATGTTCTGTACTTTTAAGAATACGCCTGTCAACCATCATGTTGTCTATGGTCTCTGCACAACTCAATATTTTATCACGTATCTGTGTGGGAGCTTCTTCCATAATCTGTATATCATTATATTCTTCAGTAACAGCCTCATACTCAGCTTTAGCATTTTCTACATGTGTCGCTGCTTCTTCCATGATATCACACTGTTCTCTTACATAAACCTCTATATCATGTGTACTGAAATCCTTTATATTGACACTGTCTATATTCCTGCTCATCGCATATTCTGCAATTTTATCAAGGTCGGATTTTTCCTTTGGAAGCTCAATAGGTATAGCATCAATCTCTTTGCGGTCTTCCTCATCCTTTCCATATTTCTCAACTGCCTTGATAAGCGTCTGTGCCTGCATACTGTTTAACAGATGATCATATTTTTCTTCTTCTATCTTGGCCTGCTGCTGTTTTTCCTTTGTTTTCTCATCAAGTTCTCCGCTTTTGCGGTCTTCATGTTTTTTCTTATTCTTCTTATCAAACGTTTCATATATATTCAATATATTAAACATTTTATTGGCAGTTTTTTCCTTCTCTGCCTCTTCTAGCAGTTCCTCATCTCTGTACGATTCATCATCATAATCATCATATATCGTTTCTTTTTCAGCTTTTTTAAATATTCCCATATATCCACCACAATTCTTTAAAATGTTTTGCTATATTTAATGTATGCCGTTCTCCACCTGTCAAGTCTTTCATCTACCGCCCTGTTGTACTGTGCCAGATTGCCATCTGCTTTTAATCTGGCAATATCTTCAAGTTCCCTATATTCATCACTATATCTGGCATTATCCATTAAAGTTTCCAATTCCTTCTGGACAACATATTCATCTTCATCCACATCAACATTAACAGGTTCTTTATCCTTCTTTGCCATAATTAAAGCTGCTATACTGCATTTTTTTGATTCCTCATGCTGACCCGTCCTATATGCCTCATCATAATATATCACTGCTTTATCATACATAAACATTCTTGCATAGGCAGTTCCCAGGTTATGATAAACTTTTGCATAATCAGCTGCCAACAAATCTTTTCCCTTGTAATCTTTTATAATTGACTCGTAACATCTGACCGCAGCAAAATAATATCCAGCATTGAGATATCCATCTCCTCTTGCTTTAAGCCTTTCGCATACGCTCTGCTTTCCAAGAGTATTAAGAATCTCTTTTAACTGCTCAATCTCTGCAACAGAATAATAATCTATTGTCTTGAGTATTATTACAAATATCTGTGCTAATGAACCTCCTGTTTCTTTCAGCTTCCTTACTCTTTCTGCCAGCTCTTTTTCTCCGGTTTCATCAAGAAAACTGATAAGATTATCATCTATAAAATCCTGTCCAATCAGATATATATTATTATAAATATAATAACAGAGTTCTTCTGCTGTATATAACTTCACACCTGTCTGTAAAACAGTCAGTGGTGTATCTGCCTTCTTTCCTCTGCACAGTATTATTTTCCCCATTGTATTTCTCCGTTTCCTGATGTTTTCCACATTCTCAGCTTCTTAATACAAGTTCTTTGCTTATAACTTTTCCTGAACTTTTGACAAACTCGCCAAATCCAAGATCTTTTATTGTAATATTACACCTATCAGAATCCGTAAAGCTTACGCTCACAGATACTCTTGTTGTTTTCCCTTCCCTGAATGGAATTTCACTTATATCAACAACTTCATCATAATATTTATTCTCAGGTGTTATTATTTTAAATGTAATGCTTCTCATATCCTCAAGTATACATTCCACAGTCCGTCCGGCAGTATACCAGTTACTTCCCGGTCTTACCAGCCTGAATCTCATTGGCTTTTCATATGACGAAATATCTATTTCTATACCACATTTCACATGATTATCAAGAAGCATTATGACATTCTTAAACACTTCCGGCTTCAATATCTCCATTGCCGCAAAGCATGCACCCTTTGCAAAAAGATTCTGTCCGACAAATGCTTTTCTTCTCGTAACCATAAGCTTTGCAAATCTTTCAGGAAGCTTTTCAACATCAAAACCTTCACCTGTAAGATATGCCGCCGAAACATGTCTTTTAGAAAAATACTCTTCTGCAAATGTACACAACTCATTCTCAGCCAGTCCAAGTTCTTTGCTTATCACAGCTTTTTTTAATATATCAGATGTGTATCCTGTATGTTCCTGAAGCAGATAGTTACTATTGTCATTCTTCCTGACTGCAAGATAATCACACCTTATTCCTTCACTTGTGTAGTCAAACAGTGCCACACCAGCAGCATGAAGCTCACTTTTCTGTCTGTACGCATAATATGCAAAGCTTTCAACTCTGCTTAATACCTGCCATCTGCCATCTGATACACCACATTTTTTAAGAGTATCCCTGACAGCAGATATTTCATCAGAATGATAATCGGGAATGGTTACACATATGCTTTGAATCTGTGATGTACCTGTTGCTCGCATACATTCAGCGACAACATTTACAAGACTGGTCTTTTCCTTTGAATCCTCTGTCAGTTTTACCGTCTGCACATTCCGTGAATTATATGAATATACACTTGCCTGAATTTTACTATATCCTATATCTATTCCTGCTATAAGTCCTTTACACTGCTCCATATCTGCTATCCTCATTTGACAATTGTAAACATTTCTCTTGTAACGTATTCCTCAACACAGTAACTATACATGAGCTTTCTTAATGTTGTAAGGTCATGCTGCTGTCTGCTTGCAAGACAATCATTAAGCATGTCAATCCTTCCATCTGTGTTCTCTGATGGAATATCCTTATATTCGCAGACTACCGGCTCTGTAGATGCCTGTTCATTGCTGTCATTAACTATAAATGTATATTCTAATGAATCCCCATAAAACAGATTAAACCTGCATGTAAATATTCCCCATTCGTTAGACTTCATAACCTGCACCAGCCTGTCAGCCCCATTAATACTATATGTCAAAGATACTTTATCATCTGGATCTGCTATGTATTCAACAATAGTAAGTCCCTGCATATTGTATGGTAAATCCAGTATTCCTTTGAATTTTTTGAAAAATCCATATATTCTGTCATGTTCACATAATTCATTAAGGACTGATTGTGCAAGTTCTTTTTCAGATGTATCTTCTCTTAACGCAACAGGGTTTCTTGACAGATTCTTAAGCCATGCTACATAACAACACTCTGGCAATCCATATCCATCCCCCATACACTCCTCTATAACTCTGAATACTATATCATTAGCCTTCTTCTGCCTGAGAAGATAGAATTGTGAATTATAAGATAAATATGCCTTTACTATAAGCATATCAGGAATCTTACTATAATAATCAGCAAACACCTCTGTAAATCTTCCAGTATGCACACCTGTATACATCATCTGGGCAAGAATCCTTTCTGACATATGCAATACATTTACATTATAATTAACTGCTGACTTCCACACAGCATACATTTCATCATTAGTCCCATTATAGTATTCGCACATATAAGAAAGAACAGGTTCATTATAAATGTTGTGTCTGAATATATATTGAGTAATCTCATCAATAATCTGACTATGTCCGTCTGATACATTTGTAAGAATATAGTCAGTCATTTTAAGAAGTTTTGCTGCTTTTGCCATACAGCAACCGTATATACCTGCTATCTCATATGCCTGTGAATACATTGATGAATCTATAAGTATCTCTATCAGCTTTCCCGCATCCTTCTTCGTCAGATTATCTGTATCAACATAATTGTATTCATGCCAGAAATCATCTTCTTCATAATAATGATAGTAATAATCAATCATCCAGGCATTAACCTGCTGTTTATACTGTTCACTGATACCCTGTTCCTTTTTTATTGTTTTGTACAGCTTAAGTGTTTCTTGTGTATTCTGTGAATTCTTTCTCATTTCACAGATTCTGCTCATAATTATTCTGGAATTGTTCTTTCCATAATCACCTGCAGCCTCAAACACCTCTGCATACTGCTGTATATCAAACACTTTTTCTATATCATAATCAATTGTATCTTTTCTAATCTGTCCGTCAATACATTCAAATGTAATCTCGCAGTCACTTCCATACATACATATATATGCTGTTTCCCCTGAAAGCTCATATACTGTTTCTTCTGTAAACTGCGGATATCTGACATGTACATATCTTACCACATCACTAAAGCACTGCATTCTGTACATATATGGCATCTTACTTACAAATGTGCCTGTGTCATCACACACAAGCTGTGTCTTAAGAAGTGCCTTGTATAATACAACAAGATTGTCACTGATATTGCCGGCTTTAAGCTGTTCATACACATATATCTCTATATTTCTTTCATAACCTTCATAGATATTCTTATAGTACGAATCTCTGCCCGTCACCACATTTGCATATAAAAATGCTTTATCTGCATCTGTAAGAGTATTGTCATATGCAAAATACATCAACACTATCTTTGGCAGCTGCCTGTCTGTCTCTTTAGGCATACTGGCAATATAAAACTCATATAATCTTGTTATTTTTAAGCCTCTTAATACCCCTTTTTCATATATCTCAAAGCAGTTTTCTCCTGTCATGCCCATTCTTACCATCTGGGTTACAAGAACTGTCAGTATCTCGTCTTTCTCATATTTATCATATATCTTTTTTAGTATAATAAGAGTATTAATATTAATATTCTTCTCATTAGCCACAACATCTGCAATCTGCATTGCAAGCTTCTCGCTAATAATGTCGTTCCTGCATCCATAATTAATAACCTGCATTTCAAACTGATTAAGCACCCGTAGTAAAACAGGCTGTGCATTAATAATGTTCATAGCCTCAATATACATAACAGGGCTTATGCATCCTGAATTAATTACATCCTTTATTCTTACAAGTCTTATACTCTTATTATCTGAATCTGTACTCAGGTAAAAAAGTATCCATAATATTCTATATGTATCATAGCCATTCTCAAAAAACTTCTTAACCTGTGATAAAACCTGAGCCGTATACTCCTCTTCACGCACAATAAGTGTCGAAACATACAGAAAATAGCAGTAAAGTTCTACATTTTCACCAATTCTTCCGACTATATCTTTCTTGATATTATTATATATCTGTGTTGCTGTTTCCTCTCTTCCGGACGCTATAAGCAGTTGTATCTGCACAATATCATAAAATACATCTGTCCCCTTAATTCCCCTTATTCTGTCAACCGTCTGCATAGATTCAGCAATCCATTTTTCTTTTTTGATTTTCTTCATTCTGAAATCAAGATAAAGCTTTGTAAGCTTATATCGTGCAAGTTTTTCTTCTGTTCTAACTTCAAAATCTTCCGATTCATCAGCCTTCTTACATATAACACTCACATTTATCTTTAAATGCTGCATATAACTTACTATATGTATATATCCATAGTTGTTGCCTGCATGCATTTTCTGTGGATTAACTATATATTTAATTACAGCCCTGTCACCTGCAAAATCATCAGCTGATAAGCTGTCTTTCTCTAATTCAATAAAATCTGCATCTGCATATATATCAATCTCTGTTTCTTCTGTGCCACTCTTTATAAGCACACATTCAAACTGCTCTGCTTCATCTTTGTGTATAATTGTATTCTCTTCGTTATCAATGTGCAGAACAACTGCTTCAGTCTTAACATGATTTCTTATATCATCCTGATTCTCTTTCATACATCTGAATACAAATGGTATCTTTTTCTCGCCGGCATTACATACTACTGTAAATGTTCCCTCTATCTCATCATTTTCTTCAAGTCCGGAAGCGTCCACCTGATATTCAGTTATAATATGCGTACCACCAAATTGTTCTGAAAGAATCTTTACCCTCTCATTGTCAGCATAGACCATTCCATAAACCTTATCGGTGGCATCACATATGAAGCTGCCTGTAGCAACTGTATTACACATAATATCCATGGTAATCTGTTCCTCACTGCATGACAGCTTTGGTACTTTGATAATTGAACTGCCTCTTGAAAGTCTGTTTATGTAATCCCTCATTGGAAACTATGCCTCCGACTTAATCTTATCCAAATGTTTCTTAATATCCCTCTCATATCCCATATCTCCCGGCTCATAGAATTTTTCATTCACATAAGCATCCGGAAGATACTGCTGTCTGACATAATGATTAGGATAATCATGTGCATATAAGTATCCTACACCGTGTCCTAACTTGGCACTGCCCTTATAATGGGCATCCTGCAAATGTACAGGAACCGGCGCTGTCTTTGAATTCTTAACTACATCAAGTGCCTTATCAATTGCCATGTAACATGCATTACTCTTAGGTGCTGTCGCAACATAGAGTGCCGCCTGACTTAATATAATACGTGCTTCCGGCATTCCGATACGCTCAACAGCCTGTGCCGCAGCCACTGCAACCTGCAGTGCATTAGGATCAGCATTGCCTACATCCTCACTGGCACATATCATTATTCGTCTTGCTATGAATTTAATATCTTCACCTGCATACAGCATCTTGGCAAGATAATAGCTTACTGCATCAGGATCAGACCCTCTCATGCTCTTAATAAATGCTGATATTGTATCATAGTGGTTGTCACCCTCTTTATCATATCTTACCGAGCGCTTCTGGATACATTCCTGTGCTGTTGCAAGATCTATATGTATAACTCCATCATCTGATCTGTCTGTTGTGAGTATTCCAAGTTCAATGGCATTAAGTGCATTTCTCGCATCTCCGTTGGATATATCTGCAAGGAATTCCAGTGCATCATCGTCTATTGCTGCATTGTAGCTTCCCATGCCCTTCTTCTCATCATACACAGCACGCTTTATTATTGTCTTGATATCTTCTTTCTCTAGTGGTTTTAATTCAAATATTATTGACCTTGATATTAAAGCTCCATTTACTTCAAAGTACGGATTCTCTGTCGTTGCACCAATAAGAATTATTGTTCCATCCTCAACAAATGGAAGCAGATAATCCTGCTGTCCCTTATTAAAGCGGTGAATCTCGTCTACGAAAAGAATGGTCTTTCTTCCATACATTCCAAGATTGTCTTTCGCCTTGGCAACAACCTCTTCCATATCCTTCTTTCCGGCAACTGTGGCATTAACCTGATTAAACTCTGCACTTGTTGTATTAGCAATTATTCTAGCTAAAGTTGTCTTTCCTGTTCCAGGTGGACCATAGAATATTACTGAGCTAAGCTTATCTGCCTTAATTGCCCTGTAAAGCAGTTTGTCCTTTCCGATTATATGAGACTGTCCTACCATTTCATCGAGTGTTTCCGGTCTTAATCTCATAGCCAATGGAGATTCTGTATTCTTATTGTTTTCACGCATATATTCAAATAAATCCATAACTTATACCTGTCTTAATACATTTGCAATTATCTTAGTTCTGTTCCAAGCCACAGTCTTTCAACGTAGCCTATCTTACTGATATCATTTCCCTTCAGTGTATTAGAATAAAGAATATTATCAGCATCATACGCATAGATTCGGTTCTTGTAAAAATATGTTCCCTCTGTATCTGTAACTGCATCTGATTCCAGAATTGCAACAGCTTTGCTCTTAATGTTATCCATATAGAACTGCCTGCCGCCTGAAACATATGTTAAAGCCTTACTTTTATTATACACTTTAGATAATGAACCTGCATTAACATCTGACGCAATGTCTGTAATCTTGTTGTTATCAACTACTCGAAGCTGTCCTTTCACATTAACATACACTATCTGACCATCTGATGAATTATATATGTAATTCTTTTCCTTAGTCATAGAATCAACATCCACATACTCACTCACTTTAGTTTCTCTGATAAGTGCTGATGTCATTGATGTACCTGAAATTCTGTATATAAGCGAATTGTCTCTATCAAATACATAATCTGCATCATTGTCTGTCTTCTTGTCTATCTTATACGCAGATGCATCTTTACATGAGTAATAATATACTCCATCACTCTTAGAATACAGCAATGTATCCACATCTTTTCTTGTGTTAAGGCTGTCTGCATTCGCTGTATACACACCTGGCATGTTCTCTGACACAGGCCATAACTGCATAACTGCATCTGCAACTGAAACCGGCTTTTCTTTTTTCTCATAATCATATGTATACAATGAGCCTGCATTAGTAAGACATACTATCAGGTGCTTTGACTCATACACATATGCCTTATTAAGATTACCCTCTATAAGAGTTGTCTGTGCCTCAGGCTGTTTCTTAACTTCTTTGACTCTGCTCATGGCAAGGCTTGTTCCATTAGTAGAACCCTCGTCATTAATAATATTAATATTCGTGTATATAACAAGACCGTCATCAGAGATATACATAATCTCTTTCTGCAGATTATCTTCTGACACAAGAACACATTCGTCCCTGCTCCATATGTACATTGAATATCTGCCAGACGAGTTGGACTCATCATATGTTACCGTAACGAAATACTTTCCATTGTCACTCGCAACGCTTAAGATATTCTTCTCTGAATCTATCTGTTCCGGCCACTGTGCTGTATAGAAAGTCTTACTGTCTGCCGCAAATATTGCATTACTTTCATCACATACATAATTGCTGTCCAGCCCTGCTATATCATATATCTTTCCGTTGTAGCTTACATAAAGAGCATAATTCTTCTTAGTTGCAAGCTTGTATATTCCAAATGCTGCGACACCAATAAGCACTACTGCTATCAGCGCTGCCGCTATCATTTTCATTCTTTTGTTTACTTTATGTCGTGCAATTCTTATCTGTGGCTTTTCCTGATTACCATTCCTGTTGCCACCTGTTTTTCCGCTACTTTGTCCCTGCTTTCTGCTGTCCGCTTTGCTTCTGTTCTGACTCTGCTTCTTACTTTCTGTCTTGTTTCTGCTCTGATTCTTTATCGCCTGCACGCGTTTTGTTAATGCCTGTCCATAGTCACTCTGTGATTCCTCTTTTTTATCAGAAGAAGCAGACCTCTCTTTCAAAGCCTGCTTCTCCTCATATGCTTTTCTTCTGGCAAGATAATCACTGTTGTTAACTAATATAACAGGTCCATCACATCTTGGGCACTGACTGCCCTCATATTCCTGACCACATTTAGTACACAGCATAATTCTTTCCTTTTAATTATCGATTTAAATTCCGTTCTTTTATTAATTAAAATCTGAACTTATCTTCAAAATACGCCTTAAGATCTGCTATCTTTATTCTTTCCTGCTGCATTGTATCTCTGTCTCTTACAGTTACAGCACCATCTTCTTCTGAATCGAAATCATATGTGATACAGAATGGAGTACCAATCTCATCCTGTCTTCTGTATCTCTTTCCAATATTACCTCTGTCATCAAACTCACAATTGTAATACTTAGAAAGTTCTGCATACACCTTTTCTGCACCTTCATTTAACTTCTTAGAAAGTGGAAGAATACCTATCTTAACTGGTGCTAATGCAGGATGGAAATGAAGAACCGTTCTTACATCTCCGCCTTCAAGCTCTTCCTCATCATAAGCTGAGCAAAGGAATGCTAATGTTACACGATCCGCACCAAGTGAAGGCTCAATAACATATGGTATATACTTCTCCTTAGCTTCATCATCAAAGTATGACATATCTTCACCAGATACTGTCTGATGCTGAGTAAGGTCATAATCTGTTCTGTCTGCAATACCCCAGAGCTCTCCCCATCCGAATGGGAAGAGGAATTCGATATCTGTTGTTCCCTTAGAGTAGAAACAGAGTTCTTCTGGTGAATGATCTCTTGCTCTCATCTCATCTTCTTTTATTCCTAATGCCTTAAGCCAGTCGATACAGTACTGTCTCCAGTATGTGAACCACTCAAGATCTGTTCCAGGCTTGCAGAAGAACTCTAATTCCATCTGCTCGAACTCTCTTGTTCTGAATGTGAAGTTACCCGGTGTAATCTCATTACGGAATGACTTACCAATCTGTCCGATACCAAAAGGTACTTTCTTTCTTGATGTTCTCTGAACATTCTTGAAGTTAACGAAGATACCCTGAGCTGTCTCTGGTCTTAAATATACTGTGTTCTTGGCATCCTCAGTTACACCCTGGAATGTCTTAAACATAAGGTTAAACTGTCTTATATCTGTGAAGTTATGCTTTCCACATGAAGGACAGCAGATATTCTTCTCATCAATGAAATTCTTCATCTGCTCCTGTGTCCATCCATCAACTGAACCGCCGAGATCATATGAATTCTCGTCTGCCCAGTCTTCTATAAGTTTATCTGCTCTGAATCTCTCATGACATTCCTTGCAGTCCATTAATGGATCAGAAAATCCACCAAGATGACCTGATGCTACCCAAGTCTGTGGGTTCATAAGAATTGCACAGTCAACACCTACATTGTATGGGCTTTCCTGTACGAACTTCTGCCACCATGCCTTCTTAACATTGTTCTTTAACTCAACACCAAGGTTACCATAATCCCAGGTATTAGCTAATCCACCATAGATTTCAGAACCTGGGTAAACAAATCCTCTTGCCTTAGCTAAAGAAACAATTTTCTCCATTGTCTTTTCCATAATAATATAATCCTCCTAAAGGCAACAGCCTGACTACATCGAACTGCATCGGCTGCTACATAATCTTAATTATTTTATAACATTTAGTGCTGATTAGCAAGAGGTTGATGGGAATCTTGTTTTGGACTTCCTCCGTGCTTCCCACCGCTTCAACGTCCAATCCTCCGCTTCTGCAAATCCCTTTTGGACTTCCTCCGTGCTTCCCACCGCTTCAACGTCCAATCTGCCGCTTCTGCAAATCCCTTTTGGACTTTCTCCCGCCTTCCCGCCGCTTCAACGTCCAATCCTCCGCTCTTTCTCACTCCTTTTGGACTTTCTCCTGCCTTCCCGCCACTTCAACGTCCAATCTGCCGCTTCCACGCATGCATTTGTTGTTTATGAATATTTTATAAATTATTGCTTGACTTTAATACAAGAATACTTTATATTCTTATTATAGCCATAACGCATTAGAAGGAGGATATTTCTTGTTTATCAATTACAACATTTCAGAAATTATCAGCCAGCTTTCATCTGCCATACATTATGATGAAAGCATTGTAAAGAATCTGCCTGATGGCAAGCTCAATTGCACGCACAATGGACGTTATATCAAGTGGTTTCTAAGCGATGGGAATAATATATCTTACATACATAAGAAAGACAGACAGCTTGCTTCCAAGCTTGCTTTGAAGAAATTTCTGTTATCAAGAATTGAAGATAATAAAAGACTTCTTGCCACATACAAGCAATGTAACAGCACCAATATTCAGTCCGAATTATTATTAAAAGACAACGATTTTAGAAAACTGCTTACAGACTATCCGGAGAATTGCAAGCATATATATTGCAACAGGGATTTATTCAGAGATTTCCACAATGAGCAGTTCCAGCCTGTTATTGATTCATGGCTATCTGAAGAATATAATCACAACGAAGCATACCCACAAGCGCTTAAGCATCCATGTACATCCGGCAATGTCGTCAGGTCGAAGTCCGAAGCTATGATTGACTTGTTACTTAACCAGTATGGAATTCCATACCGATATGAATGTGAACTAAAGCTTGACAACATAAGTTTCTATCCTGATTTCACATTATTTAATCCTATATCTGGACAGCTTGTTTACTGGGAACATTTTGGCATGATGGATGACCCGCAATACTCTCTTAATGCTTCAAGAAAAATATCCAGATACATAGCTGGGAATATTATTCCGGGAATTAATTTAATAATGACATTTGAAACATCTTCCAATCCACTATCAGGAGTTATTGCAGAGTCAAAGATAGAGGAGTACCTGCTGATATGCAACAATCAGCAAGCCCCCTCTTAACACCGTAGCAATTTTATTCAATTACAACCATATTTGCCACCAGGTTTCCCATAATAGCAATTCAACATAACCTTGCATTAATCCTCCCAGGGACGAATCCTGTAAGCAGCCCCTATCTCATCACATAGCTTCTGGCACTCTGCCTCTTCCTCGTGAGATATGGTTGTGTCAACTGTTGTAAGAACAACATTAGGGATATACCTGGTACATTCCTTTGCGAAGCTTATCATTTCATCAAATGATTTTTCACCGAACTTACTTCTTACAAGTGCATTGTATTCATCTTTGTGTGGATTGTTAAGACTGATTGATATTGTGTCAATCAAGCCTTCCATCTCTGGCACAATGTCTCTGCCATTAACAAGATTTCCAACTCCGTTAGTATTGATTCTTGTCTTTTTGCCATATGTTTTCTTAACATACTCAGCAACCTTGATAAGAACATCGAATCTTTCTGTCGGTTCTCCGAATCCGCAGAATACGACTTCTTCGTACTCATCCATATTGAACTTCTCAAATTCAGCAATAACCTCATCATATGATGGTTCTCTCTCAAGCCAGAGTCTGCCTGACTCTCCAATTCTGTCCATTGTCTGTCTTAAACAGAAAGTACATGAATATGGACATTTGTTAGTTAAATTAACATATAAATTATTATGAACCTTATATAATATCTCCATTGTAATTCTTCTCCTTTTTACTTCAACGTAGTCAGCAGTTCCTCAAACGGCACACCGTCTGTCAGAGGAATATCCATCTCTATAGCCTTGAGTATGCATTTTTTTATAAATGTAGATGCTTTTCTTACTGACTCATGGAAATTCACACCATTTACAGCATCTGCAGCTATTATAGATGCAAATATATCTCCTGTTCCGGAACGCTGTGTTCCAACCTTCATAGTCTTAATAAGATAGTCTTCCCTGTTCTTTTCGTAACAGTAATTACCAATATAATGGCCCCGCTGGATTCCTGTAATAACAATCTTAGATGGTCCCATTGCAACAAGCTTCATTGCAATTTTTTTAAGCTCATCATTGGAATAATCCGGTCTGTATGGCTCGTCAGTTATAATACATGCTTCTGTGAGGTTCGGAGTAAGAATATCTGCATATTTTACAAGCTTCTTCATCTCCTGGCATGTCTCATCAGTATATGTCGGATACAGATTTCCGTAATCACCCATAACCGGGTCGATAACAACAATATTATCTTCGGTCTTGAAATTCTTGAAAAATTCTTCAACAATTGCAATCTGATTATGTGAACCTAAGAACCCTGTTACAATTCCATCGAATTTAAGGTTTAACTTCTTCCACTCTGCCATATAAGGCGGCATATTCTCTGTGAAATCTTTAAAATAAAAGCTGTCAAAACCTGTATGATTAGAAAATATCGATGTAGGCATTGGACAGCATTGAATCTTCATTGCTGATATAACAGGCAGCTCAACTGCAATAGAACATCTTCCAAAACCAGAATAATCATTAATTGCTGCTATTTTCTTCTGGTTATTATGAGACACATTTTTATCCGGCATATTGTCTCTCCTTTCGTCTGAATGTTACATAAAATCTTTACCCCTTAATATACAAAAAACTGGCATATGATAACATAGCCAGTTTATGTAATATTTATATGGTCAGATTAAGCATTTCCTTCGACTTAAATTCTTTATCGAATACAATGCTTTCCAGCCTGTTTACCACAAGCCTTAATTCTTCCTGGACTTCTTTGGTAACGGTGAATGAATACAGCCTGTTAAGCTGTGTTGTAACAATATACTGGAGTGTATATACCGTTGAGCCCGAAAGTGTAATTCCATCATATACATTTGCAGCACAATTCTTACAGCATAGTCCGTTTCTTGAATATGAATATACATACAGATTATCTTCTCTTCCGCATTCGTGACATGTGAAGAAATCCGGACATTCACCGTTGACTGCAATCATTCTTATCTCGTATATGAATCTTATAAGTTCATGGCTTACAGCACCTCTGCCCAATGCCTTTAGAGTGATATAAAGCAGATTAATCATTTCTGTTGCATCAAGATTCTCCCTGCCATAATAATCTGCAATCTCAGCAAAATAGCAGGCGTAGCACACGGCATTAAGGTCATTTACCACATTTTCAAAGTACTCCTTAGCCGATGCTTTATACATCGTATATGATTCGCGTCCACGATACACCTCAAATGTTCCGAATATAAAGCTTCTCGTAACACCAATCAATGCGCTGTTAGGCTTTCTCGCACCTTTCGCAAATACCGTTATCTTGCCATACTCCTTAGTCAGTATAACCAGTCTTCTGTCATATTCCCCGACAGGCATGGCGGAAAGTATCATGCCTGTAACAGTAGTAACCTCCGCCATCGCACCCTCCTGTCATGTATATTATTTGTCCTTCTTCTTGTCATATCCGAAGTTCTTAAGAAGAATATCACTGTCGCGCCATTCCTTCTTAACTTTTACCCATAGCTTAAGATTAACCTTCATGTCAAGCTGCTTCTCAATCTCATATCTTGCATTAGTTCCGATTTTCTTAAGCATTTCGCCGCCCTTGCCAATAATAATTCCTTTGTGAGAATCTCTTTCGCATATGATAGTAGCGTCGATATCTGTTATAGGACCTCTTGCATTTCTTCTTTCCTTGAAGCTGTCAATAACAACCGCGATTCCGTGTGGAATCTCGTCATTTAATGCATGAAGTGCCTTCTCTCTTATAAGCTCTGCAACAATCTGCTTCATTGGCTGGTCTGTTACTGTATCTTCATCATAGTACATCGGACCATAATCAAGATGTGAGAATATAACATCAAGCAGGTCGTCAACATTATTGCCGTTTCTTGCGCATACAGGAACAATATCAACGAAATCAAGTTCCTTCCTATAGCAGTCAATAACCGGAAGAATCTCCTCTTTCTTGATTGTGTCAGTCTTATTGATAACAAGAACTATAGGAGTTTTACATTCTTTAAGCTTCTCGACGATATGCTCCTCGGCAGCTCCAAGATGTGTTGTAGGCTCAACAAGCCAGCATATAAGGTCAACCTCACTGATTGTCTTCTCTGCCGCACCAACCATGTATTCACCAAGCTTGTTCTTAGCCTTGTGGATACCCGGAGTATCAACGAAAACAATCTGTCCACGTTCATCAGTATATACAGTCTGTATTCTGTTTCTTGTAGTCTGAGGCTTGTTAGAAGTAATCGCAATCTTCTGTCCGATTATCTGATTCATAAGTGTTGACTTACCAACATTAGGTCTTCCTATAAATGTTACAAAGCCTGTCTTAGTTCTTGTGTTCTCTGCCTTAGCACCCCCGGTAATTCCGCTGGCTGCAAGCATCTCATCTAAATTCATACATTCTTCCTTTCTATTATCCCTGTACCTTGATAAGTGGCTGTATCTTATCAAAAAGCTCACTCTCTTTATTAATTTCCTTGCTGCTTCCCACAACGCAGAAATAATTCTCATCCATCGCACATCTTACAAGTGGAGCAAGCTCTCTTATTCTTTCTACATTACAGTCAAGAACCTGACCTCTTTCTTTCTTGAGTGATTCATAATCTGTGTTACAGATGTATGCGCCAAATGATCTTGTTCCCTTTGCTGCCGGATTCATAGGTGTATCCATATCACCTATTGTTCCGATTATGAACTTGACCATATCCCTGTCGCTTACATCAAAATGTTCAAGATAGTCTGCTGCATTTTCATATATCTCGTTAGTCTTTCTTAAGTTAGGGTCTCTGTAAGAAACCATATACATGTCACCGTTTCTGTAAGAACCGCTCATGCAGCCGTATGCGCCGCCTTTAACTCTTACATTAATCCAGAGATAATCATACGAGAATATAACCTTAAGCACTCTTAATGCTCCTGTGTATTCATATCCTCCATCCCTGAAATTGCCACATCTTGCAACATACTGAACCTGTGAAGCTGAAGTATATCCTGTCTTGACATTTGCAGGTGTGTACTTTCTTTCGCATGCTGGCATGTCCGATTTTTTCAATTCTTCCACATACTTTCCGAAAGCAGGTGCAAATGCATCATATCCCTTATCATCAGCAGTAAAGCTGACAATAATATTCTCTTTGTGGAATATATAATCGACAAGTTTGCTTAACTTATCTGCGATATCTTCCTTAAGCTCATCAAACTGTGAGTCAAGCTTCTGTATAAGCTCATAGAACCCATATCCTCTCATCTCGTTAGAATAATATGCATTTCTTGAGAACTGTGCCATACCTGCAAGCATTGCTGTTGAATGTCCTGCACTTGTCATTGTGCTTTCCATTCTTGACTTAAGCTTCGCGATTATCTCTTTAAGTCTCTTATAATCTGAGAACTTTGTCTTATATATAATTTCATTCATCATATCAAGGACGAACTGGATATTGTCATAGAGAACCTTACCCTTAACCTCATACATAATAGTACATTTGTCAAAATCCTTATTATCTGTGTATATGGCAGCATCAGTTGAGATTCCACCACAGTTAATATTGATTTCATTAGTCAGCTCTGTATATGTGTACTTTTCAGTATCCATAAGTCCAAGAACCGAGCTTAAAAGTCCGATATATGGAAGCAGTTCATCAGGCACATTCTTACAGTCGTAGCACATCATTATATATGCAATTCCATTAGTGAACATATTGTGATGGATTACATCAACACCACCAGTCTTCTTAGGGTCAATATATAACTTAGCCGGCTCTCTTGTGATATCCTTTAACTCAAGCTGTGGAATCTTCTCAAGATCCTTCTGGCTTGAAGGCGTATCCTGATATTCCTTTAATGCCTTTGTCTGCTTAACAAGCTCTTCCAGTTCTTCCTTGGAAAGTGTTGCCTTATACTTTGCAAGCTGCTCTGCTTCCTTTGCTTCCTTCTCCTCTGCAAGTCCATGCTTTGGAACAAGACTTAACACTACCTCATGGTTATTACCTATAATATTGTCTTCAATGAATTTCTCAAAGAAGCCATTCTCTGAATTCTTCTTGATTATTTCAAATGTCTCACCTGCCTCAACATGAACAAATGGCTTGTTCTCATCATAAAGCCAGCTGTCCATCATTGTGAGATAATACATAAGTCCCTTTGGATATGGTCCAAAATCAGCTTCTCTGTATTTGAATTCGTAATAGTTAATTCCTGCCTTAACCATTCTCTTGCTAAGACCGTTCTTAACAATATCAGAAAGTGTGTCTTCAACAACACTCACAAATCTGTCTCTGTCACTTTCATTAGCATTCTTGGTAATAATTGAATACACCGGCTGATACACAGAAGTCTCTAACACACTATACACATCTGTTCCAATTCCGGCATCAATAAGTGCCTGCTTAAGCGGAGCACCCGGTGCCATGATAAGTGCATAATCAAGAATCTGTAATGCAAGATAGCTTACTGGGTCTGTTGATGTTCCGATAACAACATTGTAAGAAAGATAAGTGTTATCCTCCTCTGGCTCATCATCAGTAATTGCATACTCTCTTGTCTCATACTTAGGTGCGTCAAATGCTTTCTGGAAAGTTACCTCGGCATCTATATTGACATCATTCTTATCAAAAGCTGAGAGGTATTCGTTATTAAGATATTCAAGCCTCTCATCAACATCAATATCTCCGTACAGATAGATATAACTGTTCACAGGATGATAATATTCCTTGTGATACCTAATGAAATCTTCATACTTAAGCTGTGGTATAGCCTCAGGGTCACCACCGGATTCATTCTTGTATTCAGAATCAGGGAAGAGTGATACAAATGTATATCTTGAAAGCACATCATCTGCTGAAGAATACACACCCTTCATCTCATTAAATACAACTCCGTTATAAGCAAGCTCTCCATCTACATCTTCAAGCTCATAATGCCAGCCTTCCTGCTTGAATATCTCCTCATGCTCATACATTGCAGGATAGAATACCGCATCCATATAGACATCCATAATATTCTTGAAATCTGCCATATTGCAGCTTGCAACAGGATATACTGTCTTATCCGGATAAGTCATTGCATTAAGAAATGTGTTAAGAGAACCCTTGCATAGTTCTACAAATGGGTCTTTAACCGGATATTTTCTTGAACCACACAAGGTAGAATGTTCAATTATATGCTGTATTCCCGTGTCATTATCCGGTGGTGTCTTAAAACCTATAGAAAATACCTTGTTATCATCATCATTAGAAATAATTGCAACTCTCGCACCCGATTTCTTATGCTTTAATAAAAGTCCTACAGAATTAAGGTCATTAAGCTTTTCAATGTTCACAAGCTCATATGCACCGTAATCTTTATTAAGTTCGTTATATCTTGTCTCTAAATTCATATTACTGCTTTAATCTCCAATCTTTACAATAAGGAATTATACATATAAATATAATACCCCACAATGTAGGATTTTACCACATTGTGGGGTGAGTGTAAACTTACATTACATATGTAAGCTATAGTATTTATTTGCCGAAAAGACCTTTCTTCTTACCGTGTCTTTCATTGCCTGTAAGCGCCTTTTCATATGCCATAAGTGCGTCCTTCTGCTCCTGATTAAGTTTTGTAGGAATATCAACTATTAAAGTGATATAATGGTCGCCTCTCTGTGCTGCATTTCTTACACTTGGCATACCCTTGCCTTTAAGTCTTACTCTTGTACCTGATGCTGTTCCCGGCTTAACTTCGTACAATACTTCTCCATCAACAGTCTTAACCTTGATTTCACCGCCAAGTACCGCTGTTGGATAGCTTATTACAACATTAGAGAATATATTGTATCCGTCTCTTTCAAATTCTGTGCTTGCTGAGATAATAACAGCAACTAAGAGGTCACCTCTTGGTCCGCCATTAACTCCCGGCTCACCTTTGCCCTGTATACGTACGCACTGACCATTATCGATACCTGCCGGGATATTGACTTCGATAGTCTTCTTGCTGCTTATATAGCCTGTTCCGTAACAATCCGGACACTTCTCCTTAATTATCTTACCAGTTCCATGACAATCAGGACATGGCTGCTGGCTTCTTACCATTCCAAGGAATGACTGCTGTGTGAAAGTCACCTGTCCACGACCACCACATTTGCTACAGGTCTCTGGTGATGTACCAGGCTTAGCTCCTGTACCGTGACAGCTTGAGCACTCATCCTTTAATGTAACATCTATCTTCTTGGTTGTTCCCCTTACTGACTCGTCAAATGTAATTCTTACATTAACTCTTACATCAGCACCTCTTCTTGGTCCATTGCTGTTTCGTCTGCTTCCGCCGCCTCCGAACATACCGCCAAAGAGATCTCCGAAAATATCTCCCATGTCACCAAAATCGAAATCGAAGCCACCTGCTCCAGCTCCACCTGCTCCGCCTTCAAATGCGGCATGGCCAAACTGGTCATACTGTCTTCTCTTTTCAGCATCGCTTAACACCGCATAAGCTTCAGAAGCCTCTTTGAATTTTATTTCAGCTTCTTTATCCCCTGGATTCATATCAGGATGATATTTCTTTGCAAGTTGTCTGTATGCTTTCTTAATAGCAGCGTCATCGGCATCCTTAGGCACGCCAAGGACTTCATAATAATCTCTCTTATCTGCCATGATTGCTTCCTCTTTCTTATTTAATCAACAGAAACTGCACGGAGTTTACACCCCATGCAGTCCTTATTCCAGTCAGTTATTGCTGACAATTAAACCTCTTTGTAATCTCCGTCAACTACATCATCACCGTATGGAGCTGAACCATTAGAAGCACCAGCACCCATATCAGGACCTGCACCTGCTCCCATGTCTGGGCCTGCACCACCAGCAGCCTGCTGTGACTCATATAACTTAGCGAAAAGCTTCTGCGCACTTTCCATAAGTTTTTCCTTGGCAGCCTTGATTTCATCAACCTGTGCATCTGTCATGTTTTCTGGGTCAGAACCATCAACAAGTGCCTTTAATGCGTTAAGGTCAGTCTCAACTGCAGCCTTGTCAGAAGCATCAAGCTTGTCGCCTGCCTCATCCATAGCCTTCTGTGTCTGGAATACCATTGAATCAGCTTCGTTACGTGCATCAATAGCATCCTTACGCTTCTTATCCTGAGCCTCGAACTCAGCAGCTTCCTTAACTGCCTTATCGATATCTTCATCAGACATGTTAGAACCAGCAGTAATTGTGATGTGCTGTTCCTTACCTGTTCCAAGGTCCTTAGCAGATACATTTACAATACCATTGGCATCGATATCAAATGTAACTTCAATCTGTGGAACACCTCTTCTTGCTGGAGGGATACCATCAAGTCTGAACTGTCCAAGTGACTTGTTATCTCTGGCAAACTGTCTTTCACCCTGTACAACGTTGATATCAACGGCTGTCTGGTTATCAGCAGCTGTAGAGAAAATCTGACTCTTCTTTGTAGGAATAGTTGTATTTCTCTCAATAAGTCTTGTAGCAATACCACCCATTGTCTCGATTGAAAGTGAAAGTGGTGTTACATCAAGAAGAAGAATATCACCAGCACCTGCATCACCAGCTAACTTACCACCCTGGATAGAAGCACCGATAGCTACGCACTCATCTGGGTTAAGAGTCTTGCTTGGCTCATGTCCTGTTAATGACTTAACCTTATCCTGTACAGCAGGGATTCTTGTAGAACCACCAACTAATAATACCTTTGAAAGCTCTGAAGCTGTAAGACCTGCATCTGAAAGTGCATTCTTAACTGGCTCTGCAGTCTTTTCTACAAGGTCATGTGTTAATTCATCGAATTTAGCTCTTGTAAGAGTCATCTCAAAGTGCTTTGGTCCTTCAGCTGTAGCTGTGATGTAAGGAAGATTGATTTCTGTCTGAGTTGTGCTTGAAAGTTCCTTCTTAGCCTTCTCAGCTGCTTCCTTAAGTCTCTGAAGAGCCATTGTATCCTTAGAAAGGTCAACGCCTTCCTTAGCCTTGAAATCATTTAACATATACTGTGTAACAGCATTATCGAAATCATCACCACCAAGCTTGTTATTACCAGCTGTAGCAAGAACTTCAATTACACCATCACCGATTTCGATAATAGACACATCGAATGTACCACCACCTAAATCGTAAACCATAATCTTCTGCTCATGCTCATTATCAAGACCATAAGCTAAAGCTGCTGCTGTAGGCTCGTTGATAATACGCTTTACATCAAGACCTGCAATCTTACCAGCATCCTTAGTAGCCTGACGCTGTGCATCGTTGAAGTAAGCAGGAACTGTTATAACTGCCTCTGTAACCTTCTCACCAAGATAATTCTCTGCATCTGACTTTAACTTCTGTAAAATCATAGCTGAGATTTCCTGTGGAGTATATTTCTTTCCATCAATCTCAACCTTGTAATCTGTACCCATATGTCTCTTGATAGAAGAGATTGTCTTATCAGCATTAGTAACTGCCTGACGCTTTGCAGGATCACCTACAAGTCTCTCTCCTGTCTTTGAAAATGCAACTACTGAAGGAGTAGTTCTTAAACCTTCTGCGTTAGCGATAACAACTGGCTTACCACCTTCCATTACAGCTACGCAAGAATTAGTTGTACCTAAATCAATACCAATAATCTTTCCCATGATAAAATGTCCTTTCTATAATTAAATTGATTAATACCTTGTGTTACATATGCTTTCTGGCTTATCGCTAGTTAGCAACCTTGACCATGCTGTGTCTTATAACCTGGTCTCTGTATGTGTAGCCCTTCTCAAACTCTTCAACTACGATGTTCTCTCCAACTGAATCATCCTCAACATGCATTACTGCATTGTGGAAATCCGGATTGAACTCACCGCCTAAAGCTTCAATAGGCTTAACATCTGCATCCTCAAGCATCTTTAAAAGCTGCTTGTGAACCATATCCATTCCCTTAGCGAATGGAGTTTCAAGCTCCTCATCTGTCACACTCTTAAATCCTCTGTCGAAGTTATCAACAATAGGTAAAAGCTTCTTAATGATATCTGAGGCTCCCATCTCGAACATAGTAGATTTCTCTTTCTCTGTTCTCTTTCTGAAATTATCAAACTCAGCCATCTGCCTCTTTACTCTGTCCTGAAGTTCTTCTATAACTGCATCCTTAGGATCTTTCTTCTTAGAGCTCTCAGTGCTCTCATCCTGTGCCTCGGCCTTGTCTGATTCATCAGCTTCACATGTATTCTGACTTTCATCAGCCTTACATTCTGATTCGCAGTTGCAGGCTTCTTCTTTCTTAGCATCAGTCTCCTGATTCTTTACTTCATCCTGAACTGTCTCTTCTGATTTCTTTTTCTTTACATCCTTTGACACTTCAATACCAACCTTTCCTAAGTTTTCTTAAATACATCATCCAAATGCGTCTGCATCTCTTTTAAGGTATCAACAACCTTTTCATAATCCATACGCTTCGGTCCAATAATACCAATTGTTCCCTTCATTCCATCCTGCAATTCATATGTGGCTGTTACCACACTACAGTCCTTCATGGACTCAACCGGTGTTTCATTTCCTATATATACCTGAATGCCGTGGTTATCATCTTCAGTCTTATCTGAATCATCCTTGTCATTAACAAGTCCAGACAAGCCCTGTTTTTCCTCCAAGGCATATATAAGCTCACTTGCTTTCCCGGAATCACTAAGCTCCGGATACTTGAATATGTTAGTTGCGCCGCTTGTGTATATCTTCAGGTCGTCAGCCTTACTTATAGTCTCAACAATCGCGTCTAACACTTCTTTAACAATACCCATATGCTCACCTGCCTGGCTCTCCATCTTGGATATAAGTCCCAGATGCATTTCCTGCAATGTAAGACCTGTGAGTGTTGTATTAAGAAGAAGATTAAGCTTCAGAAGATTCTCTGGTGAAATATCCTCGCTGATAGTTATAACCTTGTTCCTTATAAGATTGCCTTCCATAACAATAACTGCAAGAAGCTTATTCGGTTCAAGCTGTGACAGCTGAACAAATCTTAACTTATTGCCAGTTACCTTAGGAGTTGTTATCATCGTGGCATAGTTAGTATTATTCGCCAGAACCTTTGCTACATTCTGAAGAAGTTCTTCCACTCTGTCAACCTTCTCTGATAAGGCATCCTTCATAGAATCAAGTTCTTTCTCTTTATCACCAACCTGCTGTTCTCTTAAGGATATCTCTTCCTCTTTCTGAGCCATTAAATCATCAACATATAATCTATAGCCCTTATCCGTTGGAATTCTTCCAGCAGAGGTGTGTGGCTGTACAATGTAGCCAAGCTCTTCTAAGTCTGCCATCTCATTCCTTATAGTTGCTGAACTTAGCTGTAAGTCAGTCAGCTTGGAAATCGTTCTTGAGCCAACCGGTTCTCCGGTATCAAGATAATTCTGAATAACAGCTTTAAGTATCTTAACCTTACGGTCATCCAGTCGTCCATCCGTCTCCATGGCATCCTCTCCTTTCATCTTGTTAGCACTCATTAGATTGGAGTGCTAATATCGATACATTTAAGATATCACTACCCTAACATGATGTCAACAACAATATTTCTTTTTTCTATAAATAATTTATAAATTTATTGAACAGAATCTTAACATACTATATAATTCAGCTATAAATATCATTATTATATATAGAGATATTTACCAAGGAGTTATAATGAAAAAGCACAGTTCAAAAAAAACTTTTTTAAAGATTCTGCTTATACTTTCTCTTATTGCTGCATCTGTTACAATATTATCATTCCTTATTGATATGAAAAATTCTTCTCCTGATAATGTAAGTATTAACATAACGCCAGTTGGAACTATTTCATCGGATGATTTATCGCGTGGGGAAGTTAATAATTCTGACAATTCACAGGAAGATAATAAAAATAATAATTCAGAGGATTCTTATAAAGATTTTCACAATACAATTCACTCTGAAAATGAACTGAAAGAACTACTGGCATCTGGAAGGAAAGCGTATATAGATAATTTCCCGTGTCTGAATCAGTTACCGGAGCTTCCTACCGGCTGTGAAGTCACTTCACTTACTATGGTTCTTAACTATCTTGGATATGATGCTGATAAGACTGATATTGCAGCTAATTATCTAGAAAAAGGGGATTATCCTGATGCTAATCCCAACACTACATTTGTAGGAACACCTTTTGATAAAGCTTCTTATGGATGCTTTGCTCCTGTAATCACTGATTGTGCCAATCTGTATGGTGCCCATGCCATTAATATATCAGGTGCCTCAATCGATCAGTTCTGCCAATATGTTGAGAATGGGCAGCCTGTTATTGTCTGGGCAACTATGAATATGGAGTCCACTGATTATGGTTCTTCTGTATGGATTGCTAAGGATGATCAGCTTGTCATCTGGCCCGGTATGGAACACTGCCTTGTTATGATTGGATTTGATTCTGCCAAAAATGAAGTATATATGGCAGATCCCCTTAACGAAAATATAACAACCTATAATTTTTCTGTATTTTATCAAAGATGGCTTGAACTTGGCTGTCAGGGAGTAATTGTTGACAGATAAGTAAAAAATCTCCGGACCTTTATTACACACGGTCCGGAGATTTTTATTTTCTTATAATATTAGATTCCAAGAATCTTCTTAACTTCATCACACATCTTATCAGAATCGCATACAGTATCATGAAGAACTGGTGCTGTTCTGATTTCTTCAATTGCGTTAGGAACTTTGACATTGCTTATCTTGCTAAGCTCATCTACAAGTTCGAAGTCTCCCATTGAATCATATTTGGAATCAATAGCATTCATAACGCTTCTTGTAAACTTATATGGGCTTGCTGTTGAAGCAATAACTGTCTTAGTTGTATCGCCAGTTTCTTTTCTGTACTTATCATATACAGTTGCAGCAACTGATGTATGTGTATCAATTACATATCCGCAATCTTCATATATCTTCTTGATTGTAGCTGCGTCCTCTGCCTCTGTAGCATAATTGCCATAGAAGTCAGCTAACTGTGCTTTCATATCATCTGTAATCTTGTACTTTCCTTCTGACTTTAATGATGCCATAAGTTCTGCATTCTTAGCTGCATTATTACCGGCAATTCTGTATATAAGTCTCTCAAGATTACTAGAGATAAGGATATCCATAGATGGTGAAGTTGTAAGAACGAATTCTCTGTTTCTGTCATACTCACCTGTTGTGAAGAAATCATATAATACCTTATTCTCATTAGATGCACATATAAACTTATTAATAGGAAGTCCCATATTCTTAGCGTAAAATGCAGCTAAAATATTACCAAAGTTACCTGTAGGAACAACTACATTTATCTTCTCGCCATCCTTAATCTCTCCATTAGCTAATAACTTGGCATACGCATATACATAATAAACAATCTGAGGAACAAGTCTTCCGATATTGATTGAATTAGCTGATGAGAACTGGAATCCGGCATCATTCATAACCTTCTCCAATTCCTTATCAGAGAAAATGTTCTTAACGCCTGTCTGTGCATCATCAAAGTTACCCTTGATTCCGATTACATATGTATTATCACCCTTCTGGGTTACCATCTGCTTCTCCTGAATTGGGCTTACACCATTCTTAGGATAGAATACGATAATCTTAGTCCCAGGAACATTAGCAAATCCAGCTAAAGCTGCCTTTCCTGTATCTCCTGATGTAGCTGTAAGAATGACAATTTCATTCTTAACATTGTTCTTCTTTGCAGAAGTTGTAAGAAGATGTGGAAGTATAGAAAGTGCCATATCCTTGAAAGCTATTGTAGCTCCATGGAAAAGTTCAAGGAAATATTCATTCTCAACTTTAACAAGTGGAGTCATTTCCTCTGTATCAAACTTAGAATCATAAGCTCTGTCTATACAGCTCTTAAGTTCTTCCTCTGTAAAATCATCAAGCATAAGCTTCATAACTTCATAAGCAACTTCCTTATAATTCATCTTAGACAACTCTTCTAAGCTTTTATCTAATGATGGAATACTCTCTGGTACAAAAAGTCCTCCGTCTGCTGCCAGCCCTTTTAATATAGCCTGCGATGCAGTAACCTTAACATTGTCGTCTCTAGTACTTCTGTAGAACATGCTCATCTTTAATACACCTCATAATTAATATAGTGTGCCTGCGTTAACGTCGCAGGCTTTTGATATTATACAACAGACTTCTGTACAAAAACAATACCCTTATGTACGAAATACATTTTAAAATAATATTACTTTGCAGTTACAGGTACACACATCAGCACATATAACATCTCTTCTTCATCTTCATATGCCTTGCTTATAACAATTCCTGTCACGTCTCCTGCTACTTTAAAATTATGTTCTTTCATATATGTAATATGCTTTCCTATCATAATCTGACGAACCTCATCATCAGACTTTTCACTCATCAGGCTTAATTTTGCAGGAACTCTTGAGATTCCCATAACAGATGGCTTGGCTGTATAATGCCCGGCATAGTCATTGGTCTTAAGACTGTATTTCTCAACATGTTCCTCTTTTACAGCGATTCCACAGCATATAGTAAATCTGCCCTTTTCAATCTCTTCCTTTGGAATCATATATATGTGTTGTAATTCAGGAGAATTATACAGAAATTCTTTCACCTGCAATAACCGTTCCGGCTCCTGAAGCAGTTTTTCACCATATTTGTACAAAACATATCTAAGGTCAAGGCTGTTCTTCTCATATATGTCCGAATTGACTGCAGCCTTATTCATCAGCACATAATCATCTTTCAGCCGGTGCCTTAAATATGTCATATACGCAATCTGCCTGTCCATCTCATCCATGCGTTCTTTGTATGCCTCAATAGACTGTTCTAATGAAAAATGCTGCATCTTTGCTATCTGTTCATGTGAAAATCCATACTTCACATGCATTTTAGCATTAAGTACACCGAATATCCCATCATCATCATAATACCTGTATCCACTGTTTTCATCGCGAACAGCCGATATATAACCCATATCCTCATATCGTCTGACAGTATTAGTAGACACATCTAATAATTTTGCCAGATCACTAATTTTATATCTCATGCCTTCTGCCTCTTAATATAATATTTAGTAAGCCGGAACAAATGGCAGCTCTATCGGATCTGTCTTTGTGTTTTCCGTTTTATCGTTTTCTGAACTGGTACTGTCTGTTCCGGAAGTATTGTCAGTTCCTGAAGTATCCTTATCAGCCGCATCGCTACTGGCGGCAGCAGTACTTTCGGGTACGATACTTACTGGCGGCAGCTCAGAATTAATGTTATTATACTGCGCATCAGAAGCATTTTCCTGTACATTCTTCTTTTCGCCGGTCTTCTGTGATTCACCAGTTGTCTGTAACTCACCATTTGTCTGTGATTCACCAGCCGGAATCATATGTGCATCTCTGCCATCATCATATTCCTGACTGCTTTCACTTTGCAGCTTCTGGCTGTTATCAGTTGAAATGTTATTCTTATTCTTTCCACATGCTGATAACGGCAATGTCAAAAGTGTAATTATCATAATTATAAATGTTATATTCCTTTTACTCATTCTTTTACCTTTCAATATGTTCTGCCAATGTGTTATCATTTATTATATATAATTGTATCTGTATACACAATTAATATATGTTATAATCTTTATATCAATGGTAGTGTCAAATGGCACATTAAATCAGAGTATAAGTTTGGGGAAGCCTACTAATATTGCAAAATATGATGAAATAGTGGGTTTAAAGGACAAATTTATAGAACGATTGGGGGATTCTCATGACAGGAGTTTACGAGGCAAGAAAGAAAAGTGGTGAAATATATTACCGTGCGTCATTTACATATAAGAATAAACACATCAGCCTCGGAAGTTCCTCTGACGAGGCTTCCTGTCATGCCATGTACAACGAAGCCTGTGAGATAATAAACAATTCTTCTGACCACTGGATTGATACTGACCACAGAACAACTTCATATAATGAAGCAATGACACTTTCTCTTGGTAAATACATCTCACTTATCAATTTCAGGGATAACAACATTTATATAAAAACACCTATATATATGTGCCATAAATATTTCCTGTATTTTCTCAAAGAACATGAGGTTTTACAGTTTTCTACTGATGACCTTTTTTACTATTCCAACCACACAATTATGAGCCGCGGAGGATATTATTTTGTAAATGATTATGGAATGCAGACAAGCATTCTCTCAAGATTCGGAGTAAGAAGCCACTCTGTAAAAGGCAGGGATTATGTATTTAAAAATGGGGATACGCATGATTACAGATACGAAAACATTCTTGTTGTCAATAAATACAATGGTGTTTCCCAGTTTACTAAGAATGGACGAATTATGTACAGAACCAGGATTCATATTAACGGCGACTATATACTCGGTGAATTCTCATCCGAAGCGGAAGCTGCAATTGCATATAACAAGGCCGTTGACATGCTTTCAGACCTTGTAAATATAACTTATACCCCTAATTACATAGAAGGCATATCCTCCGTAGAATATGCCTCCCTTTATCACAATATTATATTGTCTAAGAATTTCAGAAATTATGTAAAGTCTGTCTGTTTTTAAGCCTCCACAATCTTTCCAGCAATAGCACTTGCTGCTGCTGTAGCTGGAGACGCAAGGAATATCTTAACCTTGCTTGTTCCCATTCTTCCAAGGAAGTTTCTGTTGTTAGTTGCAACAACTACCTCTCCGTCAGTAAGAATTCCGCCTGTTCGTCCACAGCATAATCCGCATCCTGGATGTGTAACAATTGCTCCGGCTTCAACAAGTGTCTCAAGTGTTCCGTCTGCAAGAGCTTCTTTATATATCTTGCGGCTTGCAGGAGTAACTATTAACTTGACAAATGGTGCAACCTTCTTACCTTTAAGAATAGCTGCTGCACACTGAAGATCCTCTAATCTTCCATTAGTACATGAACCGATGAATACCTGATCTACTGCTGTTCCGGCAAGCTCTGTAACAGGCTTGATGTTATCTACCTGTGAAGGACATGCAAGAACTGGAACTAAATCCTCTGCATTATATGTAATCTCTCTTGCATATACTGCATCCGCATCTCCCTTTAAATCCTTTAATTCATCTGTAAGTTCTACATTACAGTACTCTGCTGTCTTTTCATCTGGAGTAAAAAGAGCACATTTGGCACCGGCTTCAATAGCCATGTTAGACATAGTCATACGGCTTGCAACGCTCATCTCGTCAATTGTTGAACCTGTGAATTCAAGTGCCTGATAAGTTGCGCCATCTGCTCCAAGGTCACCGATAAGTCTTAATATGATATCCTTAGAACGGACATTCGCTGGAAGCTTTCCATTAACTGTTACCTTGATAGTCTGTGGAACTTTAACCCACATTTTGCCTGTTCCTAATACACTTGCCATCTCTGTATATCCGATACCCGATGAAAATGCACCAACACAGCCATATGTTGTTGTGTGGCTGTCTGTACCAAATGCGATATCTCCCGGCTTTACATAACCTGCCTCTGTCATTAACTGATGGCAGATTCCGTCTGAACGGTGGATATTCTTCATTCCGTACTTTTCAACGAATTCATTACCAATACGGAAATGTCTTGTATCATCAACCTGACTTGCTGGAACAAGGTGGTCATATATAAGAACTGCCTTGTCAGGGTCCCATATCTTAGTAAATCCCATCTCTTCGAACTTCTCTTTAACAAATGGAATAAAAATGTCGTGAATCATTACTCTGTCAACATTAACAGTTACGATATCTCCCGGCTTTACTTCCCTGCCAATATTCTTTCCAATAATCTTTTCAATAATTGTATGTCCCATTATTCTTACCTCTCCCTGTCTTAGTCAAGACCGTTAAGCTTTCTCATTGCCTTAACAAGTCCGCCTGCATTAAGTATATCCACAAGATTATCAGGAAGTGAAGCAATAGGATATGCTTTTCCATTGTGTGTAATCTGTGCATTTACTTCAACATCAATAGTATCGCCTTCCGTAACTTCGTCGTGAAGGTCTGCATTCTCTATAAGGAGAAGTCCGTTATTAATAGAATTTCTAAAGAATATTCTTGCATATGATTTGGCAATAACACATTTAATACCTAATGCCTTAATAACCTCAGGTGCCTGCTCTCTTGATGAACCACAACCAAAGTTCTTTCCTGCAACAATGATGTCGCCTGGCTTAATCTGACCTGCAAGTTCTGGTCTTAATGGTGAAAATGCATATGGCTTCATATCTTCTACTGTCTTTAATGCGAGGTACTCTGTAGGAATAATGATATCTGTATCAATGTCATCACCAAGCACCCATACTTTACCGCTAAATTTCTCGTTCATAATTACTCCTTTGAAGTTAAATCCTTATCTTATACCATGTCTGCTGTTGCTATCTCGCCCTTGATTGCTGATGCTGTAACAGTTGCCGCTGAAGCAAGATATACGAAAGAATCTTTATGTCCTGCACGACCCTTGAAGTTTCGTGTACCTGTGCTGATAAGAGTCTCGCCCTCACCGATAACACCCTGACAGCTGCCCCAGCATACAGAGCAGTTAGGATTCATAACAATTGCACCTGCGTCCATGAATATATCAAGGAGTCCCTCTTTCATAGCCTGAAGATATACCGAACGGCTTGCAGGAACTACAAGGAATCTTACCTTAGGAGCAACCTTTTTCCCTTTGATGATTGCTGCGCCAACTCTTAAATCCTCGATTCGTCCATTGTTACATGAGCCAAGAAATGCTTCATCAATCTTTACACCAAGTGATTCCTTAGCCGGAACTACATTGTCAACAAAATGTGGCTTTGCAACGATTGGCTGTATTGTTGAAAGGTCAATATCATAAACCTGCTCAAATACTGCATCATCATCTGATGTAAAGCATGCCTTTGGCTCTCTGCCATGCTCCTTAAGATAATCCATTGCAACATCATCAACTTCCATGAGTGCAGTCTTAGCACCTGCCTCTACGCAGAGGTTACAGATTGATATTCTGTCTGCCATTGAAAGGCTGTGTAAGCCTTCTCCTGCAAATTCCATTGCTTTATAGTTAGCACCGTTAGCGCCAATCTTTCCAATAATAGAGAGTATTAAATCTCTTGCATATACTCCATCGTTAAGCTTTCCCTTAAGGTTGAATCTTAATGTTCCCGGAACCATTACCCATGATGTTCCTGTAACCATTGCATACAAATAATCTGTACAACCAACACCTGTACCAAATGCACCTAACGCACCATATGCACAAGTATGGCTGTCTGCTCCAAATATAAGCTCACCCGGCACTACATGATTTTCCATCATAACCTGATGACACACACCCTCGCCCTCGTAGAACTTAATATCATTAGCCTTAGCAAAGTCTCTCATCTTCTTCTGTGAGGCTGCTGTCTTAGGACTGTCTGATGGAATATTGTGGTCTACAATCCATACAAGCTTATCCTTGTCAGCAATATGAGGATTCTTTAACTTCTCATACATACCAATAGTAAGATGTGTTGTTCCATCATTACTCATAAGTCTGTCAAGAGTAACAGTTGCAATATCACCAGCCTTAACCTGTGAAAGACCTGCTGCCCTTGCAATAATCTTCTCTGCAATAGTCATGCCATGCTTTGCCTCGCCCGCTGTTACAGCTGCACTCTCAGACTCTTCTGCCTCATCATTAAGTGATGCAATAAGTCCGCCCTGATTAAGAATAGCCTGCATCTTGGCTGGAAGCTTTGTACATGTATAAGTCTTTCCATTAACAGTTATAATTCCATCTTCTAATGAAAGCTCACATTCATCCCCCGCATTAACTTCGTCATGGAGTTCTTTACATACAATAACAGGAAGTCCTATATTAATAGCATTACGATAGAATATTCTTGCAAATGATTTGGCAATTACTGCCTTGACACCTAATGCCTTAAGTACGCTTGGTGCCTGCTCTCTTGATGAACCACATCCAAAGTTATCATCTGCAACAACGAAATCTCCCGGCTTTACAGCAGAAGCAAAATCAGAGTCTAATGATTCAAATGTATGACTCTTCATCTCATCAATTGTCGGAAACAAAAGATACTGCGATGCAATAATCTGATCTGTATCAACATCTTTATCAAACTTAAATATCCTACCCATTGTTTTCTCCTTATCTTATCCCTGATATAACAGGTATTATTAATAGTCATTTTAACATTTTACCCTATTAAAGTGTGTTTTTCAATCGTTAATATTAACAGAAACGGTAATTAAGTGAAAGGTCGTTATCCTTAACCTTAACCTGTGTATATGCCCCACTTACTATCGGCATTGAAGGTGAAAGATGCCCGAAATCACAGTCCATTATAACCGGCACATTATACTTTGCCGCAATACCTGTAACTGCTCTGTACTGGTCAAGCCCCATCATTTCCTGTCCGTAGCACAGCGGTCTTCCTATGAGAAATCCCTTCACATTCTTAAACCACCCGGCATTATCCATCTGCCACATAGCCCTTCTGATTGCAAATACATTCAGATCACAGCTCTCTAAGAACCATATAATTCCGTCAGCTGCGTATCTTTCATTGAACTCTTTAACCTTGTCAAAACTTGTACCTGTAAGATTAACAAGACAGTCCATGCAGCCGCCGACAAGCCTTCCTTCAAATGCAATCTCCGTATCACATTCGTCCCCACCAACATATTTTCTTAAAATCTTCTTCTCAGTAAGATTGTATTGTGGTGCAGGGTTCTCCTCATTCTTTAGAGACTCTCTCTCCCATGTGTCATATCCATGGACCTGTTTTTCCACAACTCCGTTATTGTTCTTGCAGCCTTTTCCACGAAGCACATCAAAAGTATCCACAAGCGCCTGATGCCAGTCCTTCATTGCAAATGCGCCTGCACACGGTCCGTATACACTTGCCGTATCAGCAATCGTGTTCTGTAAAAATGTGAAGTTGGTATTATCAGAATATCCAAGATACCACTTAGGCTTTGCCGCCTTAATCCTGTCAAAATCAACATATGGCAGAATCTCACACATCAGTTCACCACCGCCACATGATATAAGCACATCATTGACATTACTCTCATACATCTGTGTAAGCTCCTTACCGCATTCCTGCGGTGTGTTGCTTATCCCAATTCCCTTGTCCTCATAACAATTAGGACCAAGCTCTACTGTATAACCTTCTTTTTCAAATCTTTTAATTGTCATTCCGAATGCTGTTTTATAAGGCTCCGTCGCACAACCAAAAGATGGTGCAACGAAGCCTATAGTTCCGCCTTCGGATAAGAATTCAGGATATCTCATATACTGCCTCCTTACCTCATCATTCAGATTCTGCCTGAATAATTAATCTACATATATTTCTTTACTACATTAATAGCATTGCTGCCTATTACTACACTATAATGCTCCCTTATAAATGCAACACGTTCTTCTTTTGAAGAATCAAACACACTGTACTCCATCAAAAGATTCAGAAGACTTCTGTATTTTTCCTCTGAGCATCTTCCTTTCTCAAGTACAAGATAATATGTATCATCTTCTTTATTCTTATACAGTGCATTAGTTATTCCCCATGTTCTTGAACTTACAGTACACATTTCCTCAAAATCATTAAGGCTTTCCAACCTGAATACGCCGCATCCGGCTTTAATAACATTACTTGCTTTCTTCTTCTGTCCTGTCTTCTTAAGTTCATCTGTCTGTGCATCTGGTAATTCGAACTTATCTAGACTGTCTCCAAATGTTTCAAAAGGTGCATCTTTAAATGTACCTTCACCATTCTTAATCACATTACTCTTCTCTGGTTTTGAAAATGCCTTAGATATACTTTCCCCTGCTTTTCTTAACATATTACCCAGATCTTCTTTACCAGATGAAACTGTAAGAAGTATTGAATGGTCTGGCTGTGGTGCAAGCTGTAGTGACATAACCTCCCCGCTTAAAGTAACACCTATATTTTTTTCAGCCTCCTCCATAATAACTTCAAGAAGGCTGTGTATCTTGTCTGTATCATTCTTAAAGAAATCATCTAAGGAAATATTATTATCTTCCAGGTCTTCCTCATCGAGTCTGCACTGGAATCTTCTATCATTGATTTTCTTAAATTCCATATATCCTCTTTCCAAACTTTAATAATATATATCAATATATTATTATTACATACTTTTACTAATTCTGTCTACTATTTTTGTGATAATAAGGTTCTTATTAACAAATGTCCCCCTTTCATTAACTCTTATGCGTCCCCTGTTACCGGTAACATCTGCATATATCTCCAGTCTGTCAGAACTGATTCTTGCATACACATCACATGTCTTAACATATACATTCTGCATAACCCTGCTAATTATATCATCTTCTATCTCAAAACATTCTGCTGTACTCTTATGTGACAATTCTCTTGCCGTGCGGACAGCCTCTTTTTTCCCTTTAGTAAGCATTGCATACACACCCTCACCATGCACAGGAACACATTCTCCATAATCCATGATTGTATATCTATACAGAAAACTATTATGTAGCCTTGCTGCCTTAATATCTCCTAAAAGTACAAATACAGCATCACATTCTGACGCATCCAGCTTTTCAATACATTTTCTTATATCCGTCTCTACTACACAGCTTATTCCATCATACATATGTTTAATACGCTCCGTCTTGCTGTATGAGTCAGTTGCAACAACAGCATTTTCAACAAGGTCTTTTGCATGTCTCTTTCTTATCATTACATATCTTGAATCGCCGCGTTTTAAAACACCCGAAATAACAACCCCATAAGGAAGATTCTCATCATTCTTTTCCATCCTGATAAGCTGTGCCATGTCAACAACTGCCATATCAACCGAACCAAGCTCAAGTGCCTCACATGCTGAATCAAAATTATCATGTCCGATATCTACAATCTTAACTTGTGAAGCTGAAGCTTTCTGAATTATCTGAACTGCTTTTTTTAATTTAATTCTCTCTATTCCATTGCCGTACAAACCCAGTCTGTACATTTCATCCAAATCTTTTCTCATCTATATCTGTAACCTTTTAACAGCTTTATTTATTTATTTTTTATTATAACATATCATTTTAGGTTGTTGAAAGTACCTGCATATTATGTTTATAATAATAAGAATAAATTTTAATAAGGAATGGTACAGATTAATGACTTATATCAAATCAAAAAGCAGTATTTTAAAACTGCTTGCTTCAATTACTATTACACTATTCTGCATAGTTCTTTTCCCTTCCGCCGTTAAAGCAGAAGACAATCAGGCTGCAGAAGTAAATGCTGATATAACACTTTCTAACCAGGGAAGCATCAGCAGGATGACCGATGGTTCTTACAACACAAAAACCACATTTTCATCAGGAGACACAATCACAATAACTTCCTCTGAAAAAATGTACTCACTTTATATCAAATGGGATTTAATTCCTTCAGAATGGACTCTTTCTTATAATGGAAAGACTGAAACTAACGGAACTAATGGTTTTCTTCACGAATATGTCCAGATTCCCGATGGTACAACTGAGATGACAATTACATTTGCATCTAAAGAATCAATCTGTGATATGCATGTATATTCCAAGGGTTCTGTGCCTGAAGATGTTCAGACATGGAAGACTCCATGCGATAATGCTGACATTCTTGTTTTCGCAACACATGCAGATGACGAGATACTTTTCCTTGGAGGAGTACTTGCCACTTACGGTGGCGAACAAAATCTTTCCGTTCAGGTTGCCTATATGTGCGAATTCACTACATCAGCCAAGATTAGAGAACACGAAAAGCTTGACGGATTGTGGGAATCAGGCATAAAGCATTACCCAGTATGTGGAGATTTTCCCGACCTTTACAGTCAGACATTAGAAGCTGCAAAGAAGCAGTATGTATATGATGATGTCAAAGCCTATACTACATCATGTATAAGACGATTTAAACCTCTTGTTGTAGTAACACAGGATCTTAATGGAGAATATGGTCACGGCGGTCATATGCTATTCTCTCATGCTGTTGCAGAATCAGTAGAGACAAGCAATGATTCCTCTGTATTTCCAGAGTCAGCATCCAATTATGGTACATGGGATGTTCCTAAAACTTATCTTCATCTGTACACAGAGAATAAAATTACCATGAACTTAAGGCTTCCTCTTTCTCGTATGGGAAACCGCACTTCAATTGAAGTACAGACAGCAGCTTATAAAAAGCATGTATCGCAGCAGTGGTGCTGGTTCTATGTATCAGATGATTATGAATACAGCTGTGCTGATTTTGGATTATACAGGACTACCGTTGGTAATGATACCGGCAATGATATGTTAGAAAATATTACTACATATGAAGAGCAGGAAAGACTCGCTAAAGAAGCTGCCGAAAAGGAATCCATAGAAAGTTCCAAAGCTGCTGAAGAAGCAAGCATTGCTAAAGAACAGCAGGAAATAAAAGCAGCACACAAAGAAACTTCTAAAAGAAAAGTATCAGTGGCAGTGATTGTTATAATTGTTGTAATTATTATTGGTGCTGCCGCATTCGGATATGTCAGATTACAGCAGTCAAGAAGAAAGCATTCCCGCAGGAGAAGATAAATAAGGAGGTTTTGCCATGAAACTGCTTATTAACATAATAGCAATTATTGTAGTTGCTGTTGTAATTGGATTTCAGTTCAACAGAACAAAGAATCTTTATAATAAAAAATACGATGAGAACAAAGACGAATTCAGAAAAGATCAGGAACAATAAAACAAAATCAATCTTATCAAAAAGGGCTGCCATAATGGCAGCCCTTAAATATTATCAATTACTGATTATTAGTTATTGATAAGCATATCGCTTTCATTGTTCCAGCTGTAAAGCTTTCTGATTTCTGCTCCAACCTTCTCTGATGGATGCTCAGAAGCAAGCTTTCTCATAGCCTTGAAGTGAACCTGTCCACCAGCATCGCTCATGTCAAGTAAGAATTCCTTAGCAAATGAACCATCCTGAATATCAGAAAGGATCTTCTTCATAGCCTTCTTAGTATCCTCTGTGATAATCTTAGGACCTGTTATGTAATCACCATACTCAGCTGTATTAGAGATTGAGTATCTCATTCCAGCGAATCCTGACTGGTAAATAAGGTCAACGATAAGCTTCATCTCATGAATACACTCGAAGTAAGCGTTACGTGGATCATATCCAGCTTCGCAAAGAGTTTCGAAACCAGCCTGCATAAGTGCACAAACACCACCGCAAAGAACTGCCTGCTCACCAAAGAGGTCTGTCTCTGTCTCTGTTCTGAATGTTGTCTCAAGAAGGCCAGCTCTTGCTCCACCGATACCAAGACCATAAGCAAGTGCCATGTCAAGAGCCTTTCCTGTCTCATCCTGCTCTACAGCTACAAGACAAGGAGTTCCCTTTCCAGCCTGATATTCTGAACGTACTGTATGTCCAGGTGCCTTAGGCGCAATCATTGTTACATCAACGCCCTTAGGTGCCTTAATTAAACCAAAATGAATGTTGAAACCATGAGCGAACATAAGCATGTTACCTGGCTCAAGATTTGGCTCGATATCATCCTTATAAAGCTTAGCCTGCTTCTCATCATTGATAAGAATCATGATGATGTCAGCTCTCTTAGCAGCCTCTGCTGCAGTAAATACTTCAAATCCCTGCTCCTCAGCTCTCTTCCATGACTTAGAACCCTCATAAAGTCCGATAATAACATGACAACCTGAATCCTTAAGATTTAATGCGTGTGCATGTCCCTGGCTACCATAACCGATAATAGCGATTGTCTTACCGTCAAGTAATGATAAATTACAATCTGACTGATAATAGATCTTAGCTTCTGCCATTTTAAACTACCTCCATATAAATGTGTTTTATATTGTAAAAGTTCTCCGGATACTCCAAAGAATTATTACATCTTATTCAAATCTGCGCTTCCTCTTGCAAGTCCTGTAATTCCTGTTCTTGCAATCTCCGTAATGTTGAAATCTTCCAGAAGTTCCACAAACGCATTCATCTTGCTTAAACTTCCTGTAAGTGCAATTATCATGGACTCCTTAGATACATCTACAATATTGGCTCTGAATATATCTGCAATAGAAGATACCTGTTGTCTCTTCTCTGGTCCACATTCAACTTTAATCATAACAAGTTCTCTGCATACTGATTCATGTGCAGGAAGCTCCACAATTTCTTTAACATCTATAAGCTTATTAAGCTGTTTCTCAATCTGTTCAAGTACATCATCTTCACCTGTTACAGCTATTGTCATACGTGACAATTCAGGATTGAGAGTTTCACCAACCGTAAGGCTGTCTATATTATATCCTCTACGGCTGAACATTCCAGCGACACGGCTAAGTACACCAGATGAATTACCCACGAGAATAGAAAAAACTGCTCGTCTCATAACCTAATCTCCTAAATTCTGATATTAAAATGCATAAAAATGCATTTATTGTCAATTATTATAACACAGAACATCAATCTGTCAATTGCCCACTTATTGCATTTACTACTCCAAGAACTACCATTCTGAGCATGATAACATCTGTATCACTCCACTTTCTTCTGTTAGTGCCAAATATATCAAATTCTACCATATATTCTTTACCATCAGCACCATCAGCCTTCATCTGAAGAAACGAGCATATATTGTTGTCTCTGAGTTTTCTAAAAACTTCCGGGAATTCTATAGTAAGTGACGCTATATTATTCACCATGTTAACGCCATATTCATCAAAATGATTCACAAATTTATCATCATTAACATATGCTGCCTCAATTACATTATTCTTATAGTGACCTGTACTGTATATGCATTCCATATCATTACCACTGTAAATACTTATTCCATGAATATTAAGCTTATCGGTAAGCTCTGAAAGCACTTCTTTTACTGTCATCATTCCAAGCGATACTTTCATTACAATATTGGTTGCAAGCTCATATTTAGCCATAGGCTTCATAAAGCCACTTCCAAATGCAATGTCATGCTTCATGTCAGCCAGAATATCTCCATGCTTATTATAATCATATATAATATATCTGTCCTTGCCTTTTTCCTTAGCTATATAAAGTGCTGCATCAGCTATCTTAAACAATGTCTCAAAATCACTGCCATCCTTGCCAAACTGTGCGATACCAATTGATGTTGAGAACATATACTCTGGCTGCTTCTGTGCAAGCGATACCTTAAGCCCCTTTCTCATAGACTTAAGCATAATGCGAAGTTCTTCGACCGTAACATCTTTTATAAGTACTATAAATTCATCTCCACCTATGCGGCCAACAATTCCACGTCCACCAACTGATAATTTTAATGAATCTGCAAATGTTTTAATAACCTCATCACCAAAATAATGACCATAACTGTCATTAACACTCTTGAAGTTATCAATATCAAGGATCATCAGAAACATCTGACGGTTTCTGGCTGAAGCGGCTGTTTTATTGATATCATCAGTTATCATATCTGTTACAGTCTTCTTGTTATATATGCCTGTCGCTAAATCAAGTTTTGCCTCATCTACTCCGACATACTCCTGAACAGTTCTGGTTCTTCTATCTGGTTCAGATATTACGCCTACTGTAATTCTGTTTTCTCCATCAGCCAGAAGTGACTGTCCTCTGAAGATAAGATTGTCAACTCTTTCTCCTTTAGACATAACAGATGACGACAGCTTAACAATAAAGTTATTCATTCCACTTGCAATTGCTGTACATAATGCTTCAAACTGAACAGCATCATCACCTGTTACAAAGCCCTTAGTGATACACGCTTCTTTCCATTCCTTAAGACTGGTTCTCTCAAATATCTCAGATTTATTATTACGATAACAATATATTGTAATCATTCCAGAAACAGGATCATATTCAAATATCTTCTCATCAATAACATTAATTATTGCCCTGTATTTTCTTACACGGTGATAATACATGTCAAAATCATTCGAAATAACAATTATATCCTGTGCCACAAGCTCAACCATACGGTCTGTACCAACTTCATATATACGCTTCTTTACCAGAAGCATCCATCTGTATGAACCATTCTTTATAAGACATCTGACTATATAATATCTCACAGACATATCTGAATTAATAAACTGCTCAAAACCCATGACATCATCCGGATGCACCAGTCCGTTAAATGCAGAAAGCATGGTCTCGCCCATGAGATTGTAAAATCTTTCATCACCTATTTTAACTACATATCTGTTATCAAGTGTAAATTCTACTTCATTAGGCATGTTGCCTTGATATGAAGTATCCAATTCGTATCTTCGCATAAAAAGTCCCCCATTCTAAGGAACAGGACCATTATTCTCTAAGCATGCTGTCCCTGACTGGTTTTCTCAACCTTAACTTTAAGTATCATTCTTCCTCGTACATCAAGAGTTCTGAATATATATCCTTTGTATTCTACCTCAAAGTTCTCCCCGTCATCAGGTATCTTCCCAAGCTTATAAATCATAAAGCCGCTCAAAGTATCAATATCTTCGCATTCAAACTCTATTCCTAACTTAGCTTCTACATCCTCAAGATCCGCCTGACCTTCTATTATATATGAACCGTCTGCGTCGGTTACAATCTGTTCTTCTTCTTCATCATATTCATCAAGAATATTACCAACGATTTCTTCAAGTATATCTTCCATCGTGACAATTCCTGCTGTCTGTCCATATTCATCAACAACAATAGCCATATGAATCTTTTCTGACTGCATCTGTCTGAATAACGGACTTATATTTCTTGTTTCAGGTATACAATATGGCTTAAAAAGTACTGTATCTTCTACATCTCTAAGCTTCCTATCCTGATTATCCTTATCAACATATATTTTAAGAAGATCCCGGATATGTAAAATACCTGTAATATTATCAATGTCTCCATCATACACAGGATATCTTGAATAATTCTCTTTCATTATCCTGTCAAATGCTTCTCTGACAGTAATATCATCATCAAGTGCCACGATATTGTTTCTGTGCGTCATTACATCAGACGCCTGTTTCTCGCCGAATTCAAAGATATTACCTATCATCTCAGCTTCATTTTCTTCAAGAACACCCTGTTCATGGCTCTCATTAACCATATCCATTATCTCTTCTGTTACATCTTCGTCGCGTTTTCCTTTAGTAAGCTTCTTAAATAAGCCAGAAAACAATCCTTGGTTCCCATCCGCGGGATGACCATCATTCATAGTTATATCCATTTCCTTTCGTTATTTAGATAATTATATTATTATATAATTATTCCCTATAGAATACCATATATTCTATTATATCGTCAATCTTGTTTCAGGTTCATCTCAAGACTAACCCTCAATGCCTTGTCAACCTGATTAATTATCTCATTATCAAGATGACATACTTTATCTTTGAGTCTTTTCTTGTCTATTGTTCTTAACTGTTCCAGCAATATAACTGAATCTTTTACGATATCGTAATGACACGCATCAATCTCAACGTGCGTTGGCAGCTTAGCTTTATTCATCTTGGATGTTATAGCTGCACATATAACTGTCGGACTATGCCTGTTGCCTGTATCATTCTGAATTATAAGAACAGGTCTTATACCTCCCTGTTCAGAACCTACCACAGGTCTTAAATCTGCATAAAATATATCCCCACGTTTAATTACCACTTATATCACACTCCCAAAGCATTTACTTAATTGTTTATACTCAAAGTATTGCCAAGGTTTCTGACGTGTATTCAATTATTTTGCAGGTTTGTTATTTAATAATTTTATGAAAATGCTGTATATTACACTACTTCTTAATCTGTTATTAACTTCCAGTTCTCATGAAAATAATCATGACTTCCAATATATTGTCCATTAAGATAATAATTTCTTGGAATTCTCTTGCCAAGGTCACACACAAATTCATAATTAAATGTTCCTGCTAAAGCAGCAATCTCTTCAACTGTAATCTCTGCATCCTTGTCTTTTCCTACTAATGTTACAACATCACCACGATTTACAGGACCTATATCTGTAACATCTACCATCATCTGGTCCATACATACCCTTCCTGTTATAGGAGCTTTCTTACCATTAATAAGCACATATCCCTTTGATGATAATGACCTTGGATATCCATCGCCATATCCCACTGTTACAGTTGCAAGCACTGTTTCTCTCTTAGTTTCAAATGTTCCGCCGTAACCTATCTTTTCTCCTGCTGGAACTGTCTTTACCATAGCTACATGGCTTTTGAGCTGTAATGCTGGTTTCAGTGCTACTGCTGACTTATCCACTTCATCTGATGGATACATACCATATAAAGCAATTCCAAGTCGCACCATTCCATGATTAGCCTGTGGCATATCTATAATAGCTGCACTGTTGGATACATGCTTTATCTCAAATGATATACCTTCTTTCTTCAACGCATCGTCAAAAGCATCATACTTTGCAATCTGTCTTAATGCAGCGGTCTTATCCTTCTCATCAGCAGTTGCAAGATGTGTAAACAGGCCTCTTGCATTGAGTGCCTTTAAATTCTTTATCTTTTTAACTATCTCAACACCACTTTCATCTGGCTCAAGACCTATTCTTCTCATTCCGGTATCAACCTTAGCATTATTATATAGATTAATTAAGTAAGATAAAAGTGGGGAAGCATTATGAAGATAATACATTGTGCAGACTTGCACCTTGATTCTAATATGACAAGCAATCTAAGCAGGGAACAGGCTAAGCAGAGAAAAGCTGAGCTTCTTGCTACATTTGAGAGAATGATTGCTTATGCGTATGATAAATAAATATTGTTCCTTAGCTTCAATTGATTTACACATAACGCC
>ERZ857951.652-NODE-652-length-43285-cov-5.345385_pt1 | contig 43285 bp, 37 predicted proteins | sample MGYA00519759_ERZ857951 | MGnify/ENA primary metagenome ERZ857951 (study PRJEB31778, sample SAMEA3449377) | human gut metagenome | biome: human gut; feature: human-associated habitat; material: faeces | place: United Kingdom | collected 2010/2012 ...
ATATTAGGGGAGATTGAGGATGGCAATCACGCTGCTGATATTGCAAAAGGTGTTCCCGGTGCAATCGACTGGGATTTAAAGATGGATAAAGCAAGACGTGTACTTGATTGGGATGCACAGTTTGATGCTGCCATAGACCCAGAAAAAGCAAGACGCTACAGACAGGAAGCCAAGCCAGAAAAAGAAGATACCTGCTCTATGTGCGGTAATTTCTGTGCCCGCAAATACTGTGACATATTTTGTAACCCATCCTCCTATTACACAGTAATATGGCAGAATGATAACCGGTATTATAAATGCAATCGGCCCAATAAATCCAAACTTAGAATCAACCTCTTTATACGCCCTTGTCGGACTTAACTTTGTCTTTCTTCCTATAGCAATCTCTGTTGTCATAAGAGTAAAGCCAAATGTAAGTGCAAGTATAATGTATACAAGAATAAATATTCCTCCGCCATATTGTGCCGCAAGATACGGAAATCTCCACAGATTACCCAGTCCAACAGCACTTCCCGCAGCCGCAAGTACAAATCCTATTTCTCCCGTGAAACTGCCCCTTTTCTTCTTTTCCATTAGTTATTCCAAACCTTTCCTTATAAATCATTTAATGTTTAATATTCAATATTTAATTATACATATTATTAATATATTTTCAATCTTCAAATTCCGCAAGCACATAATATCCTCTGCTTGTCTCTCCGACTTCTTTAACAACTCCATGTCTTGACTTAAGCCTGTCAGGAGTTGAGTAATTGCCTGACATAGCAACTGCTGGCTCAATAGTATAATAATAACTGCTTGGAAGCTTTCCCTCAGTTATCTCAACCTCATCACCCTGCTTAACAAGATTAGGCCTGCTCATTGTAAATTCCATCTGTCTCATAACCAGTCTCCTTTATAAATTGATTTTCTCCAGACATTTTCTCGTATAGTCATCAACCTTTTCCTTAAGATATGTGTTAGCACCATCCTCTATGTCAAAGCCGCTATCCATCATCTCTTTAGCCGCATCTGATGCTTCTTTTAAAGTCTTGGCATCTGTGAATACGTCTGCTATTCCGAAATCAAAATCACCGCTCTGCCTTACCCCGAAGAAATCTCCCGGTCCACGCAGTCTTAAATCTTCCTCAGCTATCTTGAATCCATCGTTGGATTTATTAAGAATTTCCAGTCTTTTTCTTATCTTCTCTGACTTATTGCCTGTAACAAATATACAATATGACTGATATTCTCCTCGCCCAACACGGCCTCTTAACTGATGAAGCTGTGCAAGTCCAAATCTTTCCGAATTCTCTACCATCATAACAGTGCTGTTAGGCACATTTACACCAACCTCGATAACTGTAGTTGATACCAGCACATCTGTTTCATGTGCTGCAAATCTTTCCATCACCTCATTCTTTAACGATGGACGCATCTTGCCATGAAGATATTCTATCCTTATATCCGGAAGTTCTTTCTTAAGCATTGCCGTGTAATCAACAACATTTTCAGCCTCTACAGCCTCACTGTCCTCAACCATTGGACATATTACATAGCATTGTCTGCCGGAAGCAACCTGCTTGTGTATAAATGCATACGCCTTCGGTCTGTAGCTTTCATCCACAACGCAATTCTTTATAGGAAGTCTGTTCGCAGGCATCTCATCAATTATTGATATATCAAGGTCACCGTACAGTATAATTGCCAGAGTTCTTGGTATTGGCGTTGCACTCATTACAAGAATATGCGGGCTTTTCCCTTTCTGTGAAAAGTCACGGCGCTGGTTTACTCCGAATCTGTGCTGCTCATCTGTTATAACAAGTGCCAGTTCTTTATATTCAACCTTTTCCTGTATCAACGCATGCGTTCCTACTATTATTCCGGCAGTTCCATCTGCAATCCTTGCATATGCTTCCTTTTTCTGTTTCGCTGTCATTGAACCAACAAGAAGTTCAACTCTGATATCAAGTCCTGCCTTTTCAAAGCCTTTAACAAACGATTCATAATGCTGTCTTGCAAGAACCTCTGTTGGTGCCATCAATGCTCCCTGATATCCTGCAATAACCGTATTGATAAGTGCAATTGTTGCAACAACTGTCTTTCCTGAGCCTACATCCCCCTGTATCAGACGGCTGCACAGGTGTTCACCTGACATATCTTGTGCAACCTCTGACACAGTCCTTAACTGTGCATTAGTAAGTGAATATGACAGGCTTTCAAGGAATTGATCCTTTTCTTTGCTTTCTGGTATTACATAGCTGTTCGGTATGCGTTCATTTGCACTCTTTAATGAAAGAGTTGCTAGCGTGAATAAAAAAAACTCTTCAAACGCAAGTCTGTGTCTCGCCTGAACATATTCTTCCATTGTCTTAGGAAAATGTATATTAACAACACTGAAATTATGCTCAGCAAGCGAATATCTCTTTCTTATATAATCAGGTATATATTCCTTTTCAAGTCCCGCGCTGTATTTTTCAAGTGCCTGTGCAACTGCCTTAGTAACAGCATTGTTAGTAAGACCTTTAGTCAGAGGATATATTGGCTGCAGTGTTCCCTGAAGTTCCTTGTACTGGGCAAGTGTATACATTTTCGGCTGTTCTAATAACCAGCCTCTTTTATTAACCAGCCTTCCCCTGAATACATATCTTGTTCCAAGCCTTAATGTATTCTTTAAAAATGGCATGTTATACCAGCTGCATTTTATGGAGTCGCCATTATAATCCTTTATAGTCACAGTTAATATCTTAAGCCTGCCGCTCCCATATATATCCGGGCTTTTGCATACCTGTCCTTCAACAGCTACCTCTGTATGCTCTGATTCATGGCTTATATCTTTAACAAAAACAGGCTCATGGTATACATCGTAATCCCGTGGGTATAACCCCACGAGATCCGATACTGTGTATACCGAAAGCCTGTTAAAATTCTCAGCTGTCTTAGCGCCGATTCCCTTTAATTCTGTTATATTCATAATTCTTACTCAACAGATACAATATAATAATAAACCGGCTGTCCACCAAACTGAAGTTCAACATCTACATCAGGGAACTTTTCTTCAATCTTAGAAACAACTGCCTCGGCAGCAGCTTCTTCAATATCAGCTCCATAGTAAACACTTATAAGTTCAGCTTCATCCGACATCATTGACTCAATCATCTCAAGAAGAGTCTCATCCATATCAGTACCAACTGCAGCAAGTCCCTTATCACCTAATCCAAGATAATTATCCTTCTTAATCTCCTTGCCGTCAATTGATGTATCTCTTACAGCATAAGTAAGCTGTCCAGACTTAACTGTTGAAAGACTGTCTGTCATCGCATCGCCATTATCCTTAGCACTGCGTGTTGTCTCAAAGTTAATCATAGCTGTAATTCCCTGTGGTACTGTCTTAGTAGGGATAACAATAAGTTCCTTGTCTTCAACAATTGATGCTGCCTGGTTAGCTGCAAGAATAATATTGCTGTTATTAGGAAGAACATATATTGTCTTGGCATTAATCTTATCTGCTGCATTAAGGATATCCTCTGTCGAAGGGTTCATTGTCTGGCCGCCTTCAATAACTTCATCAACACCAAGTCCCTTAAAAATCTCTGCGATTCCGCTTCCCGGTGCAATTGTGATAAATCCAAAATCCTTAGCTGGCTCAGCTTTTTTCTGTTCAGCTTCAGAATTTTTCTCCATAGCCTGCTTAGCTGCTGCCGCCTGCAGTTCTGACTGTGCAACAACCTTCTGGTTATGCTCCTCTCGCATATTATCGACCTTCATCTTAGTAAGCTGACCATATTCCAAGGCCTTCTCAAATGCCTGACCTGGATGGTTAGTATGCACATGAACCTTAACAATATCATCAAGAGCAACACATACTATAGAATCACCTATCGATGTAAGGAATGCTTTGAAGTCTGCTTCAGTCTTCTCATCAAACTCCTTATCAAGCATAATTATGAACTCGGTGCAATAACCGAACTTTATATCTACATTCTCTACAGCAGCTCCCTTTCCTGCGCCCGGAACTGTCTGTTCATTGGATAGCTTACTCTCTGTTATAGAAAAATCTGTAACCTTTCCTGTAAGTGCATCATACATTCCCTTAAGAACAACAACAAGTCCCTGTCCGCCTGAATCCACAACTCCCGCTTCTTTAAGGACAGGAAGCATATCAGGTGTCTTAGAAAGTACATATTCAGCATGTTCAATAATTATACGCATAGCCTCTTCAATATCATCTGTCTGTGATGCAATCTCAGCAGCCTTATCAGAAATACCCTTAGCAACTGTAAGGATTGTTCCTTCCTTTGGCTTCATAACTGCCTTATATGCTGTCTCTGTAGCTCTGCTTGTTGCAAGTGCAAGTGTCTCAACAGTAATTTCAGTTACGCCCTTCATCTCTTTAGTAAAGCCTCTTAAGAGCTGTGATAAGATAACGCCTGAGTTACCTCTTGCACCTCTTAACGAGCCTGATGATATAGCCTTAGAAAGATTCTCCATATTAGGGTTAGCAATAGAACTTACTTCCTTAGCTGCTGACATAATAGTAAGAGTCATGTTAGTACCTGTATCACCATCTGGAACAGGGAAAACATTAAGGTCATTAATCCATTCTTTCTTAGACTCAAGGTTTTTAGCTCCTGCAAGAAACATCTTCTGCACAAGTGCTGCATCTATTGTATTAGTTGCCACGATTATCCTCCATTCTGCAATTAAGCATTATAACAATATTTCAATTAATCAATTACTCTTACGCCTTCAACATATATGTTGATTTTCTTAATCTCAAGGCCGGTAAATTCTGACACTTTATACTTAACATTCTCAATAAGATTATCTGCTACTGCAGCAATGCTTACACCATAAGATATAATAACATGAAAATCAATCTCAATAAGATTATTCTCATCTATAACCACACTGATTCCTCTTGTAAGGCTGTCTCCTTTAAGAAGCTTAACAAGTCCGTCTTTCATGCTGACAGCAGCCATACCCACAATTCCAAAGCACTCAACTGCTGTAGAACCTGCGTACTGTGCAATAACTTCCGAATCAATCGAAACTTTTCCAAGTTTATTCTCCAAAGTTCCCTTCATAGATAGTCCTCCAATACTGCGGCTTGTATTTGTTAACACCCGTAATACGGATGCAAGTTTCGCGCAGTCAAACTTTACATAAAAATATGTATATAAATAGCACAAATATTATACTATCTTTCTACAGAAAAATAAACACATTTTCGAATTCTTTATTAAACTTTGATTATCAAATGAATGTCCAAAAAATAAAGTGAATCGCGTTTTGCGCAATTCACCTTAATATACTGGTATTAACTTTAAAGCTCATAGATTATGCACGCTCAACTAAACCAGAACGTAAGCATGAAGTACAAACATACATCTTCTTAGCATTTCCGTTAACCTTTACTTTAACAGACTTAACATTAGCATTCCAAACTTTATTAGATCTTCTATGAGAATGACTCACTGCATTACCAAAGTGAGGACCTTTTTCGCAAATTGCACACTTAGCCATTTCAATAACACCTCCTTACCGGTATTGGGTAATTTACCCACAACAGAAATTATTGTATCAGATAAAAAAATATTTTGCAACACATTTTTCAAGAATTTTCTTCAAAATTCTCTCAAAAGCACAACATATTGTTCTGATTACTGGCAGAACATGTTATAACCCACAACAATCAATGTAATTATTATGCATACGCACAAGAATACATTATCCATTATAAACAGTGTTATTATCATTCCAACAGCAATCCAGAAGAATATAAATCCAAGCAGTCTGCACATATATATACTTCCTTAATAAGTATGTTATATAATATGCACATTACATATGTTTATGAAAAACTACTCTGCTGCATCTTCAATAGCTTCATCAATATCTGCATCAGTTACAACCTTTTCATCCTTACCCTTGAATTTATCAATAACATCAGGAATCATATCAAGAATCTTAGTTACAGTATCCTGATTCTTAATATTAACAAGCTTGGTTGCACCATTCTGAATAACTAAAACCGCGCTCGGTGTAACCTTTCCGGTCATTCCACCACCGGCATTATTCTTCTTATCCCCTGCAAACGCTCCTGCTCCAACTCCAAACGAAACATCAACAAGCGGAAGGATAATTGTATCCTTAACCGTAACCGCATCACCAACAACAGTCTTAGCTGATATAAATGCATCCATTCCCTTAAAAAGTGATGCAACTGTTGAATCAAAATTATTCTCTGCCATAAAATCCCTCCTTGTTTTGCAAATCAAAATCCGAATCCTATGATGAGGAGAGGGATTTTGACCTCCTTGTTTTGTGAAGTACTGTTAACATTATAACATAACCTTCTCTATCTGGAAATAAACTTTTTAAACTGTTCATTTCTATACACTCTTAACGCTATCACAAGCACTGAAAATATACATATATTTCCTTTCAGGAATATACTGCCCTCTTTAATATTCTCACCAAATACCGGTTCTAAAGAAAGGTCAACTCCTGACATACCATAAAAGATTGATATATAAGCAAGCACTTTGCCCATTGTCGCCGGGTCTTCAAATCCAAGTCTTGCATTAATTCTGTATTTCTTAGGTCTAATAACCTTAATAAGTGTCTTTAACTGTTCCACAAAAAAATGAAAAAGTGCCTTATTATCCTCATCTGTCACAAATTCTTTTGCCTTCTTCACTTTTCCTTTAAGCTTGTCAGCCGCTCCGGAAACCTTTTTTACTGTATCCTTTACAAGGTTTATTATCTCTTTAATCTTTGTATATATTACAAAGCATTTATCCTTAACTTTATCAAAGAAGTTCTTATTCTGTGTGGTCTTAAATTCATCTTTTGATACAGTCTCTTTAAGACTCTCTGCAGACTCTTTAATATCTTCCACATTATTTTTAACAGCCTGTGTATCTTCTTTAGTGTCACTCACAGTCTCAGCCATCTTAATCTGTGGTTTTTTCTCATTTTCCGTAAGCTTCTTGGCTTCATCGTCGTTTACAGAAAAAATATTTTCTTCTGAGTGTTTTGTTTTTTTCTTCTTTGACGTCCTATGTTTTGAAGTTTTTTCTTTTTTTTGATTATTACTGTAAATTGTAATAAAAAGTGCCTTGGCTTTAATTGCAAGTTCTTCATCATACGAAACAAGCACCCTTAATATTCCAAGCCATGACAATTTCGCATGTGCCTTGAACTTACCATGATAATCAGCATCAGCCTTATATCTTACCGGCACAAAAAGAACTGCTGCCACAACAATTATTACAAGTCCTAAAATACACGCGATAACTATGCCTGTTATCTTAAGTATAAGCAATAAAACATGCAGCATAGCCCCACCTTTCCAGCAGCATGTCAGCTGCCCTTCCTTAATTCTGTGCCAAACCTAAGATAACCAGCGACATCAACGCCTCCTGTATGGGAATATGTGTCGTCAACTATGCATCTTACCAGTTCAAGTGCCTCATCCCTGCCCTTCGCAAGTCCTACAACATACACTTTATCTCTGTATGATTTATTCTTAAAATGTGGCTGTTTCAGCATATTAGCTGAATAAACATCAAGAATATTATCAGGATTGACAGAAATTGCAACAATATAAGTATCTATGGTAAATCTGCTCTTTCTGATAAGACCAAATGTTTTGTATTTCGCTTTTCTTGCGTTATCCCCAAGATAAAGATATCTATACCACTTCAACTTAACATCCCCCAAAAAACTTAAACTTCTCATATGCACATCAGCACATTTGCATTAGTTATCACTTATCATTGTCTTAATAATCTCAACAACTGCCTTCTGCTCTGCATCATCATTGCACTGCATAAGAGAATTATTAATATAAGCCTGTATCTCTTCCGTATTGTTAAAGAATACCGGAAGACTTGAAAGCACTGATGCCATAACAGCTCTCTTAACCATTACATTCATGTTTTTAAAACTGTCGTCAAGTTCCATAATAAGCTTTTCTGCCGTCTCATCAGCATAAGAATTATCAGGAATCTCAGCAAATACCTCTGATTCAAGTTTAACAAAATCACTGCCTGACTGTAACTTAAGTGTTTTAGACAAAGCATTATATGCAGATAAAAGCTCATATTCCTTAAGCTCATCCACAAAGTTAGCAAGGCTGTATTCTATTGCATAATCACCAGATGATACTGCCTCAAGAATTCTTTCCTGTTTTCCTTCAAATGCAGCAAAATCTTCTGAAATATCTTCAAATCTTTCACCTGTAACATAAGCATTTCTCGTCTTACTTAAAACATTCTTGGCATTCTCTATCTCTTCTATTCTGTCAAGTGTATTTCTTCTTGTAAGGACAACTGTGAGTGCATCATTAACAACCTGTGTAAGAAGCACATATACATCAGCATAATCTGTCATCTTCTCAGTTGCAATATCAAGTGCTCCTTTGAGTCTTACATATTCGTCTTTATCAATATTTCTGTAATCAGCCCCTGCAAGTGTGTTATATATATCATAGACATCCGGGAACTTATCAAATCCCGCCTCACCTGAGAGCATCGCACTTGTGCTTAAAGTGTAATAGAAATCATCTATCGAATCCTTTCCAGCACCATGATACAGTGTAAATGCATCTCTGATATGCTCAAAGAATCTGTCCTTTAACATTCTTACAGGAAGCTGTCCTACTATCTCTGAAATCTTGCCATTAATAACAACATTATCCTTATCAGACAATATATAATGCATAATCTCATTAGTCATATAGGTATTATAGTAGTCGTAATCCAATTCACCCTCGTTAAATCTGTACTCAACTCTGTTAAGTACATGTTCATATATTCTTAATCTGTCAACATAAGCTGTTATAACTTCCATAATCTCAATAATCTGTTCACGGAATGAATTGAGTTCGTTGAATGCCTCATAATCATCACATTCATCATTCTCCACGAAACGCTCCACAAGCTCATTAAGTCTGTTAATCATGTTAAGAAGGTCTTTATCATTCTGTAAATCTCTTGCAATATCAAGTACAGTATAATAATTCATGGACATTTTGATAAATCCAAGCCCATTATACATGGAACACATTCCATTACCATACTTTAAAAGATTTTCTGAAAGATTCTTTCCCTTTGTAATTTCGCCTGCTATATAACCTAAATTCTTCAATATATCAAACCTCGTTTATTTTAAATTCAACTTATCCAACGCATCACAGAAATCAAATGTAGCATAGTAATCCTTTATTGTCTCTGCTCGTCTGATCATCTGAACACTGCCATCTTCCTTAAGAAGAAGCTCTGCTGATCTTAACTTTCCATTATACTGGTATCCCATAGAAAAACCATGTGCTCCTGTATCATGGATAATAAGATAATCACCCATATCAATCTTAGGAAGCATTCTGTCAATTGCGAACTTATCACTGTTCTCACATAAAGAACCTGTGACATCATACTTGTGGTCGCAAGGTGCATCCTCTTTACCCGCAACAGTAATATGATGATATGCACCATAGATTGCCGGACGCATAAGGTTAGATGCACATGCATCAACTCCGATGTATTCCTTATAGATATGCTTCTCATGAATTGCCTTAGTTACAAGACAGCCATATGGAGCAAGCATAAATCTTCCAAGCTCTGTATAGATTGCAACATCACCCATTCCGGCCGCACCAAGAACCTCATCATATACCTTGTGTACTCCTTCACCGATAACTGCAATATCGTTAGGCTCCTGATCTGGCTTGTAAGCAACGCCAACACCGCCTGAAAGATTTACGAATTTAATATCTGCACCTGTTTTGTCTCTTAACTCAACTGCAAGCTCGAATAAAATCTTAGCAAGTGTTGGATAATATTCATTAGATACTGTATTACTTGCAAGGAATGAATGGATACCAAAATGCTTAACCCCCTTGCTCTTTAATATCTTAAATGCTTCAATAATCTGGTCATGTGTCATACCATATTTGGCATCACCCGGATTATCCATAATAGATGTTCCAAGCTGGAAATATCCGCCCGGATTGTAACGGCAGCTCATTGTTTCAGGAAACTTACCGTCTAATATCTTATCAAGAAACTCAATATGAGTAATATCATCAAGATTGATAGTAGCACCTATCTCATTAGCATATGCATACTCTTCTGCTGGAGTATCATTAGATGAGAACATAATCTCTTCCGGCTTATAATCAAGCGCATAGCCCATCATAAGCTCTGCCATAGATGCACAGTCAACACCGCAGCCATAATCCTTTAATATCTTTAAAATATATGGATTAGGAGTAGCCTTCACAGCAAAATACTCTCTATAACCTTTATTCCATGAGAATGCTTCCTTTAATCTCTTAGCGTTCTCTCTGATTCCCTTCTCATCATAGAGATGATAAGGAGTCGGATATGTTTTGTCGATTTCCTTAAGCTGTTCAAGTGTAACAAATGTCTTTTTCTTACTCATTATCTTCCTCGTTTCTGTGCTGAATTTCTAAAAATCTTTCGCAAGCCCACGTATACAGCACCAACGCATAGTCAGGCCACTGTAAGAAATCCTATATTATGCAGAAATATTTGTCAAGTTTTTAGTATGATATGTCTGCAAAAAATAAGAAGCCACTAAAGGCTTCTTATCAATTAATGAAATTATAAATTAATACATCCCTTAAATGCATCAGGTGCAACTGTTACATTCTTTCCATAGTCCGCTTCTTTAAGACTAAGGCAATTAATGAACGCTTCATTTTCAATTGATTTAAGGGACTTTGGAAACTCAACTTTCTCAAGTCTCCTGCAGTTTTCAAAAGCATTAGGTGCTATTACCTCTACCCCTTCTGGAAATGCAACCTCTACAATATCATCTCTGTTAGAAAAAATCCCTTCTGTTATTCTTGTAAAATCTGACATATCAATCTCTTTAAATGTTCTGTTGTACAATGTCACTTTAATTCGGCTACCACTCATATCATTCCCCTCTTTCCTGTTAGTCCGGATTACTGTTCCAAAAGCTTAATAACAAGTGGACTTATCATAGATGCCTGTGCCTGATATACTGACTGTGGATCATTCTTATATACATTATCATAAGGCATTCTGTTAATAAGCTGAACATTTGCCTCTATCTGTCCATAATATGTTCCAGTCTTTATGTACTGCTGTTCATCACTGCTATTATTAATAATATCCGTTCCTGTTACACCAATTCTTTCTGAACCGGTTCCTGTGACTATATTATACAATTCTGCAGCTAAATTGTCACCTTTATCTGCAGATATTGCCGAAAATAATTTAGCAAGGATATCCTTATATGTTTCACATACATACAGATACTCCTCATAACTTATAAGCGAACTGTTATCCTGTTCCTTATAACTGCTTCCTGTCCTTTCAGTCGCTGTATGTTTACTGGCATAATTCCCTGTAATTGTATCAGGAGCATTCACATCAGAAGCTGCAGTAAAATCTGTAGCATATGCACCATCAACGGTTGTTGAGTCATTAGCAAGTGCACCACCTAATATATCATTAATCTTGCTGATATAATTAAGCGTTTCTTCATACGGAGGCACTCCTCCATACTTCTGTACTGAACCACTGCCAGCATTATATGCTGCAAGAGCAAGCGTAGCATTACCATCATAACTGTCTAACAGCTCTGATAACATCTGTGCACCGGCATATACATTCTGTCTGGCATCAAAAGGATCCGTAACACCATAGCTTTCTGCCGTATATGGCATAAGCTGCATTATTCCCTGTGCTCCGCAATACGATACAGCATCCGGATCAAACCCTGATTCTGCCTGTGCTACAGCTTTAAGAAAATTCTCATTGATTCCAAATTCTTTTGCTGCTCCGGCAAAAATATTCTCAAGAGAATCGTCCACAGTAATATTATTATATATTTTATCAAAATCAGTTCCACCAGAATTAACATATGTCTGGTTATTAACAAGATATATGTCACCATCTGACGGAGTGATATAGTTAACAGTATTCATCATCATTCCTCATAATCATGCAATTAATCACTAAACAATATTATACATTCTCACAACTTCAATATCAATAGCCGAAATATGTATCAAACACAGCTTTTGCTACCACCTGTGCACTTGACACACCAGAATAACCCCCTTCCAGAATCACACATACTGCTATCTGGGGATTATCATAAGGTGCAAAGCCCGTAAACCAGCTATGATATCTGTCAGAGTCATCATACTGTGCCGAACCGGTCTTTCCTGCTGCTTCATATGATGAATATTTCATAGAATTTCCTGTACCAGAAGTTATTACCTCTCTCATGCATTCTGTAAGGTATTCTGCCTCTTCTGCTGACATCACAGTTCCTGCCTCTGTTGGCTTATTCTTAACAACCGTTCTTCCCTCACTGTCACTTATACTGTCAACAATATAAGGAGTCATCATAACGCCATCATTAGCAACACTAGCCGCTATCATCATATTGTGAAGCGGTGTCATCATCGTCCTTCCCTGACCGATACCGGTCTCCTGCATCTCACTTATCGAAGAATCCTGTGTTACAGCCATTGTACTCTTAGAATACTCAAACCCTACAGGAAGATTAGAATTAAATAATAATGTACTGCACAGATTCATGAAAGATGTCTTATTAAGTCCTGCTCCAATCGTAGAAAATGCAGAATTACAGGAATTAGCAAATGCTTTTCTTAAATCCTGATATCCATGTGCCGTATGATCAAAGCATGCAATAGTAGTTCCACCAGATATATATGCCTGTCCATCACAATTATATGAATAATTATAATAATCATTCTGATTCTGCCTTATATATGCAAGAGCAGTAATTATCTTGAATGTTGAACCAGGTGGATATAGCCCTTGCGTTGCCCTGTTTAAAAGCACCGAATCCGCACTATCATAAGTAATCCACTCATCATAATCGGTATTCACTGCATTTGCATCAAATGATGGATTCGATACCATTGCAAGAATCTTACCCGTAGTAGGTTCCATCGCTATAACTGCACCTTTATTATTACCAAGCGCTTTATATGCCGCTTTAGTAAGTTCAACATTAAGTGTTGTTGTAACATTATGCCCCTTTGCTTTTCCTCCAGACAGGTCATTACCAATCTGATCAAGCACATTATCTGTCTCACTTAAAAGAAAATAATTCTGAGACTGTTCTATTCCTGTCTTCATCCCTGTAAGAGAAGTAAATCCAACCGAATGACAGAACAGATTATCATAAGGATAATAACGTGTTTCATTGCCATCCTCATCCGTAAGCGTTGTTGCAAGTACATCTCCGTCATCTGCTAATATATCACCTCTTACAACCTTGCTTTCCTGATTGTCTACTCTTTTATTGTAAGGATTATTCACAATTGTTCCTGCATCTCTGACATTGAATATACACAGATACACAATAGTTGCAAGAAAAAGTCCTACAAAAAAGAATGCAATTATATTAGTCTCTTTATTTCGCAGATTCTTCTTTTCATTATCAACTATATCACTTTGTATGTTTTGTTTTTTTCTTCGTCTGTCCTGTTTTTTGTTTTCTGCCATCTTTCCTGTCACCTTCATCCTGTCTCATATTGTACATTCCATTAATAAGAGCAAACATTATAAGCGAGCTTAATATAGAGCTTCCACCGTAACTTACAAAAGGAAGTGTAACACCTGTCATCGGTATAAACTTAATTGCACCTCCCACAGTTAAGAACACCTGAACCCCATATGTTACCCCAAGTCCTACAGCTACAAGACGATAAAAAAGTGTCTTACATCTTGAAGCTATATTCATCATAAGAATAAGATTATTAAGGCACACTAAGAATAGAGCTATTGAAAATATGAGTCCAAATTCTTCAGATATAGCAGAAAACATAAAATCTTTCTCTGCTACAGGTATCTTATCAGGCATACCCTGACATAATCCATATCCAAACCACGATCCCATACCAATTGCAAAAAGTGACTGACATATCTGATACCCGCTAGTATCAATATATTCCCACGGATTACGCCATACAATAACTCTCGCTCTCACATGTGCAAAAAGCTTATATGCAATAACAGATGCACCTGCTCCGGCAAGCAGCCCTGCCCCGGCATAGGCCAGTTTTCTTGTTGCTATATAAAGCATTGCAATATACACCACAAAGAATATAAGTGCAGCACCAAGGTCAGTTGAAAGCACAAGAATAATAACATGAAGTGCTGCAAACGCTGTAACAATACATGTCTGTTTAAATGTCGTTGACTTATTAAACATCGAAGCAACAAACATAACATACAAAATCTTAACAAACTCTGCCGGCTGTACAGAAAATGCTCCTATGCTTAATGTAAGATTGGCTCCATACACCTTATTTCCTAATAAAACAGCACATAAAAGTACAAGTCCCGAAATGCAATATATCCATCCAAAGTTTCTGAAGCTCTTAACAGTTTTTAAAAGCCATGGAACAAGAAACATAATAACCGTTCCAAACACAGCAATAACAAACTGTTTAACACATTTGTCAAAATTAAGCCTTGCTATCATGATAAATCCAACTGACATCAGCATACACATATTATTAACAAGAAGCCTTGAAGCCTTTGGATACAAAATGTAATAAAACGCAATGAATACTATAAGATATATAAGCTGTACAAAATAAAAGCCTATATATCTAGTCTCACCTTTCATAAGATACAACACATAATATCCAAGAAAATGTATCGCGAATATTATAATATACTGCTGGATATATATTCCTTTTCTCTTTTCTTCCTTATGGATTATTGCTCCTCTGTAAGCAGAAAGAACATAAAACGCCATCAGAAACGCAAATATGTATTTTGTAAGTTCAATAAAAACTGACTGCATAGCAATCTCCTTTATTCAAGTCACTTAATCTTAGTCGATTGCCTGATGAAAATGTCCTGTAGTACCACCACTCACTCCATCAGTCATAACTAATTGTATATCATCTGCTTCACTTTCGTCAAATTCATAACGAATTACACTCACACCGCATTCTTCAGGATTTTCTTTTGTAAGATTGAGTTTTTCTCCATTCATTACAGAATAACAGAATTCACACATACTTTCCACTGTATAAGAGCTGCCCTTCGACCCTGTAATATTAATGCTGCCCCAGCATCCGTCACATTTTCCGTAAGTTCTTCTCACACACTGTTCAGATACCATAAGAGGCACATTCCCATATACTACAAGTTCCGTGTCACTTCCAATTACAGGCTTCATCTCCTTATCTGTAAGTTCAAGCGGCAGTGTCGTTCTGTCAAGAATAACCCTGGCATTACTGCACATCCTTCTTAATTCATCTTTTGCAAATGTATTAAATATATATATGCTGCTGTCCGTAATAATATGCACCTTGTCAGATAATTTTTTCCAGTTGTCACTTCCAAGAAAACCAATCTGCTCAATATTACGGCATACAAACCTGTCTATGCCACAGTCAGAAGCTTTCTCACATAAGTACTTAAACTTATCATATTTCTCTGCCTTAAGAATATGTGGAAGGAACATATATACATATATTCCATGTGACTGACAGTGCTTTACAGCCTCTTTTAATGAATTCTCATCATTCATATAAAACATCTTATAATCAAGATAAATGCTTTCAACACCTGAAACTGATGCTGCTTTCTTTACCTGCGCTATATCATGAAGGTATGCAGCTTTTCTTACCTGATAATTATTATCATCAGTATTCTCCCTATCGTCAGTCTCTGCACATTCAGGCTTATTATAAGTTCTTACAAGACTGTGCTTTAAATGTGTCTCAAGCTGTTCAAGTACATTTCTTCTTAATTCCTTAATCCAGCCAACAGGCACAAACACACCATCATCAAACTGCACTTCTGCATCTTCCACCACAAAACATGTATCGCCGGTTTTCTTTAAATTCTTAACCAGTTCCTCCTCTGAGGCCGGACGGCTCTGTGCTTCGGTAACTATCTCTCCTGTACATGTCTTTTCAATTCCATCATACATTACTGTAAGTGATATATTTTCATTCTTTCTTACACTAAGCTTCATATCTACATGAAGCTTAGGTGTTGTTCCGACATAATTATCCGCTACATATGCCTTAATCTTAGCATTATTCATTCTGTTGACAATTCTTCCCTCATACAGCGGGTATTTCTTAGGAAGATTGACAACGAAGGTCTGTCCTGCTGCCACATCAGCTCCGCTCTCAAATGAATGTTCCTTATCAATCTCAAAGACATCACCTCTGTTTACATTCTTTAATGCTTTAAATGTAATTCTTCCTGCCTTGTTAGATACTACCTTAAGGCACTCCGTTCCCATATGGTTAGGACGCCCCAGTGACATCATCTTCTTTCCCTTGACGCTGTCATAATAGCCTGTAGTAAATGCACCTCTGTTATATATATCTGAAAGGTCATCAATATCCTGCTTATCTACCTTGAAGCCTTTTCGTCCTCTCTCAAGATACATATCAACATATTTACGGTAAATATGCGTTACCATAGCCGCATATGTGACATTCTTCATACGGCCTTCAATTTTCAGAGAATACACTCCACTTTCTATAACATCAGGAAGTATCTGTAATGCACACATATCCTTAGGGCTTAATGCGTAACTGTTGTTTCTGTTATTAATCTTTTCGCCGTTATCATACACATCATAAGGCATCCTGCACGGCTGGGCACACCTTCCCCTGTTGCCGCTTCTTCCTCCGTTAAAGCTTGAAAGCAGGCATTGTCCCGAATAACAGTAACATAATGCTCCATGCACAAAGCTTTCTATCTCCACATCTAATCTCTCATGAAGCTGCTTTATTTCCTGCAGATTCATCTCTCTTGAAGTGACTATTCTTGTTGCACCAAGTTCCTTTAAAAGCCTGCTGCCATACACTCCGGTCTGTGTCATCTGTGTGCTTGCATGTATATCCATATCAGGAAAATGTTTTCTTATAAGGTTAAACACACCCATATCCTGTACAATCACTGCATCAAGACCTGCCTCATAGAATGGTATAAGATATTCTATAAGACTGTTCTCTATCTCTCTTGACTTAAGAAGAGTATTAACTGTCAGATAAACCTTTCTACCGAATAAATGTGCATATTCAATAGCACAGATAAGCTCTTCATCATTAAAATTATTGGCAAATGCCCTTGCTCCAAACATATTGCCTCCCAGGTATATGGCATCTGCCCCTGCCGCCACAACAGCTTTCATAATATCAAGTGAACCTGCTGGTGCTAAAACCTCCACCTGTGTTTTTCTCTTATCAACATTCATAGTTGTAACCGCCTTTAAATTAAATGGCTGCTGCAAATGCATTTGCAACAGCCGTTATTATTAATACCAGATAATCTTATGTAAATCACTTCTTAGAGTCATTCAGTTCTGTCTCTAACTTGACAATATTCTTCTGATACTTGTTAATCTCACTCTTTAATTCCTTAATCTCTTTTGCTGAACTTTCTGCCTTAATCTGTGCTGCAATAAGCTCATGCTTAAGGTCGTATATTTCCTTATCCTTGTTCTCAATATCTAACGAAATACTGTCTGCCATCTTCTTAGCCTTGAAGTAATCATCTGCAATATTAAGATACATCATATCAGTTCTGAGCTCTGCTGACATTCGTCTGTAACTCTCTTCTTTATTAAATTCAGTTATCTTGTTATTAATGTATGATGCAACTCTCTGAAGATACTCCTCGCTTTCATATCCACCAAGCTTGATTACCTTACCTCCAAGAATTACTTCTGCTGTATTCTTTGATGACATAAGTCCCCTCCATATATGTAGAAATAAACATATTAAGTATATAATAAATACACTTACTATTCAACTCATAAAACACATTCTTTAGAATATTTTATGTTATTTTTGTTTGAATGGCCTGCCAAGATTATCATAAGCTGCTTTAGTTGCAACTCTTCCTCTTGGAGTTCTGTTAATATACCCGTTCTGTATAAGATATGGCTCATAAACATCTTCAAGCGTTCCTGAATCCTCGCCTATTGAAGCTGCCAGTGTCTCAATACCAACAGGTCCGCCATCAAACTTATCAACTATTGTAGTAAGTATAACACGATCGTTACGGTCCAATCCATCTCTGTCAACATCTAACAGATTAAGTGCATAATCAGCAACATTCTTATTGATATGTCCGTTATATTTAACCTGTGCAAAATCTCGCACTCTCTTTAAAAGTCTGTTGGCAAGTCTCGGTGTTCCTCTGGATCTTCTTGCAAGCTCATGTGCTCCGTCTGAGTCAATATCAACATTAAGCACATTGGCTGAACGGATAATGATTTTCTCAAGCTCCGGAACTGTATAGAATTCCATATGGCTTACAACACCGAATCTGTCTCTTAAAGGTGCTGATAAAAGTCCCGCTCTTGTTGTTGCACCTATCAGAGTGAACTGTGGCAGATCAAGTCTTATAGACCTTGCTGTTGCACCCTTTCCAATCATAATATCAATCTTATAATCCTCCATTGCCGGATACAGCACTTCTTCAACCTGTCTGTTAAGTCTGTGAATCTCATCAACAAAGAGAATATCACCCTCACTCAAGTTGTTAAGTATAGCTGCCATATCTCCCGGCTTCTCGATTGCAGGACCGGATGTAACCTTGATATTAACCCCCATTTCATTAGCAATAATTCCTGCCAGAGTTGTCTTTCCAAGTCCCGGAGGTCCATAGAAAAGCACATGGTCAAGTGCCTCTCCTCTTTCCTTTGCTGCCTCAATATATACTTTAAGATTACTCTTAACCTTATTCTGTCCAACATAGTCATCAAGAGATAATGGTCTTAAGGAATTCTCAATACCATAATCTTCTTCAGTTATCTGTGTTGATATAATCCTCTTTTCCATATAGCCCCTCATTTCTCAAATACTATTCTGCTCTAGAATTTAGCCAGCTTCTTTAACGCTTCCTTAAGAACCGTCTCAGAATCCTTATTCTCTATATCTTCCACTTCCTTGACAGCAACAAGTGCATCTTTGCTTGAATATCCAAGTGATACAAGTGCCTCAACAGCGTCATTTCTTATCATCATGACATTACTTACATTACTGTTACTGTCTGCCTTCTTATTCTTAGAAAGTGCTGATTCAAATACTTCATCAAGCTTTAACTTATCCTTAAGCTCAATTATAATCTTCTGTGCTGTCTTAGGTCCGATACCAGGAAGTGCCTTGATTGCTGCCACATCATCAGTAAGAACTGCAAATCTTAAATCATCTGCTGTGATATTAGATAATGCACCAAGCGCTGCCTTAGGGCCAATACCATTGACACAGATAAGCATTTTAAACATGCTTAAATCATCTCTTGTAAGGAATCCGAACAGACTGCATTCATCTTCCTTGACATTCATATATGTATATATCTTAACCTCACTGCCAACTGATGGAAGCTCACCAAGAACTGAACCCGGAACATATATATTATATCCGATTCCATTGGCTTCCACAACGATTACATCTGGCAGGATTTCGGCAAGCTCACCTTTAATGTATGAAATCATTCTCTACCCCCAAGACAGTAATTGATAAACTGCTGTGCTGTTCTTCCTGATATTCCACCATGTGAAAGTTCCCACTTGTTAGCCTCTGCCATAAGCTCTTCATCTGTCATCTTAACATTATTCTTCCTTGCAAGGCCAATAACAATATCAAAGAATTCTTTCTGTGATGGCTTAGAGTAGCTTATCTGGCATCCAAATCTGTTCACTAATGAAAGCTTCTCCTCAATAGTATCAGATCTGTGAAGACCGTTATTGCTTTCCATATCATTTCTGTCATTCCATGTTTCCTTGATAAGATGTCTTCTGTTAGATGTTGCATAGATAAGAATATTATCAGGCTTAGTCTCAACACCGCCTTCAATTACAGCCTTTAAGAACTTGTATTCAATCTCGAATTCCTCGAAAGATAAATCATCCATATATATTATGAACTTGTAATTTCTGTTCTTAATGCTTGCTATAACATTAGATAAATCCTTGAACTGATGTTTGTATATCTCTATCATTCTAAGACCCTGGTCATAATATTCATTGACAATAGCCTTGATAGAAGTTGACTTACCTGTTCCGCTGTCACCAAAAAGAAGCGCATTATTAGCTTTTCTTCCCTGAACAAAGGCCTCTGTATTCTCAACAAGCTTCTTCTTCTGGATTTCATAACCTATAAGGTCATCTAACATAACCTTATCCATATTGTTAATTGGTGTAAATGTAACGCCATTATCACCGCCTATTACTCTGAATGCTTTATTAAGTCCGAACATTCCTACACCATATGCTTTATAGAAATCAGTAACATAATTAAAGAACTCATTCTCGTCCTTTGCTGTCTCAAGCTTAAGGCTTAAAGCCTGTACCTTCTCACTTACATTCTTATTGTACATAAGCTCTTTCTTAACAATTGCCTTGTAATCAGATATAAGTGAAAAACAGTTAATTCCAAGTGCAGCCTCAATAGGTCTGAAATCATAATTAAACAGATTCATAAACACCTTGAAGTCGTTTTTAGCAAATTCATTAACACTTCCATCATTAGCACCTACCTTTTCACATGTAAGGCTGAATGGATTCTCATTAGTTATAAGATAGAATGTAAGATAATTATGCCATAAATTCTTATCAAAGCCATAATCTGTGGCAACCTCCAATATTCTCTTAATCTGCTCATATATATCGCTTATAAGCTTGTCAGGAGTCTCCTCATCCCTGTCAAATTTTTTGAAAATATCGGACATTTTCATAAGAATAGTGTCCTCATGATTACCATATATAATAAGTTTCGCAACTTCTCTGTACATTATTATTTCCTCTTCTTTCTCTTATTAATTACAAGCTGCATGGCAAAGATGACCACACCTGCAAGTGACACCAACGCTCCCTCTTTAAGAAGCGGCGTAGAATACTTAAGTGTTACATTATGCGTTCCACTCGTAAGATATACAGCCATATACTGACCATTAGCATTATATAGCTTTTGTCTTTCCCCGTCTACATATACCTTCCAGCCCTTTGAATAAGGGATTGTAAGACACAGATATTTATTACGGTCAAGTGTTATCTGACCTGTAACCTTATTATTTCCAAGCTCTACATCTGTTAATACATTTTCTTTAAGTGTATTAATCTCGTCAGTGTAACTGTCCATTGGCTGGCATACAATCTGTATATCATCATAAGAATACACGCCAATCTTCTGGAAAGTCACTGTAACTGATGTAACATTTTCTTCCGAATAGCCCATATTCACACTGAAATCATGCTGGTTACTGTAATAGCTGTAATCAGATGTAAAGTAATTCATTGACTTGGTTACTCCTGTATCAGTCGTAATCCCAAGCTTAACACTGCTTGTAGACTGTGTCCAGTATATGAAATTCTTAAATATCTTCTTCTTTTCATTATGTGAAAGCTCTTTCCAGTCTGACTTAGAGTATAAGTCTAACGGGTCAAACTTTTTCTTTCCAAAATACAGCTGGAACTGTGCTGCGCCTTCATAATCAAGCCCATTAATATTAAAGTAAGTCTCACCTGCGCCACTGCCTGTAAAGTTAAATGTTACCCTGGCACCTGCCTTAGTTACTGCAAATGTATTATCCGTACACTGTACTTCTTTGGCATCATAATTCATTGTATAATCTTTAATCTGGCTGTCATAACTTAAATCTTTAACAGATACCCTGTCAGGAAGCGCCTCCCTGGTATCCTTCCCACTCCTGTCAATAACAACAGCCTGAAGCATTGCTTTCTGCTTATCAACTGCACTTAAGCCCTCCCATTCATTCTTATTAACAGCCTTGTCATAAGTAAATCCTAACGGAAGTGCATTGTCGTTATTATACATTACATAATCATCATTTTCTGATTCATAAGCAAATCCATATGGAACAAGTCCGCCGGTCTTACTCACCAGATACTTTGAGGCAGATGACAATGTTATAAGAGATGACCTGTCATCATAGCCTGTGTATTTGTGCGGAAGCAGCGTATCAAGCCTGATTGCACAATCATATCTGAATTTCGATACATACGGATTAGTAAGTGTCCAATACAGATTAGAGGATGATATTCCTGTTATGCAGTTCATATTGTACGAAAGTCCAGAGCCTGAATATCTGATAAAATCTGTATCTTCAGCATCTTTACTTATAAGCTCCTTCTCGCTTCCAAACACATCTTCCTGTGCCATTTTAACGCTTATGCACTGTGCCGCATAATTTTCCCCAAATGAAGCATTTTTCCATATACCATTAGCTAATGCCGCCAGCATAACCGCTACTGTCACCATCATGCATCTGTTATATTCATTAACATTCTTTATGCTAAGTCCAATTAGCAATATTACTCCAATTGTAACTGCACTTATAAGCTTGCCATTTCTTGAATACTTTACGCACATACATACCACAAAATATATTGTAAGTGCAATTCCAATAAAGCGGATTTCTTTTCTTTCCAGTGTTATAAGACGCGGCATCATGCACACAAGTATATATGCACATAATAATGCAAATGAATATATCCACCTGTTACACATATATGAAAATCCGTTCATTGCCTGTCCGAAGAACGGTATACATATCATCACAGCACTTATAATAAAATAAGTCTTAAGCATTGTGTACTTACGTCTGCTCTTAAACATTAAAAGCACTGCAAGTAAAACCGGCACTGCAAATCCCATGCATGTCCAGAAGTTATCACCCTCAACGATAAAAAGTCCCGGAAGCTTTGCATAGTATGAAAAAGGATATACCAGTCCCATTTTATTAGGTGTATTAAATCTGCTGTCACTTAAGAAAACGTGAAGCACAGGCAGAAACACTATTGCCGCCATACACAGTCCTGTAACCGATGAAACTGCAAGTCTTAATATTCCTTTGCCCCACATTTTTACATTCTTTCCATAACAGAATATGAATCTTACAATAACATATATAATTGTTGTGAACACAAGCATGTAGAAGAAATAAAAATTACTCATTGCAGCAACAGCTACTGTTATTGTAAAGAGCCACATTTTCTTCTCTCTGATTATCTTCTCAACACCCAATATAAGCAGCGGATAATACAGAAGCGGGTTAAGAAAGAACGGATGTCTTACCGCATTGTATATTGCCCAGTAGCAGAATGCATAAGCTACTGCTCCTGGAAGGACATATCTTTTCTTATGTCCTGTATAAAAACACAGCATTGAAAATGCTATACCTGACAGATATATTCTTAAAAGAATCATTGCTTCATAGAATATATACATGTACTTTGCTGGAAACAGGAAACATAAGAATGTAAATGGGTCGCCTATCACATAATAGTGAAATGTTCCTATAACATCACTTCCCTCACCTATTGCAAAATCCCACTGTGGTATTACAAACTGATGATTGATAAATATATTTTTAAAGAAATCCCTTAAATACTGTGAATAATATATGAGTGACTTATAATGCTGTTCCCAGCCATCAACCTCCCATATGAATGTCTTTCTAGTGAAAAAATAAAAAGAAAACACACCTATAGCAAGGATTGCAAAAATAACTGAATAAGCCAGAAAATATGTTGATTTTCTGGAATCAAGTCTTTTATAAAAATCTTGTAACTTCGATTTCATCTCTGCCATAGGTGTATCTTCTCTTTTCTTAAACTAGGAAACTGCCATAAGCATAAGCCTACGGCAGTTTCTTATTATAACTTATTGTGATTAAATTATCAATGAAGATGTATTATCTTCTTAGGGCACTTCTCAGCACACTTTCCACAACCTGTACACTTTGAATAATCAATATGTGCAATATTGTTTTCTACTGTAATAGCACCGAACTCACACTGCTTTGTACATAACATACATCCAATACATCCAACAGAGCATGCTGACATAACATCTTTACCCTTATCGTTAGATGAACAGTTAACTGTATAGTTACTCTTGTATGGTATGATTTCAATAAGGTGTCTTGGACATACAGCAACACATTTACCACATGCTTTACATTTGCCCTTATCTACTACAGCAATACCATTAACAATATGAATTGCATCAAAAGGACATGCCTTAACACACGAACCATATCCCATACATCCGTATGTACATGCCTTAGAACCGCCGTTAGGAACGACGTTCATTGCTGTACAATCCATTGCACCTGAGTACACATAATTTTCTTTTGCTTTGTCGCAGTCACCAGCACATTTAACAAATGCTGTCATTCTTACTGATTCTCCAACTTCCTCACCCATGATTGCACCAATCTTTGCTGCAACCGGTGCGCCACCAACTGGACATGCGTTAGCTGGAGCTTCTCCTGCGGCAATTGCCTTAGCAAGTGCATCACATCCTGCATATCCACAACCACCACAGTTGTTTCCAGGAAGCTCTGCTCTTACATCTATCTCTTTCTGATCTACTTCAACATAGAACTTCTTACCCATTACTCCGAGGAAAAGTCCGAGAAGAAGACCAGTGCAGCTTACAACAACTGCAGCAATAATTATACCTGACATCTTGTCGTCCTCCTCTTAAATAATACCTGAAAATCCAAAGAATGCGATAGCCATAAGTCCTGCAGTAAGTAATACAATAGGCATTCCCTTAAAGCTTTCCGGAACATCATTGAATTCGTTTCTTTCACGTATACCAGCCATGATTATGATTGCTATTGTAAAACCAACAGCTGTTCCTAATCCACTGACTACAGAATCTAAAAGCTTCTGACCAATATTAAGTCCTGCTGCTGTGTTATAGTTCTGTACGTTAGTAAGTGCAATACCAAGTACTGCACAATTAGTTGTAATAAGTGGAAGGTATACACCAAGTGCTTCATAAAGAGATGGTGATGTCTTCTTTAAAAACATTTCAACAAACTGAACAAGTGCCGCAATTACAAGGATGAATACAATTGTATTCAGATATGTAAGCTTAAGCGGTGTAAGTATACAGTCATATATAAGACTGCAGACAGCTGATGAAATAGTGATAACGCCGATAACAGCGCCACCCATTCCTGCTGCTGTGTTTATCTTCTTAGAAACTCCAAGGAAAGGACACAAACCGAGGAACTGGCTTAAAACTACATTATTGACAATTGCTGTACTTACAGCTATCAATAATAACTGTGAAAAATATCCCATATTTACCTCCCTTAGTTATTCTTAGCCTCAGCCTTAGCTTCTTCTATCTCTTCTGTGTAGTCAGGAACTTCTGCAGGCTTCATGCCTTTCTTTCTCTTAATTCTGTTCATAATAGCAATCATGAATGCAAGAACAAAGAACGCTCCTGGTGCAAGGATAAAGATACTTGCTGGTGTGTAACCGATTGTTGAGAGATCAAATAATGCGTTAGTACCATCTGAGAAAATTGTACCGCCACCGATAAGCTCTCTTATTGCTCCAAGGATTGTGATAGCAATTGTGAATCCAAGTCCCATACCTATTCCATCAAAGAATGAAGGAATTGGAGGATTCTTAGAAGCATAGGCTTCCGCACGTCCAAGGATAATACAGTTAACAACTATAAGAGGAATATATATTCCAAGTGAGTCGTACAGACTTGGCAGGAAGCCCTGCATAAGGAACTGTACCATTGTAACAAATGATGCAACGACAACGATGAACGCTGGCATTCTTACACCATCTGGAATAGCCTTACGAAGTAATGAAATCATAAGGTTTGATAATGCAAGTACTACTGTAGAAGAAAGTCCCATACCTATACCATTGATTGCTGATGTAGTAACCGCAAGTGTAGGACACATACCAAGTGTAAGTACCAGGGTAGGATTCTCTTTAATAATACCATTATAAAGTCTTTCTATACATTTATTCAAAGTCCGCACCTCCCTAGTTTCCTGCCACAAGCTTGTAAACTGCAAGCGCATAATTTACACCCTTTGTGACTGATTTAGAAGTAATTGTAGAACCACCGATTGCATCAACATTAGCATTGCTTTCTGATGCTGAACCATCTGTTACTACTGAAAATGATGCAACTGCATCAGACTTAGCTGTAAACTGTGATGTAAATGATGGATCCTGTTTAGCTCTCATACCAAGACCAGCAGTTTCGCTGATTGAAAGGAATGATACTCCAAGTACCTTTCCATCTGTTGAAATACCAACTGTAAACTTGATATCTCCGCCGTAACCGTCACTATCTGTAACTGTTACAACATAACCTGCTGTCTCGCTGCCTTTCTTTCCTATAGCAACTTCATTGACCTTATCCTTAGAGAAGTCAATGTCTGATGAAGCATTAATATCATCATCAGAAGGAAGGGCATCTATTGTCTCAAAGCTGTCTGCTTCTGCAAGAACTGCTTTGTAAGCCTTTTCCTTAGCATTCTCATTAGCCTTTGCAATAGGATCAAGTGTTATCTGATATACAACACCAAGAAGAATTCCGGCTACAAGTGTTATAGCAAATAAAACTAATGCATCTTTAACTATTTTCTTCATCTTATGCAGCCTCCTTTGCTTTCTTCTCTGGCTTCTTCTTACCAAATGACTTAGGAACTGTTACTCTCTCAATAAGAGGAACTAAGAGGTTACAGAAGATAATTGCATATGAAACGCCTTCTGCTGAACCACCATACATTCTGAAAATGAATGTAAGAAGACCTAAGCAGCAGCCAAATACAATTTTACCATTAGGTGTAATTGGTGAAGTTACATAATCTGTCGCCATGAAGATGGCACCAAGTAAAAGTCCACCACCACATACTTCCTCAAGCATGTAGATTACATCGAAATGATGTCCTGGTGCAAAAAGGAATATAAGCACTGCAAATACACCTACATATGTTACAGGTATTCTCCAGTTAATAACCTTTCTTGCAAGGAGGTAAATACCACCTAAAAGAAGGCAGATTGCTGAAGTCTCACCGATAACACCACCTGTTGTACCAATAAACATCTTAGCTAATGAAACAACGCCTGTTGATTCTGCACCAGGCTTAAGGAGTGCAAGAGGTGTTGCTCCTGAATATGCGTCTAAAAATCCGTTAGATGTAACAAAATTAGTCATCGGACCTGTATATGCAATAAGAAGGAAACATCTTGCTGCAAGAGCAGGGTTCATGAAGTTCTGTCCAAGTCCTCCAAAAAGCTGCTTAACTACGATAATTGCGAATACACATCCTACGATTTCAAAACCAACATTTAATGTTGATGGAATATTTAATGCAATAAGAAGACCTGTTACTGCTGCACTTAAATCTGTAACAGTAACTTTCTTATGCATGAAATACTGATATAATGCCTCACATGCTACACAAGTAACAATACCGATTACTATACGAAGCAGTGCATCGAGGCCAAAATTAACTATACCAAATATGCTGGCAGGAGTTAAAGCAATAAGAACATCTCTCATTATTGTCTGAGTAGTATTCCCGCTTCGCACATGAGGATTAGTCGATACGTTAAAAATCTCACTCACTTTGATTGCCCACCTTTCTACTTCTTTCTTCTGTTAGCAAGTACTGTACTTCTCATAGCCTTAATCTGCTGTGTTAATGGTCTCTTGGCTGGACAGACATATGAACAGCTTCCGCACATTACACATTCCATACCATCGAACTTAGTAAAGCCTTCTTCATCATTACGTGATGCAAAACCGGCAAGCTTTGCTGGAAGAAGGTGTTCCGGACATGCCTCTCCACATTTACCACATCTTATACATGCAGAAGATGTGGTCTTAGATACGATATCCTTCTGGAATACAAGAAGTGATGAACTTCCCTTAACAACAGGTACGTCAAGACTGTACATGGCAAATCCCATCATAGGACCACCGGAAATATATTTCTCAGGTTCTCCTACAGGACCACCGGCAGCGTCAAGAAGCTGTCTGTAATTAGTTCCTAACCATACATAGAAGTTGCCAGGCTCTTTAACTCCGTCGCCTGTTACAGTACATATTCTCTTAGTAAGAGGCTTACCTTCTATAACTGAAAGATAGATTGAGAATATTGTATCAACATTATGTACGATACAGCCTGCATCAGCTGGAAGCATGCTTGAATTAATAGATCTTCCTGTTGTTGCATATATAAGACTACGCTCTCCTCCCTGTGGATACTTAGTCTTTAATGGCTTAACTTCAATATCAGGCTCAGAAGCTGTAGCTTCCTGCATGATTCTTATTGCCTCAGGCTTATTATCTTCAATACCGATAATTCCCTTAGCATGGTCAAATATCTTAAGAGCAATCTTAAGACCCATAACAACCTTGTCTGATTCTTCTAATAATCTTCTGTAATCAGATGTAAGGTAAGGCTCACACTCTGCTCCATTAACGATAATGTAATCTATGGCTTCAGGATTCTTTGGAGAGAGCTTAACATTAGTTGGGAAACCAGCTCCTCCCATACCTACAACACCAGCAGCCTTGATTCTTTCTAAGATAACGTCCTTAGTAAGATCCTCGAACTTCATAGGTGTATATTCAACTTCTTTGAATTCGCCATCATTCTCGATAATGATAGAATTGCACTTACCGCCTGTGGCCAATGTTCTTGGCTCAATAGCTTTAACAGTACCTGATACAGATGAATGAATGTTCGCAGAAACAAATCCACCTGCCTCGGCTATCAGCTGGCCTGCAAGGACATAGTCGCCCTTGGCAACAACTGGCTTAGCAGGTGCGCCGATGTGCTGTGAAAGCGGGAACACCATCTCTCCTACGGCTGGAAAGAGTTCTTTGATTGGTTTATCCTTAGAAAACTCTTTACCGTCATAAGGATGACATCCACCTTTAAATGTACACTTTCCCATGACATATTTCTCCTTATAAAGTTTTTATTAAATAGTATTTTATCTCAATAAATAGCAAAAATCTACTTTTTTTTGTGTATATATTCCTATATAATAAGAGAAAATGAGTACTTTTTTAACAATCGGTTTGTCTAATCAAACCTAAAACGAGGATTTTTTATGATAACTATTAATGATACCCTGCACACAAACGCAGACACCGCAATGCTTAAAGCAATATGTCCGGATACTGACAGCATCTGCTTTTTTGATATAGAAACCACAGGATTTTCAAGAAATTATAACATAGTATATCTCATAGGCGCTGTATATTTCCGTAACGGAATAACACATTATTTACAGTGGCTTGCAGAATCCGATTCCGATGAAGCTTATATTTTATCTGCATTTAATGATTTTTTAAAAGATTTTCATACATTAATACATTTTAATGGGGATGCCTTCGATATTCCTTTTATTACTGAGCGTGCTGCACATCTTAATGTTACACTTGACCTTTCGCATCTTGAAAGCCTTGACTTATATAAAACTGCAAGAAAATGTAAATCTATTCTGTCACTTTCTGACTATAAGCAGAAAACTATTGAACAATTTCTTGGAATACAACGTGAAGATATGTATTCAGGCGGTGAACTTATTGATATATACAGGAAATTTGCAGCAAAACCTTCTGATACAGCACATAACGAATACAGGAAACTTCTCCTTCTTCACAACCATGACGATATAGAAGGAATGCTAAGTCTGCTTCCACTTGTTTCCTATTATGCAATAATTATGAATTCTTACACTGTTGACAATGCTGTCATTGATAAAGATACTGATTCCGATGGAAATGTGAGCCTTCGGCTGATTGCTGAATGTTCTCTGCCCGTAGGCGTACCCGTGGACAGACATATATGTATTGACAATATACATATTCTGATTAAGAACCTTACATTAACTCTTGTAATCCCGATTATATCAGATACTTTGAAATATTTTTTTAAAGACTATAAGAATTATTATTATCTGACATCAGAAGACGAAGCAATTCACAAAAGCATTGCACAATATGTAGACAGTAATAACCGTGTCAAATGCTCTGCTTCTAACTGTTACACCAAAAAGACGGGCATCTTTCTTCCGCTCTATGATAATTGTGATTTAAACATATTTAAAAAAGATTATTCTGACCCGGAAAAATACTGCAACGCAGATGATATACTGTTAAAAAGCACTGATAACACAGAAAAATATATACATTCCGTTATAAATCATATATTTTCATAATTAAAAATGCGTAACCAGACTGATATTATTCCGGTTACGCATTTTATTAATTAGTCTTTCTGTAGAAGAAAAGATGGTCATAGCTGTATCCCATATCCCTATAACCGATTATCTGTTCAGTATTACCTACAAACAGACACCCATCAGTAACTAAAGATTTATTAAACTTCTCATATACATCTTTCTTGGCTTCTTCTGTAAAATATATAAGAACATTCCTGCACACAATAAGATGACAGCCTGTTGGATATGGATCCTTTAGAAGATTACTCTTCTTAAACTCAACACATCTTTTTATATCATCAGATATTTTATAAAACCTGTCGCCCATCTTTTCAAAGTACTTATCCTGAAATTCCTTAGGAAGTCCCTTTATGCTGTTTTCACCATATACACCATCTTTAGCCTTCTCAAGAACCTGTTCATCAAGATCTGTCGCAATAATCTTAATATCCCTCATAGGTACTTTCTTTGCAAGCACCATAGCCAGTGAATATGGTTCATCACCAGTAGAACATGCCGCACTCCATACCTTAAGTCTTGGACCGAACTTACTTATCAGATCCGGCAGTATAACATCCTCCAGTGTCTTCCACAGATTCGGATTTCTATAAAATTCAGATACATTAATCGTAATATAATTAACAAATTCTTCTCTTAACCCTGTATCTTCCTTTATTGCCTTACAATAACTATCGTAACCATCATACTTATGTCTTGCAATAAGTGTATCTATACGCCTCTTCATCTGTTTTTCCTTATATGCATTAAGGTCAATAGTTGTAAGACTCAGGATAAATTTCTTAAAATCCTCATAATCTTTAATCATAATCCCTCTTTTCTACATCGTTCCACAAAACAAACGTAATGTAAATTATTCTTAATTCTGTTATAATTCTATCATATTTTCAAAAAACCTGAAAGGATTATTTATAAACTAATGGATAATGAATCGCTTTTAAAAAATAAAATAATGGACGCAGCCAATCGTTCCTTCCGCCAGAATATATATACTTATACCAATTTCCTGGATATCAACGAGCAGTCAGTATTCGCACAGATGAGAAACGCACTTAATTTCGTAGCTTTTAAAACATACGGTGGCAATGATGCATGTGAAAGACAGATGATACAGTTTGGTTCTTACGAAACTCTTGGCTATGAAGAAGAATTTCCTATAACTCTTATAAAGATATCTCCTCTTATAGAAAAATATGCTGAATCACTGTCACACAGAGATTACCTTGGTGCTCTTATGAATCTTGGAATTAAAAGAGAAATGCTTGGAGACATAAATATAAAAGGCAAGGACGCCTATCTTTACTGTGTTTCACATATTGCTGATTTCATAATTGACAACCTGTCTACAGTAAAGCATACACATATCCAGTGTACAAAGACTGATATTAACGATATCGAATGTTCACCTGAGCTTGAAGATATTGAAGTTTTATCTGCAAGTGAACGGATTGACGCTGCCGTTGCCAGCCTCACAAAGCTAAGCCGAAGTCAGGCAGTAGAATTATTCAGGGCAAGAAAAATATTCATTAACAGCCGTCAGATGGAAAACAACAGCTATCAGTTAAAAGCTAATGATATACTTGTTATCCGCGGAACAGGCAAATTCATCTATCAGGGGTGCGGTAGAGAAACCAAAAAAGGCCGTGTTTATCTTTCATTCAGAAAATATATTTAAAAAAGGGCTGTGAGAACAGCCCTTTTAACATCTTTAATTACTCTTCTGTTGCTGGAGCTTCTTCCTGAGCTTCGTTGTCGTTAAGTAATGCCTTAATGCTTAAGCTGATCTTCTTATCAGCTTCGTTAAGGTCAACAACCTTAGCTTCAATTTCCTGACCGATTGAAAGTGCGTCAGATGGCTTTTCAATACGATCTCTTGAAATCTGTGAAACATGAAGTAATGCATCGATACCATCTTCTAACTGGACGAATGCACCGAAATCTGTCATTCTTGCAACTGTTCCCTTAACAACATTACCTACAGCATACTTCTCTGCTGCGTTATTCCATGGATTAAGGTCTGGATACTTAACTGAAAGTGCAATCTTATCTCCGTTAATCTCTTTGATAAAGCACTTAACTGAATCACCAATCTTGTAAACCTTCTTAGGATTCTCTGTTCTTCCCCAAGACATCTCTGAGATGTGAAGAAGACCATCTACACCGCCTAAGTCAATGAATGCACCGAAATCTGTAACATTCTTAACTGTTCCTTCGATTGTATCGCCTTCCTTAATCTTAGAAAGAACTGCCTCTGCTGCTGCCTTCTTAGCTGCAACAATAAGCTGCTTGCAATCACCGATAATCTTTCTGTTCTTAGGATCATATTCAGTGATGACAAATGTAACTTCCTTACCGTTATATACAGATAAATCCTTAACAAATGTATCTGAAATAAGGCTTGCAGGAATAAATACTCTTGCTTCATCAACGATAACCTCAAGACCACCCTTGATGTTCTTAGCTACACCTGTAATTGGCTCCTGATTATTAAATGCATCTTCAAGTTTCTTATTGCCATTATCTGCAACAAGCTTTCTATATGTAAGAGCAACCTGTCCCTCACCATCGTTTGATTTAAGAACCTTAGCCTTCATCTCATCTCCAACTGAGACTACAGTAGTAAGATCCACATCAGGAGCTGATGTATACTCTGAACGAGTAATGATTCCATCAGATTTGCCACCTATATTAAGTACAATTCTATCTGGCTTAACTGCAATAACTCTTCCGTCTACCACCTCTCCTGTACGGATTTCCTTCCATTCTTCGTTATCTAACATCTGTGCAAAGCTTTCTTCTGACATTAGTATAAACCTCCTCAATGATATTGTTTGGGGTTGATGCCCCGGCTGTAATACCTATGCAGTCTGATGATTTGAGCTTATCAAGCTCAAGGCCGCTAAGAGTCTGAATGTAAAAGGTTTCCTGACATTCCGTCTTGCAAATTTCATACAGTTTACGAGTGTTTGAACTACTGCTGTCCCCTATAACAATCATAGCATCAGCTCTTCGAGCAATCCGTCTTGCCTCGTTCTGACGCTCCTCAGTTGCATTACATATCGTATTACTAATGCAAATATTGTACTCTTTTTTCTTTATAATTTCAACTAAATCTTGAAATTTCTTGTAATTAAATGTCGTCTGGGATACCACACGCACATTTTTACTCTTGTCAAGTTTCAACTTTTCAGCTTTTTCAACTGTATCAACAACATGTACAGGTGTCTCTGACCACCCCATAATGCCTTCAACTTCAGGATGCTTCTCATTGCCAATAATTACAATCTGGTCACCTTCAGCACTTGCATCCTTTACAATCTTGTGAATCTTTAATACAAACGGACATGTTGCATCCACAATCTTTGCCCCGCTGTTCTTTATTGATTCATATACTGCCTTTGATACTCCATGAGATCTGATTATAACAGTTGACTTTTCAGGTTCTGGAATCTCAGATATATCATTAACAGCCTTTACACCCTTGCTCTCAAGTTCATTGACAACCTCAGTATTATGAATTATCGGACCATAAGTATATACATTTTTCTTGTCTGCCTCAGCATACACAGTATCCATTGCCCTCTGAACACCAAAACAGAAGCCTGCTGACTTTGCAAGTATTACTTCTTTCAATTATCTGCCCGCCTTCTTTTCATCTATTATCTTACTTAAAACAGCTACAACCTGTTCTATATTCATATCTGATGTATCAACAAGCACAGCATCATCTGCCTGTTTTAAAGGAGATATTGCTCTGTGCATATCTTCATAGTCTCTTTTTTCAATATCTTCCTTGATAGCATCAAAACTACGGTTTTCACCTTTTTCCTTAAGTTCATCATATCTTCTCTTAGCTCTCGCATCAGAACTTGCAGTAAGATATATCTTTGCAAATGCATCCGGGAGTACTGTTGTTCCTATATCTCTTCCATCCATGATAACATCTGTTTTCTTTGCAAGTCCTCTCTGAAGTGCAACCAGCTTAGTCCTTACTGCTGCATACTTAGATGTCTTTGATGCCATCTTTCCTGTTTCTTCTGTTCTTAAAAGTGATGTAACATTCTCACCATTAAGTATCACCTGCTGTACGCCGTCTTTGTACTCAATACTAATATCAATATTATCTACAGCACCATTAATTGCATTCTCATCATCTGGATTAATGTCGTTCTGTGAAAAATATACAGCCATTGCCCTGTACATTGCACCTGTATCAACATACACATATCCTAACTGCTTTGCTAAAAGCTTTGCTATTGTACTTTTTCCTGCTCCTGCAGGTCCATCGATTGCTATTGCACTCATTTTCTCTGCTCCTTTAAATAAATTATTGTATATGACTTGCAGCAGCGTATGCTGTTGACCATGCTACCTGTAAATTAAATCCTCCAGTCACTGCATCAACATCTATAACCTCTCCTGCAAAATATATATTCTTGACAAGCTTTGATTCCATTGTCGAAGGATTAATCTCTTTAACATTAACCCCACCCTGTGTAATTATCGCTTCATTAAAACCTCTCGTAGAAGTTACTGTCATGTCAAAATTCTTAAGAAGCTTCACAAGTCTCTGTCTTTCTTCCCTTGTAACCTCATTAACCTTCTTTTCAGGCTTAATTCCGGACTGCATTACAATCACAGGAATAAGCTTCTTAGGAAGCAGCTCATCTAATGAATTCTTAAACGCCTTGTTCTGTTCCTTTGAGAAATCCCTTAATATTCTCTCATCAAGCTGTTCATCAGTAATTGCAGGTTTTAAGTCTATGCTTAATCTTACAGGTCTTTCCTTAACTATTCCAGTAATAACGCTGCTTGCGCTTAATATTACAGGACCGCTCACACCAAAATGTGTAAAAAGCATTTCTCCAAAATCAGTAAATACTTTCTTATCTCCATCGTAAAATGTAACCTCTATATTCTTAAGGCTTAGTCCCATAAGAAGTTCTTCCCACTCTTCTCTTACATTAAGAGGTACAAGTGCCGGAAGTATTGGTGTAACGCTGTGTCCAATACTTTTTGCAAATCTGTAACCATCCCCTGTAGAGCCTGTGGATGAATATGAATTACCGCCTGTTGCAATAACGCACGCATCACCTTTAATCTCCTTCTGTCCTGATGCATCTTTTACAACAACACCTGCAAATTCGCCATTTTCCTCATTCACAGCTACAACCTGTGTATTAAGAAGCACATTTACGCCAAGTTTTTTCATCTGCCTTGAAAGCGCACCTATAACATCAGACGAGTGGTCTGACTCCGGGAATACCCTGTTACCTCGCTCAATCTTGAATTTAAGTCCCAGCTCATCAAAAAATCCCATACAGTCATAGTTAGAAAATCCTCTTAAACTGCTGTACATGAACTTTTTATTGGTAACTATGCTGTTAAATATATCTTCTTCATCCCCGGCATTAGTAAAATTACATCTGCCTTTTCCTGTAATAAAAAGCTTCTTTCCAAGCTTTTCATTCTTTTCAATAAGTGTAACCTTATTATTGTTTCTGGCAGCAGTTATCGCAGCCATCATTCCTGCTGCTCCACCGCCAATTATTATAACATTGCTCATTATCGCTCTCTCTTACTTTTCATCATCAATAGCTGCATTATCCATACATTTTCTTAATTCATTGACAACATTTTCATCTAACATATTAATCTCATCATTGCCTGAATACTCGAAATTATCAACAAACGTGTTAATCTTCTCAATATTCTCTACTACCTGTTCACTATTCTTAAGGCATATTGATACTATTAAAGCATTAATAAGACTCATTGGTGCAACAAGTGAATCAACTATTGACGCCATATCACTTCTTGCAAACAGGTTACATGATGAATACATATTCATTGGTGAGTGTACTGAATCTGTTATGGCAATAACTCTCGCCTTCCTGTTATTGGCAAATTCCATTGCTTTAAGCGTTCGCATTGAATATCTGGGAAAGCTGATACCTATTGCAACATCACCTTCACCTATGTACATCATCTGTTCAAATAATTCGTTGGTATTGCCAGTCTTTACCACCTGTACATTTTTCTTGACCAACCTAAGATAATACCCAAAGAATTCTGCTAGTGGTTCGCACGACCTCGCTCCAATTATATACACGCTTTCTGCAGCCATTATATCCTCAACAGCCATATCAAACGATGCTGTATCAAATGACTTTAATGTATGCTCTATCTTTCTTGCATCCATTGACATAACATTATTCACGACCATATTGGTTGTCATGTGTGAATTAAGTACATCTATTCTGTCGAATGAGTGAATTTTTTCTTGCAAAATGTCTTCTAACGCTTTCTGGAACTCCGGGTACCCTGAAAACCCCAATGCTGCCGGAAATCTCACTGCCGTAGACTCACTTACTCCAACAACTTCTCCCAGCTTTGCCGCAGTAAGGAATGCACATTTTTCATAATTAGCCAGAATATACTCTGCTATTCTTTTATGTCCCTTGCTAAGTCCTGACATTCTCACTCTTATGAGACTTAATATATCTGTATGTTGTTCTAAATCATTCATTATCTATAAAAAGCTCTTCAAAATATGGCAGTTCTTTTACCCAGTCACAGAAGGTATGCCACTCTGCAAGCTTATGACCCTTTCTAGAATAATATATTCCAACAAGATTCTCATAATTGAGAGTACATGTTCTCATCTGGTTATAACTTTCAGGGAGAAGCTGTATCATGCTGTACCATAATGCTTTATCCTTAGTCTCTACAAACTGTGTTCTGATTCCTTCCAGAAAATCAATATTCTTCTGCATCATATCAAGTGTGGCATCAGTCATATGGTCTGTACTGAAATCAGACATCTCAAAAGGCTTGCTGTGAATCTTGTGCATTGTACTTGTTGAATTGGCAACTGTTCCAACCTTATATGTATCGTATTCCTTCCACCAGTAAAGTGGTGCTGTTATATCGACTGTAACAAATATCTGTCTTATGAACTTTCTGTGGTCTGAGCCTGCCTTACATAATCTCTTGGCAAGGTCAAGATCATTAGGACCAAAAACAAATTTTCCTTCCTCATCAAAGTAACTGTCCATTCTTGCCCAGCTGTTCAATGGATTTCTTGCACCTCTGATGGCATTATTCATATTCATGACTTCAAATCGTTCTAACTTAATCACAATCGTGCTCCTTTTGCTTAATTATACTGTTTAATTTTACATGCAAAATGAATTTATATCAAGAGAAACATTCTGGATTGCAGGCTTGCTGCCTTGCTTTTTTTGCAGGTCAAGGCTCTACGCAGCTTCACTGCTCCCGAGCCTTGATAATTCACAACTTCCGCACTTCGTGCTTCGTTGTTCATTATCTGCATTCGCCATATAATCCAGAATTTGTGCAAGCACATTCTGGATTGCAGGCTTGCTGCCTGCAAAAAAGACCGCCACATACGCTTTTGCGCACATGACGGTCTATTATATTAATTATTAGACTGGATAAGCCTTATTAGCTGTATCTGCCTTTGTAGGATCAACCTTTGTCTGCTGAGCTTCTCTATACTTGAAGAACTCTGTCGCAACCTGTGGGAATAATGCATATGAAAGCACATCCTCATCCTGCTGCTTGTACTGCTGTACAATTGGATCATTCTTGAATTTCTCAAGCTGTGGTTCAATCAAGTCAGCTGGACGGCATGTAATAGGCTTTGTATCACCGATAGCCTTCTTCTGAACTTCTGGATTGAATGGCTTGATTGTCTGACCAAATTCACCAGCAAGAACCTTCTTAGATTCCTTAGTAATCATCTTGTATCTCTCACCCTGTAATACATTAAGAACAGCCTGAGTACCAACAATCTGTGATGAAGGAGTAACAAGAGGTGGTTCACCATAATCTTTACGAACTCTTGGGATTTCCTCTAATACATCTCTGTACTTGTCCTCTGCACCAGCTTCCTTAAGCTGTGATACAAGGTTAGAAAGCATTCCACCTGGAACCTGATAAAGTAATGTCTTAATATTAACTCCAAGAACCTTAGTATTCATAAGTCCGCTCTTTAATGCTTCCTCACGCATTGGCTGGAAGTAATCAGCTATCTCAGCAAGAAGATTCTGGTCAAGTCCTGTATCATACTGTGTACCCTTAAATGTCTCTACCATAACCTCTGTAGCTGGCTGTGATGTTCCCATTGAGAATGGTGACATAGCTGTATCAATAATATCAGCACCTGCTTCTACTGCTTTTAAGTATGTCATTGAAGCTACACCAGATGTATAATGTGTATGCATCTGAATAGGAAGAGATGAACCATCCTTTAATGCCTGTACAAGCTCTGTAGCCTTGTATGGAAGCAAAAGTCCAGCCATATCCTTGATACAGATAGAATCTGCACCCATGTCTTCAATTCTCTTAGCTGTCTCTTTCCAGTAATCAAGTGTATAAGCATCACCTAATGTATAAGAAAGAGCAATCTGAGCATGTCCTTTTTCCTTCTTGGCAGCCTTAACAGCTGTCTCTAAGTTTCTTAAATCATTAAAGCAATCGAAAATACGGATAATATCAATACCGTTAGCAATTGACTTCTGAACAAAGTACTCAACTACATCATCTGCGTAATGATTGTAACCTAATATATTCTGTCCTCTGAAAAGCATCTGAAGCTTAGTATTCTTGAATCCATCTCTAAGCTTACGAAGTCTTTCCCATGGATCTTCCTTAAGGAATCTGAGTGAAGCATCAAATGTAGCTCCTCCCCAGCACTCTACTGAATGATAACCAACCTTATCCATCTTATCTACGATAGGAAGCATCTGCTCTGTTGTCATTCTTGTAGCTATAAGAGACTGATGTGCATCACGCAATACTGTCTCAGTAATCTTTAAAGGTTTTTTAACCTGTTCTGCCATAATATCCTCCTTTTACATAACGCCAAACATGGCCATAAATGTACCGGCTGCAACCGCTGTACCAATAACACCGGCAACGTTAGGTCCCATAGCATGCATTAAAAGGAAGTTTGTAGGATCAGCCTCTGCTCCGACTTTCTGTGAAACTCTGGCTGCCATTGGTACGGCAGAAACACCTGCTGAACCAATTAATGGATTTACTTTTCCGTGTGTAGCTACACACAAAAGTTTTCCAAATAATACACCTGCCGCTGTACCAACTGCGAATGCAACTAAACCTAATACTACAATCTTCAATGTATCAACATTTAAGAATGCTTCTGCACTAGTTGTTGCACCAACACTTGTACCAAGCAAAATAACTACAATGTACATAAGTGCGTTTGATGCTGTTTCCTGTAACTGTTTTACAACACCTGATTCTCTGAATAAGTTACCTAACATAAGCATACCAACCAATGGTGCTGTTGTTGGTAAAATCATAACTACAACGATTGTAACTATAATAGGGAATAAGATTTTTTCAAGCTGTGAAACAGGTCTAAGCTGTTCCATCTTAATCTTTCTTTCTTTTTCAGTTGTCAGAAGTTTCATGATTGGCGGCTGAATGATCGGAACCAGGGACATATAAGAATATGCTGCCACGGCGATCGGTCCCATCAGTTCTGTCTGGCCCAGTTTACCTGCCAGGAAGATAGAGGTCGGACCATCGGCTCCACCAATGATAGAGATTGCTGCTGCTGCTTTTCCGTTGAATCCCAGGAAAATAGCCAGGAAGTACGCGCTGTAGATACCCAGCTGTGCTGCAGCACCAAGAATAAAACTCTTCGGGTTGGCGATCAGCGGACCAAAGTCTGTCATCGCACCAACGCCCATGAAGATCAGGGACGGCAGGATACTCCACTCATCCAGGATGAAGAAGTAATGCAGAAGACCACCGGCATGTTCGATACCCATAGCATCTACATAAGGATCTGCCATAATATCCGGATAGATGTTAACCAGCAGCATACCGAATGCGATCGGCACCAGCAGCAGTGGCTCAAATCCGTGTTTGATTGCCAGATACAGGAATACCAGCGCAACCAGGATCATAACATAGTTGCCCCACTCCAGGTTCATGAACGCAGTCTGTTCCCATAAGTTTGACAATGTTTTCATTATACTCATGTTTTTAACCTCCCGTTGTTGAATTCAGCAAGTCGTCGCTGTTTGGGAATTTACATTGTCTGCAAATTCAGTCTTAGTTTAAGGATGCCAGAGTAGCACCAGCTTCAACTGCATCACCAACAGCAACGTCAATGCTTGCAACGGTTCCGTCCTGCGGAGCAACAACCGGGATTTCCATCTTCATTGCTTCCAGGATGATCACTGGATCACCGGCTTTTACAGCCTGTCCAACGCTTGCTTCTACTTTAAATACTTTACCGGCTGCTCCGGCTGTTACTTTTACAGAACCAGCGGAAGCTGCAGGTGCTGCTGCTTTCGGAGCTGCTGCAGGTGCTGCTTTTGGTGCTGCAACAGGAGCTGCTGCAGGTGCGCCGCTTGTCTGTCCTTCTTCAACAGTTACATTGTATACATTGCCATTAACAGTAATTGTATAAGTTTTCATGTGATATTCCTCCTATGCTCAGGCTCTCTGCCATTTACTTCTGTTCACTTTTTTGATGGAACGAACCACAAAGCTGTCTGTGGATGTGTTCTCAGATGCTGCAATTGCTGCGGAAATAACTGCTACCAGTTCCAGATCATCTGTCAGGTCTTCCTCAACAGGTGCAGCCGGTACTGCTGGTGCAGGTGCTGGTGCTGCTTTCGGTGCTGTCTCTTTCTGTCCGATCTTTCCAACATACTTAAATAAGGAAATAACGAAAATCAGGAAGATCAGAACAACGAATACACAGCCGACACCCATAACGGTATTGACAGCGGCACCGTTTAATTTCATTCCGGTAGTTTCAACTTCGGAAATAGTCATATAAGCAGGAACCATCTGGTCATAATCACTGCTGTAATTGAATACAACTTTGATTTCTGCATCACCTTTGTCAAATTTTGCCGGAATATCAACAGTTACCTGTCCTTCTTCACGGTCAATATCTGTTGTCGGGGTTCCCATTTCCTCATATTTACCAAGTTCGTTTTCCTGGTCCATCCATGCTGATACTGCAAGTCTGGTAAATGTGTCTCTGTTTGCAGTCATCTGATTCAGAGTTTCATCATCGAAACCTGCAAGAGATTCTACTGCACTCTGAGATACCTCTGCACAGTTGCTTACCATATCATCGGTAATCTGCTGATAAGCAGCTGTTTCTTCTTTTTTACCGCAGGCAGTCAGAGAAAATGCACAGATTGTAACCAGCATCAGACTGGCAATTTTTTTCCATCTCTGCTTCATTTATGCTCACCTCATTATACTGTTCCGTGTTTTTTGCTTGGACGATCCTCTCTCTTTGTGTAAAGCATCTCGAAAGCACCGATCACATATTTTCTTGTATCCTCAGCTTCGATAATAGTATCTACATATCCTCTTCTTGCTGCGGATTCCACGCTGGACTGCAGGGTTGCATATTCAGCAGCTTTCTCGTTGATGGTAGCTGCATCAGAATCTGCGTACATGATCTTTGCTGCCAGTTTTGCATCCATCATACCGATTTCAGCGTTTGGCCATGCATAAACCATATCTGCACCGATGGATTTGCTGTTCATAGCCAGGTAAGCGCTTCCGTAAGCTTTTCCTACGATCACGTTTACTTTCGGTACAGTAGCATCTGCAAATGCATAAGTCAGTTCAGCAACTGCTTTTGCCATGTTTGCCTCAGAGCATTTTGTTGCTTTGAATCCGGTAACATTGGTCAGTGTCAGAACCGGGATGTTGAAAGCGTCACAGAATTTTACGAAGTCTGCTGCTTTTCTTGCTCCTCTTGCGGATAATACTGCATCCATGGTTTCTGTCAGGTTTCCTTCTGCATCGTAGATCTCTGTTCTGTTTGCAACAGCACCTACAGTGGAACCGTTCAATTTGATGAATCCACAAACCATATCTTTTGCATAGTCTGCTTTTGTCTCGAAGAATTCACCGTTGTCAGCGATCTGGGAAAGTGCGATTGCTGTGTCACCTGCACAGTTTGCAAGATCTGCGCATACGCGGTTAAGATCGTCTGTACACTCTGTGTAATTGTCTGTGTCTTCATTATTAGAAGGAAGAAGTGATACTAAGGAACGGATCTGGCCAAGAATCTCATCCTCTGTACCAACACCATCGATCACACCTGTCTCTTTGCTCTGGAAATCAGCTGCTGCTGTGTCGCATTTGTCTGTGTTGTTTCCTTCCAGTGCGTTTGGTGTGTTGACGAACATTTTTCCTTTTTTGGATTCCATGAATGTGAAATCTGTCAGGGACGGGATAACTGCCATACCACCGCCGCATGTTCCGAAGATTGCTGTGATCTGCGGGATCACACCGGATGCCAATGTCTGTTTCAGATAGATCTGTCCGAAAGCTTCCAGTGCGTCTGTTGCTTCCTGAAGACGGATACCTGCACAGTCAACAAGTCCGATAACCGGAGCGCCTGTTTTCATGGCAAGATCATAAAGTCTTGTGATCTTCTTTGCATGCATTTCACCAACAGTACCGTTTAATACAGATGCATCCTGGCTGTATACATAAACCAGTTTGTCATCGATCACACCATATCCGGTGATAACACCGTCAGATGGTGCCTTGTTTGCAGTCATGTTGAAATCTGTGGATCTGGCTGTTACACCCTGTCCGATTTCGACAAAACTGTTTGCGTCAAGCAAAGAAGTAATTCTTGTGCCTGCTAAGCTTTGCGTTGCATTACTCATTCTTTCTTGCCCTCCATTTTATAAAATTTTAAAAATATAACCAAAATTTTAGCCGATTATAATTGTAACCTGTTTTCAATATTTTTTCAATAGATTTCCTGTTTTTTTGTTAAAAGTTTAACTCCCATGTCGTTTTTTTTACAGTAGGGTTCTGATATGTCGATATGTTATTGGAATATTACAGAGTAATTTCCTAAAACGCAAAAACTTCTCCCGTAACAGGAGAAGTCAGGTCTGTTAATGAAAAAAATTCTTAAATACAAGTTCTGCGCAATGGGTGAATGTATTTTTCTGAATGTTTTCTGTTGCCAATATTGGACAGGAAAAAAAATTGTTATCATTAAGAAGATAAATGATCTGTCCAATCTGTTCGCCTCTTCTGACAGGAGCACTTAGATGTTCTTTTAAACGGATCTGATATTGCAGCCGGTCATCTGAGCTAATCAGAATCTGTCTGTTTTTTTCGTTATCCGAAACAGAAATCTGACCTCCTGTATATACAGAAC
>ERZ857951.670-NODE-670-length-42667-cov-4.481508_pt1 | contig 42667 bp, 34 predicted proteins | sample MGYA00519759_ERZ857951 | MGnify/ENA primary metagenome ERZ857951 (study PRJEB31778, sample SAMEA3449377) | human gut metagenome | biome: human gut; feature: human-associated habitat; material: faeces | place: United Kingdom | collected 2010/2012 ...
GTCCGCCGCCAGCGAGGAGATCAACCAGTCCATCGTCCAGGTCAACGACATGTCCCGCCAGACCGCCGGGGCCATGGCCGAGGCCTCCAGGGCCGTGTCCGACCTTGCCGCGCAAGCCCAGCGGCTCAATGAGCTCATCATCCGTATGAAAGAAGCCTGATTTCCGCGGCACGACGCGTTTTTTTCTCCCTGCGACAGTATGACAGCCGGCGGCAACGCCGGCTGTCGTCGTTGACGGGGCAATTGCCGTTTCCGGCGGCCTCAGGTCCTGTTGGGACGGAAGATTCGGCAACAGGGCGCGGGCATCCAGTGACTGATTGCGAAAAACGTGGTTTTTCGCTGCGTCACGGCGCCCACGCTTCCCGGGCGGGCTTTGCAGCTATGGTTGATCCTTCGGGCGGGGGAGAATTTCTACTTGGAGCGGCCGGTCTTTCAGACGTGTGCTGCCGCGTGCCGCGAAAGGGCTGAATTGTGGATGCGGCCGTCGGCTGGGCGCGGTGAGACCGCAATGGACAGGGTTTGCCGTGTAGATTTGTAGCGGGCGGCGCCGCTTGCGGACGCCATGCTTAAAAAGGAAGGGCGGCCGCCGGGGGCAACCGGCGGCCGCTGAGAGGGAGGATGTTCCGATGGTTAGAGGGTTCTGTTCAAAGGAGGAGGTTTTTCGGGGGGTTCTCCTTGCCGCTCCTGATGGGGGCTGGGAGCGGCAAGGAAATTTGTTTTATTTTTTTCGTATATGTCGACCGCCCGTCGGCGGATAAGCAAGTTGGTGATTCAGCAGGTTAAAGGTTGCTGTCGACTAGTATTGGTCCATACCGTGGCCATAGCCCATGCCGTGACCGTAACCCATACCGTGGCCCCTCATGTGGTAACCGGGACCGTATCCATTAGGACGGGTGTCTGCGCCTGCGGGTTCACCCACTTCCTTTTCAAGGCGCTGGGCCATTTCATCGTGCAGGGCGCCCAGCTGATTATTTAATTTCGTTAGTTCCGTAGCTGTTTCCCGTACAGCTTTGACATCGGGGTTGGTAGCGTTCCTCAGGGCACGCAATTCCTGCCGTTTTACGAAAATTTGGTCTTGGAGGGGATCCATACGCTTGGCGTACTCGTCCACGATCTTTGTATATTTTTCCTGCTGCTCGGGGCTCAGAGCCGCGCCTCTGTTCCATCCTTGGCCGTACCCACCGGGGCAGCCTTCGCAGCCGTAGCCGGAATCAGGGCTGTAGTGGGAGCGGGCCATGCTGTCCGTGACCAGAACGCCACCAGTCAGAGCGGCGGCCAGCAGGGCGGGCAGAATGAAACGGGAACTTCTCATTATAATCTCCTTACCTTTCAAGCAGTTAGGTTATTTTTTCTCTCGGCGCCTGGTGTTCCGTGCGTCATGCCCTCTTATAGCAATGCGCGTGCCAAAGTTCGACAAAACGGCTAACCTATTATAATTTAATAGAGTTTTTCCTCTATTGATGCAGGAAGAATAAAAACCGGGGCGTATGCTTTTTATACAGAGCGCGCACAGGTTGTATAAAATTTACACAGGTGGCTATATTTCACACAGGCGGAAGCGGAGGGGCACGGGGGGGCGGGAAGTGGAAAAAGCGACCCCGTGCCGACAAGATATCAGGCGGGGGCCGGTCGGCCGCGCCGGAGCCCGGAGTTCTTAGAGCAATTTCACTTTGAAATCGCTCTGGTGGCTGCGTAAGCAGACGCCAGCCACGAGCGTCAGCCGTTGGCGGCTATGCCGCCTTATGGATGACGATAGCAGAGCTAAGCGCCGGAGACAGACCCGAAGGGTGGCCCGCAGGGCCATGGCCGCAGGCACGCGAAGCGCGCCGTACGGACATTGAGAGTAGGGCGAGCGTCTTAAAAACTTTGAGAATGTGCATTCTCAAAGTTGAAATGCTCTTAGTGAACGGATGGGGCTCGTGTCTAATTTTCCAAATCAGACACACAGAACCCGTAGAGGTTTGGGGCGGCGCAGCCCCGCGAGCCAGCGAAAAACCACATTTTTCGCAATCAGACGCTCGTGACGACAACCTCTAATCTTCTTCATCCGCCGAGGGAATGCCGGCATGGCTCATCCGGCAGCCCCGGCTGGCGGGCGGCCCCAGCGAAACGCCCACTTCACGGCGCAGGCGCTCGTCCACATCCATCAGGGAGGCCCGCAGGGCGTCGCGCAACTGTTGCAATTCCCGGCCCAGGCGGGGCAGGGTATCCGGGGAGGTTCCCTGGTCGTAGCTGAGGCTTTCCAGTTCCGCCATTTTTTCCCGGATGCGGCCGCGCAGCTCACGGACACGAGGGCGGGCGTCATCTATGATTCTTCTGGCTTTGTTCTGTTGATTCAGGGGAAGCTGTTCCAGCCAATCATCTATATCCTGGACGTTGCCTCGGTAGCGCCCCATTCTGTATTCGCCCTGCCCGTTGTACGGGCCGGGGCCGCTATGCCCCGCAACCACGGGCTGCGAGAGGCAGAACGCCGCCAGAAGGCAAAGCGAAAAACAAGCTCTTAACATAGAGTAACCTTTATTGAAGTTCGATCCGGCATATCTTCTCGTGTCGCCGAACGTTGCGGCCCGGAAACGCTGCTTGTGGACGCACCTGCGAACCGTGCGGATACAGACGGCACTGTGAGTTCAGGCAACAACAATACTGTGTTACATGGGCCGACAGTCGGCGAAATTACTGTTGTTCTCCGTGCCGTAGCTGAATTGCAAGCCGTCTGTCGCAGAGCTTTGGCTGACTCAGCGTATTGTTTAGCCAATATCAGGCCGTTTTCCGTGGCGCAAGCGTTAAGAGCGCCGGTTGTCTGTTCCCACGCATTTTAGGAATTTCTTGCAAAAAACGTGCAAAAAATTTAGCCCCACGGCGGCCCATGGGATGACAGCCGCGGGCGGGACGGCTATAGTCGAAATATGAATGCTGAGCAAGACGACGTCCGGTCCGCGCCGGGCGCTCCCGGCGCTGTGCCCGGCGGGGGCGACGCCCCCGCGCCCGATGCGCCTCCCCGTGCCCTGGCCATGCGCGTGGGGGCTTCCCGCACGCCCCTGGGCCTGGTGCTGGGCGGTGCGGCCGTGGTGCTGGCCCTGATGGTGGGGCTGCTGGCTTTCATCTCCATTGAGCGCAGTGAAGCGGCTATGGCCCGTCTGCTGGCGGAAAAGGGCTCTTCGCTGATCATGGCTTTTGAAAGCATTCTGCGTTCGGGCATGCGCAGCGAGGCCGGGGTGCGCCTGCAGGTTCTGCTGGAGGAAATGGCCGCCAGCCCGGATATTATGTTCGTGGCCGTGACCATGCCCGACGGCACGATCGTGGCCCACAGCAAGCGGGTGCGCCTGGGCGAGATCCTCCAGCTTGAGGGCCGGGAACTGGATGAAAAGCGCATGCGCGAGCTGGCCCCGGACGCGGCGGCGCAATGGGGCATCATGAAGGTGGAGGGGCAACGGGTCTCCGTGGTCTACCGTTACTTCACGCCGGGCCTGCGCGACATCCCCAAGGGCTTTCCCATGCCGATCATTTTTCTGGGCCTGGATGTCTCGCCCTTTGAGATCACCCGCAGCCAGAACCGCGACTATGTGGCTATGCTGGCGGCTGTGACGCTGCTGGTGGGGTTGCTCTGCCTGCTGGCCCTGTATTATGCCCAGCGCGCCCGCGAGTCGCGTCAGCGGCAGCGCAAGGCCGAAGGCGAAGTGCGCCGCCTGGAGGAAGAGGTGCGCCGCAAGGAAAAGCTGGCCGCCGTAGGCAACCTGGCGGCGGGCGTGGCGCATGAGATCCGCAATCCTTTGAGTTCCATCAAGGGCTATGCCACCTATTTCGGCCAGCGCTTCCCCGAGGGCAGCGACGACCGCGAGGCCGCCGCCGTCATGGTGCGCGAGGTGGACCGCCTGAACCGGGTGATTACGGATCTGATCGGCCTTTCCCGGCCCAGCGACGTGCGCCCGCGCCCGGTCTGCCTGGAGAATGTGGTGGCGCACGTCATGCGTCTGATCCGCCAGGACGCGGAGCAACGCAATGTCAGGCTGGAATACCGCACCTCCCGGCGCGTGCCCAACGTGCTGGTGGATTCGGAGCGCATGGGCCAGGCCCTGCTCAACCTTTGCCTCAATGCTCTGGACGCCATGCCCGACGGCGGGCGCATGACCCTGGTCATCGCCAAGGCCAAACGGCGGGTCTGCCTGATGGTGCGGGATACGGGCAAGGGCATTGATCCCGCCGCCATGGCTCATATTTTTGATCCCTATTTTACCACCAAGGGCCAGGGCACGGGGTTGGGGCTGGCCATGGTGCACAAGATCGTGGCGGAGCATAACGGCGAGATCAGCGTCTATTCGCGTCTTGCCGGTGAAGACGGCCACGGGGAAACCATTTTTCGCCTTTGGCTGCCCCTGGCGCCTAAAGCGCCTGAGGAATTCCCCGAGTTGCGTTATCGCGGCAAGGGGCGGAAAAACTAGGCCTTGCGGCAATCCCGAAAATGAGAATAATCCGGTTGGACGCCGGGCCGGGCGCGTAACCGTTCGCCCGATCCGTGTCCCCGGCGTAATCGCATATACGGCAAGGAGGGGTAAGGGTGAAAATCGACATTTTGGTGGTCGATGACGACGATGCCCACCGCGGCATGCTCAAAACCATGCTGGGGTCCTGGGGCTACACGGTGGATGAGGCCACCGACGGCGACGAGGCCGTGGACCGGGTGCGGGAAAAGGCCTTTGACGCGGTGCTGACCGATGTGCGTATGGCGCGCATGGACGGCATCCACGCGCTCAAGGGCATTCTGGAATATAATCCGGCGCTGCCGGTGGTGCTGATGACGGCCTATTCCTCGGTGGAAACCGCTGTGGAGGCCCTGCGCCTGGGCGCATATGATTATCTGGTCAAGCCCTTGGATTTCGAGGCCCTCAAGCACACGTTGGAAAAGGCCATCGAACATTCCCGCCTGAGCGTGGAAAACCGCGAACTACGCCGCCAGCTCACCGATGCCGCGACCCGTCCGGGCATTCTGGGCCGCAGCCAGGCGGTCAAGGACATGCTTCATATCATCAGTACCGTGGCCCCCACTGAAGCCACCGTGCTGATCACCGGCGAATCGGGCACCGGCAAGGAACTGGTGGCCCGCGCCCTGCACGAGGGCAGCGCCCGCGCGGACAAGCCTCTGGTCACCGTGAACTGCGCGGCCTTGGCGGAAAACCTGCTGGAATCCGAGCTCTTCGGCCATGAAAAGGGTTCGTTCACCGGCGCGGAACGCCGCCGCGAGGGCCGTTTTGTCCAGGCTAACGGCGGCACGCTGTTTCTGGACGAAATCGGCGAGATGCCCATGCAGCTCCAGGCCAAATTGTTGCGCGCCCTGCAACAGGGCGAAGTGCAGCGGGTGGGTTCGGACTCGCCCATCACCGTGAATGTGCGCGTGCTGGCCGCCACCAATCGCGACCTGCGCCTTGAGGCGGCGCAAAAGCGCTTCCGCGAGGATCTTTATTTCCGGCTCAATGTCATCAGCATCGACGTGCCGCCCCTGCGCCAGCGCGGCGAAGACATTCCTCTGCTGGCCGCGCATTTCCTCCAGCGCTTTGCCGGGCGCAATCGCAAGAGCATTAAGGGATTCGCGCCCCAGGCCCTGGACAGCATGTTGCGTTATCCCTGGCCCGGCAATGTCCGCGAGCTGGAAAATGCCGTGGAGCGGGCCGTGATTCTCTGCAACGGCGATCTGATCACGGGCCGCGAACTGCCCGCCAATGTCATTGATGCCTCGCCCTTGGCGGAAGCGGCGCTTGTGCCCGAAGGGGATGTCTCCCTGGCCGGACTGTCCCTGGACATGGTGGAGCGCCGGGCTATTGAGGAAACGCTGCGCCAGACCGGCGACAACAAGAGCGAGGCTTCCCGGCGGTTGGGCATTACGCGGGCTACCCTGCACAACAAGCTGCGGAAGTATGGCCTGGAGTAGGGGCGGTCCCGCGCCCGGCCTTTTCCCTGCCGGAGAACAAAATCCATCTGTCGGGGGACCGCCCCCTCCGGATGGGGGACTATGAGGCCATATGACGACAACATCGAAGCAACTTTCCGCGGAACAGCTCGGACGGCTGGCGGACTTCTGCAACGAGGTGGGCATGCTGCGGCACACGCCGCGCAGCGGCTACGCCTTTCTGGGCTCGGGCAAGGAGAATGTGGCCGAGCATTCCTATCGGGTCAGCGTGCTGGGCTACGCTCTGGCGCGTCTGGCCGGGGCGGACCCGGCGCGGGTGACCTTTCTCTGCCTGTTTCACGATCTGCACGAGGCCCGCACCGGCGATTTCAACTACGTCAATCACCGCTATAACCAGTGCCGCGCGCGGGAGGCCCTGGAGGACGCCACGCAAGGCACCGGCTTGGCGGAAGATATCCTCGGTTTCTGGGACGAACTGGCTGACGGGCGGAGCCTGGAAGCCGAGCTGGCCCACGACGCGGATCAGTTGGACCTGATCTGCAATCTGCATGTGGAATTGAGCAAGGGCAACGCCTTTGCCGAGGAATGGCTGGACAGCGCGCTCAAGCGCTTGCGCACGCCCTTGGCCCGCGAGCTGGCCGAGGCCGTTCTGCGCACGGACCCCAACCGCTGGTGGTACGGCCAGGTGGACAAGGGCTGGTGGGTTCACCACCGGAAGCCGGAAAAGTTCTAGGGCCTTATTGACACTACGTTCCGTTGTCCGTTGGCTTTGTCATCGCTGTGGTCCTCATCCGCAACACGTCAAAGCCGTGGATGTTGCTCTCTCGCGTTTGCCGGGTGCATATTTTCAATGCAAAAATTCCCCGGGGGTTGCTGCTGTTCACCGTTTGTGCGGCATCCCTCGGGGAATTTTGCGTTTGAAGTCGCCGGTCTGATCCGGCGTATTCCTCAACTCACGACAACAGTGCCCAGCGGCGCGTCATCCAGGAGATAGCGCCGCAGACTGGATTGGGCGCGGCCGTCCAGAATCAACGCACGCGAGCAGCCCGCGTCCAGCGCGTTCAGGCAGGCTTCCACCTTGGGGATCATGCCGCCGCTGATCACGCCGTCCTCTTTCAGGCGGGCGATTTCCGCCCGGTTCAGGCCGGGAATCAGCCTGCCGTCGGCGTTCAGCACGCCCGGCACATCGGAAATCAGCACAAAATACTCGGCCGCCAGGGCCCCGGCCAGCGCGCCCGCCGCCGTGTCGGCATTGATGTTCAGGGCTTCGCCGTCCGAGCCCGAGGCCACGGGCGCCACCACCGGCAGAAAACCGGCGTCCAGCAGGCAGCGGGGCAGGGCCGGGTCCACTTCCGTGACCTCGCCCACCAGGCCCAGGGCCGGGTTCTTACGCCGCGCCCGCAGCAGGTTGCCGTCGCGGCCTGAAATGCCCGCCGCGCACACGCCGTGCCGCGAGAAGCCGCTGACCACCGCCTTGTTGACCTGGCCGCAGAGCACCATTTCCACGGCCTGCATGGTGGCTTCGTCCGTCACGCGCAGGCCGTCCACAAAGCGGCTCTCAACCCGCAGGCGTGCGAGCAGGGCGCTGATCTGCGGCCCGCCTCCGTGCACCACCACAAGGCGCATGCCCTGTCCGGCAAGATGGGCCAGATCCGTGGCGAAGGCTTCGCTCAACTCCGGCTTGTCCATGGCGTGACCGCCGTATTTAATGACCACTGTGGGCTGTGTCATGGCTGTTCTCCGCTGCTGTGTTCCGGCGCATGATCCGCGCGTTACGGAAGCGGAAAAATAGCATCCGGGGGCGTGGGGCGCAAGCCTGCGGCGTCCCCGCATTGCCTTGCACTGTTAAAAAAGGTAAAAACGGATACGTTCATTTTTCCGGAGTTTCCATGAGCCAAGATCTTGCCTGGCGTAACCTGCTCAAAGAACAGTCCTGGATGCAGGAGGCCATGGATGCCGCCAATACCGGCCTCTGGGTGATCATGATCGACACCCGCAACGGCTGTTGCTCCATGCTGGCCAGCGCGCCTATGCTGCGCCTGCTGGGGCTGGAAGAGCATCCCGCGCCGGAGGAGTGTTTCGCCTTCTGGCGCGGTCGGGTGGACAAGAAGTGCGACGACGACGTCAATGACGTGGTGGACCAGTTTCTGGCCGACACCCAGCTGCACGAAGTGCGCTATCCCTACCATTATCCCAAGTGGGGCGTGATTTTCGTGCGTTGCGGCGGCCGCCGCATTTCCGCGGACGACGACCCCTTGGTGCGCATCACCGGCTACCATCAGGATGTCAGTGAGATTCAGGCCATGCACCAGTCCCTGCGGGAGAGCCTGGCGCGGCTTTCTCTGGCCTGCCGCCTGGGGCAGCTCGGCGTGTTTGAACTGCGGCACGGCGAAGGGGATCTGGAACTCACGGGCAACGATATTTTTTTCGGCCAGTTGGGCTTGCCTGAAGGCCTTGGCGATGAAGAGCGTGTGGACGCGGTGGAAGCGCGCCTTGTGCCCGAGGACCGCGAGGCCTGGCGGGCTCTGCGGCATCCTGAGGATTGGGTGGTGGGGCGGCACGAACATACCGAGGTGCGCGTGCTGCATCCCCGGCTGGGCCAGCGCTGGCTCAAGCTGGCCTATGAGGTCATGGGTTCCGGCGAGAATCGCCGCATTGCGGGCTATACCGACGACGTCACGGAACACCGCCTGCACGAGCGCATGCTGCGCGAGGCCAAGGACGAGGCAGAGGCGGCCAATGCCGCCAAAAGCATTTTCCTGGCCAATATGAGCCACGAAATCCGCACGCCCATGAACGGCATCATGGGCATGGCCTATCTGGCCCTGAACACCGACCTCACGACGCAGCAGCGGGACTACATCGAGAAAATCCACGGCACCTGCGTGTCCCTGCTGGACATCATCAACGACCTGCTGGATTTTTCCAAAATTGAGGCCAACCACATGGAGCTGGAAAATCTCCCCTTCCAGCCCGCGCATGAAATCGAGGCCGTGCTGACCTTGCTCCAGCCCAAGGCCCAGGCCAAAAAGCTCGGCCTGGAAACCGTCATTGATCCGGACATCCCCACCGTCCTTTCGGGCGACGCCCTGCGCCTGCGCCAGATACTGCTCAATCTGGGCAGCAACGCGGTGAAATTTTCCGAGCACGGCACGGTCCGCATTGATCTGGAACTGGTGGGCCGCACCACGGATACGGTGCGCCTGCGCTGCAGCGTCAGCGACGAGGGCATCGGCATGAGCCCTGAGGATCAGGCCCGCATTTTCAAGCCTTTTTCCCAGGCGGACACCTCCATCACCCGTCGTTTCGGAGGCACGGGCCTGGGCCTGGCCCTCTGCCGCCGCCTCACCGCGCTGATGGGCGGCGGCATTTCCGTGGAGAGCGAGGAAGGCAAGGGGAGCGTATTTCGGGTGGAGCTGCCGTTCCGGCTGGCCGCGGGCGCGGACCTGCCCGCCGACGCCGCCGACGGCCCCGAGGATCTGAACTGCCTCAAGGGCTTGCGCGTGCTGGTGGCAGAGGACGGCGACATCAACCGCGAAATCATGGAAGCCCTGCTGGACGGCATGGGCGCGGTCTGCATTCCGGCGGTCAACGGGCGGGAAGCTCTGGATATCTGGCGCGCCCGGCACGAGGACATCGACCTCATCCTCATGGATGTACAGATGCCGGTCATGGACGGCTACACGGCCACCCGCGAGATCCGCGCCGGCGGCCTGCCCGGCGCGGTGGAAACGCCGATCATCGCCATGACGGCCTATGCCATGCGCGGCGACGCCGAGCGCAGCCTGGCCGCGGGGATGGACGGGCATCTGACCAAACCCGTGAATGTGAACGAGCTGACCCGCATGCTCAAAAGCTATGCCCGGCGGCGGCCCAAGGCCCGGCCGGACTGAGCGCCCCCTGGCCGCTTCTTGACAGGGCCGCGCGTGAGCGCGTAAGTCCGGCAGACACTTCACTCTTCAAGGAAAGTCACACCATGTCAGACGTTGTTACCCGTTTTGCGCCCAGCCCCACCGGGCATCTGCACATCGGCGGCGCGCGCACCGCCATTTTCTGCTGGCTTCTGGCCCGCCATTACGGCGGCCGCTTCCATCTGCGCATTGAAGACACGGATCTGCTGCGCTCCAAGCAGGAATACACGGATTCCATCCTGGCCTCCATGCGCTGGCTGGGCCTGGACTGGGACGGCGGGCTCACCTATCAGACCCGGCGCACGGACCTGTACAACAGCTATGTGGACAAGTTGCTGGAAACAGGCCACGCCTACTGGTGTTCCTGCACGCCTGAAGAGGTGGAGGCCATGCGCGAGGAGGCCCGCCAAAACGGCCTCAAACCGCGCTATAACGGCCACTGCCGCACGCGTGACCTGGGCCCCGGCGAGGGGCGTTGCGTGCGCCTCAAAACCCCGCTCACGGGCAAGGTGGTCTTTGACGACATGGTCAAGGGCAAGATCGCGGTGGATGTGGGCGAGCTGGACGACATGGTCATCCGCCGCGCCGACGGCATGCCCACTTACAATATGGCCGTGGTGGTGGACGACCATGAAATGGGCATCACCCACGTGATCCGGGGCGACGACCATGTGTCCAACACCCCGCGCCAGATTCTGATTTATGAGGCGCTGGGCCTGCCCGTGCCCCGCTTCGGCCATGTGCCCATGATTCTGGGCCCCGACCGCCAGAAGCTTTCCAAGCGCCACGGCGCGCGGGCGGTCATTGAGTACCAGAAGGACGGCCTGCTGCCCCAGGCCCTGGTCAGTTATCTGGTGCGCTTGGGCTGGTCCCACGGCAATCAGGAGCTGTTCAGCCTGGACGAGCTGGTGCGGTATTTCGACGGCAGCAACCTCAATCCGGCGGCAGCGGCCTTTGACCCGGCCAAACTGGAATGGTGCAACGCCCACTTCATGCGCGAACTGCCCCTGGACCAGTTGGCCGCACTGGTGGAGCCCTTTGTGCGGGAGGCCGGTCTGGGCGATCTGCCCAGGGAGCGCCTGGAACCTCTGTGCGTGATGTTCCGCGAGCGGGCCAACAACCTCAAGGCCCTGGCCGAGAGCTTCCGCCCCCTGCTCGTACCCGCCGCCGAGCTGGTCTATGCGGAAAAGGATGCCAACAAGCATTTCACGGACGCGGGCAAGGCCCATCTGCGCGCTCTGGCCGTCGTCTTCAAGGCCTGCGATCCCTTCAGCGCCGAAGTCCTGGAAGCCGCGCTCAACGCCTATGTGGCGGACAACGGCCTGAAGTTCAAGGAAGTGGCCCCGCCTCTGCGCACGGCGCTCATGGGCTTCATGGGCGGTTCGCATCTCAACGAGATCATGGCATTTCTGGGCCGGGAGGAGACGCTGGCGAGGCTGGAGCGGGCCGCCGGATAGGCTGTCCTACGTTTTTATGTCCTGAGGACGGAAAAGGGATTCGGAGGGGCCTGCCCCCTCCGAATCCCTTTTCCGTATCATGGCGGCACGGCCCGGAACAGATGGATCTGTTCCGGGCCGTGCTGTGTAACCGTCAGGTGCAATTCCAAAGCGAGCTCATTTTGAGAAGAATAGATCCATCTTGACGCGTCTCCATGCCAGGGCCAGATCTCGTGAAAATGCCGTCCGAGAAAAGCCGCATTTTGCGGGCGGCAAGGCGCAAGACGGAAATTGGGCGAAGCTGTATTGAAATACCGTGAGGGCAATTTTCGCTTTGCAACGCGGCAAAGGCCATGCCCGGCCTTGTCAGGACACCGCCGGGAGCGGGCTTGCTTAAACCTTACGCCGCTCCGGCCCGGGAGGGAGCGTTTCCGCGCGAATCGGGACTCATGCCTTGAAATACGTCCTGAGCAGTGCGCACAAGGCGTCGATTTCCAGAGGTTTGCTGGCGTGGGCGTTCATGCCGCTGGCCAGGGATTTCTGGCGGTCCTCCTCAAAGGCGTTGGCGGAGAGGGCGACGATGGGCACGGTGCGCGCATCGTCACGGCGCAGATCACGGATCTTCCTGGTCGCCGTCAGGCCGTCCATGACCGGCATGAGAACATCCATGAGGATGACGTCGAAGTGATGCGGCGGGCTGGCCGCGAAGCGTTCCACCGCTTCTTTTCCGTTGCAGGCCGCTTCGACGCTGAACCCGCAGCCCCTGAGCTGCTCGCGGGCGACCTCCATGTTGAGTTCGTTGTCCTCAACCAGAAGAAGGTTTTTCCCCGTAAAATCAAAGAGGTCTTCCTGTGGCCTTTCTTTGGGGGCGTTTCCGTGAAGTTCCCGCAGGCCGTCCAGGAGGAGCGAGCGAAAAAAGGGTTTGCGGATAAAACCGGGCCCGTCGTCAGCCATTGCTTCCGGATCGGGAAGCCGGCCGCCTGTCAGCGCCAGCCGGACGCCTGCCAACTCCGGCCGGCTGCGAAGATGCCGCCTGACCGTGTCCGCGCCGGGCAGGGCGGCAGCCAGCAACACGGTGCCAAGGGGCTCGCCGCCCGCCGCCGAGGCCTCCAGGCGCCGAATGGCCTCGGAAGCGCCGGAGGCGAAAACCGTTTTGATGCCCGCGGCGTTCAGGATGCGCGTCGCCGTCTCCCCATCTTCCCTGTTGTCAACCACCAGCACACCTGAACAAGTGTCTTCCGCCACGGCGGATGACGGCGGTGCGGCCACGGCGCCAAGCGGCAGGACAATGGTGAAGGCGCTTCCCCGGCCTTTTTTGCTGCGCACGCTGATGGTGCCGTCCATCAGTTCCACAAGGGACTTGCTGATGGAAAGCCCCAATCCTGATCCGCCGTATTGGTTGACGATCTCGGTGGTTTCCTGCTCAAAAATGTTGAAAATCCTCGTCAGGCCGTCAGGGGAGATGCCGATGCCGGTATCTGAAACGGTAAATTCCAGCACGCTTGTCCGGCCCCTGCGTGTCAGCTCGCGTACCGCCAGGGTGACGCGCCCATGCTTTTCGGTGAACTTGAAGGCATTGGACAGAAGATTCACGAAAATTTGCTTCAGGTGAAGCGCGTCGCCGTTGAAATGCTCTTCCTCAAAGGGCTCCACGCGCAGGGTGAAGTCCAGCAGTCTCTGTTCCGCCTCGCCGGAGAACAGGTCGTAAAGGTCGTAGAGAAAAGCCGGGAGCGAAAAGGGTTGGATGGCGAGTTGCAGTTTGCCGTTTTCAATGCGGGAAAAGTCCAGCACGTCGTTGATGAGCGAGAGCAGGTACCGGGCGGCGGCTTCTATTTTCGCATGGCAGTTTTGCAATTCCTTTGCGTCGTCCTGCCTGTGGATGGCAAGGCGGTTCATGCCGATGACGGCGTTCAGCGGCGTGCGCAGTTCATGCGACATGCGGGACAGAAAGCGGCTTTTGGACTCGCTGGCCGCCTGCGCTCTGGTCAACAGGGCATCCTTGACTTCCCGCTCGTTCCGTTCCAGCAGGCGTTTGTATTCGGTAATGTCGATGATGACGCTGTAATAGGCGGGATGGGACGCGTTCTCCGAGGGGTGGCTGTAGCCGATGGTGGTCAGCAGGGTGCGGACTTCTCCGTCGCGCCGCCGGATGCGCATTTCAAGAAGCTGGGTCTGATGCGTCCGCTTCGTTTTTTCCAGAGCGGCGGCCACCATCGCCATGTCCTGCGGAAGAATATAGTCCGCCGTGCCGTTCAGTTCCGTTTCGAACTGCTCCTGCGTATAGCCGATAATCCTGAGGAAGGTTTCATTATTCCAGAGGATGGTCATCTGGCCGTCGTCGGCCAGCTGACAGATGCCGCCCGGTATGCTTTCAAGTATGGATTCTATTTTATTTTCAAGTGTCTGTACTTTGTTTTTGAAATCCGTGATATCGAAAGAAAGTTCGATACGTGATTTGTGGCCATGCCAGTCGATCAGTTTATTATGGATGGAAAAATGCCGACCAAGATAGGGGTTTTTGTATTCCCACATGTACACTTGATCATAGCTGAGATATTTATTTGTACAGAAGGGGCAGGGCGCGTCAACGCCCTGTATGATTTCATAACATTTTTTATGCTTGTAATTTTCAGGGCTGAGATTGAGAAAATTGAGGCAGCGTTCATTCATATACAACAGTTCATAGGTATGAATATCAGCTACATAAACAAACTCGCCGAAGGCATTCAGCAACTGCTCCCGTTCGTTTCCGTGTTGGCTCATCATGCCGGCACCCCCTGACTCCGTTGACAGCATACAAAATTAAACAGCCGTGCAGCGCGTACACAGCATAACATTCAATAACCGCAGCATATTTTACTGCAAAAGGTAAGAGCTTCATATTTCACGGATGAGCCGATATTTTGTTTTTAGCTGGCCGCATAGCGCGTGGCGGCATTTGAAAATCGTAAAAATGAAGCTGTCGCAATATCTCCGAAAGAGTATACTTCTCTACTTTCAGCGAGGCAAATAAATAATTTGATTGACAGTAAAAAGTTGTAGGATATCGCCTTTGCTGATCTCTGTTCGGAACCGTTTACTGATAGAAGGGGCTCATGGCCCGCAGCAGATGGGTGAACAGCCCGTCCATGCCGTTGATGAAGTGCTCCACATGGTCGGCCATGACAACCAGCAGCAGACCCACAAAGAAAAAACCCACGCCGATCTTGATGGGAAAGCCGAATTCCATGATGTGAATCTGCGGCGAGGTGCGGGCCACCAGGGCCAGGGCCACTTCCACCATGAACAGGGCCACCATGACCGGCGCGGCGATTTTCAGCGCCAGCACGAAGACCTGGGCCGCCAGATCCAGCACCTGCCAGAGCAGATTTTCGCCGATGAACAGGCCGCCGGGCGGCACCAGGGCAAAGGAGGCGGCAAAGCCCTTGATCATGTACAGATGCCCGTCCAGGGCCAGAAAGGCCAGCAGAGAGACCATCCAGAGAAAAAAGGCTGTGGCGCCGGTCTGGTTGCCGGTGAGCGGGTCCGCGAAATTGATCATGGTGAAACCCATCTGAAAACCCAGCAACTCGCCGCCCGCCTGGATGCCCATAAACAAAAAATTGACGGCCATGCCGAGCACCAAGCCCAGTACCACCTCGCCCAACAACATCAGAACCATGTCAAAGGGGTGGGCGGGCATGACCGCGCCGGACAGGGCCAGATGCGGCCATACGCCCAGCGAAAAGACAATGGTGACGGCCGCTTTGACCGGAATGGGGATGTTGTTGGTGGAAAAGACCGGCAGCATGAACATGACGATGCTCACCCGCATCATGGTGAGCAACAGGCTGAGCGCAGCCGCCGGATTATAACTGAAGGCATCCATGCCGGGCGGAGATGCAAAAAGGCTGCCAGATAGGCAAAGGCCCGCGCCAAGGCGCGGGCCGAAAATGTTGTGCCGTTGCGGCCGGGTCAGGCCGCCGTGGACTACTTGTGCAGCTTTTCGGCGATCAGCTCGCGGATAATCTTGTTCAGGCCGGGCAAATCAGGCTTGGAAACCTGCCTGTCCGCGCCCACTTTGACGCCTCTGGCGCGCAGGGCTTCGGTGATCAGGGAGGAGAAGAGGATTACCGGCAGATCCTGCGTGCCCGGCGTCTCGCGGATTTTGGCCGTGAGCGCGTGACCGTCCATTTCCGGCATTTCAATGTCGGAAATGACCAGATGCACCAGTTCGGTGAGTTCCACCTGTTTGGATTGGGCCTCGTTGCGCAGTTCCGAAAGATAGTCCCAGGCCTCCCGGCCGCTGCCCACCACCGTGACCTGAAAACCGGATTTTTCCAGCGAGGATTTGAGGATATGCCGCAAGGAGCTGGAGTCGTCGGCCACCAGCAGATGGAACTGGCCCGCGCCTTCCACGGGAGTGGTGTCCACCTCCACCTGGGACATGTCCAGGGTGCTGTCCAGGCTGGCAAGAATTTTTTCCATATCCAGAATGAAGAGCACCCGGTCCTGGATGCGCAGCACGCCGGTGATGCTCTCGCGCGAGTAGGCCTGCACGTATTTGTTCGGCGGCTCGATGCGGTCCCAGGTCATCCGGTGGATGCTGGTCACCGAGGAAACCAGAAAGGCGGCCTGCACGCCGCTGAATTCGGTGACGATGACCTTGTTGTTCTCATCGCTGGCCATTTCCTTGCCGAGCCAGGCCGCCAGATTCAGGATGGGCAGCACCTTGCCGCGCAAATTGAAGGTGCCGAGCACCGAGGAGTCATGCTTGCTGGGCACGCTGGTCACGCTGGGCAGGCGGATGATCTCCAGCACTTTGGCGACATTGATGCCGTAGTGCCCGCTGTAGGCGCTGCCGTCGGGCTGCTTTTCATCAATGAGAAATTCTATGATTTCGAGCTCATTATTATTGACGTTGAGCAAGCTGTTCTGGGTCATGGCATTCCTCGTCCTTGGCTGAAACGGCGTCAATGAACCTTATCGGCGGCCGCACGCTTTCCTTAAGACGCGTGGGAAAATATCCGCAAAATTTCCGCCGCGTTCAGCGCCGTCCCGCGCTGTTGCGCCCGGTTTTTTCCTTGGGCGGCTCCAGGCGGGGACAGAAGGAGGCCATTTCGCATTCCCCACAACGGGGCTTGCGGGCGTGGCAGACATCCCGTCCGAACCAGACCATGCGGTGATTGACGTCGCCCCACTCCTGTTGCGGGAACAGCGCCATCAGGTCCCGTTCCACGGCCACGGGGTCGGTCTGGTCCGTGAGGCCCAGCCGGTGGCTGATCCGCTTCACGTGGGTGTCCACGGCCAAGCCCTCATTGATGCCGAACGCGCCGAACAGGACCACATTGGCTGTTTTGCGGGCCACGCCCGGCAGGGTCACCAGATGTTCCAGGGCTTGGGGCACCCGGCACTCAAAGTGGTCCCGCACGCGCCGGGCCGCGCCCAGCAGATTTTTTGCCTTGCTGTGGTAAAAGCCCGCCGAACGGATGACCTCTTCCAGCTCTTCCTGGGTGGCCCCGGCCAGCTCCGCCGGGCCTGGCCAGCGCCGGAAGAGTTCCGGCGTGATGGTATTGACCCGCGCGTCGGTACACTGGGCGGCCAGCACGGTGGCGACCAGCAGTTCCCAGGCGTTATGAGAATTGAGGTGGGTTTCGGGCCTGGGGTAGCGGGCCCGCAGGGCGGCCAGGACTTTTTGCGCCCGTGCCGGGCGGGAGTCTGCTTTTGTCATGCCTCTGCTATGCCACAGGCGGCAACGGCCCGCAAGGCGGTCCGGCAGGATGGCCTTGTCCCGGATGGCCGGAGACACGTCGGCCAAAGCCGCGCCCCTTACCGGGGCGTCGGCGGGAATACCCGGTTCCGACGCCGTATCCCGCGTTCCGCCCGGATCGAACAGGGCTGTGAAGCTGAATCAGGTGCCCTTGCCGTGCATGGCTTCCGCCAGCTTGCGGGCGATACTCAGCCCAGGGCCTGCGCGAAAACGGCCTCCCGAGACGCGGCGCGCGGGCGGAACCGGGGTGAGCAATAAAAAAGCAAAGCAGAGCGCCGCCGCGGATATGATATTCCGTACAGCATCCATGTATTTTAGCACGTAAAATACCGCGGTTGTCCCGTTCAGGTCCGTAACTCTCTCTCTCTCTCTCTCTCTCTCTCTCTCTCTCTCTCTGAATGAATATAGACGAAGGGATTTAAATTTATTTAGGCTAGTTGAGAGCTGAAGTACAGAGTCCGAGCGGTCGCCCGGCAGAAACAGCCTGGGAACACTTGCCGGGATCGAAAAAAATCCGTATCTAAAAAAAGTTGTTTATATTCAGGAAGCCAACAAAATAAGATAAATTAAAGTAGTTAACTATGATTATAGGTTTGATGTAGTTATCTATCACAAATTTATACGTATTTTTGTTTAAATATTGTCATGGCATGAAATTAAATAATATATGGCTTTAAGGAAAAGAACAGCGGTGCGATATCCGGCGGCGAATAAAACACGGTGTGATATGCTGTATAACTCCCTTTAAATATCCATGGAAAATTCATTTAAATGTCAGGCGGATGCTCCAAATACGCTGCTTATTGTCGACGATGATGAAATGAACCGCGAGGTGCTGGCGAACATTTTCGCGGCGGCTCATTCCATTGAAACGGCGGAGAACGGCAGGGAAGGCCTTGATAAACTGCGGATGCGCAGGCGGGAAGTCTGCGCTGTTCTTCTTGATGTGGTTATGCCTGTGATGGGAGGCATCGCCATGCTGGAGGAACTCGGCAGAGAAAATGTGGTCAACCAGATCCCCGTATTTCTCATCACGGGCGAAACGGACGACCGCGTCATCAAGAAGGCCTATGATCTCGGCGTGATGGATGTCATCCCCAAGCCTGTTTCTCCCCACATCGTGCGGCGCCGCGTCAACTCCGTCATCGAACTTTTTGTGGCGCGTGAGCGTTTCGCGGATATTGTCGACCGGCAAAAGGCTGAAATACAGCGGCAGGCCGAGCGCATCCTCAAGCTGAACATGGGGATGATAGCCTCCCTGGCCACGGCCATTGAATTCCGCAGCGGCGAATCCGGCGAGCATGTCCGGCGGATTCACGACATTACCAGCCTCTTTCTTACGAGTTCCCCGCTGGGAGAAGGCTTTTCGGAGGATGCGATTGAGCAGATTTCCCTGGCCGCCATCATGCATGATGTGGGCAAAATCTCCATTCCCGACGCCATATTGAACAAGCCCGGCCGCCTTACCGGCGAAGAATTTGATATAATGAAGACGCACACCACCGAGGGATGCCGCCTTCTGGCGCAAATTCCCCAGATGCGTGAGCTTCCCTTTTTTGACTATGCCTACGATATCGCCAAGCATCATCATGAACGCTGGGACGGGGGCGGCTATCCGGACGGGCTCAAGGGCGACGCCATTCCCCTTTGGGCGCAGATCGTTTCCATTGCCGATGTTTACGACGCCCTGGTCAGCAAACGGGTGTACAAAGAGGCCTATGGTTGCGACAAGGCGGTCGAGATGATTTCCGGCGGGGCGTGCGGCGTCTTTAATCCTCGGCTTCTGGAGTGTTTTCAGGCTATTGAAGGCCGGATACGCAATCTTTACCTGACCGGCGCGGCGGATGCCGGGGAATGAGGTTGAAGGAATGGATCAGGACAGGAAAACACGGCTGGAAGAGGGTGGGATCAATCTGAGCGGCGCTCTGGAGCGTTTTATGGGTAATGAACCCATGCTCGAGCGCTATCTGGGAAAATTTCTTACTGAAAAAAGTTATGCCCAACTGCTGGAGGCCGTTGCGGCCGATGACCGGGAAGCGGCGTGCATCGCGGCGCATTCGCTGAAAAGCGTCTGCGGCACCCTGGGCTGCGAAAGCATGCAAAAGCTGGTGCTGCGGCAGGAGCAGTGCATCCGCACAGGCAACTGGGATGAAGCCGTCACAATGATGCCGGAGATTACAAGCAGCTACAACGGAATCTGCGCGGCTCTGCGCGCGTAGGGCAACGGTCCCGCCCGTGCCCGCCCGGCTGGCGCGGGCCAGGGCGTGTTCTGGCATCGCTTTTTTTGTCTTGCGGCTTCGCCGGGGTATTTGCCCGCAACTCCGTGCCGGACATTTTCACATCTGATGAACCCGCAGGGGCCGACAGGCGGAACGGGTTGGAGATGATCCTATGAAATTTCGCACTGCAATCCCTGACAGGGCGGCGACAGAGCCTTTTTCAAAGAACGGCGAGGCCGTTCCCGGCGGAAAATACGGCATGTCCTCAAGAAACCTGCGGATGCTGGGCCTTTGCGCCATCACGGCCTGTTATGTGGCCTTTGTGGTTGTCGCCATGTACCGGATGGGAGAGTCAACGGCGACGCTCTATGAGCATCCATATCTGGTTTCACGCGAGGCGCGTGAAATGAAAGCCCGCGTATATGAGATGCGGAACACGTTTCCCACCATGCTCGCCACGCCTGATCTGGCTCCCGCGAAATTCGAAGAAATACTGAACCGGCAGGAGAAGGCGCAGGATGATTCCATTGCAAGGATCAAGACTCTCTATCTGGGCGATAAAGAGGATCTGAGCGCTCTGGAAGGGGCATTGCTTGATTTCCGGCAGGCCCGGAGGCGGGCGGTCCAGGCGGCTGCTGGCGCCGGTCTCGCAACGTTTGACGAGGTAAACGCCTACTACAAGCGTGAGGTGCTTCCGTATCTGGACACGCTGGACAGCTTGCTGAACCGTTTCGGCAAATCCGCCGACCTCAGAGGCGCGGCGATTCTGACCGATATGGACAGGACACGGATTTTCTCCATTCTGGTTACCCTGCTGATGGGGGGCCTGATCATCTGGCTGATCGTTTTCACAAACAGGCTTGAGCGCAAGAAAAACAAGGAAATAGCGTACCGCGAGAGACTCTTCAATCTGTTGGCCGAAAATATTGATGAAGTTTTTTGCATCGCCCGCAGCAAAGAAAATTTTGAATATATCAGCTCCAACAGTAAACGCATCATCGGCCTGGACTCGAACGAACTGTACCGGGACAACAATACGCTGTATTCCCTGCTGCCGCCCGATGTGGGCGACTGGCTGCGGGCCGTTTTCAGCGACGGAAGCCTGCGCGGTCCGGTGGAGCGGGATGTCGCGCTTGCGGAGAGCGGGCGGCAATTCAAAATCCGGGTCTACCCCGTTTACCAGGACGGCGCGCTGGAGCGTTATATTACGGTTTTGGCCGACCAGACCGACGCCATCGGCTATCAGCGGACACTGAGCGACGCCCTTGAAAGCGCGCGTAACGCCAACGTCGCCAAAAGCAATTTTCTTTCGCACATGTCCCATGAGATCCGCACGCCCATGAACGCCATCATCGGCATGACCACCATTGCCATGAGCAGGCTGGATGACCGGGCCCGTCTTGAGGATTGCCTCGGCAAAATCGCCCAGTCCTCGCGCCATCTGCTCGGCCTCATCAACGATGTGCTCGACATGTCCAAGATTGAGGGGGGCAGACTGTCCATCGCGCACGAGCCGTTCAATTTTCGCTTGTCTCTCCAGGGGATCGTGAATCTCATTCAGCCGCAGATCCAGGAACAGGGACAGAATTTCGAGGTCTCCCTGTCTGAAGTTGACGAGGAAGAGCTGAACGGCGACGCCATGCGTCTGAATCAGATTCTGATCAACCTCCTTTCCAATGCCGTCAAGTTCACGCCCAGGGGCGGCTCCATCCGGCTGGATATCCGGCAAGTTCATAAAAACCGTAATAATGTCCGGTTCCGCTTCATTATCCGCGATACGGGCATCGGCATGAGCGAGGAATTCATCAGCCGCCTGTATATGCCCTTTGAACAGGCCACGGCTTCCACCGCTTCAAAGTTCGGCGGCACGGGGCTCGGCATGGCCATCACCCAAAACCTTGTTTCCCTGCTGGGCGGCATGATTTCGGTAAAAAGCAAGGAGGGCAGGGGCACGGAATTTACCGTGGAGCTTCCCTTCGGCCTGAGCGGCCGCCAAACCTCACGGGAATTATCCGCTCTGGACCCGCTCAAGGTGCTGGTGGTGGACGACGACCCCGGCACCTGCGAGCATGCCTCGCTGTTGCTGGGCAGAATGGGGCTGCGCGCCAGATGGGTGCTCACCGGCAAGGAGGCCGTGGATATCATCCTGCGGGCGCGTGAATGCGGCGATGACTATGATGTCTGCCTCATCGACTGGCAGATGCCCGACATGGACGGCGTGGAGACAGCGCGGCGCATCCGCCGGGAAGTCGGGCCGGACACGCTGATTATTATCATCAGCGCCTATGACTGGTCTCCCATTGAGCGGGAGGCGCGCGAGGCCGGAGTCAATGCCTTTATCAACAAGCCGTTTTTCGCCTCCACCTTGTACGACACGCTTCTTTCCATAACGCGGCATGCCCCGGCAAAGGCCGAAGTGAGCGTTCCCAACCGCCGGGAATATGACTTTTCCGGAAGGCGGATCCTGCTGGTCGAGGACAATGAGTTCAACCGGGAAGTCGCCAAGGAGTTCCTGGAAATGACGGGGGCCGCCGTCGAGTGCGCCGGGGACGGCAGGGAGGCTCTGGAAAAATTCACTTCTTCCGAGCCCGGGCACTATGCCCTTATTCTTATGGACGTGCAGATGCCGGTCATGAGCGGCTATGAGGCCACACGGGCCATCCGCGCCTCGGACCACGCGGAGGCGGAAACAATCCACATTCTTGCCATGACCGCCAATGCCTTTAGCGAGGACATCGCGGCCGCAGTGGCGGCGGGCATGAACGGCCATCTGGCCAAACCCATTGACGTGGCCGCCCTGTACCGGCTGATTGCCTCGCATCTTGGAGGCTGACGCGGGCGGCATTTTAATGAGGCCTGACCCTGGATGCGCCCGGCCGGGCCGTTTCTCCGCTGCTTCTGGACCGGCGCGGCATTGCCGTGTAAACTGAACCCCGTGCCGTTTCCCGGCGCGCCGGAGGAAGCATGTCCTTTCTGGTTTACGTCACCGTGCCCCATGAGCGGGAAGCCCTGGACCTGGCCCGTATGCTGGTGGAAGCCCGGCTGGCGGCGGGCGTCAACGTGCTGCCCGGCGCGCGGTCGGTCTACCGCTGGCAAGGCGAGGTGCGCGAAGCCGGGGAATGCCTGCTGCTGGCCCAGGTCAGCCGCGCGGCTTTTGAGGATTTTTGCGCGGCTGTGCGCCGCGCGCACAGCTACGAAGTGCCCTGTATTGTGGCCCTGCCCCTGGAGGCAGGGCCCGAGCCCTTTTTGCTCTGGATTGAGGAAAACAGCCTGCCGTCCGTGGGGTAGAGCATTTCAACGTTGATCTGCTTTAGACCGTTTCTCAAGTGAGCGACAGCCCCGAAGCGGTTGAGGCGGCATATATCCGCAACAGTGAGGCGACCATGTCCATCTATGTTTCCGGTTCCCTGGCCTTTGACCGCATCATGACTTTTCCCGGCAATTTTCAGGATCACATCCTGATGGACAAGCTGCACATGATCAACGTCAGCTTCATGGTGGACGGCATGGACGAGCGGCGCGGCGGTTGCGCGGGCAATATCGCCTATTCCCTGGCCCTGCTCGACGAAAAGCCGGTCATCGTGGCCGCCGCCGGGCGCGACTTCGTGCCCTACGCCGAAGCCCTGAGCACGCTGGGCCTGCCCCTGGACGGCATCCGGCGCGACGCGGATATCTTCACCGCGCTCTGCTACATCACCACGGACATGAACAGCAACCAGATCACCGGCTTCTACCCCGGCGCCATGACCCTGCCCGCCCAATACTCTTTCCCCGATCTGGACCCGGATACGGACATCGCCATCGTCTCGCCCGGCAATGTGGAGGACATGCGCCGCCTGCCCGCCTTCTACAAGGAAAAGGGCGTGCCGTATATTTACGATCCCGGTCAGCAGCTGCCCGTGCTTTCCGGCGCGGACCTGCTGTCGGCCATTGAGGGCTCGCTGGCCTGTATTACCAACGACTACGAACTGAATATGATCTGCAAGGCCACGGGCAAGAGCGAGGACGAGCTGCTGGGCCGCACCCTCTGGCTGGTGACCACCTTGGGCGCGGAAGGCGCGCTGGTGCGCGGGGCCGACGGCACTGAAGTGCGCATTGCGCCGGTGCCGCCCACGGGCGTGGTGGACCCCACGGGCGCGGGCGACGCCCACCGCGCGGGCCTGCTCAAGGGCCTGACCCACGGCCTGCCCATGCCCGAGGCCGCCAAACTGGGTTCGGTGAGCGCCAGCTTCGCCCTGGAAAAGATGGGCACCCAGGAGCACATCTATACCCCGGCCCGGTTCCGGGAGCGCTATGAGGCGGTATTTGGGGCGCTGCCCGAGGGACTGCTGCCGTAGTGCTCGTCGTCACGGGTGTCTTTTCGGTTATCTCCGCGTCAAACTTCACCCGCTTTTTCAGTCGAGTACCAAAAGAGTACACTCCTTCAAAGCGGGTTCGTTTTCCTTGATATAACACGAAAATCCACCCCGTGACGATGCGCTCCGGTGCAAATGGTTTCAAATGCGGACAAGAAAAATGCTATGTTGTATATTCTGCTGATGCTGCTGGCCGGCTGCATGATCGCCATGCAGTCGCCTATCAACGCGGCCTTGAGCCGCACGGTGGGCGTGCTGGAAAGCAGCCTGATTTCTTTTGCGGTCGGCACGCTCTTTCTGGCTCTGGCGGTGCTCTTCTTCGGCCGGGGCCAGCTGCCCCGCGTGACGGAAACGCCGCCCTGGCAATGGATCGGCGGCATTCTGGGCGCGGTCATGGTGCTCAACACCATTATCGCCGTGCCGCGCATCGGCGTGCTGACTACCGTGCTGGCCATGATTTTCGGCAATCTGGTCATGGCGGCGGTTATCGACAATTTCGGCTGGTTCGGCCTGCCGGTGACGCCCTTCGGCTGGCGGCGTCTGGCGGGCTTTGCCCTGGTGCTGGCGGGACTGCTGCTGGTGTTCCGGCGCTAGGAGCTGTTTCTAAATTGGTTCTTTTACCTTCCAGCTTCGTCAAAGGTCGCTTTTCACTCTGGTCGAATACCAGAAGAGTATACTCCCGTCGTAAAAAACTCGTTTTCCTTGCTGGAAGGAAAAATTCCCTAATTTAGAAACAGCTCCTAGGCTCAGCCTCTGGAAGGCTTCGATAACGTTGCAATGCGAGACGGCGGGTCGGCCATATCCGCCGGGAGGAAAAAACATGCGGGTGGATGCGGTACGGGAATTTCTGGAGCGGCACGGGCTGGGCGCGGCCTACCGTCAGTTCGAGGTTTCCAGCGCCACGGTGGATCTGGCGGCTGCCGCCGTGGGCTGCGAGCCTGGGCGCATCGCCAAGACCCTCTCCCTGCTGGGCAAGGACGGCCCGCTGGTGCTGGTGGTCATGGGCACGGCCAGGCTGGACAACCGCAAGTTCAAGGACGTTTTTCACCAGAAGGCCCATTTCATCAAGGCCGAGGACGTGGAAAGCCTGGTGGGGCACCCCATGGGCGGGGTCTGCCCCTTTGCCCTGCCCGAGGGCGTGTCCGTGTACCTGGACGCAAGCCTGAAGAACTTCGACCCGGTCTATCCGGCGGCGGGCGCGCCCGATAACGCCGTGGAAATCTCCCTGGCGGACCTGGAGCGCGTCACCGGCGGCGTCTGGGTGGACGTCTGCAAGGCGGAGTGACGGCGCCCGTACAGCTTGCGGCATTTCCTCTAGAGGGTGTTGATACTACGTTCTTTTGCCCGCTGGCTTTGCTGAACTTCGCCTTTTATTCCAGTCGAGTACCATAGCTCTGCTGTCCTCATCCGTAAGCAGCTTCGCCGCAACGGCTGAGGCAAGAGTACACTCCTTTCATGCTTTAGCCGTTATGCGAGGAACGAGCATTACGGATAAAGACAGCAGCGATAAAAGGCTCGTTCTCCTCGCCGGCGAACAAAATCCCAGTAGTGTCAACAGGCTCTAGAAATGCTCTATGCGTCGGGCAGCAGGCGCGTTTCCAGCGCATGGTCCACGGGCACCTCGCGGGAGGCGAATACCTTGTCTATCCGCACGGTGCCCGCCGGGGCGTTGCGCAGGGGCTTCACATGGCGCATTTCGGCATAGATGATGCGCGCGACGGCCGCGTCGCGCTGCCAGCTCTTGCAGGCCGCCAGGCCTCCGGCCTGGTCCAGGGTGCGCTCGGGCACGGGCTGGCCGCCATGGGCCCGCCGGATGATCACATGCGAGCCGGGGCCGTTGTCGGCGTGCAGCCAGATATCATGGGGCGCCGCCAGCTTGCGCGCCGCCAGATTGCCCTTGGCGTCGCGGCCCCGCAGCAGGGCGAAGCCGTCCTCGCTGATAAAGAGCTGCACGTTTTTGGGCAGGCCGCCGGGCAGGGGCCGGCGCATTGCTTCTCCTGAACCGGCGGCTGAAGCCGCCTTGCCCGCATCCCCGCCTGATATGCCCGCCAGACTTTCCCGGCGGGCGCGTTCCAGGGCCGCGGCCTCGGCTTCCAGAGCCGCGCGGCGTTGGGCCAGATGCTCCAGGCCGCGCTGCCCGCGCCGGGCTGTGTGAAAAAGCCGTTCCATGGCTTCGCGCACTGTATAGCGCGGGTCCAGCCTGATATCTCTCGCCGGGCCGTGTTCCGTTTCCGGCAGATTGACAAGGGGCGCGCGTAAATCCGCAGGCCAGCGCCAGAGGTTTTCCCGCAGGGCCAGGGCGTCGGTCCGGGCCGCGCGCATGGCCGTGAGCCGGGCTTCTTCCTCCCGCAGTTTGTCCAGCAGGCGATCCAGCTTGCGGCCGCGTCGGGTCAGAGGCAGGGCGGCGGCCACGGCCTTGTCCTTGGCCAGACGCTCCAGCACCAGACTTTGCCCGGCCCGCTCCAGCAGGGGCAGGACGTCCGGGCCGCTTTCCTCCTTTAAATCCCCGCGCAGGCCAGGCGGCAGGGGCCAGGCCGTGGCGGAGCGGACGCCCCCGCAACCGTCCCGAAGCCCGTCAGATCCCTCCGCGCTGTAGAGAAAAACATCGCCCCCACCCACGCGCAGATCTTCCAGCAGGGCCCACTGTTCGGGCTCTTCCATCCGCTCCAGGCTGCGGCGCAGGGTGGGCGTGAGCACGGGCCACTGCCGCCAGTCGCTGCGGGCCCGGGCCAGTTCGGCCGGCGCGGGCCAGCGCGCGTCTTCCGTCTCCGGCCCGTCCTGGGCGTCCAGGAAATGCAGGGACGCGCCCTCGCGCAGGTCCAGCAACAGCCAGGTCAGGCTTGTGCCCGGCGCGGGCTCGGCCGCTCCGCCCAGCAACAGCCAGAGCCTGCGCTGCCAGAACTGCGCCACGCAGGCGGCCACCCGGCGGTCGGCCGCGTATTTGCGCAGGCGCATAAGCTGCGCCGTGGGCGCGTGCCCCGTGCTGATCCGGCTTTCGGTCAGAAAGCAGAAGGGTTCCTTGCGCCCGAAGCGCAGGCAGAGCTGACGTTTGCGGCCCGAACCGTAAAAAGTCAGGGTCAGGATGCCCGGCGCGGGTTCCTGAAGTTTTTCCAGGCGCGCGCCGGTGAGCAACGGGAGCAGCAGGTCGCAGAAGCGGCGGAAAAGATGGGCGTCCATGCGCGCGAGACTACAGGGGAAAGGGCCGGGCGGCAACAGCGGCGCGTCCCGTTCCCGCCGCGGCATTGACCATGAAAAATCCCGCCTGAACAGCGGGATGAGAAGTGCGGGATGAAAATTACAAGGTTACGGAAGCGACCTCTCCGGGACTGGGCGGCCGTGCAAAACGATGGATTTTGTTATCCGGCAAAAAAGCGGACCGGCGCGGCTCGGGGATAGTACAAAACAGTACAGACCCGGGCCACGCCGGTCCGCTGACGCTGTCCAGATGGCAAAAGGCGCGTTTTACGCGGCCTCCCTAATCTCCTCGAAGATGTTCGTCCTCTTCCTGCTTCGCCTTGCAGTTGATGCACAGACGCGTCACCGGTCGGGCTTTGAGACGGGGAATGCTGATTTCATCGCCGCATTCCTCGCAGATGCCGTAGGTGCCGTCGTCGATGCGTTGCCGGGCGGCCTGAATCTTGCGGATCAGACGACGTTCGCGGTCGCGGATGCGCAGGGTAAAGGCGCGGTCGGATTCGGCCGTGGCCCGGTCCGCCGGGTCGGCGAAGACTTCATTGCTGTCGGTCAACTCCTCGATGGTGCTGTCGCCCTTCTGTTGGGCTTCCTCCAGCATCTCGGACAGGAGTTTGCGGAAAAATTCAAGGTCCTTGTGATCCATATATCCTCCGGCCGGGTTGTATCGCATGCGCGATATCGGTTCGGCATATAAACTTCTCTTAGGTTGCAATAGGAATGTATAGCTGCAAAAGGCTCTTTTGTAAAGAGCCGTCGTCTTCAGAGAGGGAAGGTCGTGCCCGCGCGCTCCACCGGCGCGGTTCAGGCCCCGGGAGCGGCACGGGGCGGCATTTCCCGCCTGAGGCGCGCTTCTTCCCGGATTTCGGCCCGCACCTCTTCCCAGGAAGGCTCGGACCAGGGCGTGCCCGCGCGTTGCGGCGGGACGGCCAGTTCCAGGGCGCTGTTCTTCCAGGAAGCGCGCAGGGCGGTGAGTCCGCCGACGGCCACGGCCTTGGGGGCATATGAGGCGGTCAGGGCGGCGGCTTCCTCCAGCAGGGGACGCGGCCAAGTCGCGCCGTGGCGTGCCAGCCCCAGAGGGCCGGGCAGGCCCGTCAGGCTGAGCAGGGCGTCGTCCGGTCCGGCGGCCGCTGCCAGGCGCTTGTTGTCCGTGTTGTTGCGGCCCACGCTGAGCCAGTAGTCGCGCCCGTCGTCCTGCCGCCAGAATTGCCGCCCCAGATTCGCCAGGGCGAAATCCCGCGCCAGGGACGGCGCGGCGTCGGCGCGGCGTGTGAGCACGGGCCAGTAGCGCCGGGCGTTTTCCCGCTCGGTCAGGCGGCAGCCGCCGCCGGGCGTGGGAATTTCTTGAAGGCCGAAGCGCTCGGCCAGGGCCAGTTGTTCCCCGCGCCCGCGCCCGGAAATGGACAGCAGGCGTGTGCGGTCCACCAGGCCGTTTTCCTCGGCCGGGATGGGGGCCAGCAGCCGGGCGCAGAGCGGGCGCAGCAGCAGGCCGGTCACGTCCGCGTCGCGCGGGATCACATGCAGGGTGTCGCGGCGTTGGGACATGGGGCGCTGGCCCAGAACCTCGCCCGAGGCCAGCAGGCGCGCGCCCACGGCCTCCATGTACAGGCGGGCGTGGCGCAGCAGCAGGATCTTGCAGTCCACGCAGGGGTTCATGACCTTGCCGAAACCGTGAACGGGGCGGCGGCGCAATAGGGCCGCGAAATCCTCGCTGACGTCCAGGCTGGCGATGTCCAGATTATGCAGCCGCCGCCAGCGCGGCAACGCGGCTTCATCCCCGAAAAAGGGCGAGACACAGTGCAGGCAGCGCACCTTCAGGCCCTGGTCCTCCAGCAGCTTGGCGGCCAGGATGCTGTCCAGGCCGCCGGAAAAAAGTACGATAACGTCCGGCGTTGCAGTCATGCCCGGCTTTGTACGCGAAGGACGCGCCCAAAGGCAAGGCTTTCGCTCGGAAAAGTCCGGCATTCCAGCTATTGATAATTATCTCTGTTAAGTTAGAATGCGGCCAGCCACAGGGCGAAAGGGGATTTGCCTTGCGCCGGGTGCTTTGTTATTATGGTGCGCTTGAATATCCGGACTGACGGCAAAGGCCGCGTGGCGGCATTTGCGCCGTTTTTCGTCTTCGCAAGCCGTGCCGCGTGCGGCACGTGATGCCTCTGTGGGGCGCCTTCCGGGCGGAGAGCGACAGCCTTTTTATGAGTCTTGGTTGCGTCGGCCATGCCGATGCTTGAGATATCTTTTACCTGGAGCAACAGCAGTATGGCCAAAAAACCGGCCTTGAGCCCTGAAGACGCCCGCGCCGAAGCCCTGAGCACAGCGCTGTCCACCATTGAGCGCAAATACGGCAAGGGCGCGGTGATGAAATTATCCGACGACGTGCAGGTGGACATTCCCGTGATTCCCACGGGTTCCATCGGCCTGGACCTGGCCTTGGGCGTGGGCGGCATTCCGCGCGGGCGCGTCACGGAAATTTTCGGGCCCGAATCCTCGGGCAAAACCACGCTCACCCTGCACATCATCGCTGAATGTCAGAAGCTGGGGGGCACCTGCGCCTTTGTGGACGCCGAGCACGCCCTGGATGTGGCCTATGCCCGGCGCCTGGGCGTGAACACCGACGAACTGCTCATCTCCCAGCCGGATTACGGCGAACAGGCCCTGGACATCGCGGACATGCTGGTGCGCTCCGGCGCGGTGGATATGGTGGTCATCGACTCGGTGGCGGCCCTGATTCCCCAGGCCGAGCTGGAAGGCGACATGGGCGAAACCCAGGTGGGCGGCCATGCCCGGCTCATGTCCCACGCCATGCGCCGTCTCACCGGCACCATCCACAAATCGCGCACCTCGGTGATCTTCATCAACCAGATCCGCATGAAGATCGGCGTGCAGGGCTACGGCAGCCCTGAAACCACCACCGGCGGCAACGCGCTCAAGTTCTACTCCTCGGTGCGCATGGACATCCGCCGCATCCAGACCCTCAAGGACAAGGACGAGGCCTTCGGCTCGCGCACCAAGGTCAAGGTGGTCAAGAACAAGGTGGCCCCGCCCTTCCGCATCGCCACCTTTGACATCCTGTACGGCCAGGGCATTTCACGCTCCGGCGAGCTGCTGGATCTGGGCATTGAGGCCAAGATCATCGAGCAGAGCGGTTCATGGTTCGCTTTCGGTTCCGAAAAGCTGGGCCAGGGCCGGGAAAAGGTGCGCGCCCTGCTGGATGAAAACCTGGATCTGCGCAATCAGATTGAGGCCAAGGTCATCGAATTCCTGGGCATGCATCCCAAGGAGTTCACGCCCAACGCCGAGGATCTGGACGAAGGCGCCGCCCCGTTGGATTCCCCGGCCACGCCGGAATACGAGTAGTTTGAGGCCGGGGGCATCCCCCGGCCGTAATCCTTTCCCCGGCCGTCGCAGTTTCGGCCGGGCGCAGCCGCCACGGAGCCCGTATGCTGACTGCCCAAGAAATCCGCCGCCGTTATCTGGACTTTTTTCTGCGCCATCGGCACGAAATCGTGCCTTCCGGGCCGCTGATCCCGCCCAATGACCCCAGCCTTCTGTTCACCAACGCGGGCATGGTCCAGTTCAAAAAGCTTTTTCTGGGCGAGGAAAAGCGCGCCTACACCCGCGCGGCTTCCTGTCAGAAATGCCTGCGCGTGTCCGGCAAGCACAACGACCTGGAAAACGTGGGCCGCACCGCGCGCCACCACACCTTTTTCGAGATGCTGGGCAATTTTTCCTTCGGCGACTACTTCAAGCGCGAGGCCATTGCCTGGGCCTGGCAGTTCGTGACCGAAGAACTGCAACTGCCCAAGGAAAAACTCTGGGTCACGGTCTTCCGCGAGGACGACGAGGCCGCCGAGATCTGGAAGGACGTGGCCGGGCTTACCGACGCGCGCATCATCCGCATGGGTGAGAAGGACAACTTCTGGACCATGGGCGACACCGGCCCCTGCGGCCCCTGTTCCGAAATCTATATCGATCAGGGCGAGGACATGTCCTGCGGGCCGGACTGCGGCATCGGCAAGTGCGATTGCGACCGCTTTCTGGAAATCTGGAATCTGGTCTTCACCCAGTTCGATCAGGCCGCCGACGGCAGCCGCGCTCTGCTGGCCGCGCCCAACATCGACACCGGCATGGGCCTGGAGCGCATCGCCGCGGTCTGCCAGGGCAAGCGCTCCAATTTCGACTGCGACCTCTTTCAGGAAATCATCCAGTACGCGGCCGGGCTGGCGGGCGTGACCTACAGCTTCAGCGCGCCGGACACCAACGACGTGGACACGGCCCTGCGCGTCATCGCCGACCACAGCCGTTCCGCCGCCTTTCTCATCGCCGAGGGCGTGCTGCCCTCCAATGAAAACCGGGGGTACGTGCTGCGCCGCCTGATCCGCCGGGCCCTGCGCTTCGCCACGCTCATGGGCGTGCATGAGCCCTTCATGCACAAGGTGGCCCGCAAGGTCACGGAAGTCATGGGCGAGGCCTATCCCGATCTTCTGGAGAGCGCGGACTTCATCGACCGCGCGGTCTTCGAGGAGGAACAGCGCTTCTCCCTGACCCTGGAAAAGGGCCTGCACCTGCTGGAAGAAGAGCTGCAACGCCTGGAAGCCGCCGGGCAGACTGTCATCCCGGGCGCATTCTGCTTCAAGCTCTACGATACGTACGGTTTCCCCCTGGACATCGTCACGGACGTGGCGGGCAAGCGCGGCTTTACGGCGGACGGGTCGGGCTTTGAGGCCCACATGCGCGAACAGCGCGAACGCGCCCGCGAGCACCAGAAAAAGGGCGGCCTGCTGGGCCAGGGCGCGGGCGAGGGCGACGCGGCCTTCAAAAAGCTGGCCGACGACGGTCTGCGCAGCGTCTTTGTGGGCTATGAAAGCCTTACGGCCGCAAGTCCGGTCACGGCTCTGCTGGACGCCGGGGGCGTGCCCGTGGACCACTTGGGCGAAGGCGAAACAGGCTTTGCCGTCACGGAAAAAACGCCGTTTTACGGCGAATCCGGCGGCCAGGCGGGCGACGCCGGGCTGCTTGCCGTCGTGTCGGGCGAGGCTGGAGTGCTGACCGCCCGCAAGCCCGCGCCGGATCTCATTGTCCATGAAATCGAAGTGTTGCGCGGCGAAGTGCATCTGGGGCAGGAAGCGACTCTCAGCGTGGACGCGGACAGCCGTCAGTCCACTGCCCGCAACCATACCTGCACCCATCTGCTGCACGCGGCCCTGCGCCGGACGCTGGGCACGCACGTCAAGCAGGCCGGTTCCCTGGTGGACAGCCGGCGCCTGCGCTTCGACTTTTCGCATATTGCGGCCCTGACCCCGGAGGAGCTGGCCGCCGTGGAACGCGACGTCAACCGCGCCATTATGGCCGATCTGCCGGTGGCCGCGCGCGAAATGCCGCGCGAGGAAGCCCTGGCCGGAGGGGCCATGGCCCTGTTCGGCGAGAAATACGGCGAAACCGTGCGTGTCCTTACTGTGGGATGCGAAGGCCGGGAGCCCGAATCCGTGGAACTCTGCGGCGGCACCCATCTCAGCCGCACCGGCCAGGCCGGCTCCTTCCTGATCGTGGCTGAAACCGGCGTGGCCGCCGGAACCCGCCGCATTGAGGCTGTCACCGGCTGGAACGCTTACGGCCTGGCTGTGGAACAGCGCGCTGAAGCCGCGGCCCTGGCCGGTCTGCTCAAATCCAAACCCGGTCAGTTGGCCGAGCGCGTACAGACCTTGCAGACGGAAGTCAAGAAAATGCGCAAGGCCTCGGAAAAGGCCGCCGCCGCGCCTGTGACGGGCGCGGACCTGCTGCGCCGGGCCGAGGAGGTCAACGGCGTGCGCCTGTTGGCCGCGCGTCTGGAAAACGTGCCGGTCAAGGCCCTGCGCGAGATCATGGACGATGTGCGCTCGCGCCTTTCCAGCGCCGGGGTGGCCTGCCTGGCCACGGTGGAAGAAGGCAAGGTGGGCCTGCTGCTCTATGTCTCCAAAGATTTGCACGGCCGCTTCACGGCTCCGGCCCTGATCAAGGAAGTGGCCGCGCCCTGCGGCGGCGCGGGCGGCGGCCGCCCGGATCTGGCCCAGGCGGGCGGCACCAGGCCCGAGGGCATTGACGAGGCCTTTGCCGTACTGAAAACTCTGATTGAAAAATAAGGACATATTCCATGATAGGCATTTCAAAACTGTACTGCGGACAGGTGGAACCATCGGACGCACTGCGCTACGGCCGTGAATCCGGCAAACTGCCCTCGCATCTGCTGCAATTCTCCAAGGACAAGAAACCGGTCATTGTCTGGAACATGACCCAGCGCTGCAACCTCAAGTGCGTGCACTGCTATGCCCATGCCGTGGAAGTGGACGGCACGGATGATATCAATACCGAACAGGCCAAGGCCATGATCGACGACCTGGCGGCCTTCGGCGCGCCGGTGATGCTTTTTTCCGGCGGCGAACCCCTGGTGCGCAAGGATCTGGTGGAGCTGGCCAGCCATGCGACTGGCAAGGGCATGCGCGCGGTGGTCTCCACCAACGGCACCCTGATCACGCCCCAGAAGGCGCGCGAACTCAAAGAAGTGGGCCTCTCCTACGTGGGCATTTCCCTGGACGGCATGGAAGACGTGCACGACCATTTCCGCTGTGTGCCCGGCGCGTTCAAAAAAGCCCTGCAGGGCATTGCCAACTGCCAGGCCGAAGGCCTCAAGGTAGGCCTGCGCTTCACCATCAACAAACGCAATGTGGCGGAAATTCCCGGCATCTTCCGTCTGCTCAAGGAGCTGGAAGTGCCGCGCGCCTGCTTCTACCATCTGGTCTATTCGGGCCGGGGCTCGGAACTGATCAAGGAAGACCTGGATCACGCCGAAACCCGCGCCGTGCTGGACCTGATCATGGATGAAACCCGCGCCCTGTTCGACGCGGGCCATCCCAAGGAAATTCTCACTGTGGACAACCATGCCGACGGCCCCTACGTCTGGATGCGCCTGAAGCGCGAAGACCCCAAGCGGGCCGAGGAAGTCTTTGAATTGTTGCAGTATAACGAGGGCAACAATTCAGGCCGGGGCATCGGCTGTATCTCTTGGGACGGCAAGGTGCACGCCGACCAGTTCTGGCGCGAGCACGTCTTCGGCAATGTGCTGGAGCGCCCCTTCTCCCAGATCTGGGACGACCCGGACATTGAACTGCTGCACAAGCTCAAGAACAAAAAGGTCCATGTGGGCGGGCGTTGCGCGAAATGTAAATATCTGAACATCTGCGGCGGCAACTTCCGGGCTCGGGCCGAGGCTTTTTACGGCGACGAATGGGCGCAGGATCCGGCGTGTTATCTCACCGATGAAGAGATCGGCCTGTAAGGCGGCCTTTTGTCCGCTGGCGGCGTTAAACCGCGCGGCCCGGCTTGGTGGGTGGATGGTCGCCCGGCATATATAAGGAAAAAATCATGACTACTGCATTTCATCGCGGCCGTCGGCTGCGCTGGACCCCGGAACTCCGCACCCTGGTGCGCGAAACTCCGCCCCTGCTGGTGGAAGACCTGATCATGCCCTATTTTGTGGTGGAAACCGAAGACGCATCCTTCCGCAAGGAAGTGGCTTCCATGCCCGGCCAGTACCAGCTCTCTCTGGCTGAACTGGAAAAGCAGGTGGAAAAGGCCGTGGACGCGGGCCTGATGTCCGTGCTGCTCTTCGGCATTCCGGCTGAAAAGGACGAAAAAGCCAGCTCGGCCTACGCCGAGGACGGCATTGTCCAGCAGGCCGTGCGCCGCCTCAAGGAGCGCTGGCCCAAACTCATCGTCATCACCGACGTCTGCCTCTGCGAATACATGAGCCACGGCCACTGCGGCGTGCTGATGCCCGACGGCGCGGTGCTCAATGATCCCACGTTGCCCCTGCTGGCCAAGACGGCCGTCAGCCACGCGGCCGCCGGGGCGGACATGGTGGCCCCCTCGGACATGATGGACGGGCGCGTGGCGGCTATCCGCGCGGCCCTGGACGAGGGCGGCCTCAAGGAATTGCCCATCATGTCCTATGCCGTGAAGTACGCCTCTGCCTATTACGGTCCTTTCCGCGACGCGGCGGAATCCGCCCCGGCCGCCGGGGACCGCAAGTCCTATCAGATGGACCCCGGCAATGCCCGCGAGGCGCTCATTGAAGCTCGCGCGGATCTGGCCGAAGGCGCGGACGCGCTCATCGTCAAGCCCGCCGGCCCGTACGGGGACATCATCCGCCTGGTGCGCGAGCATGTGGAAGTGCCGCTCTGCGCCTATCAGGTCAGCGGCGAATACGCCATGATCCGCGCGGCCGGGCTCAACGGCTGGATCGACGAGCGCGCGGTCATGCTGGAAAGCCTGCTGGGCCTCAAACGGGCGGGCGCGGATATGATCATCACCTATTTCGCCGAGGAAATCCTGAGGCAAAGGCTGGCGCGCTGATGCACGGACACGAGCAACACGGCGGGCATCCGGGAGCCATGCCTAAAGGCCATCCCGGCGGCCATCCGGGGAGTGAGCCCGGCAATGCGCCGGGCATGCCCGCCCGCGTTCTGGAAGACGGCAGCCCGGTCTGCCGTCTGGTCGCCTGGGAAGTGACCCGCTCCTGCAACCTGGCCTGCAAGCACTGCCGGGCCGAGGCCCACCCAGAGCCGTATCCCGGCGAGCTGTCCACGGACGAGGCCAAGGCGCTCATCGACACGTTTCCTCAGGTGGGCAATCCCATCATCATCTTCACCGGCGGCGATCCCATGATGCGGCCGGACGTCTATGAACTGGTGGCCTATACCCACTCCAAGGGCCTGACCTGCGCCTTTTCGCCCAACGGCACCCTGATCACCCCGGAAAGCGCCCGCCGGATCAAAGAGGCGGGCGTGGAGCGCTGCTCCATTTCCATCGACGGGGCCGACGCGGCCAGTCACGACGCCTTTCGCGGCGTGCCCGGCGCGTTTGAGGACAGCATGCGCGGCATCGGCTATCTCAAGGACGTGGGCGTGCCCTTTCAGATCAACACCACGGTGACCCGCAACAACCTGAGCAGCTTCAAGAAGATCTTCGAGCTCTGCGAGCGCATCGGCGCGGCGGCCTGGCATATCTTTCTGCTGGTGCCCATGGGCCGGGCCTCGGGCTTGGCGGATCAGGTCATCACCGCGCAGGAATACGAGGACGTGCTGCACTGGTTGTATGATTTCCGCAAGGGCACAAACATGCACCTCAAGGCCACCTGCGCGCCGCACTATTACCGGATCATGCGCCAGCGCGCGCATGAGGAAGGCCTGAGCGTCACGCCGGAAACCTTCGGCATGGACGCCATGACCAGGGGCTGTCTGGGCGGCACGGGTTTCTGCTTCATCAGCCATACCGGCCAGGTGCAGCCCTGCGGGTATCTGGAGCTGAATTGCGGCAATGTGCGCGAAATGCCCTTCCCGGAGATCTGGCGCAAGAGCGAATACTTTCGTCAGTTCCGCGACCAGTCCTGTTACACGGGCAAATGCGGCGTCTGCGAGTTTCACAAGGTTTGCGGCGGCTGCCGGGCCCGCGCCCAGAGCATGAGCGGCGACCATATGGGGCCTGAGCCCCTGTGCACCTACGTGCCCTCGAAAATGAAGACACGCTGAATCCGGACAACAAGATAACAGTCAAACCGCAGGATCGCAGCATGGATAAGCAGAGCCGCGGCATCACGGACAATGCCGCCGGTCAGATGGACAGCGTGGACAGACAGCTGCTGGACATCATCCAGACGGACTTTCCACTCGTATCCCGGCCGTATGCCGAGCTGGGGCAACGCCTGGGCATCCCTGAGGAGGAAGCTCTGGAGCGGGTGCGGGCTTTGCGCAGTCGCAAGATCATCCGCCGGATGGGGGCCAATTTCCAGTCCGCCAAACTGGGCTTCGTGTCCACGCTCTGCGCGTCCAAGGTGCCCGAGGACAAGCTGGACGCCTTTATTGCCGAGGTCAACGCCCAGCCCGGCGTGACCCATAATTATCTGCGCGAGCACAGCTACAACGTCTGGTTCACCCTGATCAGCCCTTCGCGCGAGGAGAGCCAGGCCATTCTGGACGGCATCAGCGCGCGCACCGGCGTGAACATCCTCAATCTGCCGGCCACCAAGCTGTACAAGATTCGCGTGGATTTCCGCATGGGGGACGAGGCGCAGCCGCTGTGAGTCAGTGAAAATTTCGAGCATAAATTGTGCCCGAAATTTTCACGATCAGCCCCTAGCCCGGAGCCCGAAGCCGCAATCGCATTCCGGCGAAAGGACGCTTTCCGTCATCGCGATGACGGAAAGCGTCCTTTCGCCGGATTTTTTTCTCGACCTATCTCCGGCAGTTTGGCATGCTTAAGACGGGAGGGTGACAACCGATTGCCGCCATTGAGGAAAAACAGAATGAGCGAGCATCATGTCAACCCCGACGGGCAGGATCCACCGCACGCGCTCAAGCGCGGTTTGAGCCAGAGGCATATCCAACTTATTGCCATCGGCGGTGCCATCGGCACCGGCCTTTTCATGGGCTCGGGCAAGACCATCAATCTCGCCGGGCCGTCCATCGTTTTTGTCTATATGATCATCGGCGCGTTTATCTACCTGGCCATGCGCGCCATGGGCGAACTGCTGCTTTCCAACCTGCGCTACAAATCCTTCATGGACATGGCCGAGGACATCATCGGCCCGTGGGCGGGTTTTTTCGTCGGATGGACGTACTGGTTCTGCTGGGTGGTGACAGGCACGGCGGACGTCATCGCCATCGCCTCATACTTCCATTTCTGGTTTCCGGCCATCTCCGTCTGGGTTCCGTCGATTCTGGTGGTGCTCCTGATCATGGGCCTGAATCTCGTTTCCGTGAACCTGTTTGGTGAAATGGAGTTCTGGTTCGCTTCCATCAAGGTAATGGCCATCCTGGCTATTATCGCTGTGGGCGTGTACATGGTGCTCACGGGCTTCACCTCTTCCGTTTCCGGGCACACGGCATCCGTGGCGAACCTGTGGGCGTATGGGGGATGGTTCCCCAAGGGCGTTTTCGGATTTTTCGCCGGTTTCCAGATCGCTTTGTTCGCCTTTGTCGGCATTGAGCTTATCGGTACCACCGCCGCGGAAGCCAAGGACCCTGAAACCAGCCTGCCCAGGGCCATCAACACCATTCCTTATCGTATCGTCTTTTTCTATGTCTTCGCGCTGCTTGCCATCATGTGCATCACGCCCTGGTCGGACATCGACAGCCAGAGCAGCCCCTTTGTGAACACCTTTGTGGCCGTGGGCATTCCGGCCGCGGCCAGCATCATCAACTTTGTGGTGCTGACGTCCGCGGCGTCCTCGGCAAACAGCGGCATCTATTCCACAAGCCGCATGCTTTACGGCCTGGGGCTGGTAGGGGTGGCTCCACGAAGATTCGGCAGGCTTTCATCCCGCCGGGTGCCCGCCGACGGACTGCTGTTTTCCTGTATCTGCCTGTTGCTCGGCGCGTCCATGCTGATCATCATGCCCACTATCATGTCCGCATTCACGATTATGACGTCGGTTTCGTCAGTGTGCTTTGTTTTCATCTGGTCAATGATCATGGCGGCCTATTATGTGTATCGCAAGAAGCATCCCGAGCGCCATGCGGCATCCAGGTTCAAGCTGCCCGGCGGCCTGTTTTCCTGCGGGGCTGTCCTGGCGTTCTTTATCGGCATCCTTGTCCTGATGGCGCTTGAGCACGACACCAGAATGGCGCTGCTGGCCACGCCTCTCTGGTTTATCGTCTTGGGCGTCGGCTATTATTGCAGTCGCAAGAACCACATCAGCTACAGGAAGGAAAATACCCGGCCATAGAGCGGAGCAACGTTAAGAATTGACACGTTCGAAGTTGCCGCAGGCCCGGACTGTAATAATTCCCCGGCTTCGTGTCCCGTCCGCTGCCCGTCTGACAAGCGGCGAACCACGGAATCACGGAGCTACGGAATCACGGAACTGCGGAACCGGGGATTGGGGATTATCGTTTGAGGGGTGCCGCGCTCTTTACGGCTTTGCCGCTATGGAGGTATGTTTACAAATTAGGTGGGACCACGCTCCCGCCGCGGCTTGAGGGTCGCGTATGCTTTGAACCCGGACCCCATTTCAAAGCGTACCTGCCCCGGAATCGAAATGCGGGCCGGGCGCGAGCCCGGCGGGAGAGATAGATGCGAGTTTCGGCAAAAGCGGTTTTATTGTCGCTGCTGTTGGCGGCGGTCGCTGGATACGCGCTGCACGCCGCAAACACGCCTGATCCCCGTGCCGAGGCCGCTCAGAGGGACAGCCGATGGGCCGAGCCCGTGCGGGCGGAAGGGCTCCCCAATCTTTACCGGGTGGATTCCGAAGTCTATCGCTCCGGCCAGCCCGAGGGAGAGGGCCTGCGCAGCGCGGAAAACCTGGGCATCAAAACCGTCCTGTCCCTGCGCTCCCCCAACAGGGATGCCGCCCTGGACAAAAGCGGGGACCTGCTGCTCAGAAATGTGCCCATGCACTCCTGGAACACCCATGATGAGGATATCATCAGCGCATTGCGCATCATCCACGACGCGCCCAAGCCCATCCTGGTGCACTGTCGGCACGGTGCGGACAGGACGGGCCTGATCATGGCCATGTACCGGATGGTTTTTCAGGGCTGGACAAAGGAACAGGCCAAGAAGGAAATGCTTGAGGGCGGCTACGGCTTTCATGCCGTCTGGGTCAATATCACGCGGAGAATAGACAAGGCGGACATCGCGGCCATCCGGGCCCGAATTTTCAGGGAGCAAGGCGCGGCCGCCGCCGTTCCGGCGCTCCAACGGGGTGCCGCCCTCTTTCATATCGAAAACCTTTTCAAGGAGAACGCCCATGCGCACGTATAAACAATTCATCAACGGCGAACTGGTCAGCAGGCCCGGCGAGGGCATGATTGATGTGGAAAATCCTTCCAGCGGCCAAATCATGGCCCAGGTGCCGGACGGTGGGGCGGAAGACGCCCAGGCCGCGCTGGAGGCCGCGCGCGCCGCGCAGGACGCCTGGGCCGCGCTGCCCGCGCCCACACGCGCCACGGCGCTGAAAAAACTGGCCGAGGGCATTCGCGGGCGTCGAACCGAACTGGCCGCCATTCTGGCCGAGGAGCAGGCCAAAACCCTGCCCCTGGCCCAGGTGGAAGTGGATTTCACCGCCGAGTATTTCGACTACTACGCGGGTTGGGCCCGGATCTACGAAGGCGAGATCATCCAGAGCGACCGCCCGCGCGAAAACATTCTGCTTTACCGCCAGCCCATCGGCGTGGTGGCGGGCATCTGCCCCTGGAATTTCCCGCTCTTCGTCACGGCCCGCAAGGTGGCCCCGTCCCTGCTGGCCGGGTGTGCCGTGGTGGTCAAACCCAGCAGCGTGGCCCCGGTCACGGTCATGGAATTCGCCAAGATCGCCGCCGGGCTTGATCTGCCCAGGGGCATCCTCAACGTGGTTACCGGCGGCGGGGCGCGCCTGGGCGAGGCCCTGGCCAAAAGCCCGTTGACCGACATGGTTTCCCTCACCGGCAGCGTGGAGGCCGGGCAGCGCATCATCACGGCCGGCGCGGCCAATATCACCAAGGTTTCGCTGGAACTGGGCGGCAAGGCCCCGGCCATCGTCTGCGCGGACGCGGACCTGGACCTGGCGGCCAAGGCCGTCACGGCTTCGCGGGTGATCTTCAGCGGCCAGGTCTGCAATTGCGCCGAGCGGGTCTATGTGCACGAGAGCATTGCCGACGCCTTTGCGGAAAAACTGGTCAGGGCTTTTGAGGCCGTGCGCCTGGGCGATCCCTTTGACGAACCCGCGCCGGACATGTGCAGCCAGATCAATGCCGAGCAATTGGCGAAAATTGAGGGCATGGTCCGCCGGGCCAGGGCCGACGGCGCGGAGGCGGTCACGGGCGGCGCGCCCGCGGACAGGAAGACGGGCTATTTCTACATGCCCACGCTCTTGCGCAATTGCCGCCAGGATATGGAAATCGTGCGCAAGGAGATCTTCGGGCCGGTGCTGCCCATGCTGACCTTCCGCGATTTCGACGAGGCCATTGCCCTGGCCAACGACTGCGAATACGGTCTGACTTCATCCATCTACACGCGCAATGTTTCCCTGGCCATGGAGGCCGTCAACCGTCTCAAGTTCGGCGAGACCTACGTCAACCGCGAAAACTTCGAAGGCATGCAGGGCTTCCATGCGGGCTGGCGCAAGTCCGGCATCGGCGGCGCTGACGGCAAGCACGGCCTTCTGGAGTACTTGCAGACGCACGTGGCGTATATCCAGTATTAGAGCAGATTCACTTTGAAATTTGTAGAATTTCAAAGTGAATCTGCTCTAAGGACCAGCTGACATCGCCCGGCGGGGATGTTCCGGAACATCCCCGCCGGGCGCGTGTTGAAAGACGAACGGGCCGCGCCGTAACGCGGCGGGTTCAGTGTGCGAAGCCGTGCCGTTGCCCAACGGCGGAGAGTGACTCACGCGTGCCCTTATTACCGGAAAAGGAAAAAACCGTCATGAAGAAAATTCTGTTCGCCTGCGCCGTCTGCCTGTTGCTGGCCGGGACCGCGCACGCGGCAAGCCTGTCCATCGGGGGCGAGAGCATCAGTTACACTGTGCCGCAAGGCTATCTGCCAGGCGACAAGGAGCCCTATCTCAGCGTGCGCAAATTCCTGGCCGAGATTTCGCCCAAGACCATGCGGGTCCTGGCGCTTTACGTGGACGAGGAAAGCCACAAAAAATTCGTGGACCCCAACGGGCAGCGCCTGGAAAAATATTTCATCATTTCCACGTTGCGGCCGCTTGCGGACAAAAATTTGAGCATAAAGGATTTCGCCGAGGTGAAAAAAGGCATCACCAAGGCGCAGGAGCAGTTGAAGACAACGCTTAAAAAGAAGATCAACAGCGTACTGGGCAAAACCGGCGACGGCAGCATGAGCATCGGCGACATTGACACGCTGGGCGTTTTCGACAGCAGCGACACCAGCCTTTCCTTCATGGCGGTCATGGACCAGGTAAGCCGCGCGGGCGGGCAGCGGGAAGTGGACAAGCAGGCCGTGATTTCCAGCTATCTGCTGGCTCAGGGGAAGCTGGTCATCGTCAACCAGTACCAGATTCTCAACCCGGCCGAGAACGTGGCCGAGCAACTGGGCGAGGCCAAAGCCCATGCCCAGGAAATCCTCAAGGAGCTGAACATCGACCACAGCGTGCCCTGGGCGTCGTACCTGGATTCCTTTGCGGGCAAGCTGGTGTTGGCCGCGCTGATCGGCGGCCTGATCGGCGGGGTCATCGGCTGGGTGGTCAACCGGAAAAAGAAGAAGGCCGGAAGCGCTTGAGCGATTTAATTTTGAAAGTTGACCGTGCTGCAAGGCCTTGCCGGGAAATGGAGGGGGCGGCTCAAGGCCGCCCCCTTTTCAGTTGTGGCTGTCATTTTTCGGAATAGAGAATCAGGGCGATCATTTCCAGGTCGTCCGGGCCGTTGTTAAGCAGGGCGTGCTCCTCGTCGTGGCGGCAGACGGTCACATCCCCGGCCCTGACCGTGGTTTCGCACCCGTTGTCGTCATAAAGGCCTTCGCCCTTGAGGATGAAAAAAACCTCAAAGTCGCCGTTGTGGCGGTGCTTGCCCACGGCGTCGCCGGGACGGAGCAGGACGTGGTTGTACAGCCGTCCTTTGCCCTCGAATTCCGTTTCGTTCAGGAGCTTGGTGAAATGGGCCATACCCGGCCCGCCGAACATGGTCTTGTCACACGTTTCACGTTCCTGGGCGCGGCGGATCATTACAGCCTCCTTTGCCGGTTGCGGGTGGGGGACAGCCCTCGGAGCACGTTGACATCCAAGATGCCGACAGGGTCGAAATGCGTCAGGCGGTCTGCGGCACGTCCTTTTTCTTGGTTTCTTTTTCCGTTTGCACGCTTGTTCCGGCGGCATTTTCCCCGGCGGGCGCGGCTGTGGCCGGACGGCGGCGCGGCCGCCGCGCGGGC
>ERZ857951.671-NODE-671-length-42638-cov-15.032971_pt1 | contig 42638 bp, 42 predicted proteins | sample MGYA00519759_ERZ857951 | MGnify/ENA primary metagenome ERZ857951 (study PRJEB31778, sample SAMEA3449377) | human gut metagenome | biome: human gut; feature: human-associated habitat; material: faeces | place: United Kingdom | collected 2010/2012 ...
CATCAAATACCGCATCAGGGAAAATCATCCAGATGCCACAAAGAAAGATCATATAAAAGAAATCCAGCAGTCATCAGGGTTTCTTGCTATTAAAGTTAATGACAACCAACTGAAAACGATAGAAAAAGAGTAGTTGCTATTAGTAGCAGTGCAAAAGAAAAAGTCTCGGAATCCGCTTGTTTAGCAGGTTCCAAGACTTGTGACTTCTATTCAAACTCCCCGCAGAGAAACTTATTATCCCTGTGAAAGCTTGATTTTTAAAGCTTTTAATGGCTATTATTATACCTTTTATCACAATTATTTTATATTTTCAAAAATTTAGGTATCATATGGGTATCACGCTTTTGAATAAGTCCTCTCCATATAATCATCAATAGCTTTGACGATATATTCTGGAACTGTTTCAAATTTCACCATATCCAAATAATACGCATAGTCATTTTCTATATGATAGCTTTCATTTATAAACTTCACTAATACATCTTCCTCTTTTATTTCCCTACTTGGATTCACTTCAAAAAGAGCTCTAAATAGTTGAATTTTCAAATAATCGTTCGTTTCCGCAAAATATAGCTCTGCTAATTTCTCTTCATTATAAACATCCCTATATAATTCATCATAATCAAAGTTCTGTATCCATTTCTTAATTTCAGTACACCCCTTTTGAATCTCTGCCTGTGGCATTTCTGAATTATTAACATACTTGCACTTATCTCGACCATGTATTAGTGAAGATAAAACATCATATGCCTCCTTATAGTTTTCTATCCCATTATGTTCATAATATTTTCTTAAAAAAGCAATTCTATGCACAATTCCTAATGTATCATCTTTTATGTAAGCTGCCAATGCCTGTACTACAGGTTTTATATCCTGTTTATAATCTATAGCTTTCTCAGTTAAAATTCCTTGATTATTTTTAATAAATTTAGAATTAAGAGCATCTTCTGGTAACTTACCTACTACTCCAAAATCAATAATTGGTTCAAAATCATGTGTCAACATTAGTACTGTTTTTTTGTAAAAACTTCTTGGCAAAATACCACTCTGTTTAGAAAACATTCTGTGTATTATTGCATATTTCTTATTTGTATCAAATGATGAAATAGGATCATCTAAGACAATAAGTTTTGCATTTTCACTAATAGCATAAAACATAAATAATACTAAAGAAAAAGCATTACGCTCTCCCCAGCTTAAATGTTTCCTGATTTTATCAACTTCAACCAATTTCTTATTATGTATATATTGCAATGTCGCAATAGCTTGTCCATTTTCATCTAGATTAATTCCAACTTGATATGTTATACCTGCAGACTCAAGGAAATTATTTATATCATTTTGTGATGTTGCAACAGTCTGCTTTAATACACTTTGTAGTTTTCCCATTGCAGCCTTTATATCAATTGCTTCTTTTCTCAACTCCTCAATAGAATTATTTATCTCATCAACTATTTCATAGAATCCTTCACTTGAGAAAAAATTAAAAATACTTTTTTCAAACTTCATATCTTCTAAAACTTTATCCATATCATTAATATTGGTTTTCTTAAACACATTTTTATCAAAATATGAAATTTTATTAAGCTGAGTTGAAATATGAACGTATTCGTTCATAAATGTTTTCAAAATCGCACTTATTGCACTTTCTTCTTTCTCTTCCTTAATACAGGCTATGATAGAATCAAACTTGTCATCTGGAATATATTTATGAAAATTCTCAAATAAATCTAACATATTTTTCAAATTCTGAGCATCCGATCTCTTATATGTTTCTTTAAATGTTTGTTTTTCTTCTGTAAATCCAGCATTTAATTCATCTGAACAGTATGGACATATGCCTTTAGTATCAAATGCCTCTCCTCTTGATTTCCAATCTATCCAATTAATACAAATTTGATCATCGGATATAATCGGAGAGTACTTTTTAAGTCCATCTGGAATATTATACACATTATTTTTCTTAACAATAGCCTTATAATTGGTATTATTTTTTAAATTTTTTCCAGCCGCATTAAGCTCTAATTTTCCAGCAAACGCTGCAATATCATTTTTCAACTGAATTATTGGCGGTTTCTCATCTATTTCCACTTTTAGCCTAAGAAGTCTGTTATCCAAATTTTGTCTTTTTTGTTCATAGTCTGAGGTTCTAATAAATACATCAAAGGCATTATCAATTACTGTACTTTCCTTGAAAACCATATTATTAACAAAATCTTCATTAAATACTCTAACACCTTGAATATCCCCGTCAATACTAATTGTAGGTATAACCTCATCGTCACTTCCAAATGGCTTTAAATCGTCCATAGGCTTGCCTTGACTAAATAATGAAATTGCAGTTGATAATGTTGACTTACCAGTTCCATTCATTCCATATCTTATATTAAGTTTTTCTTCTTCTAAAGAAATTACTCCCTTAGAAATATTATTGCAATTTTCTATTGTTATTTTTATTTCTGACAATTTCCATCCGCTCCTTTTTAACTCTTTACATTATATCTAAAACCTTTTCTATCTTTATTTTCTTCATTCTAATCATCCGTAAAACAAATGCCTCATAGCTCTCTTCAGGATAATTAGGATTATCTATCTCTTTATATTCATTTCCAAAATATGCCATACCTGACGCCACCTTTAATAGTGCCTTGCTAATGTTTTCAATAACTTCTCCATTTCTTACTAGCACCTGTATTTTCTGTGGCAATTGACTATATAACAATTTCAATTGTGATAAATGTTCTTCCAATGACATATCTGATGTTTCTTTAAATATTTTACTAATCTTCGTTTCTAATATTTTTTCTATTTCTGTTGAATTTGCCTTTTCGCATTTGGTTCCTCGCCTAATATAGATTGTATCTTTATCAAGATTTGTTGTTTCAGCGAGTGAAATAAACGGCAACCTTTCTGGGGTATCATGTATAACTACCATCTGAAACTTTCTATTTTCCATAAGACTATATTCAGCCCCATCATATGAGAAATCATATATTTCGTAATCTAAACCAGGCAATATATATTTAGAAATATCATTGTTTACATCTGCTTTATCTCTAAAATTTTCTAATCCAAGAGGAATTATTTTTCCATCAGACTGCTCTTCCACCCCAATAATAATAATTCCTCCATGTGAATTTGCCATCGCCAAAATTATCTTTGCGAGTTTACCTTTATCTGGCCATGTTTTCTTATAATCTACCTCATTGAATTCACCACAATTATTCTTAACAAACTCGCAAAAATTATCTTTTGTTGGTTCTTTTAAAAATTCATCATACAATCTATCTTTTATTTGTATATTCATCTAATATAGCCTCCTCAAGCATAGCAAATATATCACATCAAATCTTTTTTAATTTTTTCAAATATTAGAACTATATGGCAAAGACTGCATGTAATTTGCCATAAACTCATAGTCTGGTTCCCCATTTTTATTTACTGGCAATGGTATCACGGTTTCCTGTATTAATTCTTTAGAAAAAGCTCGACCAAACACAGGATATCTATACTTTTCCATATTTAATAGACTAATTAGAAAACTAGCTGTATATACATTAAACCAATCAGCTCTTATAACTATAATGTGTGGACCAGTAATAAAATCAAACTGTTGATAAAAAATAGTTGATGTTGTATCTCCTATTGTAATAGCTTTTCCTTTCTCCAAACCAACATATTCTTTTTCCTCAACACATAAGGAAATCCCATTATTTTCATCCGTTCTTGTCACATATGGAACATAATCCTCTGTGTCAGATATAACTAAATCAGAAGCATTATATGACTTTCCATTATGAATATCTGTAATTATATCTTTCATTTTAAACAGCTTCCATTTCCTATCAGACAAACAAATTTTTTTACTATTTTTTGTAGCAGCATATAATTTTTCAAATTCATTATAATTATCTAATAGCCAATATATTTTTTCTGAATTTTTTCTATCTAACGAAGCTTTTGAATCCATATATTTATATAACGAATACTTTCTTATAACTCCCTTAAATAATTCATCATCTATTTTACTAAAGTCAGTTTTGACATATGCTTCGGGTAGTGCTTCTCCAAAATTATTTATTTTGTGTTTTACCCACATTACATCATTTTTCTCTGCTGTCCCATCAATTTGATCAATCCACTCTTCATGTATTTTCTTCCAAAGTCCTGTATCTTTTCTTCCATTGTGAGGTATTACAGAAAAGCCATCATCTTTCCAAATTCCAAAAAATACTGATTTTGATGTATTATGTGGTATATGTGCCTTAAATACCATTATACAAGTTGCAGCTCCCACATGACTATCAAAAAACAACTGCGGAGGCATTGTCATACATGCTAGCAAAGTATGATATTTTAATATCTTCTCTCTTAATTTAGCCCCACTACTTCCAGCACATGACATAGGTACTATAGCAATACCAATGCCACCCACTTTCAAATAATGCAACATAGATGCCACAAAATCTAATTCACTTTGACCCTTTTGTATCGTAATTTCCCTAAGACCACTTCTATCAAATACATTTTCCTTTTGCCGTATAAGTTCCTCATTATATTGTATTTTATCTATTATAACTGATATTTCTTCATTTAATGCTTCTTGCTTTTTATTCCTGAGCATCTTTAACTTTCTGCTCAAAGTTTTATTTTTTTCTTCTAATTCATTTATTTCTTGAACAATAGGATACTCTCGAATTAATGAATTATCCTTTTTATCTAGAGAATATGGCGGATTAATCATACCTACATCAATATCTCCAAAATTTTTCAAAGCTTCATGTAATGGCACCTTTGCATTATCCGTATATGTTTTTCCGCTATCATCCACAGGAGCAAATGAGTCTATTAATAATGATGAACAGTTAAATAAATTTGATTTACCATCACCATGAAAACGCATATTCGCATATGCTAACGCATACATTGAAGAATCTCTTTCTACACCTATTAAACTATTCCTTTGAGCATATTCGCATCGTTTGCGTTTAAGTTCTTCACTCTGATTCTCTTCATTTATATTTTCTTTAATTCTATTTAATGCAGTTATTAAAAAAGCACCAGTTCCACAGCAAACATCTAATATCTTTGTGTTTTCATTAAATTTAGTATCTAAATAATATTCAGCTATATCACAAAACAAATCTGTTACATGTTTTGGAGTAAGAACTATACCTTTCTCTTTCGCATTTCCTTTAGTAAATCGTAAAAAAGTAGTATAAAACTCACCCATAACATCAATCCCAGAATACTTTTCTATTACCTCAATAACATTTTCATATAACGAATACACACAACAAGAAAGAACTGTATCCCCATCTTGAAAATACTTATCTTTTCCTTTTGGAGCCATTATAAGTTCATCTTTTGCTAACAAAGCTTCATAAAACTTTTTTAGAGAAATTCTTTTCCCTTTTGGTATATGATCAATATCCCAAATTCCATTAACATAGTCATCTGCATATTCATCCATGCCTTCTCCATATAATGAATATTTCAACAGTTTTGTTGCATCTTTACCCAATATATCATTTATCATTTTCTTAGATTTCGTTGTATTTTTTAAATCAATAGCTGCTTTGGTGCTTCTATATAATCTTGATTCATGATTTGTTAATCCCAAAATAATTGCTGAAACAAATCCAGCTTTTGAATTATCTTCAATACCATTTGAACGTAAAAAATTAGCACATGATAATGTATATTTTCTTAACTCTTTCCGTACTTCCTCCCTTGTTGATGACAATCTATCTAATACTACATCAACATCCTCTTTATATTGCTTAATTGATACTAACGAATTATCTAAATATCCATCTTCTAGTAATTCAATATCAGATACATTTCCCCCTTTAGGCCATACAAAAGAAGTTACCCTTGCTTCAGCTTGTGTTTGACCTGATATTCCGACCGATACAACATCATAATCTGATTTCAGAAAAGAAGCATACCATAATGCTCCATCTATCGCATATTTTTCTGTTTCGTTTGAAGAACCATATCCATACCCAATGTACTTTTTCACATCATTATATCTTGTATGTTCTTCGACACTCCCTTTACATTCAATAACTAATATTATATCCGAATCATCTAATGTTATAATAAAATCTGGCGTACCCTTAGTTCTCATTGTTTGTTTTTTTGTTGCTTTAGAAAATATTTTGCATAACCAATTATACTCTGAACTTTTATAACTATCTTCTTTAAACCATGTAACCCCATTAACCTTTGTATTTTGATCTTCTGGATAATTATCTATACTCTTAAGTTTTGCAACTGTTAATCCCTTTGTAGTCTCTTCACTTGCATTTGTCATATTACTGCTCTCCTTTCATTTGCTCATTCTGTCTTATTACTTTCTCAGCTTCTATTAATGCTGTTCTTCTTATAAACTCACTATATGATGAATACGCTTCTAATCTTGCTGCTTCCTTAAACTTATCTAATTCTTCTTCGCTCACTCTTATACTGATTGAAATTGATTTTCTCATCTCATTTGTTCCTCCTGCTTCATAAATTTATGATACTTTCTTCGTATGTCAATGTCAATACTTTGTTGCACGAACAGATGTTTTTATTTTGTTCTTTTAGAAACTTTTCCAATCACCTTCCCCACACTCTCAAAAAATCTCTCCAGCAGATTAACCCCATCAATTACAAACTGCTTCATAAACTCATACGCCTTCTCCAACAGTTCCTTTAATGTAGTATTTTCCTCTCTAAGCTTCTGGTTCTCATACATTACATCAATAAGCTTCTCCCTGACATCATCAGTTCCACCCTGTCGGAACATATCATATACGTTCTCTGCAATTTTTGTTCTTTCAATCAGTTCACTTTCCTTAGAAGAAAGAAGTTCCAGATTATTCTTTTTATCCGTAATCATATCTTCATATTTTGCATATTCCGTTTCTGCTACATCAATACTACTCCTGACTGTCTCCAGCCTGTCCTCATCAGCAGCTATAACATCCAGATTTCTACTATGGCGTTGTTCCTGTGTAGCAATCTGATATGATATGCTTGCGTTATTGCTTCTCAGTTTAGTGTTTTTCTCCTGTTCTTCATTGTTCTGCTGCTTTATATCAGCAAGCTTCCTACTCTCCTGTGCTACCTTATATTCCGTCACAGACAAGTCATGGTTGCGACCTTTTTTCTTCTCTGCCAGCTGTTCCTTGAAATAACATTCAAATCCATAACTTGCCTCCGCTCTTAATTTATCTTGAAGAATCACAGATAATGTTTGTGGTGTAAATACATTTCTTTTTGATACTTTCTTAGATAAGCCACGCTTTGCTCCTTCCCATACCGGAACGCCTACCACATGCATATGCGGGCTAGCTTCATCAAAGTGTATGACCGCATTTGCAATCTTGAACTCCGGCAGTAGCTTTTGCAGGCATTCAAGAATATAATCAAATATCTCAGACATATAATTTTTGTTTTTCCAATGCTCGTCCCAATATTTCTTGTCCCCGCATTGAAAAATAATCTCTACCGCCATATCCTGATTAAGACCTGCAACATGTTCAAAGTAGTCCTTTATCTTTCTGTCTTCTCTTTTCTGCCTGCTGTTATATTCCATTACCGCATCATCAAATTCTCTGTGATATACCCGCTTAACATCCTGAAACAAATCCGTCGTTCCATAAATCAGCCTAATATTATCTGAGCTGTAATCTGCGGATTTATATTTACGCAGGTTATGCTTTGCAACTCCTGCAAGTGCTTTTTACTTGTTATCGCACTCTTGCCATTGCTTATATGAGCAGAGTATGATACATTTCCCATAGGCATTTTCTCCTTTCTTATTCGCAATTTCTGCGGAGCAGTGCGGTTATCATCTTGGCTCTGCCATAGATGATAACCCCCTAGCAGTTTCGTCATACTGACAAAACTGCGGGGGCTCTCCGAGGGTTTTGGCATCAGCCTTTTAAATCTCATCTGCACTTAAACACAATCTCATTTATCACGATTTCCTCTGCCATCGCTCTCGCCTGATTCCGCAAATACAGCTGCTCCATAAATGTTTTCTTTTTACCCGTCATATGCTTTTTCAACCAAGTCTCTTCAATATTGTCCAATCGTTCATAAGCTTCTTCGTTTACTGCTTCTGCCCGCTTTCTAAGCTGTCCCATTCTTGCCATATGACGATACTCAGAAGGTTCATTTTCTTCCATATACCTAAGCCACAGCCGACCATATTTTCCAATATCCGTAAGATTGTATTCCGCTTCATCAACAGATAAAAGAGGATATAAAATTCCATCCACTTCTTTATATTCAACACCTAATTCTTCAAATAATGTCATAGTCATTGTCCTTTCTTTTCAAGACCGCAACATCGCAAGGTCTATATATTTTGCAACCTTGCAAGCTTCAAGATTGCAAAACCTGACACTTTGCAATGTTGCGATGTTAGATTTTTATGCCCGCAAATTCCAGTACCAGTTATTATTGCAACGCTCAGCCTTTATCTTAAGTTCCTTCTTTGCTGTCTCAAGTGTTCTTTTCGATATTCCTTCCTGTGCTGCTAGTTCTATAATCTCTGTACTTAAAATTTTCTGTGTTCTTTCTGCCTGTTCTCTTAAAAATTGCTTTGCCATCTCAAGTTTACTTGCCTTTGGCACCATACCGCCCAGTACTTCATCAGCAGTAATTTCATAATCACCTAACCAATGAAATCCGTCCTCTGCCAATTCAAATGCCTTTGGATGACCAAATGCTGCAAGATTATTCTTTATCTGTATCATCGCCCTAAGGTTGCTCTGTCCTTCAATTCTGCCGACAAGCATTACACTCCTTGCCACAGCAAAGAAATCAATGGAACCCATTCCCCGGTAAGCAGCCTTTGCTCCTGAGCCTTTATTCATATGACCGATAAGAACAATGGCACAGCCTGTTCTTTCAACTATACTTCCAAGCTTCTTCGTCATTTCTCTAGCTTCATTTGCCCGGTTCATATCAGTATCACCGCCAAGATAAGCCTGTATCGGATCAAAAATGCATAGCTTAGCATTTTCTCTTTTTATAGCTTCCTCTATCCTGTCATCCGTCATACTGACACTCTTATCAGACTCATCTATGATTGATATTCTGCTACAATCTGCATTTGCAGCTTCAAGCCTCGGCTTGACTGTATCCGCAAGTCCGTCTTCTGCCGTCTGATATATTACATTTACAGGCTCAGTAATATTCATATTTTCATCTATACATTCTCCCCTTGACAGCTTTGCTGCAATATTAAGTATCAGCGTAGATTTCCCATCACCGGGGTCTCCCTGCACTATTGACAGCTTTCCATAAGGGATAAATGGATACCACAGCCATTTAATCTGCTGTGATTCAACCTCAGAGAGGTGTATCATTTTTAATTCTGTATTTGTTTCCACTGTCTGCCTCACTTTCGTAAATAATCATTGTCTCAAAAGTGAGCTGCTGTTATACTTTAATTGGTGTTTTGGTAACAGAAGCCCGCTTTTGTTATCTGCCGTGGCTTTCCCGATTGCCGTCAGGAAAGCCACTATTTCTGCCAGAGATACTTTGCACCATCCAGCATATCTACAACCGCTTTTATCATAGCAAGATAGTCATGCTGCATTTCTTCAATATCTGTATAAGCTTCACCATCAACCGGTGATTCTTTTTCTTTTATCTGTCCTGTTTCTATGATTTCATCATACATTTTGTGAATATCTGCCTGCATCTTCTCAAGCGTCTGCACCAGCATATATACTGTTTCTTTCTTACCTACAACACAGATTCGACCATAGATACAGCTTCTTGTAAAAAATGTTTTCTTCATCATTCCACTTGCCTTGATTCTTGCTTCAATTTCACGCCTTTCATAGTCTGATATGCGAAAACTGATTGTCGGATTCTTATGAACTCCACTCACTGAACATCACCTCCATTCCCTGTACCCGGCACAAATTCTTCATTAAGCTTATCAGCCATCTCAATCTGCTCTGTCGGAAACATATGTGCATAATGAAATGTTATTGTCTGGCTCTCATGTCCAACCCTGTTTCCAATGGCTACCGCTGAAAAACCCAGGCGAATAAGTAAAGAAATGTGCGAATGCCTGAGATCATGAATTCTTATTCTCTTTACTCCAGCCGCTTTAGCTCCTCTGCTCATCTCGTGATGCAAATAAGATTTTGTAATCTGAAATATTCTGTCATCTCTGCCATATCCATACAACATTCCGATAAACTGTCTTAACTCTTCTACCAGAAAATCAGGTATTACAACATCCCTTCTGCTCTTTTCCGTCTTAGGATCTGTGATGATATCTTCACCATTGATATACTGATAAGACTTTGTGATATGAAGTTTCTTATTCTCAAAATCAATATCTGCTGGTGTCAGGGCAAGCAGTTCACCTTCCCTTATTCCGCACCAGTAAAGAATCTGGAATGCATAATAAGATATTGGCTTGTCTTTTACACATTCTATGAACTTGAGATATTCTTCTTTTGTCCAGAAATCCATCTCATCAGCTTTGCCTTTACCTATTGTCCCAGCCTTCTTTACAGGATTTTCTCTTAGATTGTAAAAGCGTACCGCATGATTAAATATGGCTGACAGCTCTGACTGCATTGTTTTCAGATAAGTCGGCTTATAGGGCTTACCGTCTGCCTGTCTCTTCTTGATCATCTCATTCTGCCATTTGATAATATCCGCAGGACTGATTTCATTCATCTTCTTGTCCTTGAAATATGGAATCAGCTTCTTCTGAAAAATGACATCCTTTGTACGCCACGTGTTAAGCTTCAGCTTAGGCTTTAAATCTTCCTCATACAGCTTGTAGAAATCTTCAAACCTCATATCCAGATTTGTTGCCTGCTGCAGCAGAAACTTCTGCTCGTATTCCAATGCCTCCTTTCTCGTCCGAAAGCCACGCTTTAGCTTTCTTTTGTTTTTACCTGTCCAATCGTTGTAGTGGAAGGAGACATACCATGTCCCCCTCGCCTCATCTTTGTATGCTGCCATACAACTGCTCCTTTCCCCTATGCTGTCTTATCACATAAGTCATATACTTTACTGTCAAGATACTTACGGCTGACTCTGCCGGCTCTGACATAGAAGCCTTTAGAAGATAATTCCCTGTTAGCTTCTCTTATTACTTTGTATGCATGAGATACCGATACATCAAGCATCTCAGCAACCTCTTTTGCTGTATAATATAACTTTTCCATGGTGCATTCACCTCCTCTCTCCGGCAATTACCGGTATGTATCAAACACTTATATTGGCAGCTACAACTTCTATATAACTCGTTGCAACTATTGTATTTTCTTGTCTTAAATTTTAAAAGGGACAAACCCGACCCTTTTTCTCAGATAAGGGTACAATAGCGGTTTTTTTACAAATATAGCAGCATCTCTGTCTCTTGATTACATCACTCATTCTAATTCAAAACATGAATTTGCTAAATATTCTCTCATGGACTTTTTTCGTCAAAACATATTCTCTGACGGATTTTTTTATCTTTAAGTACAATTAATCCATACTTAAACCAATAAAGATGTCTCTACAAACACTGTCGGCGTCATCAGGTAACATTGTGGCAATACTGGCACATTGTGTGTTAAAAACTTTCTGTGCGATTAATTCTATAACCAACCCACAAATTACGGAAGTGACACCACTGATGTATTTTCACTAATTTGCACCAGTTTTTGGTGCATCATATAATTGGGATAATTTTTGAAAATAAAAAGAAATGTGATAATAGAAAATACCTATGACACTTCTGTTTAGTACTCATTAATATCTGTGGTACTATCAAAACAGGTATCATATAGGTATCACGATAAAAGAAAAAGCCCCATAAATGGCTTGTTTACGCCATTTATGAAGCTCTGTTTACTATTCAAACTCAATCGTTCCAGGTGGCTTACTCGTCAAATCATAGAATACACGGTTTACCCCGCGCACCTCGTTGATGATTCGGCTCATTACTGTTTGCAGTACTGCAAATGGAATCTCTGCGCTTTCGGCGGTCATGAAATCGACGGTATTTACGGCGCGCAGTGCAACTGCGTAGTCGTAGGTTCTCTCGTCGCCCATTACTCCAACGGAACGCATATTGGTCAGGGCTGCGAAATACTGGTTCGGCATCCAGGATGGAGCTTTGCCGTTTTCTTTCTTGTAAGCAGCTACTGCCTTGTCCACTTCTTCCCGGTAGATGGCATCGGCATCCTGTACGATGCGGACTTTCTCAGCATTGACTTCACCGATGATTCGGATACCAAGACCCGGACCCGGGAATGGCTGACGGAATACCAGATGCTCTGGAATTCCAAGTTCAAGACCGGCTTTACGAACCTCATCTTTAAAAAGGTTACGCAATGGCTCGATGATTTCCTTGAAATCAACATATTCCGGAAGACCACCTACGTTATGGTGGGATTTGATGACAGCGGATTCTCCGCCAAGACCACTTTCTACCACATCCGGATAAATGGTTCCCTGTGCCAGGAAATCAACGGCTCCGATTTTCTTTGCTTCTTCTTCAAAGACACGGATAAATTCTTCACCGATAATTTTACGTTTTGCTTCCGGCTCTGTTACTCGGGCAAGCTTGTTATAGTAACGCTCCTGGGCATTTACACGGATGAAGTTTAAGTCAAACTGACCATTCGATCCGAATACATTTTCCACTTCATCTCCCTCGTCTTTACGAAGAAGGCCATGGTCAACAAATACGCAGGTAAGCTGCTTTCCGATTGCTCTGGATAAAAGACCTGCTGCCACAGAAGAATCCACTCCACCGGACAATGCCAGAAGCACTCTTCCGTTGCCGACTTTTTCACGGATTTCCTTGATGGTATTTTCCACAAAGGAATCCATTCTCCATGTTCCGGCACAGCCACAGACACCACGCACGAAGTTGTGGAGCATCTTGGTTCCCTCTTTGGTATGGAGTACCTCCGGGTGAAACTGGATGGCATAGAGATTTTTTTCACGGTTTTCTGCGGCTGCCACCGGGCAGTCTGCAGTATGTGCTACGATTTCAAAACCAGGTGCTGTCTTTGAAATATAATCAAAATGGCTCATCCAGCAAATGGTCTTTTCTTCTACATTCTGGAATAATGGTGAATTCTTATCTACCATTACTTCTGTCTTACCATATTCGCGAACCGGTGCTTTTTCTACCTTGCCGCCCAACACATGCATCATGAGCTGTGCGCCATAACAAAGTCCCAGAACCGGGATACCAAGTTCAAAAAGCTCTTTGCTGTAAGTCGGTGAATCTGCCTCATAACAACTATTTGGGCCTCCGGTCAGGATAATTCCCTTCGGGTTCATCGCTTTGATTGTCTCGATATCCGTGCGGTAAGAATATATTTCACAATATACATTGCATTCACGGACACGTCTTGCAACCAGCTGGTTGTACTGTCCGCCAAAATCAATGACAATAACTTTTTCCTTATCCATGGACGTTTTTCCTCCTAATTTTTGCTGAGACTCGCCCAGCGTCTAAATTTTATTATAGTTGAGCCATCCTGGAAAGACAAGCCCTATTTTGTTTTCGCAAGATATTCTGAGTTGTTATTTGGGGCAGCACATAATTCTTTATTATATGGAAATACTCCCTGTATGCGTAAAGATTATCTGATTAAATCCATCACACAATATATTTTCTTTTTCTTTCTGGGAGCATTCCTTGGATACCTGTGGGAAGTGCTGCTTTTTTATGTGCAGGATGGCACTTTCTATAACCGTGGCTTTCTCTATGGTCCATGGCTTCCGGTCTATGGTGTGGGGGCTGTCCTGATGCTGCTTATTTTAAGGCGTTTTCAGAAGCATCCGGTCAAAGTCTTTTTTCTTGCGGCGCTTCTCGGCTCTTTCATAGAACTTTTTATCGGGTGGTTTCTTGCCCACGTTTTCCACCTGCGTTACTGGGATTACCATGGTTATCCACTGCAGCTTGGCGGTTATATCTGTCTTTATTCTGCACTGGGATTTGGCATCGCCGGTGTGCTCTGGGTCTGCGTGTTTGCACGGATTGCATCTCATGTATGGAGAAAAATGCCAGTACCACTGCAACGTATTTTTCTTACGCTGCTGATACTGGCATTTCTTTTTGATTGCACCGCCGCACTGATTTTTCCAAATGCCGGGCACAATATTACGTTTTCTTTGTTTCAAACATATCAACTTGTCACATGCTGATGAAGATATTTTTCTCTCGTTGCCAGTCCCCCACGGATATGACGCTCTGACTTATTGACATCCAGTACTTTCCTTGCTTCCCGCGCCAGGGTCGGATTCACCTGGGATAAACGTTCTGTTACGTCCTTATGTACCGTACTCTTACTGATTCCAAACTGCTTTGCGGTCTGACGCACTGTCGCATTGTTATCTATAATGTATTTGGCTATTTCTACGGCTCTTTCTTCTATATAGCTTTTCAAAGAAAATCCCCTGCAATACTTGTTTTTACATTGTATGCAGAGGATTTGCTTTTATGTATGGCTTTTTACACAGTCCAAGGCAAATATTACCAGCAAACTAGCCGTTCTCTTTCCGATTTTTCATATAGCTAAATTCATATATTACACTGCCAAGTAATATTAGTAAAACTTTCGCTCTTTTTTTACTCTCCTTAATCTAGCTCTTCTTTATCCAATTCTTCTAAATATTTATATAGAAATCTATGTTCTTCTTCATCCGAAGCAATCCAAGATCTATCATATCTACTATCTGCCCAAGATGTTTCTCCGTTTTCTTGAATATATAGTTTTCCATCAGATATATGATATTCTCTTTCATATCTACTATTTCTCGAATCATAATTGGTGGTTTTAGAAAAGCCATCATTTTGTTCCAATAATTTTTTTCGATTCTTTTTTGTTAATCTCATCATTTTTCTTCCTCACTTTCACTATTTCATTTTTTGCTGTACTTTTTTGCTTCTTTATCATTTATCAACCATCCCAATGATCTAAGAAATTCTATTTTTTCACTATTAGTCTCCCATTTTTTTAGAACAAGTAATTTTCCTTCTTGACGTTCACGCTCTTTGCCATTAAAAAAATTTATAGCCGGTCCTCGTTCATAACATATCGGCATACCATTCTGTATCATTACAAAAACAGCCGAGCCTCTAGCTGTAACTACTCTATCACCTACCATACCATCAAAATTTCCTTTATTCAATTTGAATAATAATTTCTTTTCTTCCTCCGTTATTTCGTTTCGTCTTTCACATACTAAACCAATTTCCTTATGATTTTTCGCCTTATAGCTGGAACTATTCAAAACCTCCTCTTCTATCACTTCTTGAAATTTTTTTATACAAGAATTTTGTGCTTCACTCTCTTTCACTTCATTTTTCCTACAATACCTAATGCCAACTATCATCCCTATAACACCTCCCAAGGCAGCCACCAATAGCATTTTTTCTTTCCATACAGAAATTGCTTTTTCTACTTCTGCCTTTCCAATACTTTGATATAATTTTTCTCTACTCCCACCTGCTTTCTGTAAATCAATTCTTACTTTGTTATAGTCTCCTAAATTTTGAATTTGATTGCTCATTATTTGTTTCTCCTTAACTTTTTAAATTAGTCTCCGATTTGCTCTTGCATTTTTTCTACTATTACTATCTCTTAATAACAAAAAAGCTTCCTCCTTTCCTCAGTCAGAAAAGAGCAAGCAAAACTATCACATATTTAGGTACAAAAATAACACCTTAACTGTTCATGATAACTCTTTCTGATACTGATTAGGTACTAAAATAAACTTTTAATATCTAATCAGTATCAGAATTGAACTAATCAAGATGTCTCTAAGCCAATAACACTAATTATAAAAATTAATCTTTTATGATGTATTCAAATAACATATAGTATGGTTTTCTACTTTTTAATATATAACACAAATGGTTTAATTCGTCAACATAATTATCTATAGTATTGTATTTTCAAATTTATTTTTTCATAAAAAGATGCATATAAAAGATTCCAGATTATATCTATCATCCCTTATATGCATCTTAATTTTTATCTATATTCTATTTTAAATAACCCTTTTTCCCTGTGAACACTACTACCGCTCCGCATAATGCCAAGAGTACAAGCAGATATCCAACCGGTGATTCATCGCCCGTTTTCAATGCTTTTGTTTTCTGTGCTGTGGTCTGCTCAGTATTTGGAGTGCTATTTCCACTTGTTGTATCAGCTTTCTTCGCAACGGTAAATTCGGCGGTTGCTTTCTTTTCTTCCCCACTGATAGAAGACACAATCGCAACCGTATGCTTTCCGGTAGCAAGGCTTTCTAAGTATTCTGCAGTAAAGGTGACAATGGTAGAGCCTTCTGTTACCGTATAGTTTTTCGCATCTACTACGGTGCCATCCACTTCTACACGAACAAAACTGCTGATACCTGCGTCACTGCGGAAACGAAGCGTTGCACCACTTTCCTTTGTCCATTCTCCACCGGCACCTTCAATAATGACCGGTGCTGCCGGTTTATAATCCGGGTTCTTCTCATTACAACCTTCCCGTCTGCAGACTTCTGCATTGTTGCTAAAGTCATGTCCTAATGGATTTCCACTGGTAAAGGTTTCCGTTCCCTTTGCCCCACACAGCTTGCAGGATTTGTAGTAAACTGCCGGTGCGGTACAGGTTGCTACTGTTTTCAGATAGGAATCTGATACTGTTTCCACCCATTCACCATGCTTGCATGTAATTGTAAATTCTTTTGTTGCTTTTGTATCTGTTCCAACTGTAATCTGTGCCTTATAACTGCCCGGTAACTTTGGTGCACCTCCAACGGCTTCTGCTCCACTGTTGTCACTGTTGGTCTTTGTGTCTGTTCCACTCAGATAATATACGATTTCCGGAACCGGAAGATTAAGTCTCTTCCAGTCTTCGGATGTTGTTATATTGGCATCTTTTGCTGTTCCATCATAGTCTGTATTCTCAGCTGATAAGGATAACCATAAAGATGCATCTTTCTCATCACAATCTCCCAAGCCGCTGCAGGCTGCAAGAATACGGCTTCCATCTTTGCCTTCATCCACTGCATAACTCCATGTGTGACTGTGCTTCCACATACCAATCAGGAGTGTTTTGGCAAATCCTCGCTCTCTATAGTCCTCATTGTTATTAACTGCAATACAATTTGTCCATGTCTTCGGTGTATCTGTCAATTCCGAAATATCTGCCATCATAGCTGTAGAACTTTTCATTGACATGGCATCTCCAACTGTAATGCATGCATCACTTTTTCCATATCCTTCTGATACAGAAATGGCACCCCAGCCGAGTCCATCTGCAGTTGCATAAAGAGAACCGTTTGGACTATTCTCAATGCTTACACTTCCATGTCCAAAAATTGCAAAACTACCATAAGTTTCAGAGTCTCTTTTTATGCTGACCAGTTCATTGCTTCCAACCAATGTAATATGAATATGGTCTACATTACTGTATATATTATTATAATAAGATTTCATTTTTAAATTTGAAAATGTTACCTTAGAAAAACTGTCAAGTGGGGGGTTATTAAATTCTCCCAGCTCAATAATATCTGATGTAGGTTCTGCATTTTCATCCATTGCAATCGTAATGTCATCCGTCAGAATGGTAAGCGAATTTCTATTTCCAGATTCATACTTTCCATAGGTGTAATCGACTCCTTCTACAATTGCCCCCGAATCTCTTGACAACGTAAATGGTCCTGCCTGAACTGAATTTGTGGCTGCCTTTGTCTCAACTGTCATCCCCTGCATAAGACCTGCCATCATCATCAACGCAAGTAACAAGGAAAATAAACTTTTCTTCTTTTGTTTCATGTACATCCTTCCCTTCTTAAATTACTTTTTTTCTTTCTTTTTTCACTTTTCACACTCTCAATGCTGTGTTACAATTACACTATTATTTTACACCGTACATCAATGTACGATGCAATTATTTTACAAATTTTGCCGAAATTTGAGAAAAGAAATATGGTATGGAAATTTTTAAAGAGTTAAAGAGTGTTGCTTTGTCTTAAAATACCACAGTTCTAAAATACATGTTTTGCTTGTTTGTAAGCTGTCTTTCCGTTGCTTTGACCGGCTGCCCGGTTGTCCGTCTGCTACAGATACTTTCACAAACCCGTAAGGAGGTCTAGGCATTCTGGCAAATAAGTTTATGATTCCGGCAACCGGCGCAAATTCATATCCATATTCAACTGCGCCTTGCAGGCACATCCCTGTGCCTGCATTGCCGGTTGCATAACAGAATGCCAAGACCTCCTAACAGGCTTGTTTATGTATCTGTATGCAGGCGGACAACCGGTGCAGACTGTCAAACATTGGAAAGACTGGCTTTCATAGAGAAAAGCAAAACATACATTTTAGAACTACGGTGTTTTGAAGTGGTGCAGCCGACTTTATTTCTCCAAAAATTTCTAAATCCATTCTTTTCACAATCACCGAATAAATAAAAAGGGGGAACATTTTGAAAGAACTGTTTTCAATCGGAGATGCCGCAGACTTTGTGGGCATCACAAGAAGAATTATTTTAAATTATGAAGCTCATGGACTGGTTTTTCCGGATAAAAAAGAAGACCCATCCGGCAATCGTTACTATACCATTGATACACTGACGAAGATTCGAACCATCCGCTCGCTGCAGAATCTTGGCCTGTCACTGGATGAAATCCATGGCTACTTTGACAACTCCAACGACCTTTTATCCATGGTTCGAAGGCTGGAAGCTTTGCGGGATGAATTAAATGCCAATATCAAAGCCTTATACGAAAGAATCAATCAGGGATTTGAATCAATGGAAATCATTACAATTCCGCCACAGACGGTGTACTGCCGCAAAACGGGAAGTGACAGCATCGCAGAAAAGACGAATTTGTTAAGAGAGGTTGCCTTGGAAGCACTGCAGAACTATGGGCCGGCACATACCGGGCAGATTTATTTTACGGAAGCTCCCATTACGGATGCAAAGGATATGTCCTTTTTTGCTGTTGTCCCGGCAGGAAGCAAGGGTGAGCACATTTTAAATCTCCCTGCCCAGAAAGCAGTCTGCCTCTATCATCATGGAGCGTATGAAGAATTGCCATCGGTTCATGATACCCTGCTTTCCTATGCCAGAGAGCAAAAGCTTACACCGGTTGGCATCTTCCGCCACTGCTATTTAGAGGGACCGCCACAGCATAAAGATAAAAGTAAATTTATTACCCAGGTACTGCTGCCGGTGTGCTGATAATATGTATTGCTGATAACGCATATTTGCTGATACTGCTCATGCAACAATATTATGCATGTTCTAAATGACATGTATCCGGCTCCACCTGCCGCTTAGATACCGGACGCTGAATGCGATAGCACGAAGCGTCCAATCGGCAAACATGCCAATCCACACCGCCATTGGTCCGAAACCACAGCTGCGGATCAGATATACACACAGTGCCACACGGCAGAACCACATGGTAAGGCTGGATAAAATCATGGAGAATTTCACATCTCCGGCGGCACGCATGCCATAAGCCGGGATAAATGCCAGCACCCATACAATCGGTTTTACAATCGTAATTGCTATTATCATTTCCATGCAGAGGGAGGCACTTTCTGCTTCCATTCCAGCTAAAAATGTAACCGGCTTTGTCAATAAAAATACCACTGCACAGGAAATCAGAATAACAATTTCTGCATAGCCGCAGAGTTTCACCATATAATAACGCGCCTCTTCCACTTTTCCGGCTCCAATACATTGTCCTACTACTGTCATCAGGCCGATTCCGATTCCAATGGCTCCGATTCCGTTTAAGTTTTCCAGAATAATGGTCATTGCCTGCGCAGCAATGGCTGCCGTTCCAAGGGTTGATACGCTGGACTGGATTGCCAGCTTTCCAAACTGGAACATTCCGTTTTCAATTCCGGATGGAATTCCGATAGAAAGAATTTTTCCAATCAAAGGGAAGTTCGGACGGATTTTAAGATAATGATTTACCACAATCACCTGATCCGGTTTTCGCAGATTCCAGAAAATGACTACTGCACAAAAGATTCTGGAAAATAATGTAGAAAGGGCTGCTCCTTCCACCCCCATCTGAAATCCAAAGATAAGCACTGCATTTCCGGCAATGTTGAGTCCATTGGAAAGGACGGAAATCATCATTGGAAAACGGCTGTTTCCTGCCGCCCGGTAAAAGGCTCCGCCGGCATCAAAAAGTGCAATAAACGGAAAGGAAATGGCTGTCAGTAGGAAGTAAATCATGGAATTATCCATAACTGCCTCTTCTACCTGTCCGAAAATCAGATGCAACAGCGGTCCACGAAATACAATGCAAAGTATGGACAATACCGTTGAAATCGTCAGGACACTTAAGGTTACCTGTCTTGCTGCTTCATTACTGGATTCCCGGTCTCCTCTTCCAAGATACTGGGAACAGATAATTGCCGCTCCTGCTCCCAATGCCGTAAATACCTGTATGACCAGCACATTGATGGAATCCACCAGTGATACCGCAGAGATTGCCGCACTTCCCACATTGCTTACCATCATGGTATCCGCCATTCCCATAAAGGAATTCAAAAGCTGCTCTACCATTATCGGCAGAAGCAGCGTAATAAGTTGCTTATTGGAAAACATCATATGTTCCCGGTCTAATTTTGTTGCATCATATAATCTTATCTTTTGCATTTTATTTCACTTCTTACTCTTTTACTACCGGTGTAAAATCCTCTGTATCACCGCAGAAGAAGCCTCCTGCACCGGCGATGATTTTCTGCATGATTTTTTGCATAAATGCATAGTTTTCTATGTCAATTGTGACAGCAAAAAGAGCATGAATATCATGCTCTTTTAAATAAGCATTGGCATATTCATCCTTTAAATTGACTGCAATCTCCTCGATATCCATGGAATGATGCTCTGGAACCTCCACCTCTAATACTCCCGCCTCTTTCCAGATTTCTGTTTCGATGCCATCCATTCCATCTAATGCATTTTCAATCTCTGCTACTGTGATGGAATTTGGATTCATATAAAGCCACTCTTTAGTAACGGTGGCTGTGCCTGCTTTCTTTTCTCTTATTTTCTTTAACTTTGATTTATTCTTCATATCCGCTCCTGTTTGTGTTTATGGATATGTTCATCTTAGCACAAACATGGACTTCTGTCTCCCTACTTTTTTACTTCTTCATCCATAAAATATAAACGGGATGCAAAATCCGGGTAGTGCCTTACCTTATCATTGTATCCGGTTCCGCCAAATGCCGGGCTGACATGAACGCCGCCATACATTAAGATATCTCCATATGCATGGAAGTCTTCCGTCTCGCCATCCATTTTTACCAATTTCGAAAGCACCTGATGGGTCAGGGAATCCTGTTTGATATGAACCGGCGAAACCGTATTTACCAGATCACCGAATTCTTTGATATTATATTTTAATTTCCGGTTGTAGAAATGGTAACGGACATCCGGCAGCAATCCCTTCGGATAATAAGTCTGCTGCTGCATATTCGGCACCACCAATTTCTGCATCAGCATACCCACTGCCTTCGTGCCATCTTCCGATACGCAGGTCCACTCCATCTGGTTACCGGCTTCGTCCGCCAAAACACTGCCACCCATTCCACTCTGTGCTCCATCATAAAAGCTTCTACCCCGGTAAAAAGTTCCCTGTTGCAACACCTTCCGCCATTTCTTATATAATGCAATCTGCTCCTTCATGGCTTCATTTTCTTCTTTTTTCATATCGCAGAGGTTGCATTCATAGCCGAAGCTTCCAAAGCATGCCACCTGAAATCTTGTCTCTAATGGCGTATTCCGCAGCGTCTGGTGATTCGGGCAGGCAGACACATGAGCACTGACTGCTGACAGCGGATAGCCGTAACTATAATTTTCTTCTATCTCCGCCCGGCACAATGCATCCGTATCATCACTGCCCCAGATCTGCGGAAAATAGCATAAGATTCCAAGGTCAAAGCGGTTGCCGCCTGCTGCACAGCCTTCAAATAAAATCTCCGGAAACCGTTCCGTCAGCTCCTTCATGCAGCGGTATAATCCCAGCACATAGCGGTGTGCCACTTCTCCCTGCCGTTCCGGTGGAAGTGCTGTGGAATAATAATCACTGAAGGTCCGGTTCATGTCCCATTTCACATAGGAAATGTCTGCTGAAGAAAAGACTTTACTCATGCTCTCAATAATATAATCCTGTACTTCTCTTCTTCCCAAATCTAAAATCCGCTGGTTTCTTCCTTCCGAATGAGGCTGTCCAGGAATCTCAATGGTCCAGTCCGGATGTGCCACATAAAGTTTGCTTTTCACATTGACCATTTCCGGCTCCACCCAGATACCAAATTGCAGTCCCAGTCCGCGAATCTTATCGGATAAACCTTTAAGCCCACCCGGCAGTTTCTTCGCATTTGCTTCCCAGTCTCCTAAGGAACTGCTGTCATCCATCCGTTCGCCAAACCAGCCGTCATCCATTACAAATAATTCTATGCCAACTTCTTTTGCTTCCTTTGCCAGCTTCAGTAACTTCTTCTCACTGATGTCAAAATAGGAAGCCTCCCAACTGTTAAGCAGTATCGGCCGCTCCTTCTTCTGCCAGGTTCCACGGACAATATGCTCCCGGATAAAATGATGCAGCCTCTGGCTCATCTGGTTAAATCCGTTTTCTGCATATCCGTTACAAGAAACTGAATTACCAAAATTGGTTTCCTGAATTTGTGGATTTTGACGAGAAGGGGATTTCAATGATGCCAAATGTTCTTCGGAAGGTTTTTTGCACAAAAAAAGCAGACATAAATCACCACCTTAAATGGTAATAAATGTCTGCTTCAAATTGTTTTATTTAATTTAATTTCCTCTTACAGGAAGATATACTTACAAATGAATAATACTGCAAGAATATACATCAGCGGAGTAATTTTCTTAGCTTTACCACAGATTAAGTTGATGATAACGTAAGAGATAACACCGATTGCGATACCTTCTGCAATGCTGTACATAAGAGGCATAGCGATTAAGCAAAGGTATGCAGGAGCTGCTTCTGTAACATCGTTGAAGTCAATCTTAACGATTGCAGATACCATAAGGAATCCAACGAAGATTAATGCAGGAGCGGTAGCAAATCCTGGGATTGCTGTAAAGATTGGTGCAAATAAGATTGCAATCAGGAACATGAATCCGGTTACAACAGATGCAAAACCGGTTCTGGCACCTGCACCTACACCAGCAGAACTCTCTACGAAAGTTGTGGTTGTAGAAGTACCAAGAACAGCACCAGCGGATGTTGCGATAGCGTCAGCTAATAATGCATTTTTAACTCTTGGAAGCTTTCCTTCTTTGTCTAACATACCAGCTTTATCAGAAACACCGATTAAGGTTCCGATGGTATCAAACATATCTACAAATAAGAAGGATAATAATACTACAATAAAGTTAACAATACCTACACCGGTAAAGTCAGCTTTGAAACACTGTCCAAAGGTTTCTCCGATTTTGGTAAAGTCTGTCATTGCAAATGTAGGATATAAAGAATAGAATCCAGCTTCTGCATCAATCTGATAGATACCTGTTGCCTGGCAGATCATACCAAGAATCCATGTAGCAAGGATTCCGATAAGGATGGAACCTTTTACATTCTTTACATATAAGATAATGGTAAGAAGTAAACCAATCAGTGCAAGCAAAGCACAGATTCCTTCTGTATGCCAGTTCTCTGTAAATTTAACATAAGATAATAAAGTAGAGCTGTTGTCAACAACAATGTGAGCACCCTGTAAACCGATGAAAGCGATAAACAGACCAATACCGGCACTTACACCTTTTTTCAGTGTAGCAGGAATGGCATTGAAAATTGCCTCACGTACGTTGGTCAGTGAAAGTACGATAAAGATGATACCTTCAATGAACACTGCCATTAATGCGACTCTCCAGTCATAACCCATATTTCCACATACTGTAAATGCGAAATATGCATTCAATCCCATACCAGGAGCTAATGCAAATGGATAATTAGCCATCAAAGCCATTGCAAGTGTTCCGATAAAGGATGCAAGACAGGTTGCAATCAAAACTGCAGTAGGATCCATGCCAGCAGCAGATAACAGGTTCGGGTTAACTGCCAGGATGTAAGCCATTGTCATAAATGTGGTAAGACCTGCAATTACTTCTGTCTTGACGTTAGTGTTGTTCTCTTTGAATTCGAACATTTTCTCTAACATTTTTCTTCCTCCAAATTGTTTTTTATACCTAAAGCCAGCCTCTCTGGCAATAAGTCATGTTAAACTTCTCTTCTGTAAATTATTTTCCTTCATATGTAATTACAGAAGCAACATCATAACCCTTCAAACGCTCTCTTCCCTTTAATCCAGCCAGTTCCATTAAGAAAATGACCTTAACTACTTCTCCGCCAAGCTGCTCTACTAATTTGATAGCAGCTTCAATGGTTCCGCCGGTTGCGATTAAGTCATCTACTAAAACAACCTTCTGCCCCGGTTTGATGGAATCCTTGTGCATCTCAATGGTAGCCTGTCCATACTCTAAATCATAAGACTGTGAAATGGTCTCACATGGTAATTTTCCTTTTTTACGAACCGGTACAAACGGTTTATGCATTTCGTAAGCAATTGGTACTCCGAAAATGAATCCTCTGGATTCTGTACCGGCAACTACATCAAAGTCCACACCATCTAAAAGCTTGATCATGGAATCTATTGCAAGCTGAAGTCCGTCTGCATCCTGCAATACGGAAGTAATATCTCTGAAAATAATTCCCGGCTCTGGAAAATCCGGTATACTTCTTACATATTCTTCTATTTTTTTCATCTTAATACCCTTCTTTCTATTTACTGCCCTCTGTTTTAAAAAACACTTTTTTATTATAAATTTATACTGCCAGAAATACAAGCAATTTTTTATAAAATGTTTCGTTTTTGGTTATAAAATTTTATGAAAAGTTGCTATTTTGTTGCAAATATATTAAGATGTTCTATACGAAAGAAAAGTTCGGAAAGGGGATTTTTTGTGAAAATTCTGATTTTATCCTGCAACACAGGAGAAGGACATAACGCCGCCGGTCATGCCGTGGAAGAAGCAGCTTTAGCAAGGGGACACGAAGTAAATTTCGTTGATGCCATGCAGCTTGGCAAAAGACATACTTCACGCCTTATCAGCGGACTTTATATTGGGATTGTAAAGCATCTGCCGTGGTTTTTCGGTTTCATTTATAAACTGGGAATGCTTATCAGTAACCGCCATTTCAAATCTCCGGTTTACTGGGCAAATGCAAAGCTGGCGAAACCGCTTGCATCCCTCATCGAAGAAGGAAATTATGACATTGTGGTGATGCCGCACCTTTACCCGGCAGAGACCATTACTTATATGAAGAAACACAACATGCTGCCGGTAAAAGCAGTCGCTATCGGAACCGATTATACCTGCATCCCTTTCTGGGAGGAAACCAACTGCGACTACTATGTTATTCCCCATGAGGATTTGGTAGACGAATATATAAAACGTGGTGTTCCAAAGGAAAAATTACTGCCTTACGGTATTCCGGTACGCCACGCCTTTGCCAAACATACACCAAAGGACATTGCCCGCCGCAAATGCCACCTAGATGCTGATTCTCCTACCTTTCTCATTATGAGTGGAAGTATGGGATTTGGAAAACTGGCAGTCTTTGCCATGGCACTTTATAAGCAGTGTAAAAATGACGAACACATTGTAATTATCTGTGGAAACAATAAGAAATTACAGTCAGTTCTCACCAAAGAATTCAGACATTGCCCGCGGGTTCATGTCTTAGGCTACACCAGACATGTCTCCCTTTATATGGATGCCTGTGATGTCATCTTTACCAAACCGGGCGGACTTACCTCTACCGAAACTTTGGTAAAGGGAATCCCAACTATCCATACCGCACCGATTCCAGGCTGTGAAACCGCAAACAGTGCATTTTTCGTAGACCGTGGCATTTCCTATGCCTCTAAATACATGATAGAACAGATTCGCCTTGGAAAGCTGCTGATGCGAAGCCATGATTTACAGGAGGAAATGCATACCGCACAGCTCCGGGAGCAGAAATCCGATGCAGCAGAACGCATTGTAGACCTGTTAGAATCACTGTCTGAAAAATGACGACCGTAACTTTTGACCGAACAGGTGATTGTGAAAGCGTGAGGAGACGATTTGCCCCATAATATTACGCTGATTCACAGGAGGTTATCTTTCTCTACGAAATACCACAGTTCTAAAATGTGTGTTTTCCTTTTTGTGATCAAAACAGTCTTTCCAATGTTTGTCAGAATAGCGGCACGGTTCGCCGAAGTGCAGATGCCTGATAAGGGCTGTTAGGGGCACTGGGAATTTCGTCTGGCAACAGGCAACGCTGGTACATGGATGTACCAGCGAGGCACAATTGAACAAGGATGTGAATTTGTGCCGGTTGCCAGATGAACTTAGCATTATATCGAAATTCCCAGTGCCCCTTGCAGGCATTATGCGGCATCTGCCCTCGACGGACAGTACCGTTATTCAGCCAAAGCAACCGGAAAGACAGTTTACAGATAAGAAAAACACACATTCTAAGAACTGTTGGCATTTCATAGTGCACAAAGATAACTCCCCTGCGAATCCCGTAATATTTTCCAGCAAAATCAATCTCCTTCCGCAATCACCTGTTTATCGAAAAGAAAAGGAGCCTTTATATGAACCAGTCAATTATCACCTGCATCTTTTTTTCCATCGCCGGCTATCTCAGCGGCAGCATACTCTATGCCTACTGGATTCCGAAGATATTATTTGGGAAAGATATCTGTGCATTAAGTCCGGATGGAAATCCCGGCACTGCCAATGCCTTTGTGTACGGCGGATTCCGGGCTGGTATTCTTGCGCTCCTTTTGGAACTTTTCAAGGGCTTTTTCCCAGTTGTACTCGCCCTACGGACATTGGATATTGACACTCCATACATGATTCCGATTCTGATAGCACCGGTTCTCGGACATGCGTTCCCATTGCAGTTTCATCCGAAAAACAGTAACAAAAAAGGCGGCAAAGCCATTGCCGTCTCCTTTGGTGTACTGCTTGGAATCTTTCCGGTTGTTCTTCCGGTTCTTTTCCTTGCTGCTGCTTATATTCTTTTTTCTGTGGTCTTAATTATCCGGCCACATCTTTTCCGGTCCATTATTACCTTTGGCGTATTCTGCCTTCTGGTCTTTCTCTTTGTGCCGGTTCTCTCCATTGACTTTGCCTGCCTTGGAATTGCACTGCTTGTTATCTATAAGCATCTTTGCGCTTACCAGAATGAGAAACTTTCCATCCGGTTTTTCTTTCAAAAATAGCTTTTTTAAGAGATACCTACCAGGAAATAACTTCGGTTCCCTCTTCGGTTACCAGAACCTGAATCTCCCACTGGGCACTTGGAAGTCCGTCTTCTGTATACACGGTCCAGTTATTTTCATCATCTATGTAGATAGCTTCTTTTCCCATATTTACCATTGGCTCAATCGTAAACATCATGCCCGGAACTAAGAGCATCTCGGTTCCTCTCTTGCTGTGATAGCCAACCCATGGCTCTTCGTGGAATTCTTTTCCAACACCATGTCCACCGATTTCTCTTACGATAGTATAGCCATTTTCATAAGCATGGTCATGCACTGCCTGCCCCATATCTCCTAAAAAGCCCCATGGTTTTACCGCTTTTAAGCCTTCTTCCACACATTCTTTCGTTACCTGGACAAGACGCTTCTTTTCTTCACTGACATCTCCAATCAGAAACATTCTGGAGGAATCAGAAAAATATCCATCTAATATTGTGGAAACATCCACATTAATGATATCGCCATCCTTTAAAATAATATCCTCCGATGGAATACCATGGCATACTTCTTCATTAATTGACGTACAGACGCTCTTCGGAAATCCTTGATAATTAAGCGGTGCCGGGATTCCACCCATGGCTGTTGTTTTCTCATATACCATACGGTCAATTTCTTCTGTACTCATGCCGGCTTTGATATGCTCAGCCACATAATCCAGTACTGCCACATTAATTTTGGCACTTTCCCTGATACCTTCGATATCCTTCGGTGTCTTAATCAAATCATGGGTTGGCACAATACAGCCTGCCTCACGATACTTTTCAATCTTTTCATCAAATGACTGATGGCATGTCTTATACTTTCTTCCACTGCCACACCAGCAGGGATCATTTCTACCTATTTTTACAGACATTTCTATTTCCTTCCATTCTAATGATTCAATATGATATTCCCAAAATCCACTCTGTCCCAGAGCTTCTCATTCAGTTTATACTTATGTTCTTTTAAAATCTGCTCATATGGCTCTGCCCCGGCACTGTAACCGTCAAAATCACTGTTATTCTCTGCTGCTATCTGATTCTGATATTTCTGTGCCAATGCAGCTTTCTCTAACTGACGATCTATCTCTGCTTTATCAACGCCCAGTCTTTCCTGCTGTTCCTCTGTCATATCCGTCCAGAAATCCTCCTGACGGCTACGAAGCTGTTCTTCTTCTTTTTCATCCAGTGTCAGTTTCTCTGCCATTGCCTGCCGGTAAAAGATTTCATCATGTACTGCCATTTCGATGACATGGGTCTTTGCTACTTCTTTTACAAACCTTCCACTGGTATGAAGATTCCAATACTTATTCGTATCATAATAATCATAGGCTGCTGCCTCATCTTCTACCTTCAGTTCCTCATAAGCGATATACATTGCCAGATCCCCAAGCTGCAATTTTTCTCCATCTACTGTCAGGATATCTTCGGAAAGATACTCCCTGTATACAATCTTCCCCCTTCGTTCGGAAGCAAAGAGACTGATTAATAACAGTACCAGTAGAATCAGTATTGTAATGAACCATATGCGCTTCTTCTGTGATTTATTTTCACTCATACACTATCCTATTTGCAAAGCTCTGCTACAACCTGTCCGATTAATTTACCATCTGCCTTACCTTTTAACTCCGGCATAACTGTTTTCATAATCTGACCTTTATTTTTGGTTGCAATGACATCTGCAAATTTTTCTGTCAGAATCTTACGTACTTCTTCCTCAGAAAGCATTGCCGGTGCATATTCGCTCATAATGTCATAACGCTGCTGATATTCCGCAAGTAAATCTGTTCTTTCTGCCGGACAGGAATCAATCTGTTCTTTTACGGTCTTCATTTCTTTTAAAATCACACGATTTACTAATTCTTCTTTTATGTCATCACGACAGCCTTCATCAATTGCTGTTTTCTTCACTGCAGAAACCAGAGAAGAAATTGCATCTTTTCTTGGTTTATCTTTTGCCTTCATTGCTGCTATCATTTCTTTTTGTAACTGTTCTATCTGCATTTCTTATTCCTCCTAAAATATTTTCTACTTTTTCATTATACGCAACTTGAAAGATTTTACAAGTTCTTAAAAACCCGCAGTAGTTTACTTACTGCGGGGAATTTTTATCATTTTTCTTCTTTATTGATAACTTTTTACAATACACGCCGGACAGATATAATGCTTCGATAAGTTGCTGAGCCTGTCTTAATGCCGGTAGACGGTGAACTTGCATGGACAATCTGTCCTCCGCCCATATAAATTGCCACATGACCGGCATAACAGACAATGTCACCTGGCTGGGCATTCTCATAGCTTACTTCACTTCCTGCCCGCTGTAATGCTACCGAACTGTGAGGCAGGCTGATTCCAAAGTTTGCATAGACACTTTTAATGAATCCGGAACAATCCGCTCCATTGGTGAGACTCTCGCCGCCCCATACATACGGGTTTCCAATAAACTGACAGGCATAAGATACTACATCGCTTCCACTTACTGATGTACTAAAAGGAGGATTCAATCCACCTCCCCCTGTACTGCCACCAGTAGTGCTGTCACCTCCGGTATTGCTGCCATTATTATTGTTAGCAGTTGTTGTATTATTGCCTTTATTATTATTCTGAGCAGCGGCAGCTGCTGCAGCTGCCTGCTCCTGTCTTATGATTTCATTCTGCTCATCAACAGTAGCTTTATACTGGGCTGCAAGACTCTGGGCTGATGCAAGCTGGGTATCAAAATCAGACATCTGAGACTGTTTCTCTGCAATCATGCTTTCATAAGAAGCCTGCTGTTCCTGATAAGACTGCTGCACTTCCTCTAACTCTGCCTTCTCTGTCTCCACCTGACTCTTAAGGTCAGCTACCTGCTGCACTGTCTCCTGATACTGCGTCAGCAGATTTCTGTCATAATCATAAATCTGCTGGGCATATTCCAGACGATTCAGTAAATCGGAGAAATCTGTTGCGCCCACCAGTGCCTCAATATAACTGTCATCCCCATTCTCATACATATATACGATACGCTTTTTCATAGCATCGTACTGGTTCTGTTCATCTTCCTGCGCCTGTGCAAGCTGTGCTGTCACATTATCCAGTTCAGTCTGCTTATCCGAAAGTTCCCCTTCCAGAATATCTAAGTTCATAATAATATTTACCAGATCTGCATCCAGTGCATCAATCTGGGACTGCAGTTCCTGCTGCTGGCTCTGTATATTCTCTATATCTGCATTGGCATTATCCAATGCGGTCTGTGCTTCACTCTTCTTGTTTTTAGCCTTTGAAAGAGCGCTTGCTGACGCACTTTGAAAACATGAAATTCCAAGAATTGCTACCAGTCCTGCTGCAACCAACCGCATTTTCCACATATGTTTTTTTCTGTGCATATTTCTGCTCCTTCCACTTTTGTGTATTTCCTATCATCTTAGTATAACATCATGATACCATCTTTACAATTAACAATTTATCGCCTTTTTGAATTTCTTCACTCTTTAAGTCGTTGGTTTCCATTAACTGGGAAATAGTCGTATGATTTGCCTTGGCAATTTTCCAGAGACTGTCCCCCTCTCTTACAATATATCCGGTAATTCCTGGTTGTCTCTGTAATTCTTCCATATCCCGTTCTGTAATTCTGATTTCATCCATTTTCTGGATGTTCTCCTGTGAAAATGCAATCAGATTCAGATTCAGTACTGCCTTTACCTCAATCTGGGTATTGTCTAAAAGAATCGCTGACAACTGCTCGATTCCCGCTTCCAGTTCATAGTTCATATCGTCTGTCATTTCCGGGACTTCAATCAGCTGTTCAAAAGGAAATGTCTCCCGGCAGGTTCCAATCGGCATGGCATCGTCCGTGGTTACATAAAGGATTTCCACATTCAGGCTTCCTTCCACTTTAAGACCGTCTGCCTGTGGCTCCACATGGTCAATAAATGCCATTCCTTCGCAGGAACAAATCTGCAGGATATTCTCCTGATTCTTCTTTAAATTCATGTGGTCTGTCAACCGGCATTTTGCATAATTCTTTGCCAGCAGCCTGCTCATGGTAACTTCTTCATAAGCTGGTGTCATCTCTTCCCGCAGCGAATATACGTCCTCTACCACATCTGCCTCTGTTTCCTTCCAGATACAGATATCTAATTCTAACGTCATATCCAGACTGATTTTCCGGTCTTCTCCATCATAATCCGGTCTGACCTCTACTTCCACACTGGCAGGTGTTACCTGAATCCGATAGATTTTTTCCTCACTGCATCCCTCACAGGCAAGTTCTCCGTTCAGTGGTATCGTCTCTTCTAACCATTCTAACCGGCGTTCTTCTTTCTGGGCATAATATAGCAAAAACAGTCTTATTTCTCCGGTAAGCTGGATTTTTTCTTCTCGTAACCTCGTTTCCACACCCCGAAGCTGCACACTTTTCCATAAAATCTGTTCTACATCTGGCTTGCTCTGGGGCAACTCTATTTCCTGTTTCAACCGGTAATTATCTTTCTTACAGGTTTCCAATTCCAGAATATTATGCCTGTTCTGAAGGATTTCCAACGGATGTTCCATGGCTACTCCCGTAATCAGTTCCGTCTCCTTGCGCATCCGCATTTCTGCCTTCAGCATCACCAGTGCACGAACACTTAATTTTCTGGAATTAATAATCCCGATATTAATGTCTTCCAGTTCTGCTGTGACGTCCACCGGATCTAATTCATTCACTCCATCCATACTGATGGTTTCTTCAAATGGAATCTGTCCCCGCAGGCAGTCTAATTTATGCTCCTCCATATCGCTGCGGTAGAGCACATGAAAGATAAGATTCCCCTTCACATAAATACGTCCTTCTTTTACCTGTATCTCATCAAAGCGGATTTCACCTTTTTCTTTCAGTACTTTTACAATATCCGGCCGATAATCCGGTAGATTGTAATCATCATCCAGAGTAATCTGACTCATGGCACTGGCTTTTTCATAATTCATATGTATGTTCTGTTTCTTTATTTCCACTAAAAAAATCCCCTTCCTGAATGTTATTTCATTTTATTCAGGAAAAAGGGACTTTATTCTTCTAACATAATTTCATTCGGATATCTCTTGTGATGATATCTGTATAACTGAAAGATAATAACTGTGGCGGATTGCCTTCTCTTTCATCATCTACAAGAATCGTGAATACACTCGGATAAGCATTCTGTATTACACCACGCTGTACATCTACTTTATTACGACCTCTGTCCAGTTGAATCATTACACTGCTACCGCACTGCTGATGCACGGATGCCCGGACTCTGTTAATATCTGCTCTCTGCATATACCAGTTCCTCCTTTTTTATCCACGCTCTTTAGTATATCACCGTGTTAAAATGCTGTCAAAGGGAAAAAAGTACCATTTTTTCACTCAAACAACACGTTCTTGTCACATTTTGTCATCTCAACCACAATATATGGGAAACTTGGTGCCTTTGCCACCGTCTCATTCTCCCCCGGGCCAATCAGCGTTGTAACAAAACAGAGGGCATTCTGAGTCAGATAAACATCTTTTACGGAAATGCTGTAGCCTCCCGTTTCCTTCTCTCCATAACCCCTTGCAATATAGAGTTTTCCGTTATCTTCATAAGTCAGCTTGAAATCCATTTCCTTTCGTTCTTCAATTTCCTGCTTCAATTCTTCCGGCACTGCTTCCTCTTCTAACACGGTAAATTCCACGTCTTCTATTTTACTGCCATTGGTATCTTCGATACCGCAGCCTGCTGCTGCCAGTCCAATCCATGCTACCGCAAGCAGACCGGTGACACTCCGGACAGCTTTCCTTGCTTCTATTGTTTTCCGTTTCACTTTCTTCTCCCTGTTTTTATTCTTTTCATTCTATTCCAAAATCCGGATTATCATGTTGTAATTCTTAAGCTTTACCGCTATAATAGGGAAAGAAATCAGTATTTTGTTTTTGAAATTTATATCCAGAAAGGAATTCTATCTCTATGATACGAGCAATTCTTGCACTTTTATTTGCTGTTCTTTACCTGATTCTTGGTATTCCAGTTCTCTTTGTAGAATGGATTATCCGTAAATGCAACCGCCATGCCGCCGATATCAGCAGTCTTCGCATGGTGCAGTGGGCATTCCGTGTGATTATGTTTATCTGTGGCGTTAAGCTGACTGTAATCGGGGAAGAAAATGTTCCAAAAGATGTTCCAGTTCTTTATATCGGAAATCATAGAAGTTATTTTGACATTATTATCACTTATTCCAGATGTCCGAGACTCACCGGTTACATTGCCAAAGACACCATGGGAAAAGTTCCTCTTTTAAACATCTGGATGAAGCGGCTCTACTGCCTCTTCTTAGACCGTACCGATATGAAGAAGGGCTTAAAAACCATCCTGACCGGTATCGACCAGATTAAAGCCGGTATTTCCATGTGTATCTTCCCGGAAGGTACCAGAAACAAGACTGAGGACGAAATGCTTCCTTTCAAAGCCGGAAGCCTAAAGCTCTCTGAGAAAACCGGATGTCCGATTGTTCCTATGGCAATCACCAATTCTGCTGATATTCTGGAAAATCATTTTCCAAAGGTAAAACCTACCCATGTTATCCTGCAGTATGGTACTCCGATTTATTTAGATCAGCTTTCTGCTGATGACCGCAAACATCTTGCTACCTATACACAGAATACGGTACATGAGCTGCTGGCAGATAACCGAAAATATCTTTAAACCGCAAATATTGATAAAAAAGGAACTGTAGCTTTGATGACTATACTTCAAAGTTACAGTTTCTTTTTTCATTTTTCTATATTATTATCAAACACTTCCTGTATTTACCATTAAAAAAAAACATTTTCTTATGCTTGGGTTAATGCTGCCACCACTTTCGGGAATTCCATAAAATGGGATGCCTTGACTAAAACAGTATCTCCTTCTTTTACGGTAGCAAGAAGTTCTTCTGTCATCTCCTCACGGGTTGCATAGTGTTTTACGGTCAGAGCCGGATTCTGTTTCTTCGCTCCTTCTGCCAGTTTCCCGGATAATGTTCCAACACAGAATAGCAAATCAATTGGCAGTGTTCCGGCATAGGTTCCCACTTCATAATGAAGCTGTTTTTCATCCTCGCCTAATTCACCCATATCTCCAAGAACCGCTATCTTTCGTCCCCCTGCCTTAGACAGGACATCCAAAGATGCCTTCATGGAAACCGGATTCGCATTGTAGCAGTCATCAATAACCGTCATGCCCTTTGTGTGAATCAGATTAGTTCTTCCGCTGATGGTGGAAGCAGCTGCAATTCCACATTTAATTTCATCCATGGAAAGGCCTAACTGTTCTGCCACGCAGGTTGCTGCCAGTGCATTATATACATTATGTTCTCCCGGAATTGGAATAAATACTTCCATGTCTCCCTGTGGAGTGTGGAATTCTGCTGTCATTCCTTCTAAGCCATGCTCTGTAACTGCATCTGCACAGACAGAAGTCTCGCAGAGATTCCTTCCCTTGATTCCATAAAATACAGGCTTTCTTCCTGCCACCTGCTCTACAGTTGAAAGTTTGTCATCATCTCCATTTAATATCACAACACCATCCGGTTTCAAATGGGCAAAGCTTTCTGTCTTTGCTTTTAAGATTCCATCTCTGGTTTTCAAATTCTCCAGATGACATAAACCGATATTGGTAATAACCATAATATCCGGCTGTGCCATATCTGCCAGTTCATGCATCTCGCCAAATTCAGAAATTCCCATTTCCAGAACTGCAACCTGATGCTCTTTTTCAATCTGAAAAATAGTCAGTGGCAGACCAATTCCATTATTAAAATTCCCCTGTGTCTTATGTACCCGGAATTTTGTGTCCAGTACAGATGCAATCATTTCTTTGGTACTGGTCTTTCCAACACTACCGGTAATTCCCACTACTTTAACGTCAAGAGTACTCCGATAGAAACGTGCCAGACGCTTCATGGCAGTTACGGTATCTTCCACCAGAATATAAGCTCCATCTACATCAAGACTCTGCTGGGACAGTGCATATGCTCCTTTTTTTAATACATCCGGAATAAATTTGTGACCATCGACCTTTTCTCCCGGAATGGCAACAAATAAATCTCCTGCCTTTACTCTCCGGCTGTCAATCTCTACTCCGGTTACGGTATATTCTTTTGCTTCATTTCCACCTATTAATGTTCCACCGCAGGCTTCTGCAATCTGTGCTAATGTCAGTTCCTTCATATCTGCCTTCTCTGCCCTTTCTTATGCTCCGTATTTCTCCATGGAAATATCAACCAGCTGCTGGCATAACTCTTCGAAGTTTACTCCTTCTACCTTGGCTTCCTGCGGCAGTAAGCTGGTTGCTGTCATACCAGGCAATGTATTTGCCTCTAAGCAGTATACTTCATCTTTTGCATTGACTAAGAAGTCGATTCTGGAATAGGTGTCCAGGCCTAACGCTTCCGCAACTTTTACTGCATGCTTCTGCATCTCTTTTGCCACACTGTCTTTAATATCTGCCGGACAGGTTTCCACTGTGCTTCCAGCCTTATACTTATTTTTATAATCGTAAAATCCTTCTTTTGGTGCAATCTCAATAACCGGCAATGCTCTTCCTTTGATGACACCTACTGAAAATTCTCTTCCCTCTACATACTCTTCAATTAAGATTTCATCTTCCCAGAAAAATGCATCATCCAATGCTTTTGTAAAATTGCTTTCTTCTTTTACAATGGAAACCCCAATACTGGAACCACCGCAACATGGCTTTACCACGCAAGGCAGCGTAATTCCGGTTTCAGCCAGGCTGTCTTTTCTGTCCTTTTTCTTCATATAAATGCCCTTCGGACAAGGGATTCCATTGGCTTCAAAAAACTGCTTTGCCATATTTTTATTCATGGCAATCGCACTGCTTAAATAGCCGCTTCCGGTATAACGGATTCCAAACAAATCAAAGGCTGCCTGAATCTTACCATTCTCTCCGTTTTCTCCATGTAATGCCATAAATACAATATCTGCCATACGGCACATTGCGATTACATTCGGTCCAAAGAAGCAGGCAGACTGGTCTTTTCTACTCTTTCTTACCTTATCAAGATCCGGAGCCGTCTCCGGTATATCCGTTACTTTTACACTTGCTTCTTCTGAATGTTCAAAAATTCCAGTAATATCCTGTTCTTCTTCTCCATATCCCATAAACACATCCAGAAGAATAACCTGATGCCCATTCTTCCGCAATGCCTTTGTTACCATATCTCCTGTTTTAAAAGACACATCACGCTCTGTGCTCAAGCCGCCTGCCAAAACTACGATATTCATTCTCTAATGTCCTTCTTTCTTTCAGATTCAAATATGTATATTACATCTCTTTTTTCAATATGTATATTATACCTTTTTTTCTTAGAATGACAAGAGAATCTCACAAAGCAATCAAGATTGGTTCTCCGGGCTTTGCATTATGATTTTCAAACACCTGAAAAAGATGCTCTGCACACTGCTGTACATCCATGGCTTCTTCCGGCTGCTCCATCCATTTTAAAATTCCGGACTTGCAGAGCAAAAGATATGGCAATACCATATATTTATTGCTCCTTGTGCAATAATCGATACCCTTATTGCATAATTCCAGCGCCTCTCTGTAAATTTCCATCTCATACAAAAGATTAGCTTCATTGTAAAGTATCATCGGATATACCTTTTCTTTTTCTTCATCATCTACTTTTCTTACTTCCAGATAATCAGATAACTGCATCCAGATGCGGAGTGCCTGCTTTCTTTCACCAAGCCGCTGTTTCTGTACCGCCATACTGTTGATAATGTTGATTTCCTCAAAGGTAAACATCCGCTTCTGCACCAGATTTGCCAGCCCCGCCGGATGTGTCAGATGTAACGCTTCTTCCAGCTTTTCATATACAAGTTCCGGATGGACTCCTTCCTTACTGTCCAGCACCGCCTTTATGTATGAAAAGAACTGTCTGGTCAGTTTATCCTCTTGTTTATGTTCCGGTTGTCTCTGCCAGAGTTCCCTGCTGCCCTCCATATCATTATTTGCTACTGCATGCACCAGCTGTCGCATATAGGCATATAATTCCATTTCTTCCGCCGTTGCACGAATATTGCATATACCCATTGTCTTTCCAAGACGCTGCATAATAGCTTCATAATTTTTCCGCTTTGGTACCACAAATCCGTTTTCAATTTTTGATAAAGTTCCAGTTGAACAGATGCCAAAAGCAAGTTCTTCCTGTGTAATGCCAAGCTGTTTGCGGGATTCACATATATAATCCCCAAGATTGTAACAAGCCAATTCCTAACCTCCCTTTTCTCATAACCCATCGTATTGACTGTTCCAAAGAAATGTCTTATCGATATATTATAACTACTGTAGCATAAAAATAACGGTACCGCTATTGGCGTTTTGTCAAGCCTGTTGTCAAAACGTTAACTGCGATACCGCTGTCTGTTACCAGTTATCCATAAGGAACTGCCGGTGATAGTCTTTTTCGTTATATATCTAGAATTCCGGTTCAATCAGACCGTAGGTGTTACCTTTTCTCTTATATACAACGTTTACATTGTCATCCTCTGCATTTACGAATACAAAGAAATCATGTCCTAATAATTCCATCTGAACACATGCATCTTCCGGATACATTGGTTTCATATCGAATTTCTTGGTACGGATGATTTTAATTTCATCATCTGCTTCCACTTCTTTTTCAATATATTCCTTACGGAAATTGCTGTTGCTCTGCTGTTTTGTAATAATCTTATTCTTATACTTTTTAAGCTGTCTCTCAATAATCTCTTCTACAAGATCAATTGATACATACATATCATTGCTTACCTGCTCGGAACGGATAATGTGTCCAGGTACAGGAATCGTAACCTCGATTTTCTGTCTCTCCTTTTCTACACTCAAAGTTACAAATACGTCTGTGTCCGGAGTAAAGTACTTCTCCAGTTTTCCAATTTTGTCCTCAACTGCTGCCTTAAGACCGTCTGTCAATTCGATGTTTCTTCCTGAAATAGTAATACGCATGATGTCCAACCCCTTTGCCATTTATTTGATACAGACTGATATCATGGTTTTATTATACTATTTTGTACGAATATTTACAAGTTTTTTGTGCAATATTTACTGTATTTTTAGAGAATTTTTCGAATATCTTTCTGAAAGCAGGAAATCTGCAGGATTTTTCAAAAGGGATTGCCTGTATTCTAAAATAAGTCTAAAATATAACTGTATTTTTTAACGTTTTCATCTGTGCTATCATTTTCTAATGCAGATAAAAACCAGAAAGGATTTGTTTCTTATGAATACTGTTTTAATTACCGGAGCTTCCCGGGGCATCGGTGCTGCTATCGCAGAAGTATTTGCCCGCCACGGTTATCAGCTCATTTTAAATTGCTGTCATTCCGAAACTGCTCTTAAGGCTTTGTCTGATGAACTTTCGGACAAATATCATGTCACGGTTCTTCCGGTTATCGGAGATGTCAGTGATCCGGATTTTATTGCCAATATGTTTGCCATGATTCACCAGCAGTCCCTTTCGGTTGATGTTCTGATCAACAATGCCGGAATCTCCCACATCGGTCTGCTGCAGGATATGACTTATGAACAATGGCAGCACGTTATAAACACCAATCTTTCTTCTGTTTTTTCCTGCTGCAAATATGCTCTGCCAGATATGCTGCACAAAAAATCAGGTCGGATTCTTAACATTTCTTCTGTCTGGGGAAATGTAGGTGCCTCCTGTGAGGTTGCTTATTCCGCCAGCAAGGGAGCTGTTAATTCCTTTACAAAGGCACTTGCCAAAGAGGTGGCACCCAGTGGAATCTCTGTCAATGCCATTGCCTGCGGCACCATTGATACTTCCATGAACGCCTGTTTTTCTGCCGAAGAGCGTGCTGACTTAGAATCCGAAATTCCCTGCGGCAGATATGGTACACCTGTGGAAACAGCTGAACTTGCTTATGCTATCGTATCACAAAGTCCATATCTCACCGGTCAGATTATTACCTTAGATGGTGGCTGGTGTTAATTTATATATGTGAATAGTTTGTGCTCCGTTGATACAATTTATCTTTCGTTTATTTTTGCCACTGGTTTTTTAACATGTTTTAAAATAGAGGTATTATTTACGAAAGATGAGGTTTGTATATGAATATCGGTTCTAAGTTACGATACCTGATTGAAGAAGCTAACATTACCCAGCGGCAGCTTGCAGATGCACTACATATCTCTCCCTCTGCTCTGAATGGATATATCAATCAGGGGAAAGAACCTGACTATGCAACTTTAGTAAGAATAGCCGACTATTTTCATACTTCCACCGACTATCTGCTCGGTCACAGTAACATCCGCAATGCCAGTCTGACGCATCTCAACAGCTGTGAAGGTGAACTGCTAAGTATCTATCATACTCTTTCCAGCTATAACCAGCAGCTTTTCTTAGAAGAATTGAAGGCTGTTGACCGGATGGTTTCCCGGGCAACAGCCTCGCCATTAAAATAGTTAATCTTCATCAAAGTAGCCGATGTATTTTACATCATACTTTCCTTTCGGGAACATTTCATGGTACAAATCTACAAAATAGTCATCCGTCATGCTTGCGATATAATCCACCACAAGCTGGTTCGGTTCTGTCTCCATGTATTGTTCCTTCGAAAAGGTTCTGCTGAACCGGTTGTTTTCTGCCACATATGCAATGTGGTGGCGGTAGAGCCAGGAATTTTCATTCTTATCCCTTGCATCTTTCAATAACTGATAGTACATCTCTTCAAACATCGGATTCAGATTTTCCCGGATGACTTTTTCGATTTTCTCATTGTGATAGATATACTCATAATTTTCAGTCTTTGCAAGCTTCAACTGTTGAAAATATGCTTCATCCATGGAAAGATATGGTTTTCCATAGCTGTTTTCAATGATGTTAACTACCATATTATTGATGATTTCCGCATTGCTGCTGCCTATAGTATCTCCGTTAAAACCTCTGTCATCCGGCAGAAGATGCAGGCGTACAGCATCCTGTCTGTCCTTGCCAAGATATGCTATAATATCACAAATCCGCATTACACAGGCTTCCAGGGTTCCCGGCACAAGATGTTTAATTCCATCTTCCTTCTGATAACACATTTCTACTTCTGTATCCAGATCTGCAAAGGTTTTTGCCTTTTTCGGCTGATACTCCTGCTGTTCCATTTCACCATTATGACATAGGACGCCATCCAGAGTCTGCAGACTGATATTTCTCTGTCCCAGTACATCCAGCACACGCACACTGTGCACATTATGGTTAAAATATCGTCCGGTCTCTCCCCGTAAAAGTGCACTTAAAATTCTCTCACCGGCATGTCCGAATGGTGCATGTCCGATGTCATGTCCCAGGGAAATTGCTTCTATTAAATCCTGATTGAGATTTAATACATTTCCAATATTCCTTGCAATCCTTGAAACGAGCTGCACATGCTGCGCCCGTCTTGAAATATCATCATTTCTGTAAAGGGAAAATACCTGCGTCTTGTCTCCATAACGGTTATAATAAGGCAGATGCATGATTTTCTCAATGTCCCGGACAAAGGGAGGCCTCCAGAGATTCGCCCTGTCATGATTCATCTCCCGGCGCAAAACCTGTTCTTCGGAAAAAGCATATGGATTTGCCCTATGCTCTTTTCTGTCTTCTATGATTCTCTGCTGTAATTTTTCTGAAAGATTATGATATGCTCCCATTTTTTGCTCCCTGCTCATATAATAAATATCTTTACTGCTGAAGCTGATGCGTCAGTTCAATTAAATTTTCAGTCTCTGCCATCAGATGTTCTACGCTCTTCTGGTTCTTCTCGCAGGTTGTCAGTGTATTATTTGTATGTGCTGCTACTTCTTCTGAAATAGCGGAAATTGTCTGGATACTATCCATGATACCTGCATTGGCACTTTCTAATTCTTTCACAATACCGGACAATGCATCCGACTGGCTCTGTACACGGTCCGAATTATCCTCTATCGTACGGAAGCTTCCGGCAGTTTCATTGACTGTTACATTCTGATGTTCAACCTGTGAAATCATGCTTTCGATGATGGTCACTACTTTTTCCAGTTCTTCCGATACATTTCTTATCAGTTCTTCAATACTGACCGTTGCTTCCTGTGTCTGGGTTGCCAGACCGGAAATCTCAGATGCTACTACAGCAAAACCTCTTCCTGCTTCACCGGCACGGGCTGCTTCAATTGATGCATTTAATGAAAGCAGGCTGGTTTCTGAAGTAATATTATTGATAATCTCAATGATGGAATACATTTTATCCATATACTCTTTTAAAGAAGTAAGTTCTGCTGCCACCTGACTGTTCGTCTGCTCAGTCACACTCACCTGTGATACCAGCTGTTCAATATTTTTCTTACCCGCATTCAACGCCTCTGCTGTAACTGCCATGCTCTCAGCAATGCTGCCAGAAACCTGGGTTACCTGCATTACTTTTTTCTGGATCGCTTCTGTCTGGCCTAGCTGATTCTGCACCGCTTCCGCTGTATCTGTTGTTCCGCCGGTCAACTCTTCCATGGCATTTCTGGTATCACTGACACCACTGCCAAGTAATTCTACTTCATCAGACATTCCATTAATTTTCTTTGTCATGGCATCAGATACTTCTAAAATTTTCTGAAGCATGGTATCAGACTGTCCCTTTGCCTGATTCATTTCACCCAGCCGTGATAAAAACGATTTCTGCAAAACTGCAGAACTGCAATAAGAAAATGCCGTTGTCAAAATCAGTATAATAATCTCTGTTCCATAGAAAGTAGGTCCCTCACCTTGACCTTTCATCGTATGCACTGCAATAGAAATAAAATTTACGATAGTTGCACCAATTCCAAGCTCCAATGCATATTTCGAATCTGAAAATACAGAAATCAAAATAAACATCGGTATTACATATACAAAAACCAACTGATCGCCGGCACCTATCAGTGCCACCGTATAATATACTGCAAATCCAATCCCCAAAAGATGCTTGATTGCTTTTGTCTCCTGATCTTTCCTATAGCAAATCCATTCTGCCACCACCGGTCCAAGTGCCAGCACAATAAGCACCGCCACATAAACTACATTCTTGGAAGTTTTGAAAATTTCCAAAAAATTAACCAGTGCCAATAAGATTCCCATAATTGTATGCCCTGTCATTGCAGTCTTATTTACTCTTCCTTGTTCTGTCAATTCTTTCATCCTCCCATATATAACATATATAAACTGTAATTTATATAATTATCTCTCTAACTTTCCCCATTTTATAGGCTTTCCCGCCTGTCCATTAGTGAAATGATATGTAGTTTCCCTTATTTTTGCCCTTATGAGAT